>Ga0179587_10001421_pt1 | contig 10871 bp, 15 predicted proteins | sample CZODoug2_1_08_16_FD_185932 | JGI IMG/M metagenome (GOLD analysis project Ga0179587, IMG submission 185932) | Vadose zone soil fungal communities from Angelo Coast Range Reserve, California, USA - CZODoug2_1_08_16fungal | ecosystem: Environmental > Terrestrial > Soil > Vadose zone | place: USA...
ATGCCCGGCTGCTCGGCGCAATCCTCGCCGGGATGCCTTGTTGCTTGCCGAGACCAGGCAGTTGGGTTGCCACCGAATCGCCTTTCTCAGCATGGTCGTACGACAAGATTCCAACCAGGCTGGAAGAAGCGTACGGCATGCCGAACCTTGCCGCGGAATCGGCGTCAGGCGGGCTGCGTGGCAACATCATGCGCACGCCGGGACAGCGCCAGCAAAACTTCGCGGTAGAAGGGCTGATGAATGAGGCAGCAGCATCCGCGGGCGCCGATCCCATCCAGTTCCGCATCAACCACATCACCGACCAGCGTCTGATCGATATACTCAATGCCACCGCCAAGGCCGCCGGATGGGAGCCTCGTCCCTCGCCGCACCCGCGCGCGCGCAAAACCGGCAGCGCTTCCGTGCCCGGCCGCGGCCTATGCATCGTCGTTCGCAACAACGCCTACTGGGTTGGCATCGCGGAAATCGCCGTCGTTCCGGCTACTGGCGTCGTGCAGGTGACCAAGTTCGCGATCGGCGTCGACTGCGGCAAGATCATCAACCCGCGGCAGCTCGACCGCTGCATGAAGAGCGGCGTCGTCATGGGCCTCAGCGAAGCGCTCAAGGAAGAAGTCACCTTTGACAAGAGCAAGGTGACCAGCACCAATTGGACCCGCTACAAGATCCTCACAATGGAAGAAACGCCCGAGATCAAGGTCGTCCAGATCTCCCGCGATGATAAAGGCTTCGGCGGAGGCTCAGAGGCCGCTAACGCGCTTGGCCCTCCAGCAGTCGCTGCCGCCTTCTTCGACGCCACCGGCGTCCACGCTCGCCGCCTCCCGCTCACCCCCGCGTACGTGACGACGCTGCTCAAAGCCCAGTCTAGAACGCCATAATCGCCACACAAACATCTGAGAGCTTACGCAAATCGCTCTCATGCAGTCCGCCAGGTTCAAACGCGCATCTCGTCAGTGTTTGAGTTAACGGCGATTACGACAGTCGGACCATGCCGCAAATGAATAGTGGGCACCGCGCTGCATGAGTTCGCGGAATCCTACTTCCCCCAAGTATCTCGCGTACCGCTAGCCCCAAGCCGTTCAGCGAATACTGCAACGGCCGAAGCGGATCACCATCCATTAGTCGGCCGGCCAGCATTGTGGATTAGTATCGACAAACGCGCCACCAGTGACCAACCAATTGCTGGAGGGAAGCCGACTTTCGGGTACTAATCCGAACGTCTTCTGCTGTCCGTTGCTGGTTCAGGTTTCCGGGGCGCAGTTCAGTTGGTTAGAACGCCTGCCTGTCACGCAGGAGGTCGCGGTTTGAGTCCCTTCGCTCCCGCCACATTTCACTGTTCTTGCATTATCCTGAAACAACGGGTTTTGGGAAACGTGGGGCTATTCCGAAGTTTCATGACTCTACAACCTACAAAACGTACGCTATATGTCATGCCCTTTTTAGAAACGGAATGGCTTTTGGAAGGTTGATTGCCGTCCTTCGTTCTCAACCCTTGAGTTTCAAGCCCTTCGTTTGATTCCGGTCCCGAGCCGCTCGGCGCGCTTACCAATCTTTTTCACTATCGTTTCCAGACTTCGCACTTCTTTCGGGCTCGCGTCGGCAAAGACTTTTCTAATGTCGGCAGCGTGTTTGCGAAAAACCGGCGCGATCAATTCTTTGCCTCTTGATGTGAGCGATACGATGCGGACGCGGCGGTCTTCAGGACTCTCGACTCGGCTTACCAGGCCTCTATCCAAGAGGCGGTCGATGGCCACGCTGATCGAGCCGGGCGTAAGGTACACCTTTGGGCCGATCGTATTCACCGGCAAAGGTCCTTTGTTCAAGAGGGCCTCCAGTATGCGGAAGTCGGTATCGTCGATTCCCGTCTCCTCAAGTCCTGCATAGAGATATTTCGACGCCGCTTGGAAGGCCTTCCCCAATACCAGCCAACAGTGACCCGGGTCCCGCGAGTTCTTGCCCATGACGAAACTATTCTGACCCTTTGCGTAACCAATGTCCAGAAGAATGTATCTATATCAATAGACTTTGCATCAATATATATTGGAGAGAGGCCCGGTTCAAAGCTAATTAGCAACTAAGGAGATTATATGAAAATTGCGATTTTGATCAGTCGGGTTCTTCTGGGCGCGGGTTTCATTATTTTTGGACTTAATATCCTCCATCCCTTTATGACTTCTCCGCCACCGCCGGAAGGCTCATTAGCTTCACAATTTGTAGGCGTCATGGTTCCAAGTCATTGGATAGCACTCGTGGGGGTCTTGCAATTATTGGGTGGACTACTCGTAGTAATCGGTAGGACCGCGCCATTGGGCCTGGTTTTGCTTGGACCTATTCTCGTCAACATTTTAGCCTTCCATATTTTTATACAAGGCGGTCAAGGAATTGCACCAGGTTTGGTATTTTCCGTATTGGAGATCTTTCTTATTTACGCTTACCGTACTTACTTTCGGGCCATTTTTACGGCCAACGCTTTGCCGACATAAACCGAACGTTGTGCCTGTAATTAAACGTCGATTGCCAATTATGCAATCTATCCAAACCTCAGAAGTAAGCAGAAGGGCCGCCGCGAGCGAAAAGTCTTTGCGACCTGCCCAGCAGGGATTTCGATGGGAGCGATTAGTTTCAGAATTGAATTGGAGGATGTATGAACGTAATGAAAAAAACTCTTGCTGCGCGGATACGCCGAATTGCGCATCGTACTTACGGTAAGAACCATGGCTTCGCCACGCGACTGATGAGCCCTTCGGACTTCGGCGAAATCCTGAAGCCTTTCGTATTCCTCGATTTATTTGATCATCAGGGCGAGCCTTTTAGTGCACCCCTGCATCCTCACTCTGGTATCGCCACCCTGACCTATGTCGCGGAAGGCGCCGTCAGCTATATTGACCCGGACAACGTCAAGGGCACACTGGCGGCCGGCGGCGTCGAATGGATGCAGGCTGGACGCGGTATGTGGCACGGCGGCGGGCTCGACAAAGCAGGCCGGACGCGCGGCTTCCAGCTCTGGATCGCCTTGCCACCCGAACTCGAATTGGGCCCGACCTTAAGCATCTACCAAGCCCCTGAAGATGTGCCGGAAGACGGTCCAACGCGCGTCCTACTCGGCAGCTATGGGTCCGCGTCGAGCGCCATCGTGTCCCCCTCGCCGATCAACTATCTCGCGGTACGCCTGAAGGCCGGCGAGCACTGGCGCTACGAGCCCCCGATGGGCCACACGGTCCTGTGGACCGCCGTCGCATCCGGCACCGTATCGGTTCCCGACGAGTTGGGGCATGGCGACTTGGCGGCTTTCGAGCCGTCGACCGAAACGGTCGAGTTCCAGGCGCAGACCGACACTGAATTCGTTCTCGGCTCGGCCGTCCCCCACAAGTACGATCTCGTCCTCGGCTCCCACTCGGTCCACACAACGGCCGTCGCGTTGCGTGATGCCCAGGCGCACATTTTGGCGATTCGGACGCATCTCGTTCAAGAAGGCCGCATGTAAAGCACATTCGCTCGGGGTTGCACACCGGCCAAACCGAATTGGGAACGCACCAGAAGGGGGAAAGAGGGGACATGCTGAAGATTGGAATCATCGTCGGCAGTACGCGACCGGGACGAAAAGCCGCAGCCGTTGCAAAGTGGGTGCACGATATCCTGAAAAGCCGCAGAGACGAGAACTTTAAGATTGTCGACATCGAGGATTACAAGCTGCCGCTCCTCGATGAACCCGTATCACCTAGAGTGCATCAGTACAGCAAGTCGCACACGAAAACTTGGAGCGAGAAAATTGCCTCACTCGACGCATACATTTTCGTTACCCCCGAATACAACCATGCCACCTCGGCGGCCTTAAAGAACGCAATCGATTTTCTCTTCCATGAATGGAATAACAAAGCGGCGGGATTCGTCGGATATGGCGGCGCTGGCGGTGTCCGAGCGGTAGAGAACTTGAGGCTAGTGATGGGCGAAATCAAGATTGCGGACGTGCAAGCGCAGGTGACGCTTTCGATGTTTAGCGACTTCGAGAACTTCACGACCTTTAAACCGCACGAACACCATGACAAGTCCGTGCATTTGATGGCGGACGAAGTGATCGCGTGGGGCGGAGCACTGAAAGGATTAAGAGGAACTTCCTGAAAAAAGTATCCGCACAGTCCACGGGCTCTGACTCGTAGAATTGTCCACCAGGTGTACCGAATTTGTAGCGCATTTTACCGGTGTGATCTCTGGGAAACGAACTTACGAAGCGGGATTCTTCAGAAGCTGCGTCACGGTCTTCAGGATTTCCCGCGAAAGCTGATCATCCGATGCCGCGCGAGCCACGCTGAGGGCGCCTACGAGCGCGCAATAGCCCAAGATCGCTTGCGCTCTTGCGCCGCCCTTATCATTGCCGTTCGCTTCGCGAAGCAGAGTTGCGAGTAACTCAATGTTCTCTCGAATTTGCCGGGTGACCAAAGCGCGAGTTCGCTTGTCGCTGCGGGCGATATCTCCTGCCAGAGCGCCGACCGGACAGCCCGTTCCTGGATGATTGCGATGTGCTTCGCTCAAATACTCATCGACTAGCGACTCGTACGTGACGGGCGGTCCGTCCGAGGCAGCGGCATCCACCTGACGCTTCCAGACTCCTAGTGCCGACCCGATCGCTTCGGCCACTAAGTCGTCACGCGATTTGAAGTGCTTGTAGAAGCCGCCCACGGTAAGACCGGCTTCCTTCATCAGGTCTGCGATTCCGATCCCGGCAAGCCCCTCCTCCCGGAAACGCTTTGAAGCGATTTGGACGATCCGTTTGTGAGTCTTGGCCTTTGCCGATCTTGAATGGCCCATTGCGTCCTCCAAAGAAAGCCCGAAATTGATGTATCCCTTGGATGGGGGCTGTCATCCAATTCCGCGAAAGGGATTATAACCATAATCCAGAATAAGCACAAGGAGACGAAGATGAGACTGGCAGGCAAAACGGCGTTGATTACCGGCGGCAACAGCGGCATTGGGCTAGCCACGGCACGGCTTTTCGTGGCGGAAGGCGCGCGGGTGGCCATCACCGGCCGGAACCGGAAGACGCTGGATGCGGCAATCAAGGAACTGGGAAATGGCGCGCTGGCGATGCAAGCGGACGTGACGAAAGTAGAAGAGATTGAACGCGCGGTTGCCGCAGCGGTGCAGAAGTTTGGCAAGCTCGATATCGTGTTCGCCAATGCGGGGATACCGGGCGCGACGCCCGTGGGCGATACATCGCTGGCTGCATTTGAGGAAATCATCCGAACGAACCTGACAGCTGTGTTCTTTACGGTGCAGGCTAGCGCCGCGCACCTGAATTCGGGCGCATCGATCATCCTGAATGGCTCGGTTCATGCGGTGCTCGGCGTGCCAGGATACTCGGCCTATGCTGCGACTAAAGCGGGCGTGCGCGCTATGACGCGCAACTTAGCGTCAGAATTCGCGGGGCGTCGTATTCGGGTCAACCAGGTTACGCCCGGCGGAACCAAGACGCCGATTTGGTCGCCAGAAGCACCAACGGACCAAGCCATGTCGGTGCTGGAACAAAGGTTGGCGGGAATTACGGCGCTCGGTCGTATGGGCGAAGCGGAGGAGATCGCGAAAGCCGCAGTGTACTTGGCGTCGGACGAAGCCTCGTTCGTCACCGGCACGGAGATCGTGGTCGATGGTGGGGCGACGGGAGCGCCACTGGGCGCGCTGATTTATCGAAGCAGTTCAGCGGCAGTGGCGACCTCTAATTAAATCAGCAGGCTGGATCTCCGCTGTTGAAAAACAGAGCCATGTATCCGTCCAGTGGCAGTTTAGACGGGCCTTCATTTCAACGGGATTAGTACTGGGAAACGCGCTTGCATTGACTGGTCTCGCGAAAAATTTCCGCGAAAAATCTGGGTGCAAATAGGGTGCAATAAGACTTCCTGAGGATTGCTTAGAGCGCCAAAGGTGGCGATCGGCGCCGTGAAATTACAACTAGTTACCTTTGGCGGCTGCACTGTCACTGCCACAATCCATCAGTTGGTCTAAGTTTGGAATCCAGTTTGCGTTTTTCATCGAACTTTCATCGTCAGACCCTAACACATGCCAAAACAACCAAACACAGCCAACATGGGCGATTGTCTATCTTATTGATTCCGCTAGGTGTAGGTAGGTTCCGTTTGTTTGCGTTGGGGCAGGTTCCGGTTACGAATCGGCTGCTCTACCACTGAGCTACCTCGGCAAACCCTTGAAAAGAAAGATGATTTCCGTCTACGTCTTTCCGCCCGAACCGCATTTTGCGTTGTTTTTGCGTTGCTCGTAACCTTTGTCATTGCATCATGCAGCTGCTCTGTACTTACGATATTGTAGCGCTCGAACACGCTTATGGTCCGGTGGCCCGTAATCTTCATAGCTGTCGCTTGACCCACGCCTGCGTTGGTCAAGTTCCGAACAGCAGACCGACGGAAATCGTGAGGGATAAGTCCCTCATATTTGTACCATTCATCACCGGTCTTAACACCGAATCCAAGTTTAACACATGCCTTAATCCATTCGCGCCGGAAGTTTTTCGTCTCGAAGACTCGCCCATTTGTCTGGCACTTTTTCCTGAGCATCGCAGCCAGTTCCTGCGACAGCGGGACAATCAACGGTTTACGGTTCTTGACGATGCCGGGAGGCAGATTCACCTCGCGCTTCTCGAGGTTGACCCATGGCCAGATGATTTTTGACATGGCCCTTGTGCGACATCCATTTTCGTAACAGAAGGTTAAGGCAGGGTGCAGGTGCTGCGGCATCTCTCCGCGAAGGTATTCAAAGTCTGGGCGCTCGACGAAGCCTTCGCGTGGTTCTGATTCCCGCTGCATAGGAAAATACGGAACGTTTGAGACCCTTCCTTGCTGTTGAGCCAATTTGAACATCCGACGCAAATACGCGAGACTACGGTTGATGGTAGGTCCAGAAACGCCAGCGGCCGCTCGTTCGGTCACGAACTTTCGGATCACGCCGCCAATGGCAGTGACAGGCATTCCAGCGAAGTATTCGTCTAATGCCTTCAGATGCCCCCGGCGTCCAGTAATGACCGGATCATCTCCGTCCGTGACTAGCCGACCCTTATCTCTGTAATCGTCAAGAAGGACTTGCCGCAGATCCTCATACTTCAGTTTGCGGCTGATGCTTGGCTCAATTCCCCTCCCCAGATCCTCTTTCGGCTTATTCAGCATTTCGATTGCTACAGATTTCAGTGGCGACTTGGACGAACGCCGCACCTGTTGTCCTTGAAGGTTGTAATAGGTCACGTACCAGATGTTTCCGATTTTTTCGAACCCGCCCTCGCCTGGCGTTCGCATTAGCCACCTCACTTATGAAAGTACATTATTCTGTCAAACCAATCTCTTTTTGCGCTCGAACCAGTTCCGCAAATCCGCGATGGCAATGCTATAGGATTTTCCAAGCCGGACGGCCGGGAGCTCTCGCGCGTAGATAGCGCGCCGAATCTGTTTATCGTTCGTCCCGATGAGTTTCGCGGCCTGTTCGATTGTGACTGCTATCTGTTGGATCGGCGGAACCTGTGCAACGCCCATTGAAATCCCCTTTGAGCACTACGAGGATTTCTCTAGCCTACCATATACATATAGCACCTTGGGATAGCGTCCTTCGCTACCGGGTTATTCCGCGGGTGCTCCGGGCAGTTTCGTGCTACTCGCTTTTCGTCGCTTGACGCGACTTTGTGCCCGCCATTTTCTGCGCCATGTACAGTATCAGCTTGCGATTTCCTTCTTCCGTCTTAGCCAACACGCGGCGAAGCTTGCTCAGATAGCGTGCATCCTTCCCCGAACTGCCCCAAGCGATGTCATCGGACGACTTGCGCTTCGGGAGATTAGGCAGTTTGGGCGGCTCCTCGCCATCATAGAAGAGCTGGTACATAGGAATTTCCATCGCGCGGGCCAGCTTTTCCAATGTTTCTATGGCCGGGACCGTGTGTCCATTTTCGACCCGCGAAATGTAGCACCGAAGAAGGCCAGTCCTCTTTTCAATATCCCCTTGGGAGAGCATCTTCTGTTCGCGTATGTCACGCAATCGATCTCCAATAATCACGGTGATTGTGCCTCCTCTGGTTCTGTTTCGAGCATAGACTCTACTTGCGAATCCAACAAAGCGTCGCCAAACATCTTGCCAGCTAGGGCGTCACACATCCTTGTGCTCGAGATCAAATATCAATGTTCGAGTGCCCTCCTGATGATTCGGTGTCGATTGGATTAACGCAATCTGTCGAGATTCCTCCCAATCGAAATGACAAACGATCACTTTGACTCTCAGAGACCCGTCCTCAGCCGCATCGCAATGGATAAGAAGAGAGTGCCAAATTTCCTCGACCCCGTCTCTATGGATTCGCTGACCAACCTTGACCGAAAGCGATTCCGTCCCGACGCATAACTCGCCCGCGTCGCCTGCGTTGCAGTGAACCTCGAATTTCCGTGCGTCCTTGACGGCGAGTACATCCCTTTCCTGTTCCATGAAAACCTCCGGCGAACAAGTCAAGAATCTACTGATACTTGGTGTTTAACAGCAGGGGGACGAAGTTTGTATTCTAGCAATCGTTTGGTCGATTCTGCGACCATGAATTGTTGAAACCTATATCTCCGCAATACCGCCTACTGTGCCGTCTTATTTGTGCCTTCCCCTCTCCAATGCATCTGATGTTTCTTGAAGCTTCAACAGCGCGTCCACAAGCTTTTCGATTTTCCTGCCATAACTGCTCAGTTTGTACACCCGGCGACGCTGCGCCGCTGACAACCTTTCTTCATAAGTCACAACTTCCTCGATATGCCCTTCATCATCTTCTTTGGCCCGCAGCAACTTTCGTTCGAGCATCGCGTCACCCCGAGCCACAATCTTCATATGGGCAGCGCGGACCCTGTGATGTTCCGCCATTAGAGCGTAGTAGGCGCGTGAAATGTTGCGGTGCATCAAAACCTCATCTTTGAACGCTCGCCTTCGCCGGTTCTCCAATCACTCTTCCCGCCTCCGGTAATACTCCCGAATGATTACGGAGTCGCCCGTCTTAACGTCTGAGAAATCAACGACGTTCGTGACGACTGTCGGGCTACACAGGATCGAGAAGTTCTTCCCATCTGTGAACCGCACGTTGAAGGAGAGGTATCCTTCCTCATGACAGTGCGAAATCCAATCCACTTTCTTGCCATGCACCTCCGGATACCGTCGCCGCAGCTTTTCGTACTTCTTCTTGATTCGCATCTCAAGCCGCCTGTGTTCTGCCGGGCTGATAGGCTTTATCGGAACACCATCCACGATCACAGCCTTGGGTTTTTTCTTCTTAGGCATGCGCGCCCTCCGGTTCTGTGGTCTTGACACCCGAAGCAGGTGTCGTCGGCGAGCCATTTACTTTCCGCGTGGAGTGGACTCCTTCGGCTTTTTTGGGTGCTTTCTTCGGGCGCTTGCTCCGGGAGAGAAACTGGACCAACGGCGGTTTCCCTTCCAGTTTTCGCTCGCGCTCGACGCCGCGCATCAATTGACAGATTTCGTCGTTGGTTAGGGGCTCGTCCGAGAGCCAAACGTTGAATTCTTCCTCGAAGCGGGATTCATCGTCTTCTTCTAGCTTGCGCATTTCGAGCATGAATTGCAGGTTGATGATGGAACGACGGCGTTCGAGACCAGCCATGGACTTGTGGTAGGCCTCCATGAAGAGTTTGGGAGATTTCTTCAGGCGCTGAACTCCCCGAACGGCTTCGTCAATACCGTGGTTCACCAGATACAGTGCTTCGTACAGATGTGCTTTTTCCATGACTGAACGTCCTTTCAGCGGCAAACTGGCCGCAAGTTCGGAGGTTGATAGGTACACTGAGGCACGCGTCCTCGGTGCGGTCGAGAGCCGATGCGGTAGGACAAACGGATTCAGTTGGACGGAACTACGGCGGGGGATGCGCGACGCGCGGAGGTATTAGGCGTGGTATGAAACCGAACCAAGGATGGGCAAGTTGCGCCCAAGTTGGGAAACCGATAACTTCTAGTGCAGCCATCGTTGCCTCCTAGAGAGGTGATGGTGGTCAGGGGCGTGTCGGTGTTGATAGCATCGGCGCGTCCCGTTAGAACGAGAGAGCCTAGAGTTGTCGCAACATCCTAGGCACTTGGAGCAGACTCACACAATCCATTGCAGGATAGTGCAACGCCCCATGTCGAAGGATAAACGAAAACGGGTTAAACATTCAACCATTTTGTCAAAAAAAGATTTGGCTGCGGACAAATGGGTTTCCCAGTCTGACGCGGCCCGGATTCGTGATGTCTCGCCCCAAGCAATCGGACGCCTAGTTAACAAGGGACGGTTTCGCACCTTGCGGATAGGAGGTAGAGTCCTCTTGGATCGCAGTGAAGTCGAAAACTACAAGCCTAGGCGGAAGGGACGACCCCGTAAAAGAACGCATTCAACTGGTTGAATGGAAAATATGATAGACCACGTTATTCTCACAGTCAGTGACTTCAAGCGTTCAGTCGCTTTCTATGCCAAGGCTCTGGAGCCACTTGGGATCACAACCCTTCCAGACTACGAAGGCAAAGACGGACACCCAGACTTGAAAGGTTTTGGCATTGGCAAAAGCCATTTTTTCTGGCTCAAAGAAGGGAAGCCCGATCCTCAGGCCGTTCACGTCGGATTTGTAGCGAAAAACCATGCCGAAGTAGATGCATTCTACAAAGCCGCTTTAGCAGCTGGAGGAAAGAGTAAGAAACCACCTCAAGCCCGTCCCGAATACTATCCTGGCTATTATGCGACCTGGGTCCTTGATCCTGACGGCCACGATATTGAGGTCGTCCATAAAAGCTAGCCGCGAACAGAATATTGTTCACCAAGTGGGGCAACTTCCTGCTGGCTCAACACCTTTAGATCTCGTCCTTCTTCACGCCCTATACAG
>Ga0179587_10001425_pt1 | contig 10861 bp, 14 predicted proteins | sample CZODoug2_1_08_16_FD_185932 | JGI IMG/M metagenome (GOLD analysis project Ga0179587, IMG submission 185932) | Vadose zone soil fungal communities from Angelo Coast Range Reserve, California, USA - CZODoug2_1_08_16fungal | ecosystem: Environmental > Terrestrial > Soil > Vadose zone | place: USA...
GTATCTGTATCCATACTGTATCTGTATCCATGGTTGCATATCCAGATGTATCCATATGTATCCACATTAGTCCCTAGATAGATGCAGCCCTCCAGATGCCTAGCTCAAATTCATGCATTAGATCAACGACTAGCATGCTGTGCAGGTTGAATCCTAAGTGGCCCAGCTTCTCTGCAAAAGTATTCTAACAAATGAACACTCAGTCATACAGTCACACAGATAGGCTGTGGCCTAAGTAGCTAATCTTACTGTTGTTGGCATCAGTGAAAACGGTTTGAGCATACGTTCAATTCCAGCAGCAGTCACAGAATAACCTGATTTGTAGATGTACTCTCGAGCCTTCTCTACTAGGTCACCAAGATATGATGTCCTAGCTTGTGAAACTCTTTCTGAGGAATGGTGCACTGTGGACATGTGCAATCGACATGGAATCCGATGTATATACTCACTTTTCAGGGTAATTAGCTGAATACATAAAGATTCGAGGATAAACACATTGTTTGACTCCATCTATGCACACTATTACAATGCCATGGCAATATGCTTGTAAAAATGCATCATCCATGAGCAAACACCATACTTCGTGCATCAACTCGCAGTGACAGTGGGTTTTGATGGCGGGCCTGAGTTTTTGGAGCAATATCAGAATTTCATCAATGCTGTCAGGAATCTTCAAAACAACATAAGCAGCAGAGAAAAACAGATACACAAGATAATACTGAGGGAATATAGGCAACATGGTGACAAGCACCAGAGTTTGGCCAAGCTCAAATGTACTTCAACAGGTTGGCGAAATACAGATACAGTGGCCATACTTTCATGGTACCGAAACTGGTTAGATGTGTCGAATCAGACCAGTACATAAGGCCTGCAATAACCTTCTCTAATTGGCAACCAGGCTCATTAGGTTGTTTCTGGAGGTCATTGTGTGCTTCAATCCAGACATCACTTGTGTAGGCCTCATCATATATGCAAGTCTTAACTTTCATCTTGGGATCAATATGTATACATTTAAAGGGAGAGAGGTGGAAATTTTTAGCCATATTTTCACTCCAGGCCACCTTGATCACTTCCACCAACGAGCAATAATGAAGTCCTGAAACTGAAAATGTCCGATTTGGGGGTGGTGGTTTGGTTCTGGAGGCAACAGGTATTTGTATATCAACCTTGGTCTCATGCCACCCATCACGTGAAAAGGGAGAGTTGGATTCCACTGCTGCAATTGCTTTATCAATGTATTGGTTCTCCCGATGGGCATCAAATGATCGAAGCTCCTCCATTTTGAAGTACAGCAAAGACAGAACCTCTCTTCCGAGCTGAGTAATCTTAGCTTCCGTCTTCTGGGTACTGCCTGAGTTGGCCCAATTCATGAGTAGAAATTTGGTCATATTCTCAAATGGCCAAGGGGGTGGTGGATGGGCATCAAAGGGAGCTACACTAGATATGGATGCTGTAGAGATGTTGCCAGCATTGAAATTTGATAGGTCTTCTGGAATTACATGTTCATTGGGATCATATGATGGGCAATGATGATACTCCCATAGAAGGCCAAAGATGTTAGCTGCAGTACGCATAAGGTCTCAAACATGTAAAACCACCCGACAAAAGATAGGCTTGGGTGCAGAAGGGGTTGTTGAACTAGCATGGGTGGTTCCAGTTGAACATCTTGATAACGCTTTGGAAGGCAACTGGCAACTCTCCCAGTCTGGGTCAATATCACGCCTGGTGGAAGAAATGGTGGTGGTGAGATGGTTGAATGTGACGGATTTAGAGGACTGGAGCCATCGTTGACAGTGGAGTGGGTGCATGGAGACTCTCCTGGATGCTATGATACAAGGTCAACAATCACCCTGCACAATTATGAGGTGCGGCCTGCAATCTCACCTCTATCCTCTCCTTATGACATTCTAAGTTAGAAATGAGTTTTCTGCTTTTCTGTGCCTTCCTTTGTTCCATCCTGAGAGCCTGGGCGATTTTATTTATGGCACAGTGTTGCTGATGCCTTGTAAGACCTGGCTGCACCATAGAGGAGAATTGGCATGGGTGAGAGCATGTGTATGGTGCCTTTATAAGGAAGATTGCTATTATGGCAAGAATGAAAACCAAGAGTGTTGTCCGCATGAGCAATGGAATTGAAGTATCAAGGCTCAAGGTACCGCAACAGGATAGGAGCTTGGTTAGGGGAACATAGATATCACAATGGATATTGTCCTTAGCCCTTAGAAAGGGTTACAGGTTGAGCTGCCAGGTATTGGTGATAGCCTCGAGACAATGACAATGACCATGAACACCACAAACATGGACATGGACACCATGAGCAAAAACACCAAGAAGACCACAAAGACCACAAAGACCACGCGCAGAGATGGTGCACTGACACCAAGTCAGGTAAAGCAAGCAATGGACACCAAGTCCGATGTGGGGGGACTCCAAGCACACCCAGCAGAAAACCAAGCAGAAGATGAAGGAGAGAGAAGTGGTAGATTCATGGTGATGAGTTGGAAGTTGAAGAGGATGAAAATTCAATGTTTGTTTACTCCAAACACATAAGTAGTACCCATGATCAAAATGTGCATGCACAATGCACATGATCGTTGGACTTCACTGTCAACTTCAAGTTTTCTAGTCATTTTGACTCCTCAGGCTTGTGCTCCTTGTGGCATTGCCTGTCCTCAAACCCTTGCCAACTTGCTTTGGGTGTGCTTACTCCTAGACTTGGTGTCTAGCTTGGTGTCCACTGGCTTCATACTTGACTTGGTGTCAATTTGCCTGCTGGCTTCATACTTGACTTGGTGTCAATGTATCCTGCTTGTCTGTGGGTCAGGACTTGTGGACCTATGGTCAATCTGATCTGCATTTATGGCTTCAAAACTGCTCACCTTCAACAAACTTGTGCATGTGTTCTTCCAAGTCTAGGGGAACCTGACCACCTGGGCCGGATATTCATCAAATGCTCCCATCATCCAAATCTTGAAAATATACAACGGCAGTCCATCTCTGAAGCCATCAATAACATTGCACGCAAAGTCAACTAGTACCCCTACTGCTCTGCGAATGGTGCCATCAAAAAGGCCGCGCCCACACTCTCTGATCAAGCTGCCCTTGACAACACAGTTATATGTGATCACAACCTCTCACTTTGAACACCCAACATGGTGGCCCTGTTGGCCTCCAGATTTGACATTGCATTATATATCCCCACGCTTTGCATTCTTACTCTGTTTGTTGGCAATCACCCCCCACTGTCTCTGAGTTTACTTATGGTCACAAATGAGCAACACATCAAATACATAGTACAAGCATAAGGGTTTTAGGAAGCTATGCATGCTATATGCTAGGTCGCCCAAAGGTCAAAATCACTTCATTTGAAGACAGGAGTGTTAAATGATGTGGGTGTGTTAACCTTCAAGATGGACATTATCTTGACTACTTTGTCATCTTTTGCAGCTCATTCTGCCTCTTGGTGTTCTGTGGCCCTCCTTGCTGTCTCGCCCTTCCACATTTCATAATGTTTGCTAAAAATAGATGAGCATTGACTGAAGTTTTCAGAAGGCAAAACGACGCACCGCCCCTCATATGCAAACTTGGCAAGTAGTATCTTCAGTTGTGGCCCGTATGTCACATTTTTCAGGCTTTCCTCCAAGTTGCTCATATACTGTCTGTCTAGTCCATGGTACTCATTACTAGTCATCGGTCTTAACTGCCCATTCTTCAACAACACTACCTTCGCATATATCATGGCATGGAGCTCCGTCCCGAAGCATCAGCTTGGTTGTGGAATAAGAATAGTAACAGATCTCACCAATGTGCAACACATTGCAACAAAGCTCTTGTCAACACCATCTCTAAATATTGTTGCATCGATGATGGCTGGGGCATAACTGTCACCCCACCCCAAGCAGATGACAGCAAATTTCAGACAGGGTGACTCCCAAGCCAAATCCCACCTTGGGAATCCCTAAGTTTGTGGCAAAGAGCTTAGCAGTATGGTAGGTGATGTCCAAGCTGGCACTCATGTTTTCGTCGAAAGGAAATTTGATGACCAACGTATCTACATCAAGAAAATGTTGTGCGTCTTTCTCCACATGGGAGACATAACTCTCGTCAGTCTCGCCCTCTCTATGCTGGAATATAAGAGGTACAAGGTCATCCAATTCCCCCATTAACCAGTCATGCCAGGTTGCCCGGACTTTGTTTCCTCGCTTTGATACCTAAAGAATAAAACCATTTGTACAAGCTCAACGTCAATGAAGCCTCTACTTACCTTGTCCTTCAGTGTATCAGGAATGTTATCCACACCTGTCAACTAGAGGATTAGTGGATTTAAGCTGTTCCATCAACTTAACACTCATGGGAATACCCCAAGTGAATCATGGCTTGGTCAATTGCTTCTTCTGCCCGCTTTTGGTTCAGAGTCTCCCCACCATCTTGTGTATTGATGAGTAACATCTCTCATGACCGTTGTGGAAGAGCTTGTTGCTTCCTTGGGGTTTAGGATTCAGGTAATTCTGTAACTGCAAGGTCAGTGCCCTAGGTCTGTAATAAACGTACCTATATGCGCCCTGGGGGACTTGTGAGGGGACTGGTGCATCTTGTTAATGGAACAATGCGTTGAAGGCTGGGGGGAGAGGATGTCGAGTCCATGTAAACAGACAATTGCATTGATAAATGATTGGATGCAGGGTCCCTTTGATTGGCCCTGGAAACCAGTCAACAAGGCTGTGAGAGTCGTTCAACTGTTCATCGAATTGCAGTTCTGTGCGAGTGAGGTATATATGAAAGACAGGTTCGCCGTCAACAGGGAGGACAGGGGAAAAACAGAGTATAATGAGGAGTTCTGCTATATTTGTGGCTAGTCGACGAGTATACTACACTTGTTGTGTAGTAATTTCTTTGAGTCTCGAATTCTCAGTGTACAGGGATGAAAAGTGGGGGAAAAGGAAGCATCCTATTCATTAGGTGGGGAGTCACCTAAATACAAATGACGTATACTAGTATTTCTTAAACACATGCCAGCGCACGTGCTCTTATGCCTGGCATCTCGAGAAAAGTGAAAGTTAAAATATTGTTCGGTCCGAAAAGCGTGACTTGGGGATCAGGCACGTATTATGAAAGGAATGTGATGCGGCCGGTGAAGTTGCAATTGTCCTGGGGTCATTGCATCCTCCTCTCAGATTGTTACTGTAAGGAATTACTCAGATAATAAAATACCATTGAGGCACTCTATTGACGGAATGTCGCCTGTGCCCCAAGCAAGCGTGGAGCACACCCAATGGTCGCCTTATTACCCCACCCTTCTTACAGCTCCGATCGTTGATTGAGATTTGACTAGCTGAGTCCCTGTGATAGTGCTGAATTGCCAGTCCTTGAGAGGATCAGTCCGTTGAGCTGGAAATACACATAAAAATAATAAAATGAATCCCCTAGCCTCAAAATCCTTCAAGACAAGGTTGAAAATACTGGAAAGGAAGGGGATATGGCCGAGATGAGTGCTGTAAACTGTCATGTAACGCGTCGAGTGAATTATTGATGTGTCGTACAGAGTTCCTATGAATTAAAACAAAAGGGGGAAATAGTTTACAGTCAAAGTGTTCAAATAATAAAGAGAATGAAGGAAGTGACATAGCAAGTGATGAATGACACCATACGTCGGTTGATGAGGGGGAAAGCCCAGAAGCAGGAGGTCGATGGGTGAGTCAACCTCCCCTTCCACACCATAGTAGCTCCAACACGTAGATTTTGACAGCCATATGAAAGAGTCATTTATCACTTTCTAGTACTTCCATCTCTTCAGATTGGTTCCTGGCTTGGGATGGAGTGTGTTTTTCCTCGATTACGCCGCCGATCCCAGGCAGGCCAGGCAGCAGGACTGATGTCTTCCCATTTGGAGTGCTATCTCTGGCTTGCCGAATGTTGAATTCATTCTTGCCAAGGCCACCCTGCAGATCTTGTCCCTGGACACAGGTGTTTGACTTGATGTGGTGGGTATTCTGAGCTCCTCTCAGCAAAGCACCAGCCCCTTGCAACGTGGACCAGCTGCGCACAATAGATGAGCCAGCTGAATGAGGTAGAAGATCAGTTCCCTCATCCTGCTCCCCAAGAGGGGCTTCACCTCCAAGTCTGTATATGGAGCCAGAATCATCCATGCATGACAGTAAAACTGATGGCGGTGGACGGATGGCATTCCCAACAACGTCGTCATTTCCATTGACGTTGGTTGTAGGACCGGCTCCACAGGCTGCAGGAGGCTATTCCAAAGGGAATCCGTAGGGAGCGAATAGGCATCTGGGTTGTGGGCATATTTATTTTCACCCAGAATCAGATCAAAACCATAGTTCGTGAAACAATCCCTGGCAGCTCAACCTGCAACACTTTCTAAGGGCTAAGGACAATATCCATTGTGATATCTACATTCCACTAACTGAGTTTCTATCTGATTGTGCCACCTTGAGCCTCGGTGGTTCCATTAACTGGACTTACATCCCGATGTGTTCTCTTTTGTCCTTCTTTGTGTGGTCAGGTATCTGAATCTGCATGTTTTCTTGATGGTTTTTCCTTAAGATCCATTCATCCGAATGCCAAGGAGAGCAAACTACAGGTCTGGGTTCCAAAACTCTCGACCAGGTGGTACGTTCCTTGAGGTTTCATTGCATTATCCATTCCACAGCGGCGATTGGACCTCTTGATGATGCTATGATTATGGATGGTGACCCGCCACCAATCATACATCTTTACCCCTCCACTTGGTGACCATCATCAAGTAAGGCTCCACACCAACTCTCGCTATGGCGATGACGATCCAATCCTTTGGCCCCAGCCATATATGGGGTATATTTTGGTGCAATTCCCTGACAAAACTCACTGTCTTTACATGAAATCATATGGTGGACACTGACCCATCAACACTTCATACAGTATGAGTCTGCATCATCACTGATTAGGGGCTTAGGAAAGCTTTCACTCCACAAATTCACAGCTCTAAGGTTGTCAGTCAGCGCTCTTCTTGATCATGTGAAAGTTTATGAAGCAGCCACTCCTCGGGAACACTGCCCCCCAAATCTTCAGCCCCTATTTAAGTGGCTGGAACATGGCCTTGTTCAGTTGGGGTCCGTTTACACCACTTTTCGGCAAACCGAGTTCATTGTGTGTGATATGCAGTGTATTTGGCTTGAGCTTAGGGCTGTCCTTGATTACATGGAGATTTACAAACCCCTGATGGATGTCCGCATGACTGCAGCTGGTCAGGTGGCTGACACCATTGGTGTGTTTACCAGCAGTATACAAATTGCGCAAGACTTTTTCATCGCTGGTCTCCCTTGCTGGTTGATCCAGCCATCCTCCCAATTTACTGATCAGAACATTTTTCAGGTTGTTGATCTACTGCATCCTCAAGATCAGCTTACCCTTGGCCCACATCCTTTTTGCTATCCTATTATTTTTGTAGGTTCAGCATTGTTGCTTGAAAAATATTGTAATATATACCAATATGCCCGCAACTTCCTATGTTTTCCCGACCCTTTTGGTGGCTCCACCACCCACCAAACCCCCCCATCTTTGAGTCTGGTTCCTTCTTCTTGTCCTTCTGGTCGCCAGCCTGTTGCTGGGCCCAGTAGCCAGTCACTACTTGTCTGCTCTGGAGCTCAGTCTCAAAGGCATCATCCAAAGAGAAGTAGGATGACAGGTGGACACAAAACTGGTGAGGTTACTCTTATCTCTTTATCTCTCCCTATTGCTTACTGTCATTGCAGGTCGCCAAAACAATAACTACAGTAATTCTAACCATGACAAGTTTCAGCTGGTCACAAACAGCTCCATCACTCCAGTGCCCATCAGTTCGTGGAGTACAGCCTTAGTGGCAGTGGACCAAAACCCTGCTTGGGTGGATCCTCGGCACCACTCCCCTAATGACCAAAAATATATATTTCCTGAGCCTGGCATTTTTATTGCTGTGAATGAAATGCGCTGTGCCAGATATTTCACGATGTGGCAAGCAATTGAGCCTGCCTGTATCTATCGCCTTGTGTCCTCATCCGCAGCCACTCCCCTTTCAAACCAAGAATGGCATGATATCTTATTGGTGACATCACGTCCAAAACTCCGACCACAAAATCAGCCATTGCTCGGGAACATGCCTATTGCCTTCTTGGCTCTTCAATCAATGAGCTGGACATCAACATCAATGACATGTCGCTCATAGTTCCACCTGCCTTGCCCGATGATGCCGAGGCTCAATGGATACTGTGGTGGCTCACAGAATTTAACTTTTGTTTTGAGCTCCTAGCCTTGGACAAGTGTGTGGGGCCAGCCACCCAGGATGAGATGGAGCGTCAAGAGTCCATCCAAGACTGCCTCCAAATTGGGTCACTACTGGTGGCAGATTCTGATGGGGTGAGGTCTGGCATCCAATCTGATGACTGGTGCTCCCGATTGCCTTACCTGCTGAGACTCCAGAGTTTAATGAGAGATTGGGAGGGTGTGAAACCATCAGCATTGCTTGAACTTTGAGAGTCCATCCAAGATTACAGGGAACCTGATGTGGTGTTACTTGAGGATGCTGTAGCTCATTTCTATACTGATTCCTTCTTCCGCTTTTTTGGACGTGCTGCCATCATACCCGCTCGCTTGCCTTGATTACTCTGAATAGTACCTTTGCATCTACTACCTCTTCTGTGATGGACATGCATGACTGCTTCTATCTTTTGCTATTCTTGTTCTTGTAATTTGCTCAATCATCATGCAATATAGTATAGAATGTGTCCCCAGTTACTGGCTGGTGCTGGGTGACCTCACTGGTTGACAAGCCCACATCTATCATTTGCCATCTGATACCCAGGACACTCTAATTGTTCAACCTGGTCAAGCTTGCCAACTCAAGGGTGGGGATACTATCTACCCTCGTGAGCTTATTCAGTCAAGACATGTCATTTGTCTGGGTATGTCACTAAATTGTTTGACCCATGCACACTAACCTGTATCTGCTTCAGTATCAATTTGATGTTGATAAATTTGCTCACTAAAGGTGACAGGCACCCAAGTTCCAAGTTGCACAATTCTTTTGGACAAATCCTTCACATCCTTATCACTAACATACCTGCCTCACCCGAACATGTGATTACAGCTGATGCCCTCCTCGACTTTATGGAAATCTATAAGCCTCGCATGGATACTAATTCTATTGTCCCCCATGTAAACTGTCTATTCATCTATGCTTCTTTTTCTTGACCATGGCCTGCTATCTTATGTTCAGCTCTCACCTAGGTTGAGACTCGCTGCCTGCAATGCATGTATTATATCTTGTATTGTGGGTAGGATCTAGTTGCTGTCTGCGGTCATAGTTGCTGCCATTTATAGCCATAGGTTCCTGAGCAGTAATTCAATGTGTATGAAGGCAACAGATGACAAGCCTTTCAGATGCTGGTGAGACCATGTGACATTTGGATTCCCTCTCGATGGTGAGTTTGCTTGCTTCTCACCAAATTTATGTCATGATACATCCAGGTTTGGTGCTCGTACAGTAATTCCACAAATATGAAAATGCACCCGATGGTAAGAGATATATTAAGCTACACAAGACATAGATGAAGGAAACCAGATTCGTGACTTCAAACAAGAAGATGAATCAATGAGCAGCGCTGCATGCTCAAGCCAGAATTCTACAAATGTGAAAATGTGGATGAGAGGTATGTTAAGCTACAGATAAGGGCAAGATGTAAGAATATACATGAAGCAGAAGGAACCCAGAATTGTGAGAGAGAAGATGAAATTGGTGTGCTCTCCGAGATTACACCCTCTCCACTGTCATTTTTATGTTTGTCAATCACAGTCAAGGAAGTGTACTGTGTATAATATCTTGGTCTTCTGCCCCTTTTGTAGAACTGCCCCTTGCCCTTTCCTCCATTCATCCATCCATACGCTGGTTCATGTGCATACAAGTGAACGATTCAGAGCGCGAAATTGTTCACATCTAAGCAGGTTGGAGTCAGAGGAATGGAGGCCATGTGTTTCTGTTGGTTTATGACTTGTGAGCCAGAATGTCCTGAACAAGGATCATATGTACTTACACAATTGTCCAACACAGCCCAAGTGAACCCCTCACAACCTCGCAGTGCGATAGTGCTACTGCAAACCATTCTGACACCCATTTGCTGTACAGTAACTTCTTCCTAAGTATTTTTGGTAGTTTGTTTTGGTGGCTGCTGCCTTTGGTAATCGCTTTCTTCTTCTCATTTTCCTCCACATCTTTGTGTCCTGGCACCCACTTGATCTTGATCTTTATACCGATATGTTCCTTTCATAGAGCCGTAGTGCTGTTGTGTAGGGTGTCAAAGATGTAGTGACCTGGGAGTGGTTTCATTAGTGTGGTGGTGGTAATAGATGCACAATTATCAATATAAATGTAAGCCAACCTAGCCAAGCTGATACTGCAGGGTTGACTTGAGTCTTCCATTTCTGTATAGGACTGCACTGGCTCCTATATGGTTCTCCATTCCTGATCCATTGGTAAAAACCTTCACGTCTGGGTTGTCTTGAGCTATAGACTCTATCACGTTGTCCAGGTTTGTTATGATTTGCATTGTCAAGTCGGGCTTCCAATGTGGGTCAAATCTGACTGCTGTAATGGTCTCAATGTTCTCTGGGTGGATGTTGTATCTGTGCATGAGATCATGTAGTGGGGTTGGATGTCATTTGACTAGCCTGGCTGCTGTGTTTTTGACTGGTTTGTGGAGTGGATGTGTTACTGGTAGTGTGGCCAGTCATAGAGCTGCTCTGTGTCGGTGTTTGTCTACCAGTAGGTGAAATGGCAGCAGGTTTGCCATGACCTCTAGTACGTCCATGGCAGTGGTTCTCATGGCACCTGTGA
>Ga0179587_10001428_pt1 | contig 10849 bp, 10 predicted proteins | sample CZODoug2_1_08_16_FD_185932 | JGI IMG/M metagenome (GOLD analysis project Ga0179587, IMG submission 185932) | Vadose zone soil fungal communities from Angelo Coast Range Reserve, California, USA - CZODoug2_1_08_16fungal | ecosystem: Environmental > Terrestrial > Soil > Vadose zone | place: USA...
GGCTCGCGCGTAAATATCGGTCGGCGCGGTGTCGTCGGCATGCGCCGGGCCTTTTTCAACGGTGATCAGGTTGTACGGACTTGTCGCTGCGTAGCGCTTTTGCATTTCCGGAGTGATCTTGTCGTATGGCTGCGTCAGAACACGCGCGGGATCAGTTTTTGCCGGATTGTAACGATACGCGCGGAATGGGAAAAGTTGGGCCATCGCTCTCTCTTTGTATTGGCGCTTAAAGTCGGCGCTTAGAATATGCCTTAATATTGAATTCGGAAAAACATTCTAGCAGGGTGGCGCGTGTGGCGCGCGGTTAGATGTGCGAAGCCAGTTCCGCTACAATGAAAGTTCATCTGAAGGCTGACCTTTCAACATGGATCGCGAATTACAAAAAACTTTTCACGCAGTGCGTGTGCTGGTATTCGATTTGGACGGCACGCTGATTGATTCGGCGCTGGATTTGGCCCTTGCCGTGGCCGCCACGCTGGAATTCATGAAGCGTCCGCCAATTCCACATGAAATTATTTACAGCTATGTGGGAAATGGCGCGCCGACGCTCATCCGGAAAGTGCTGGGCCCGGACGCATCAGAAGAGGATTGCCAGCGCGGGCTGGAACATTTTCTGGGCTACTACCGCGAACATATGCTGGACAACACGGTGACGTATCCCGGCGTGCGCGAAGGATTGGCGGCGCTCGCGCATTTTCCGATGGCCGTTCTGACGAATAAGCCCGTGCGTTTCAGCGAAAAAATATTGGACGGACTGGGACTCTCCCCGTATTTCAAATTTGTTTACGGCGGAAACAGTTTTGAGCGCAAGAAGCCGGATCCGATGGGAATGCAAATCCTGCTGGCGGATTTTGGCGTGGCGCCGCGCGAAGCGATGATGATCGGCGATTCCGAAGTGGATGTGCAAACCGCGCGGAACGCAAACACCTGGGCCTGCGGCGTCACTTACGGATTGGGCAGCGACCGGCTGGTGCAGCATCCGCCGGACGTGCTGCTGGATAGTTTGGCCGAATTGCCGCCGCTGCTGAACGGCGCGAGCGGTGGTTCACGGCAGGAGTAGCGTTGCTATCGCGCGGAAGCCGCTCGGTACCACTCCCAGGTGCGGCGCAGACCTTCTTCAAAATTGATTTTCGGATCGTAGCCCAGCGCTTTTCGCGCTTCGGTGATGTCGGCTTGGGAGTGCAGAATGTCGCCAGATCGGGGCGGTTCATATTTTGCCGCCGCCTTTTTTCCTGAAATTTTTTCCAGCAGCCGCAGAGTTTCGTTCAAAGTGTAACGGCCGCCTGTGCCTGCATTCAACACGCGGCCCGCGCAGTCTGGCGCTTCGCACGCCAGCAGATTTGCCTGCACCACGTTTTCGATATACGTGAAATCGCGCGATTGCTCGCCATCGCCGAAGATGACGGGCTGCCCATCCGCAAGCAATGTGGTGATGAATTTTGAAAGCACGCCGGAATACGGAGAAGTCGGGTCCTGACGCGGACCGAATACATTGAAATAGCGCAGGCACACCGTTTCCAGTCCGTAACAGCGGCCGAAAACTTTCGCGTAAAGTTCGCCGACAAATTTTGTGACTCCGTACGGTGAAATTGGATCGGGACACATACTTTCACGCTTTGGCTGTGTGGGAGTTTCGCCATAGGCGGAGCTGGAGGCCGCGTACACAAGTCTGCGCACTTTGGCGTCGCGCGCGGCTACCAGCACATTTAGGGTGCCGTCTATGTTGATGTGATTTGTCTCGAGCGGATTCTTCACCGAGCGCGGCACCGAAGTTCGCGCGGCGAGATGAATCACGAAGTCCGCGCCCTGGCACGCTTTTTGAACGGCGGGCAAATCGGTGATGCTGCCATGTATAACTTCAATTTTCCCGGTGCACTGTTTCAGATTTTCTTCGCGGCCCGCGGAAAAATCGTCCAGCACAACCACGGATTGTCCGCGGCGCAAAAGTTCATCCACCGTGTTGGAGCCGATGAATCCGGCGCCGCCGGTTACAAGGTAACGCATCAATCGAATCCTCCTGGTTACACGGATATTACTTCACCGAGAGGCGAGTGGCGCGCCGTTCGCATTTCCGGTACGCTTTACTATATCGTGCTAAACACTTGCTCGCTTACCGGAATTCACACGCCGATTGCCCGAAGGCTTAACTTCGCACCGAAGAAGTTGGCGGCCGGATGCGCCGCGATAATCACTTTAGCGTGCGCCGCGGCGCTGATCGCAGCGCCGCAGCAGAAAAGCGTGCGGAAGCCGGCTAAGCCGCCAGCACCTGCGGCACCCGCCGCGTCTGTGGCGCCGTTCCACAACGCGGAAAGCCTCGCGTACTCCGGGAAGTGGCTTTCGCTCAGCGATGTTATCGCCGCGCAACTCAACGCGAATGATGACCGCCCGTTCAGCGGGCATTCCGCCTGGCATTTTCAGGCGCAGCTTCAGACGAAAAACCCATTGCGCTACATGTTACAGGTTGACGATCATTTCGATTCCTACTCGGCCCACACGGATTTTGCCGGAGAGCAATTCGAGATGCATCTGAATGAAGGCTCAAAATCCGAGACTCACATTTTGCGCCTGGCCGCGGGCTCGTCGCCTCTTCCAGCCGGAAGAATTCAGGCGCAGGTTCTTCACGGAACCAGGGACGCGCTGGGTTTTCTTTACTATCTTAGGACCGTGAATTGGCAAGAAACCAAAGAAGTGCGGTCGCCGGTGTTCGACGGGCGAAGGGTTTACGATGTGCGCGCGGCCGTGGTCACGCCCCGAAGCGACTTAGCGGTTGCCGGTGGAAAATTTACGGCGACGGGATTGAGTATTCGGCCGTACTTCAACGGCAAGGAACTTGCAGACACAAAGTTCACGTTGTGGATCGCACAGGATGCCGCGCATACACCTGTGCTGATTGAACTGGAACTCCCGATTGGTTCCGGACGAGTTGAATTGACGCAGGCAAGTCCCGGAAAATAATTATTCCTTAGCCCCTGGGCGGGTTTCTTTGCCGTAGGATGCCCAGTCTTCAGGCGGGAACGCAACACGCCAGAAATTTGGAGATGGGCTGGTAAATTCCACGCCAACCTGCAGCCGGCCCGCTTCCGTCAATCCCAGGTAAACCACGCGGCACATCTGTTCTTCTTTCGTCCTGGTATTTGTGATGAGAATTTGTTCGATTTCTTCGACCGGGGGCGCGAGCAGGATCAGTGCGCCGTGCGCGTTGACCGCCAAAGTTTCCGTGGTCTCGGCTTTGGAATTTGGCTGTCCTGCCCGGCGCTGCGCAACCACTTGCACGCGAAGTAAAAGGCGCTGGCTCCGCCTTTGAGAGATATTCTTTTTCGCGTTCTGATCAGGTTGAGGCATTGCCAGCAGGTCCTGTAATTACAGTATTTGGCCCTGTGACGTTTCTTACGCGCCTACTTGCCGCAGCGCCGCCACAGCGCATCAGCAAAGGACAATTTTCTCGCGATGTCGCAGCAACCTGCGCGTGGTGTTTCGCGTATCCACCACAAGCTGCGCCGATTCGACAATCGCGGCGTAATCGTAACTGGTGTGATCCGTGACGATAATCACGCCGTCGTAGCTGGCCAGAGTTTTCGCGTCCAGTGGAATTGATTTCATATTGGAATAGTCGTAATGGCGCATTTTGTGAAGCTTCGGGAAGTGCGGATCGTTGTAGTCAACCTGTGCGCCGCGTTCCATGAGCAATTCCATGATCTTCAGGGATGGCGATTCGCGCAAATCGTCCACGTCTTTCTTATACGCCACTCCGAGCACCAGCAGCTTCGCGCCGTTCATCGCTTTGCGATTCCTGTTGAGAGCTTCGCTGATGGCGTCCACGACGTGATAGGGCATCGCGGTGTTTACTTCACCCGCCAACTCGATGAAGCGCGCGGCGAAATCGTACTCACGCGCCTTCCACGAAAGATAAAACGGGTCCACCGGAATGCAATGTCCGCCCAGTCCGGGGCCCGGATAAAACGGCATGAAGCCGAACGGCTTGGTGGCAGCCGCGTCAATCACTTCCCAAATGTCTATGCCCATGCGAAGGCTGAGCTGTTTCAGTTCATTCACCAGCGCGATATTTACGCAACGAAAAATATTTTCGAGCAACTTCGCCATTTCGGCCGCCCGGGTCGAGCTGACCGGAACCACGCGCGAAACGACTTGCGTGTAAATGGCCGCGGCCGCCCGTCCGCTCGGAGGGTTGATACCGCCGACGACCTTCGGAATCTGCGCCAGTCCGAATTGCTTGTTGCCTGGATCTTCGCGCTCCGGCGAAAACGCCAGAAAGAAATCCGTCGCAATATTTTCAGCTTCGGGGCCGCGCGCAATCGGGCAACGCAAGCCATTCCTTTCCAGAATCGGCAGAACCAATTCTTCCGTAGTGCCCGGATAAGTCGTGGATTCCAGTACGACGAGCTGGCTACGCTGCAAATATGGCGCGATGGATTCCGCGGTGATCTGAACGTAGGATAGATCCGGTTCGCGGCGTTCGTCCAACGGCGTGGGGACGCAGATGATAATCGCGTCCATCTCGGCTAATTTCGCGAAATCGCCAGTGGCAGTGAAATGCTTTGAAGCGATGTGCTGGCGAATCTTGCTGACCGGGATGTGCTCGATATATGTTTCGCCACGATTGAGCTTTTCGACCTTGGTGACGTCGACGTCGAAGCCAGTGACGCGGTGTCCTGCTTCGGCAAACCGCAGACCAAGCGGAAGTCCAACATAGCCGAGCCCGATAATGCCTACTTTGAGTTGTGCGCCTTTGAAGTACTCCGGTTTGCGTTCGATCGCCATCGTTTAGGTTCAACCTCGGCTGGTTGGCTTGGTCAAAGTGACCAAAGTCGACCAGGTCAGTGTGCTCGTTTGAAATCCGTTTTGAATATAACAGGAATCGTTAGCGCGAGGAACCTTGCATCAGCCGGTGATGTGCGCAGACCGCAATATTTTGCCATCTCGCCTGAAAGATTGATTTTAGTGGGATGCGCCGCTGTGCATGTCGGCATATCCGTTGGGATGCCCCTGTTTCCACTTCCAGGCAGTGGTCAAAATTGACTCGAGTGTCGAGTAGCGTGGTTCCCAGCGCAGAGTGCGCCGGAGTTTGGCGGCATCCGCCACGAGAACAGCGGGATCTCCAGCGCGCCGGGACGCTTCAACCGCCGGAATCGGCAGGCCCGTGACTCGCCGCGCGGTTTCGACGACTTCACGGATGGAATAGCCGCGGCTATTGCCTACGTTGAATGCCTCGCCGGAAACGCGGTCAATTTCGGCAAGCGCGCGCACATGAGCGTCGGCAATGTCCAGAACGTGCACGTAATCGCGCACACAGGTGCCATCCGGAGTGGCGTAGTCACTGCCCCGGATTTCAAATTTCGGGATCTCGCCGGAAGCAGCTTCCAGAATTTTTGGAATTACATGGGTCTCAGTGCGATGCGCTTCTCCGCGTTCCGGCGAAGCGCCCGCGGCATTAAAGTAGCGAAAGGATACATGCTTCAGCCCGGTATAGCGCGCGTAGTCGGCAAGGATTTCCTCAAACCGCCATTTCGTTTGGCCGTAGGAATTGATCGGAGCTTTCGGATGATCCTCCGGTATCGGTACCTGTTTCGGTTCGCCGTACACGGCCGCGCTCGAGGAAAAAACTATTTTCTTTACGCCGTGGCGCATCATGGCATCCAGAAGATGAATTCCTCCCGCGATGTTCGCGAGGTAAAACGTGCTTGGCTCGCGCACGGATTTTTCAACCAGCGCCTCGGCTGCAAAGTGCATCACCGCGTGGATTTCAGATGCGCGGAAGATTTCGTCTAGCCGCGTGGTATCGAATAGATCGCACTTCTGGAAGTCGCAGGCGGCCGGAACCGCCGCGCGATGTCCTTCGATCAAATTGTCGAGCGCGATTACGCGATGCCCCTGGGAGATCAGGACTTCAGCGCAAACGCTGCCCACGTATCCGGCTGCTCCGGTAACCAATACGTTCATCCGAAACTCCTCGGCGGAATGAGATGACCAGCCCTGAATTTGCTCCGGAAGGTTAGCAGTTTATGAACCGGCTGTCAGCTTGAAGCGGGCCGGCGTAACTCAACGGGGAAATAAATAGATCCGCGGGAAAAACTGGAAGGGCTACGCGGGAGTGGCTGATTTTTGCTGGTAGCAGAGCAGGATCAAATCGGCCCGGCGGCGGACCCCGAATTTATTCAGCAATTTGGAAACGTGAAACTTCACGGTACGTTCGGAGATGTTCAACTTGGACGCGATCTCCTTATTGGAAACATTTTCGAGCAGGGAATCCAGAACCTCGCGCTCGCGGCGGCTAAGCTGCGTTTGATTGTCAGGCTTCAAGCGGCGCTTCTGCTGGTCCGTCAAAATTGAATCAACAAATGTGGAAAGAACATTCCGCGGCACCCAGAATCCGCCTCCGGCTACCAACGGCAGCGCGCGCGGTAATTGCTCGACTGCTTCCGTATAGGTCAACAATCCTTTTGCTCCCAGACGCAAAAGCGAATGGCTGGTGGCGTCGGTGAGCTTTTCACAGACCACGATGACGCGCGCATCGGGATGGCGGTCGAGGATGCCGACGATCAGGGAACTCGTGTTGGGGCGAACGGAGTGCGCGTCCACGACGAAAATATCCGCCGGAGGAAGCGCAATACCCGTGAGATCCGTGGCCAGCGATTGTTCCATTTGTTTGGTGACCAGGCGTATGCCCGGCCGGGTAAGAATGCGCTCAAACTCGCCCAGCACAAGCGGATGGGGAGAGAGCAGACAAACTGAAAGCGTGCGGCTTTTGGCTGTAGTTGCCACTGCTGAACAGGCTAACGGATTTAACGTCGCTGGGCAAGAGATGCGTCGAGCATTGTTGTTAGGAAGTTAAGTGCGAGACCCGCGGCAGGGTTTGTGCGGGAAAAACTCTGGCGCGGAGAGTTTGGAGCTTCCAGATGACTTGCGGGATCTCCGCCGCCGGATATTAGACTCGAGCTTTTTGAGCCTCCGCCGGATAAGCCTGGTTGTAGTAGCCGCCGTATCCCGCGTGGGAATCAGCGCGGTTTAAAACGGCTCCGAGCAGCAGGCGATCGTGAAATGCTTCGCACGCTTTTTGCGCAAGATCGAAAGGTGTGGAACCGGCGCGGATAACCATCAGTACGCCATCAGAAAACTTCGCGATAATGCTCGAATCCGAAACCGGAATCGTTGGTGGCGAATCAATCAAAATCCAATCGAACACCGGTGACAGACGCTCCAGAAGTTTTTCAAACCTTCCGTTCGCGAGAAGTTCAGTCGGATTGGCAATCGATTTGCCGCCGGGAATCAGAAAAAGGTTTTCATCCCGGCCGCGCTGCATCACTGAGAATTCGTCCATCTCTCCCAAAAGATAATCGGAAAGGCCGGGATTGGATTCCGCTCCCAATGGCAAATGAAGGCTGGACAGCCGAAGATCGGCGTCAATAATCAACGTGCGGCGTTCACGCTGGCGCACAAGAGACTGAGCCAGATTGGAGGTAACGAACGTTTTTCCTTCACCCGGCAACGCGCTTGTAACCAAGACGGTGCGCAAAGGCTGAACCGCGCGAACCTGGTAGAGCCGCGTGCGAAGCGTGCGAAAAACTTCCTTGCCGGTGTCGCTTTCATTGGCATTCGCAAAAAGCAGCGTGGAAGGATCAGGCTTCCACCGGCGCTGAGGGCACCGCGCGAGAAGCATTTCAATGGTAATCGGGCCATCGAGTTGCGCGACAGACTCGACGGCGGCAACCTCGGGCGCGTCCATAAGCGCGGTCGGCGCAGAGGAAGCCTGGGACTGCGGTTCGGCCGCATCCTGTGAATTTACTCCGCGGGCCGCTTGCCCCGCTGCGCGCTCCTCCTGCGCTTTCTTTAGAGCTTCGTGGATTCGGCTCATGGCTTCCTCTCTATCGGCGTTTCAATTTCTGGATCCTGGTGGCCAAGACGGTCAATTAAATTTGCAAGATTCTGAAGCAGTGATTGCACCAAAGGAGCGGATTCGCCGCTGTGCTTCGGCGCCGCGATCTGTGCGCCCGCTGACGGCGATTCTTCCAGCTGAAATTCTTTCGCAACCTCTTCGACGGTCTCTCCGCGCACGGACTTGTGTTGTTCAACAAAAGAATTGACCAGCGAATGTTCGCATAGCAGATTTGTCACGCGCGGAATCCCGCGTGCCAGACGGTGCACCGCCTCGATTGCTTCCGGAGAAAAAATGTTGTTATCCGTGGCGCCGGCAATTCGCAGGCGCTCCTGGATGTAACCAGCGGTCTCTTCGCGCGTAAGAGGCAATGTCTTGCTGCGCAAGGTGATGCGCTGGCGCAGTTGGCGCAATTGCGGCTGCGCCAGCTTTCCTTCCAGTTCCGGCTGGCCCGCCAGCACGATTTGCAAGAGCTTTTCGGTTGACGTCTCAAGATTCGTCAGCAATCGAATTTCTTCCAACACCTGATGCGAAAGATTTTGCGCCTCGTCGATGATCAAAACCGCTGGTTCGCCTGCTTTGTATCGTTCCAGCAGCCACTGGTTCAGCCGAAGCAGTACCTGGCTCTTGAGCTTCGATTCACACGGGATGCCAAAGTCCGTCATCATAAAATCGAACAACTGCGTGACGGAAAGCCTCGGATTGAAAATGAACGCCGTGGTTGCCCGTTGCGTCGGCAGCCAATCCAGCAATCGATTAAGCAACGTCGTTTTCCCAGTGCCAACTTCACCGGTGAGGAGTATGAATCCTTTTTTTGCCTGAATGCCGTAGGTCAGGCAAGCAAATGCTTCCTGCGTCTGCCTGGTGAGATACAGGTAGCGCGGGTCGGGATTGACGTTGAACGGGCTCTCTTTGAGTCCAAAGAACTCCTTATACATGTATTCTCAGGCCTCAGCCTTTCACCGGAAGCGAAGGTGTTTCTCCGCGGGCTTGAAAAACAATCCGGGATTTGCCGGCGGAACTTTTGTTCACTACGGGCACCATCGCGAGGATCGGCAGCTTCAGCATCATTTCGACGTCGCTTTCTGTGCGCAAAGACTTGTCGCGCATTTCCAGGAGCATCACGAGCGCCAATCCGAGCGCCAAGCCGCCGCCAAATCCGCCGCCCGCAAAGAGGATGGGATTCGGAAATGTCGGATGATCGGGATAGCTGGCTGCATCCAGAAGTTTGTATTGTTCACCTTGCTGCCGGAGCTGCAGGGCATTGGACATCTGTGCCGCATCTTTCTTCTTAAGCAACTCGTTGTAGTATTCCATCGCTTCTTTGCTGTCACGCGTCAAGTCGCTGTACTTCTGCTCTATGGCGGGACTGCTTTGTACGCGGCTCTGATATAGTCTGAATTGCGCCTGCAGAGCCGCTTGCTTGCGCTTGTCGTCCTGGATGGTCACCTCTGAACTTTTAATTTGCGCGCGAAGCCGTTGAATAGCTTCCGGCTCAACTGCAAAGGCATTCACTGATGTATCAGGCTTGTCTTTCTTATCCGCAGCAGGCGGGGTGGCTGCGGATAAGGCGATTTTCTTCCTCAGCTCTTCAATCTCTTGTTTTTTCGCTTTAACATTTGGCCAGTCATCCGTGAATTTTTCTTGAAGCTTGACGAGATCGTCTTCCTTTTGCTTTAGCTGCAGATCCAGCGTGGCCGGGCTGCTGGCGCCAGTTATGCCCTGTGCCCTGGCGGCTTTCCAATCGCCCAGTCGCTGGGCAAGTTCAGATTCAAACAATCCCTTTGTGGACTCCTCCCGCGCCAGCGCCTGATTGACAGCGTCAATTTGCGTAGTGATTCCCGTCAATAGACTCAGGTTCGTTGATTCCTGATCGGGAAGCGCACCCAGATATTGCTGTTTGAGTTGCGCCAGCTTTTGATCCTGTTCATTCATTCTCAGCCGCGCGGCTTCCACCTGCTCGCCCATGAAGTCGGTGGTATTTGCAGACGCCACCTCGCGGCTTTTAGTATCTTCTGTGACGAAGATCGAAGTAATATCGGCGCATACTTGTTGTGCCAGGTGGGGATCGCTAAGAGTTACTAAAATGTGAAAGCCGGGGAGTCTGTTAGGGCGCGTTCCCGCCATTTGCTCGATGGGGGCTACGACGATCACCTTTTGAAGCTCGGCTACCCGCGCGTCAACCGTAACGTCTTTGTCATTAAACAGCCCGAAGCGTTCAACAATCGGTTGGAGCCTCGAATTGCTCATGATCTGTTCTTTCAACGAGGCAAGTTTCTCACCCGGGTCTTCGGTATCGAAGTTCTTCACAAGATCACTGGACACTCGCTGCCCTTCCACGAGCACCGTGGTCTTCGATTCGTATTTTTTCGTTAGCTTCAGCGATACAAGATATGCGGCGCCGCAAAAGACAATTGCGGGCACGACGATCAGCCAAACGCGCCGGCGCAGGATACTTGTGTAATCTTCCATCGTCATCGGTCTATGTCCAAGCATCGTTTCTCTCCTATCATGCGCGGCGAACTGCTACTAGCGAATCGGGATCGGCCTTATATCCCAACTGAATCCGGCCCAAATCTGGTGTCTAACGAACGCATTTGCGCAGCCCGGGCCCACGCACGTGCCGGTGTTGGCGCCTTGTCTCGTAAAGTTGTAGTTGGCGTTGACGCTCAGGTTTCTGTTGATTTGCCGGGTGAATCCCGCAGTCGCATTAACACCTTTGTATGAACTGGACACCACGCCTGGCAATTGCAGAGAGTTGTTGACTGCATAACCGACGGAACCAGACAAGGTAGTCCATTGTCCAAACCGGCGCGATGCGGAGAATTCAGCCGCACTCGTTGTCGCACCGGCGAGAATCCCCGATCCTCCTGAAACTCCATGCGTGAACGATCCGGATAGGTTCGTATGGCCGGCTTGGTAGCTGAGGCCGGCATTCGCGCCCCAAGAAGTCTGGGC
>Ga0179587_10001429_pt1 | contig 10847 bp, 17 predicted proteins | sample CZODoug2_1_08_16_FD_185932 | JGI IMG/M metagenome (GOLD analysis project Ga0179587, IMG submission 185932) | Vadose zone soil fungal communities from Angelo Coast Range Reserve, California, USA - CZODoug2_1_08_16fungal | ecosystem: Environmental > Terrestrial > Soil > Vadose zone | place: USA...
AATCACAGTCAGAATTACATCATGCTGAAATGTTGGGTTCAAACACTCTACCAATGAACGGCGCAACATTCGCAGGAATCACTTTCACATACTGCCGGTCCCAAATCTGCAATGACTTGACCACTTTGTCGACAGATGCATCACACCACCCTCTTGCGCTGTTAATAGGGTTCCCAACTGAAGCCCACAACCTTTCAAAGTCGGTTTCATGTGTAGCATTGGCCATTTCGCGTGTTTCCGGTATGAACGATGAATCGAACACGATCAGGTCCATACGTTGGGTCTGTTCCTGAGTCAGGCGAAATTCCCTCGGTGAAAGCAAGCGAACATACAGAATCATTATTGGGTGATTGATTCAATGACAGCGATGCGTGGAGCTCGGGCGATTTATGCTATATTGTATATCGCATCAATCTTTCATGTGTTTGAATGCATCTGGCTACTATACCTTTGCCAACTGCTGCCTTTCCATTAACTCGCCTGACAGCGCATGTGTCGATCCCAGCGGGGAGTTCGAGCCCGCCCGGCTATCATCTGCTTCCGGTCGCGGACTACTGGTGCTATAACGAGTATCAGGAGCGCGGCGACTTCGCAACTTGGGTACAGGGGAGGGCGTATCATATGCTTGATATCTGAGTTTGCTCATGGTAGGTAGTTCTTGAGAAGAAGTGGCCGGTTGGGATGGGAATGTGGGCTCTGGAGACAATGTGGGTTGCTTATACAACGCTTCTATGAAGTCAGGAAGCTTTCAGAGAGTTCACTAAACATGCAGGTAGTCTGAGAATGAAACAACTCACAGATGACGATCTGGCGTCCTTTAAGATCGCAGAGAGGATAGGCTTCTGGTGGATGTACATCAAAAATTGCTCGCAACGCTTAGGCAACGCTTAGTTCTAGCTCATAGCTAACTTTAACATTAAAAGCACACCTGTCTGACATGCCGCTTAGATGTTTGTCGCAAGTCTGTCACAGTACTGATGACCTGCGTTGGTACTCGGCCACAATCTGCAGTTATCCGCAACATGGACATAAGGCATACATCCTGGACTGATGCTACTGATATTCTTAGATTGATCGGGTAGCAGAAGGCGTGACACCCACGAATACATGATGTCAGTCTTATGGCTAGTCCTTGGAGCAGGTCTGGAGGAGATATAGGCAATTTGCCGCAATCTTCGGCAGCCAATGCGGTGATGACGATCATTAACGTCTGTGGAAGATACAATTCGGACTCCAGGACGAACGTTAACAGAGTGGTGGAGCATCGAACCCGAAATTCGATGTGGGCTGGACCAGTCAATTGAGGAACAAGAGGTCAAGCAGCAAACGCACCATTGCGAAGATATAGCAAGACCCTTTCCACGGCTGGTTCCAAAACAGGTCCACCAGTAGGGGTGGCACTTTCCAACTGGACAAGTAGCTTCATCAGTTCTCGGCCGTAAAGCTCACCATCTTCCCCTGATTTGCTTTCGAGAAGTTCCAACATCCGGACTGCGTGACCGTTTTTGCCGGTGACAGATAAATTAGACGGAGTAGATTGGAGAGTTTGAGAATAGTACGCGGCGACGATGTTGAGATCAATTCGATTAAGCAGTTTGAGTGTCTATGCGTATTCAGCACAAGCTTCGTTGTACAAACGTCATAACAAACACACCGTTCTCCGAATGAGAGCATCGGCGGATTCCAGTAACTGCATCACACGTTCGACCTCCCATGCTTCTAATACGGCGGGTATACCTGGTGAGTTCCCGGACCACGCTGCTGGATCCACACACTCCAAGCATGCCAAGTAAAGATACTGGTCATTTGGGTTTCCCGAAGTAAGGAGGGGTCGTAGATACTCAATAGGAGATCCTGGTCTCGAAGAAAGCAAGAGCTTGAGAGAAACCTTTGAGAAGAGTAAAAAAACGCCACGTAAAACGGCTGAAATTTCAACCAGTCAAGGGGGGGCACGAAAATCAAACAGAACGGCGAACCAGGAATGCGAACATCTAAGGATGAGCGAGCGAGCTCAAAGACAATGGGGATATTTTCTTCCGTCAGTCTATGGCAACAACCTTGAACAATGTTACCTAATAGTAGCCAAGGCCACTCACCCTAGTGAAAAGAGAGTACGAAGTATTCCCAAAAGAAACCAGCATTGGTATCCCTGTGTATCTTCTAACGTCTTCCTGAGAAGGCCGTTAACAGCTAACTTCAAGACCTGCGACATTCCGGCCTGAACAGGGCGATCAGTGTACCACACCAAGTGGAACTGAAATTCTTACACCGGAAGATAGGCTAGAAATGACCAATGCGGCGCTGACCACTGATTGATATGGATCCTCCAGGAACTTCGTCATGCTTCCCGAAACTCGCGTCAACAACTCAGGATTGCAACGGGAAAGCGAGTAGAACGCTAGCAAAACACGCCGACGCACATGTGGCCTACAGTCAGGGTGACCTCGTCAAAGATATGAGCTGTTGGATGTTTGATATACATACTGACGAAGTATGTGATAGTAGGTCCTGGAGCCGTGATTGAATAGCTGGAACAAGATCCTCATTATATGAGACAATCACATTGTCGAGCGCAAGACAAATCCGCGGTACACTGTCACTTTCTAGATCCTTAGAAGAGTTATATGTGCTAGTCAAAAACGAATAGAATAGAATGTACTTTGCGAAGTGTATTGACCAGCATCAGCTGCAACTCGTGGGTGGGGGCCATGACTTCAGCACAAAACAGATAACCTGAAGGGTCATGATCGAATACATTCCAAAAAAAGAGGGAATGGAAGTACCAATCCTCTTTTGTTCAAGCCTTTGACTTGCCTCTGCCAAGCCAACTGCATGTGGTAGCGCGAAATCGAACGCGTCATTAGGAAGGAAGCCATGTGCGATGGTCATGCGGCAGTATAAGAGTACGATCAAGGACTCCTTGCGATGCTCCTGCTCATAGATTAGTGTCTGAAGCCCCATAGGATATTCTGAAGGCGGCGAACAAGTGAGAGGCCTGGACGGCCAAGTTGCTCCCGTCTAGACCTGATCTCTGTAACTAGCAGCTGGTTGGTTGATTGGACGGACGTCGCTGATTCTATTTTTCGGACAAGAGCATAATGGCCCCTGCTCAATGCGCCTGAAGAAACAAATGGGACTTCCATCGCGTCGAGCTAGGGTAACGTCAGTATTGGAAAATAACAACAAATATGACTGCGTCTTTCCTCAGCAATGTCAATGTCGACGGCGGCGGCAGCGGCAGCGCATTCATTCAATAAAATTCTTAACCAGCCAAAAGTATCGTCCAAATCACGTTCTTCTGGCGAACCCGATGATGGAACAAAGAAGTTACGGCGTATGATTCTCGTCGATGGGATTCCTTCTTCGGTGGTTTGTCAAATTAGATCAAGATTGTTGGGCTGGACTGAAAGCTAGCCAGGATCCGACCCTTCGTCCTCGCATATGGAAGATTCTTCTTCGCGTTGGTGAAGTTCCAGCAGATACCTTTCTTGGGTATGTTGCGCGCGGACCCTGTGAAGTCCGAGAGAAAATCAGAAATGACACGTTCCGGTCAATCAACCATGTCCTCTTTACTATGCCTGGACTGATACTTTCGATTGAAGAACACTCGCTACTGACAGAGGTTTTAAGGAACGCGTCCGTGAAGATATGCTCGTTCGGTTACTAGACGCTTTTGTATGGCGAAATCACGGTATGCACTAAGCTTCGACACATCATGCCCGCAAATGGATCTCTGTCTACCAGACAGACAGGACACTCAACAACTTGGTTTTACCTATGTACAAGGGATGAATGTTCTTGCCGCCCCATTTCTGTACACGATGCCTTCTGAACTCGAGGCATTCTTCTGTTTCTCCAAGTTTATAGAGGAATCATGTCCACTGTATGTTCAGCCGACATTAGAAGGTGTTCACAGGGGCTTAAAGGTGGAATTCTTATCACTGCCCTAATCATCCTTTACGCTCATCGGCCTCCAGCTCCTAGATCGCTGTTTGAAGATTGTTGATCCTGAGCTTTTCGCGCATTTACGTTCAAAGAATCTGTCAGCAGAGATCTATGCCTTCCCATGTATGTCAATGACTTTACTACCTAGCTGCGGACTCTTACCCTTGCACCCAGCCGTGTTAACTTTATGTGCATGCACACCTCCGCTAAATCAAGTTCTGCAACTATGGGACTTCCTTCTCGCATTCGGAGTTCATCTCAACGTCCTCTGTGTCATTGCACAGCTACTGCTCATGCGAGACGAGGTCATGAAATCTTCAAGGTTTGTTAATATTTGTCGCTTGGAATATGACCATTATTGTACCCACCCAGTCCGATGCGGCTACTTCGTACGTTTCCTGACCTGGAGGCGCTTCCTGTTATTGGCATTGCCGTGACCCTCGTTCGAGATCTGCCGGTCGAACTGTACGACGAATTAGTGAAGCATCCCTACGAGATTCGAAGCTCCTGAAATTCTTGATGAGGAGGTTCCTCGTTATTGCACCCCACGAGTGTTGTGAATGAATATCACCGTACTTCCAATTCTCTGGCAAGAAAATACCATCACCTTGTTGTTAAACAAGGTCACTCCCTGGCTCAAATGACGCCCCAAAACAATTGGCTGATAGTAACCGACATAATTACCGTTACGCCACAACACGCTGGTCTGTACTTCCATATGCTTCCTTCCCTGCCATTCTCCTGGACTTTTCACCTTACGCCTATTGGTCCCATCATCATTGATGCTTCGATCACCTCTCATGTTGGCTGATCAACTCTCACGTCATGATGCATTGTACTCAGATGATGGCACCATTTTCTCTTCGCTTCGTTCCAAACTGGTCCATTACAGTCCATTACTCCCTCCTATCCAGAATAACCGATGATGCCTTAAATATTTGCGTTAGGTTATCAACCCTAATGAGGGTAAATCCAATTCGGATGATTGACTGACCCTTGAAAGTGACAGAGAGCGTTGTCAATCTGCCCTCGAAGAAATATCCTCTACTCATAAATCCAATCCCTACTTATGACATGAAGCACAAACTCGTCGACCCTAACGACTACTCGAAAAAACTCTGCGGTGCACCCATCAAAGTCCATTTCAGAATAGTCCATCGCCAGATCAAAAGCAACAAAAGATCTGTCTTCAACGCTGTCCTGAATGATTGTCTTACGCCCTCCTATCTCTGTCATTCGCAGTCCCATCAAACGAAAATTGGGTGCCAGTCCTGCATAGGCCGGCTTAGTTTTAGGTTCTCATTAACAGTATGCTTTCCCAATGCCCAGGACATTATATATGCTCACCTCTTTGATATTCCTTTGTACTGTATGATATACCTCCCTTGTCAAGTTGTATGCTATCTCATTCAATAAATCATGAATTGTGTATTTGCTTGTCACACCATTCTCAAAACAAACAAAAGGTCACAAACAAGAAGTTGTATTCTTGATTAGGTATTCATACTACAGCATGATCGACACCCCAAACACGTCGTAACAGTAAATGTAATAAAGTACTGGGTCCAGGGGTATCGGTTATACAAAATACGCCAGATTCAACAATGTGTTTAGAAGGTGCATCTTCAACTTCTACCTGAGCTGGAAGGGTGGTAGACGTAATATTCCCATGGGAGAGAGCGGCCTTGTCTCGTCCTGATTGAACCTCTGCGCGGTTAACACCTGGTGCGTACGCAGATGCGTCCGAACGTCTGTCTACCACTAACATCCCCCGAGTTATTGCGCCGGTACTAGTAGGAAGTGACTGAACAAATGATAGCACGAGGGAATTCCTGTACATCTTACCATTCAATGTCAAAAATTCTTGTTCTTCCTTCCCATCCTGGGGCTATGTTGAAGGTGGTGACAGGGGGATTCTCAATCGCACACCATACTGCGACGACATCATGAAGTTCCATCGCGTCTTTGCCAAATTGTAACATTATCTCTCGTGTTCTCTCCAAGAATGAGCTTGTGAAGTGAGCCAAAGGTGATTTATGAGAAGCAATGGATGGATTGGTGGGGGAACCGAAATTAGGATCAACTTTCGAGTGGTAAAGTGGGAAAGGCAATTCATGAGGAGTCGTGATGTCCAATGGAAGTAAAACAAAGCGATCAAGTGGCAGTCCGCTATCCGACAGCAAAAGCTCTTTGACAGCAAAAGGGTCTGCAAAGAAGTTGACTGATATCGTATATTGTTCAACAACGCAAGTAGCATAGACATAGAACACTGACATTCTGCGACGGGACTGGTGTTACCAGACACATCCAACGCTCCCCCCATGCAAATGATGCGACCAATTCTTTCCCTTACAAGTTTGCTATCTTGGCGCATCATATGAGCCAGATTTGTAAGGGGACCCAGCGCAATGTAAGTAATGGTTCTCGAAGGACTGGTTCGTATGAGATCGAGGGCTGTGTCGACACCCGACTTGTCCGTCAGTACCAATTGAGGATGATCCTTGTCAAACGCCTCCACATTCAGATCAGGATGCCGTTCAGTGATCCCCCCCAAACCATCTCTGTTATGGTGATGATAGATCAGCCCGAGATTAGTTGATAAACATTCACTCAAACCTGCCGTGAAAATACTGAGCACTGTGCAAACTGCCCTCTAGAGGCCCACGACTGCCTCTGGCAAGGAGAGGTTTAACGGGTAGCGAAAAATTAGGAAATCGGTCTTGGTGAGAGGGATACTGAGCAAAATGGCGGGTAAGTACTTGATATATCTTCAGAATATTCAAGCTGTACAAAACCGACTGAAGTAAGCATGGTAGTTTGAAGGAGTATCAAGGTCTGCACTGACTATGATGACTGAATATCGGTATTGCCTAAAAATGCAAGGTTGAACATTTGGATAGACGACATCCATTAACTGATGCTTTCCGAAAGATACTATGAATGCCAGAATTTCCAGCTCTGGGGCAGCAAGAGCCAACAAACTGCAAAACGAATATAAGCCATGCTAGCTAATAGCGGAACTTGACAGACATTGCAATGGTGTCGTCAACGCCGGGATCCGTGTCGACTGTAAGGTGGTGTACGAACTATGAAGGAGCATAATCCATCAATAAACTATGGGTCACAAACTGATGACGGGGGTCTTCTTCGGACGAGTCATCTTATAGAAGCACCGTAAACTTCTACAGATGATTAGGCATAGCGTTTTCTCATACTTGGAGATACCAATGTGTGTGTCGTAATAACCAAAGGGCGCGTAGTAGGCCTGGAATGTCAATAGTCAGTGAAACGTTTAGGTAAAGGATGACTGGAATAAATCAGAGATCTTGGTGGAAACAAGTATTCTCATTGGGATGGACCCTCTGAAGTAGCAAATATAACTTATGATTGCATCATGCGATGGAGAAACCGTGAAACTGACTTCTGACTTACCTATAGACTAAACGCAAGTGAGGAAACCTAGGAACGGGCCGCGTTGCCATTTAAGCCTATGGCGTTTGCCGAGATACTGTACAGTCGGTGACTTCGTCACAGTGGCTTCGAGCGTGACACGGTAGAGAACAGGATTTGTCGACAACGCAAATCCAGTATACAACATGTCCGAATCATTGCGTTTCCTCGGTTCCCTCGAGGGCCACAAGGGATGGGTCACTGCGATCGCAACCTCTTCAGAAAATCCAGATATGATCTTGACCGCTTCGCGAGGTACACTCAGAGCAGCTCAATACTACCCTCTCGTCCCCCTAACCTTCGTTAATAATTAGACAAGACCATCATCGTCTGGCAATTGACTCGCGATGACGACTCATATGGCTTCCCAAAACGAATCCTCAAAGGACACAACCACTTCGTTTCTGACGTGGTGATATCTTCTGACGGCCAATTCGCCCTTTCCTCTTCTTGGGACCACACTCTTCGCCTGTGGGACCTCAATACAGGTTCCACTACACGGCGATTTGTTGGCCACACTTCCGATGTTTTGTCCGTCAGCTTCAGTGCCGATAATCGGCAGATCGTCTCTGGTTCGCGTGATAAAACAATCAAACTTTGGAACACTCTCGGCGAATGCAAATACGATATCAAAGACGACGGTCACTCCGAGTGGTACGTGGTGTGCAGTTTTAACGGTTTGTTGAGGTCATTATCCCGATTTTCTAGGGTTTCATGTGTGAGGTTCAGCCCCAATGTCGCGAATCCCGTTATCGTGTCTTGTGGTTGGGATAAGGTTGTCAAAGTAAGTAATTAATCTGATCACGCGGGGCAATCGAATTTAGAAAGCCTTTTCGCGTGATGTTAATCGTGATTCTATATTTGCTACTTCAGAGGGCTACGACCCGATGAGATATGTTTCCACCAAGATCTCTGATTTTTTGACCATCTTTCACTCGGCTTTGTGTGCTTATGCGAATACCAGGTATGGGAACTATCAAAATTCAAGCTGAAAACGAACCACTACGGACACACTGGATACATTAACACCGTCTCCGTTTCCCCCGATGGTTCTCTTGCTGCCTCTGGAGGCAAAGATGGTATTACCATGCTTTGGGACCTCAATGAGGGCAAGCACCTATACTCGCTCGAGGCCGGCGATGTCGTTAATGCCCTTGTGTTCTCCCCGAACCGGTACTGGTTGTGCGCAGCCACAGCTAGCTGTGTCAAAATTTTTGATCTGGAGAGCAAGTCAGTTACCTGATCCTACCCCTTTTTTCCACTTTCATTGACGAAATTACCAGGTCTATCGTTGATGAGCTCAAACCTGCTTACACTGAAGTGCGTGAGGAGGCTAGGCAGCCGGAGTGCGTGTCTATTGCTTGGTCTGCGGATGGTCAGACTCTGTTCGCTGGTTTCACGGACAACTATCTTCGCGTTTGGACCGTGACGTCGTAGGATCTGCGGAGACTCGTAGGTCATTACATATCTTTCATAGCTGCAAAAAAAAATACAAATGTCTCCTCATGTGCACAGTATAGTAACGTGTTTCTATGACCATGCAAGTCAGGTAATTGTCCAGTTAGCTTCATCAAGATTACGTCTCCTTTCGGCATAATCCCACCGATCCAACCCTCCGAAATCAATCTGCATGCCAAGATATGTGATATTGAACTGGAGTTCACAAATATGCGTGCCACGCGCACGCCAACTATCGCCACTGGTAATGTTGTGTCAGAGCGCAATGTCCTATACACAATCAATGAACATACGTTGCTGTGCCGTACATGTTCCCTTGCTGGCTTACTAGCCGTACACATTGATCAGTATTTGATAAGGCGTCGTATATCCATATAGTTAGGCCGGAATATATTTCCTGCCACCCTGCTTGATCAATGAGTCGATTGGGAGGATAAATTCGCGGCGTTCCTGGTGGTGGACTGGGGGAGAGCCGGATATCCACGTCATTCAGAAGGCGAAGTGCAGTTAGATTGGACATCTTGTCAAAATTGAGACGATGTTCTGTGGACATGGGGTCGACGACCTTGATGAGAGGCATGCTATCCACGTCAGACGTATCGCTGTCAGAGTGGGAGTCATCTCCGGCCTCCATTTGTGTATCCTGGTTGGATGTATGTTCTCTGGCCTCCGAGTTGTCGGACTTCAAGGCCTCAGCAAATTCTCTTTCGGAATCCTGAAGCTTCGAGCAGAATGCTTGCCAAGCATCCTCGTTCGAAAAATCTGTTCGTAGGAGGAGGCCAATATCTTGGCCTCCCGAAAACTGATCGAAAGGATCTCCGTCCCGTAAAACCTCCTCCTGGTATCCACATTCAGCCTTCGACGATGAATTTCTGGCCATTGTTCTGACTTACCGGTGGTTGCTTCCCAGCTGGTGCATCGGCATTAGGTTTCGATGAGCATGAGGACCTAATATCCCAAAATTCCTGGAGAACGCGTAGGTGCCATTTGCGTCGACCCTCGCCTGGAAACTGTGATTTCACAGTCGGGTACCTGGCCTAAATATATGGTCAATATGGCAGCAGAGTGATTCAGGAGAATGGACGCTCTGCGAACCGCCAGAAGTTGCAAAAACTTGTCGTTCATCCTCTACTACAGTTTTTTTTGGATGATTTTCAGATAACAATCATAAATTTATCATTCATTTGTCACACAATTAGCTGTGTAAAATACTGTAGTGGATGATGAGTAGTATCGAGAGTGAGATCTAGTGAGAGGTCATGTCGGTGGAGGGTATGCCTTTCGTTTGCTATTGCTTGCCTTCCTGTAGGCCCCACATTTCTCTCATACGCGTTCTCATTTTTCGGATGATTTGCAAATTTTGCTTCAACCTCAAGTCCCCCCGTTCACACGCGCTGCGGCCGAACGTCGCTCTGGAAGTACGTAACTCCAGAATCGTGTATTAGGTGCTGAAGGGCTTAAGCAAGTCCGTCTATCTGTTGCGAGCACAGGTATAACAAAGTCATACTGCAGATGTTCGTGATCCAGCAAGTCGATCCACCACCTAACATGAAGTTGTTTGAGCATCTGAATGACTAAATGCATATAAAAAACTTACAACCCGGATATATGGTAGTGATAAAAAGGTCCCTATAAACGGCAGCTGTCGCAGGAAAGTAATAACGACTGGGAAAAAATCGCTGATTAACCCAGCGACATTAGTTAGCAAAGTGAAATGATAAACCAGTTGACGACGCCGTACCCGAACAGATTCAAAAATCCAAATGTCTCAACAATCATCCCAATGAATGGCCATTTGATAAATACTAGCAGTATCCCTCCTAGGAAGCATACGGTCCCGCGTATTTTCTGTTTGCGCGCAAAGAAGTAAAATGTTTTATGAGGGCCAATGATCAATGTCAAGCCCGAAACGAAGAGAATCTGCGAGAGAAAGCTGGTTAATGGTGTATAATATATTGGACATGGCATGACAATACATTTCCGAGTGCAAGGAG
>Ga0179587_10001431_pt1 | contig 10843 bp, 13 predicted proteins | sample CZODoug2_1_08_16_FD_185932 | JGI IMG/M metagenome (GOLD analysis project Ga0179587, IMG submission 185932) | Vadose zone soil fungal communities from Angelo Coast Range Reserve, California, USA - CZODoug2_1_08_16fungal | ecosystem: Environmental > Terrestrial > Soil > Vadose zone | place: USA...
TCTGTCTCCATCTCCAATTCTACCCTTGTCACTGCCCCGGAGGTTGTAGGTCGTGTGTCAGGTGTTTGCAGATGGACCTACCCGAACAGGTTCTCCACCATGAGATTTCTTTCATCTCAGAAGCGCCAAGTTTACAAGTTGCTTTCAGATCATCTCCAAGCACACGTACCTTGTAGGCCTCCATGTTAATTTTTGTTTTGCCGTTGCTTGTGCAGCTGGTAGAGCCCCCCAAGTCAAAGGAGGGATTGGGGTTCCAGTGTGTAGATCGTGACGCAGGACCAGGTAAGCTGCGCTCACGTACTAGGTGATGGGTCGAAACAATCAAGGTTGCGAGTATGTGACTGCAGTGTTAATTTCGACATGGAGGGCCAATGCCTAGATGTTGGTTTTCCTTTTTTCGCTGAAACAGCGCCCAGATCAAGTTTAGATCAGAGGTAACCCAAAGTCGTCTAAAGGCCTAGAGTTGCATAAGAATCATACTCGGTTATTCCGGGCAAGTACTACCTGAGTCTCACAGCATCGCTGGAGTGTGTCCATCGTGAGCACCGCCCTAATCAAAGTCGAAGTCCGTGAGCACGCTTGACCACGATCCCGGGTCGCGTTGCGTAAAGAGATCTGTTAAATGTCGATATTACGACAATATCTAGTCGTAGTCGTTGTAAATGTTCTGGATAACAGACGCTGTCGTGAATGATAAAATATATTGACTGAGAAGTTCGGCAGTTCCTTGGGGATTAATCCAGTTCAGGTCAGATCTCCAAATTGCCACAGCGTAATCATCGAATAGAGGCACAATGCATGAAGCTGAAGAGTGATAATTGATCACCACCAATGGAGAACAAGATGTATCACCAGACGGGAGTCGACATCGATGATATATTCCAGCGGCTTCTAGAAAGTGCACAGAAAACGAGATTCGTTATTGCAAACGACACGAATGGTATTCCCTTATCTGGCAGTGGTAAATGCAAAAACCATATGGCTGTGTGACACACATAAAACAGCATTTTTCCTTCAAGGCGAAGAGGTCTGAAACTGATTTCCTAGCAGCAAGATCACGCTATTCTCGTTGACGCGGACGGTCACCATAGCAGAATCCATTAGGTCATTAGAGGTCGTTGCCCGGCAAATACACACAAAAAAACAACGTCGAGTGGTCAGATGACGGCATCTGTCTCCTTTTAGTTGCCCCCATCTGGAGACGACGCACCAGCTTCAATGTCTTTCTTCAACTTCTTCTCATCTGAAGTTAACCGACTCCCCCTTAATTTTTCGAAGGACATAAAATCAACACGAGCCTTGTCATAATGGCGCATGGACAAGTAGATCTTTGCTCTACGGTAGTGCAATTTCATGGTGATTGGCTTCGGGGAGCTGGAAACGGTGAACTCATTCGAGAGGGCGAGATCAGTATCCTGGAGTGCAGCATCCCTGTCCCCGAGAAGGAGATAGCTTTGCGCTCGGTTTGAAAGAAGGGTCCGTTTGGTTTCCAGTGGTGCTGAAGACTGGAAGCTCTTAAATGCTTTTGTATAGAGCTGCCAAGAGTATATGAGGATCGACAAAACAGAAAACTAGCAAGCCCACCTCGATAGCTTTCGTATACTCCCCTGCCTGGAACTGTATATTGGCTTCTTCTTTGAGACTGGTAACAGTATCATCTGTTATCAGATGTGCAGAGTGGGTGGTCTGCGAGAAGCGAGGCGTCTCGTGATGGTCGGTTAGAACATTCCCTTTGGCCCTGCTTGTAGTCGATGGACCTGACAGGTTATGAGTTTCAGACACTTGTAGAGGGTTTACTACCATACCATGCCTTGCGTTTTTTGGCTGGTTGTCGTTGAAACTATAAGTGCTTGTTTTGATATTGGTGACTTCAGGATCACTGTAGAGCCCTGCCATCTTCCCACTAAGGAAGTCATCTGAAGGATTCACGGTGACCTGGATGTCGCCAGGAGCAAATCCACTGAGCTTGGGATCGAAAGTGTACATGTTTGTCAAGCAATGACAAAGCGCACCGCTCATATAGATCCTCAGCGACGTCCCTGAAAAATAACAGACATTGTGTTTTGCAATTTCTCGCCAGTGACTCTGGTCGAATGGCTACTCGATATGTTGACAAACAAACTGCCGCACAGATCGTGGAGCACAGTAACATTTAGACTCAAACATTGGACCTCAGCGCTCAGCCTCCCACCTCTATCATCATCACACCGAAAACGTCCCACCAAAAAAAACACCACCACTCACCCCTTTTTCTCACTTCCATCGGACCCAAACTCCACAAGGCTCACAGACACAACTCTAACGCGAACCTCTCCCCAAACCCAGTGTTATTGGATTCTCGGAAAATGACCGCCCCCGACGTCTGGGGACCCAATTATCCTCACACTAACTTATCAGGCGACAAGGAGGTAGGGAGGGAGAAGCGGGAAGTCCTTGGCTGCACTGTTACCGGCACCCAGAACCTCGATACTAGTGGTGGTAAACATAGCCTTAGGTGATCGAGTAAGATGTGGAATAGCATGCCGATCATCAGTAATGGTACTTCCTACAACGGGAACTTCGATAGGGGATCCAGGCTTCTTCTCCGAAGCCGGATCTAAACATGTGGACAGATACTGGCAACGAGACGCGGGGCACGCTGGTGAGACAGTCGGATTCTTGACCTTCAGAACGCGCCACATGTGTGTTGTCGAAACGGTTCGCGAGAGACACGCTTTCCGAAGGTGAATAATGGAATGGAGAGGCCGTCTGGTGTAAATTGCAAACATTAACTCGAAGCTGAAGTGAGGGTTTGTTAGATCCTTACGGATGATGATGGAGTCGAGAGCGACGAAGGAGACGATAGGTTGAAGAATTGCAGCCAATAACTCTCCTTGGCCTGCTGGTGTGTCAGGCTGGAGGGTAGGTAACTTGTCCAATGTTAACGAGGATATGAAAATGGCACCAACGCCCATCTATTTTCGGAAAAGGTAAGTTAGACAAACCCCTCCGACTTACAGGACCTGTCACACGAATCAGCAGCACCACCACAATTTCAATGTACTACTCACCGAGGAATAACCGAGGTAGCTTATAGAATGGCTGATGTTGAGTTCTCGTCGTTGCGCCGCCGCGAGGTTGGTACACTAGAGTGTGTGACAAATCGGTCACTTGTTTGGTTTGAGAAAAAAATTGGGTTTCATAGAATTATGCAAAGCACAGCGAAGTCCCAAGTTCTGCACGAGCAATGACAAAATGGTAATTTGAAGATTTACAAGAAATGTGCACTCAGAGATCTTTATGGAAGTACAGTCAAACCCCTCTTGATCCATACCTCCGAGTCTCATAACCCATAACTCCTTATATCCCATAGTGCAGCCCATCCACCAACTTGGTTTGCAGGGATACCCCATAGGTCCACAATAAATACCCCATACCCCCTACAGGCAAAACCCATAGGTTTAGGTACTATATTAGGCTTCATATCTTGACTTGATGCATAGTTCACTGGTCTTATTACTATGATGTGCCACAGTGAGCAGCTAAATAATCCAAAAATTTAATGCTTTTGCCCCAAAAATACTACCTCCTATGGTTCTGAAACTGCTCAAGATTCTTAAGACAGGTCTCACAAAATAACCAAGGATCAGAAGGACAAATTAAATGCAAAGCTTTCCTAGAAGGAGACCATCTCCTTGTCTGATGAGCAGTGGTTAGACAACAAAGCAAACTCAGTTGATGAGCAACATGTTCTAGAGGCCTTGGAGTTGGCCTCAAACCCTCATGATGTTCTCAAAGCAGTATCAACAATTGGGAAATACATAGATGACTTGAATGGCCCCATTGCTTGCAAGATAGATGCACTTTTAAAATCATTCAAAATGCAACTCTGCCTTGATGATGCCAGAAGCATGAAAGACACTGTTCTAACTGATTTTTTCCAGAGGGTATAAATATTATTAATTAAGGTAGCCTACATAACGTAGTTTATCGTGAAACTGAAGACCTTTGTTTTTCACAATTTTTCAAATCTATTTTTAGCAGACCTCTCTAAACCCATAACCCCCAATAACCCATACCCTGGGCTGTCCACCAAGGGGGGTTCGACTGTAATTCATATGTTTGGTGCTTCTGATTAATTTTAGCTGGAAAAATGCCCGAGGCCGTCGTTATTGTGGTGATAATATAAGGCACCGCAGCGGAACTTGTTCAGATCTACAAACATCTGATATACGACCTGTAACCTTCTGTCATGTAGAGGACTCCCCGAATTTGCACACCCACGCCGGTTTTATGATCCCTCACTAAGGTGGTGATGACAGCAAAGAATCTCCCCACTGGTGTCGGACTCCGTTACGATCGGTATATCATACCCAGTGGGCCTGAATCGAGAATCTCAACGGGGATGGAACTCCTTTTTTGTGCGATAACTTGATCGCGATATGGACTATCGTCTGCGAGCTGGAAAGCCATGCACCTCCACTGAACCACATGGCTATGTGGGTCCTCACCGCAATTCCAACCTTGATTTCTTATTCTGCTCTAGTAGGTTTTTCAGTCGCGATGTGATTCTGCGGAGGCGGTGTCAGTCAAGAGGCAACCAAACAGTTTTAGAATGACGGCGATGCACTCGACGATGGTACGCGTCAGATGAGCAATGGCAATGCGAGCGTCGTAGTGTAGATGTGGCAATAGTCACGTATCTTCAAACCGTCACATGGGAAAACCTCGGACGACAGAAGAAGGGTTTGTGTCTGGGGAGATAAATTTGTTAGATAACGAAGCCCGAAGAGGTGACGGGGATACCTTGACGGGGATACCTTGACGCGGAAGAGTGGCACTGACGACATCACACGAAGTTGCAATGCACTACATGGTGTATGTCCACGTACCTATGTTACCATTAGGTATATCATCACCGTGTTCACGCATGTATCGGGCATCCCTAGGTTGGTGACCCCTTGCACCTGGCCCCGGATGGGACTGACTTATGATCCATCTGTTGCTGCACGCATTGTAAATTATTTTTTTTCTTCGAGAATCCTGGACCAGGAACAACTTGTGACCACAAAGAAGACCACCGCCAAATGCCTCCGATCAAGAACACCAGAAACAGATAGTACTGCATCAGATTAACGTGTGCCTATAGCGGTGTTTCTGATAGCAACGTCATTGCGCATTTCCTTCGGTAGGTATCAACCATGACCTGGGGCCGGGTGAGCAGTGCTAGCGCGCTGGTGTTATGACTCGTTGAGAGCTCCGCAGACAGTGGCGAAAGATCGAAACAATCAAGATCGCCAGTATACTGAAATGGGTGACCAAAGCCTAGCTGTTGGGTTTCCATTTTCGCTGAGAGCACAGCTTCTGTATCAAGTTCAGATCTAAACAAAGCCCAAGTCGTCTTGTAGGTCGCACGAAAGTTTATCTGGGAATGTACCTGGGTCCCTAGAATGTGCAACTTGAATGCATGATCGCTCCTATCTTTAACATTGTCTTGACCCCTGGGCGCGCTCGACCACGGTTAGGTTGATGTGAGAGGTTCTAACATCGATCTAACGATAAGACATATAACCAGTGAGATGTCAGTCACACATACACCACAGTAGGCTATAAAAGCCTGGTAGATGCATCAGTTGTTCTTCAGAAAGCTGGTCTTCTCACCTATACACTCAAGATATACTCAATTTCACAATGCGCACAATCTTTATCGCCGCGCTTTGCGCTCTTCTCTCAGCTCATATGACACTCGCTACTCCAAAAGGCGGCGGACATGGCGGCGGGGGGAGATCGCACAAGGGCAACCTGAATGTGGATGTACAGGCTCCCCCAGAACCCACCCAGAACTAATCTCCACCTGGTCAGTCATTTCTGAGGCTGGATTTCGTGACTTATCTCGCGCGGATAGGCATCGTACTCCCTGAAGTCGCAGTAGAAGAAGAGGTGGGATATTTCCAAGGAGGGTACGTACGACGCCTCTTTCCTCGTACGTCGGTTGAGTTAACGGCGATCTTCCGAATAGTGTTCATGCGGCGATTGGTAGTAGTTGCTGGAACTGTTCTTCAGATATACATTGTTCTGGTTAATAAAGTATGTTGACTGGAATGAGTGTCGAGGTTCGGCGACCCAGGATCAATTCGGTTCGTTCAGGGTAGGTCAAGATTTCAGGCCGAATCTTCCGGCTGTCACAATGGAACTCTCTGCCACCAGTGTGTAGCCATTGGACCCCACATTTATGACATTCTAGAAGAGTGCGCAGAAAATGAGATTTCAGATCCCGAACCATAAATCTGTTGAAGCCCATGATTGGAGAAATGGATGGCAGGGATGCGGAAGAGTGGCGGACCTGTCCAGATTGTCCTGCATGACCGCGCACATCTCTGTTACCATCAAGTATATTGTCACCACGCTCACGCGCGTATACCCGTTACTACCTGGTTGGTAGTAGTGTGCCATGGGCGTGCTCATCTGCTACTAGACTAGTGACACCCCTTGTACCTCGCTCCAGATAGGACTGACTTTTTCGTTGATGGTTTGTCTTCTGTGTACATGGCGGGATTCCCTTTTTCTCCGTCACCATTGCATGTGACTGGGTGCACCGCACCTACCCCCAGTGTTGCAACCGTAGTAAATACGACGATTCGGGGCCAAAACCTGTGCTAGCGCATGTAGCTGGGTGGAAGATCCAGCGACAAAAGGTGAGGGATCGAAATAACCAAAATTGCAAGTATATGGCAATGCTAGTTTCGTGGAGAGACAGAGCTGTCGAGATTCCATTTTCGTTGAAAGATCAGTCGTCGCACGAGAGTTTACCTGGTAAGTACCTGGGTCCTTGGAAGGCGCAACACATCATCCTTGGCACCGCCCCGATCACTGTGCGCGCTCGATCACAGTCCGGAGTTGACGTCAGGGTCGTCCAGACAGCATGAATTGTTATAAAAGCCTGGCAAAAACACCAGATGTTCTTCAGAAAGCTGGTCTTCTCACCTATACACTCAACACACATTCAATTATCGCGATGCGCACAATAATTATCGCCGCGCTTTGCACTCTTCTCTCAATTCCTACGGTACTCGCCGTTCAAAAAGCTGGACGCGTTGGTGGTAGTGGTGGACGCAGCGGCATGAATATACTGCCTCCCCCAGAACCCCTACAAACCCCAGTCAGTCATTTCTGCGACTGGATTCGTGGTTCAGTTGACTTATCTCGCACATATAGACATCGTAATCCTGACGTCGCACTCGGAGGAGGGAGAAACGCGTTGTTTCCGGGGAAGGTACGTGTCGCGCCTCTTTCCTCGTGCATCGGTTGAGTTAATAGGTGATCTTCCGAACAGGGTGTTCATGTGGTGATTAATGGTAGTTGCTGGGGTCGTTCTTCAGATACACGTTGTTGTAGACGCTGATGTATATTGACTGTAATGAGTGATGAGGTTCGAGCCAGGATCAATCCAGTTCGTCAGGGTGACTCCAAGATTTCACGTCGAACCTTCCAGCCGCCACAATGAAAGGGCCACCGATGTGTAACCATCGAGCGAAGTAACACTCAAGGCATTTTGAAATTCCTTGTCCAAAGAAAGGTATTCTCTTAGTGGCAATCCAGTGTACAATGCACCATACCCAAGGAAGAACGGCATCTTGGGTTTCCACGACAAGGGTACGTCCGCCAGTCGGTCCCGTCTTGGGAGAAGCAACAGAAGTGAAAGATGAAGCTGAAGGGCCGGGCAGCAGCATGACGTTGCTGGCCAAAAGCGTGCTCACAGGTCGAGGCTGAGGTGATTTTGTCGCGGAAGGGTCTCTCTCTCAGTGCAGGCAAGGACACTGCCCTCGCAGAGACGACACTTAAGAACTCCTCATGAGAAGACGCATCCTCGAGTGTGTGGCTGGAATCAGGGCTGAGCATTCGTAGGGAGTTGGTGTAACTATTATGTGCACGTGGTTCCTGCATGCTGTTGTGCAAACAATCCTGCCAACATCGATGCACATGGCAAAGTTTTTGTGACTACCGCACATGAGACGGACCACCACCCGCCCATAAGAGTGTTGCCCCAAGTTGCGTCGTTGCCTGTCATGACTTTCGTCGGGTCCATACCGGTCGTCACTGTATTCCTCGTCATCATCTACTCATTACTATTTTCCTTTGTCCTGGTGACCGATCAAGTTCCAAGTATTCCTCCAAATACACCTGGACTAGATCTTGGACAGGGCTTCTATGACCTCCACCAGGTTCGTATATAGTTCTCAATAGCCTTCAGAGCCTCTAACGAAGCAGGTACTAGATCGCCGCCCGCCCCCATCCATTTAACTCCCATGCGAATGACCTTGTCCGTTCTTACATCTTGTCCCGGCTCCGCAATGTCACGGCGGGCTATCCACACGTCCACATCGATGATGACAGGACTTCTAACGCCTCCTGGGCTGCCGGAGCACAAGCCTCCAGTTTTGAGGGAGATAACATCCTTGTCAAGGTTGATGGTTCGGATCCTGCGTTTCTGCATAAAGAGGGTGTCCTTTTGTAGGCCATACAACTCAGTTCATCTTCCAAGTCCGAGTGATTGAATATTTACGCGTTCAGCTCTGCGCATTTTGACTCCGTTTCTACGGCTCCCGGCGTGACTGACGATGGGATAGGTGTCGTCACACTGATGCAACTCGTGGAGTATTTTGCAAAGGAACGGCAACCAAGGACAGCCATTTTCAATATTAACAATGCAGAGGAAGACGGCTTGAAAGGTTCTTATGTGTCAGTGCATCCACCAAAAGCATCCACCTTGTCCTCTTTACTGAGGGCCGCTACTTAGTTTCCTCGAACATCCCTGGTTCAAGATCCCTGACACATTCTTGAACCTCGAGGGCGCAGCTGCCGGAGGGTAAGTCCGTACCCCGCTCTCTAACACCATTTTAAACCAAAGTACAACGCCCGCAGCCGTCCCATCCTCTTCCGTGCAACTTCCACCGCTGCTACCCTCGCTTTCAAGAACATACATGTAACCCACCCACATGGGAATGTACTCTCTGCAGACGCCTACGCACAGGGCGTCATCCGCAGTCGCACTGACTTTTCTGTCTACTACCAGGGGCTAGGGAGCGACACTAGGATGGATGGGCTGGACTTGGCATTCTACCAGGGCCGGAGCAAGTATCACACCAAGTACGATTCGATGTCGGGGGCGAATGGTGCGAAGGAATCGCTCTGGGCGATGTTACAGAGCGCGAGAGGAGTGGGAATCGCGTTGTTGAGTGATGACAAGCTGCATACTGGAGATCGCAGCGTGGAGGCGCCTGTTTACTTCGATTGTGAGTGTCACTCGGATTTTTTACTTAGGGTTGCTTATGTTGTGAATAGTGTTTGGCAGAATCTTCTTTGTGTTTACACAACGCGCCCTCCTGATGTTCGACCTTGGACTTCTGGTGCTTGGCCCGCTGGTTTTGCTATTCCTGCACAAGCCAAAGTTGATGCGGTGGAAAGAACGACGGGGATGGATGAAAAACCACTGGGTGTGGGCGAAATTCTGGCTTGCCCTCATCTTAGGACTCCTGCTTCAAACGCTCCTGGTAATAACCTTCTTGAAAACCAATAAATACGTACGCCTGGTTTCATCCTGCAAATCCACACTCTACATCTAATGTTCTTCCTGTTTTAGATTTTCCACTCGCAACCATACATCGTCCTCATTGCATTACTTTCTATGGCATACACTTCTACAATCTCCATTCTCAATATCATCAATCCTCAATCTCCAGACCAGCAGAGACACGCGCTCCTGACCCAAATGTATATATTCACCTGGGCGCTCCACGTCATTGCCACCATTTTCATAGCAAAGTGGCAAGTCGGAGGGTTCTATTTCTTCACCGCTTGGCATCTCTCTGTGTTTGTAGGTAGTGTATGTGACGCCCGCGAACGAGCGTCCGCCTGGCTTTCTGCAGAATGTTCTCAAGGTCAAGACGACCCGGCCGACGCTGGGGATAGCAGTGTGGGTAGCGGCCAGCCGACGGAGCGCACGCCATTGATTGCATCGCGTGGTACTTCCGACCGTATGCAGGGAGATTTTAAGCAAGTGAGAGCCACAACGAGTGAATGGTGGTTAATCCCCCAGCTCTTGACGCTCGTAGCTCCCATAACGCTGATGTCCCAACTAGTTGTTCTGGTCGTCGATGCTTTGGGGCAGACTTTTTCTGATGGCAGTAATCCTGCAATGGGTAGGAATAATCTCTTCTCCGTTGTCTTCTACCGCGCTGATTCCTTTGCGAATGTCAGTATATGGGGGTGCAGCCCTGCTCTCCTTCCTCATTGTATTTCCCATAGCGCCCCTAAGCCTCAAAATACACCCTTGGGTCTCCTTCATCATCCTTCTCGCATTGATCGTGTCTACCGTCACATCCTGGACCGCCTTCCCATTCACGCAGGATGCGCCCCTTACAGTGTTTTTCCAACAACGCATCGCGCTGGATCTAACGAAACCAACCAACCAGATTCTTCGCGCTGTGACGACCTTGAGCGGCGTCCCGGAATATACCAAACATGCTGTGGTCTCGCAGCTCCCTTCCTCGTGGGGTGCAGACGTCGGATGCACACCCGACCCTTTCAGACTTGGTCTTTCATTGTGTATGTGGGAATCAGACTTATTACCATCTCCAGGCGGCAGCAGCAGCCCTGAAAACAATGAATTTGGATCGGGATCTTGGGTGCTGCTAAATACCACGCGTCTGACGCGCTCCTCTGCGCTTCTCCGCGTGAAGGGGACTAACACCCGTACATGCAAAGTGTTTTTCGATAGCTGGAATATTACGAGGTTTGAGGTGTATCCGGATGGTGATAGTCCACGCGAGGGCATGCGGCTTTTACCTGGGTACGAGATGCCTGT
>Ga0179587_10001436_pt1 | contig 10837 bp, 9 predicted proteins | sample CZODoug2_1_08_16_FD_185932 | JGI IMG/M metagenome (GOLD analysis project Ga0179587, IMG submission 185932) | Vadose zone soil fungal communities from Angelo Coast Range Reserve, California, USA - CZODoug2_1_08_16fungal | ecosystem: Environmental > Terrestrial > Soil > Vadose zone | place: USA...
TGACTGACTCATTGCTAGACAAGGGGTTTGCGTATCGCCAACTCAATTTCAAGAACTACGTGCATTCGGAGGGAGAGCCATTCCATAATTTCTTGCGATCGGCAGCCGTTTCGCTTTCATGGCACCGACCTGGACATCGCTCGGTGTTTGAAACTCAGTTTCTCGCTAATTCATGGAGCCCTGGCGGAAGAGAACACAGAGAACAGATTCCCTCTTTGGATCTTTTGCTTGATTGGGCGGTCGGAGGCCATCGAACTATGGTTTCGGATTCTTGACGAACGGTCCCGAAAGGTCTTGCGCTGAATGAATGAACGATTGCATGTCGCGCTGCTGCTGGCCGTGACGATGCTGGTCTATGGGAACACGTTGTTGAACAGCTTCACGCTGGACGATGGCGTGTACATCTCAAGCAATTCGGCGGTGACCGGTCCTTCCGTAAGAGGACTATTCGAGCCAGACAAAACCAACCACATTTTCCGCCCCGTCACCTTCGCCACCTTTGCTTTGAATTGGGCAGTAGGCGGTGCCCAACCGTTTGGCTATCATCTCCTCAATCTGCTGCTGCACGCGGCGGTCATATTACTGCTCTACCTGGTCTTACGGACGCTCCTCGAACCCTTGCCGCGCGCAGCGACAGCTGCCTTGGCGGCTGCCTGGTTATTCGCTGTCCACCCCATTCATACCGAAGCGGTGGCCTCCATCGTGGGACGCTCCGAGTTGCTTGCCGCGGGATTCCTGCTAGTAGCGTGGGCTCCTACACCTGCTCGACCGGCCTATCCTTGCGCTGGTCTGTCTTGTGCTGGCACTGCTGTCGAAGGAATCGGCCGTGGCCTTCCTCCCGCTGGTACTCGCGGGCGATTATGCGCGCCATACGTTTGGATCCCGCCAACTCGCAGGCTCAAAACCTACTGATCTTGCTGAAAGAACCCGCCTTCTTCGCGCCTCGGCGTTAGCCTGCCGGTCTGCCGGTCGCGGCTGGCAAGACCTTAGTGAGTCATATTGTGTGGCGCGGTTAGGGAGAATTGTGGAGGAATTCAGTTGGCCACTTGCCAAAAGGTGTGCTCCGAGTGAGGGGGAAGCAGGGGGCGACAATTACCCGGATGCGGAAGAAGCGGAAGAGGGAATAGGCGCGGAAGCTGAGGCGGCGGAGGATGAGGACGAAGCGGACAACGGGACGTCGGTGTCCGTAGTGGCAGAGGCGGGGGCGGCGCGGTAGCGGACGATGAGGAGTGTGAGGTCGTCGGCCTGGCGGGCGCCGCGTGCGAAGTTTTCAACGGCTTCGAGGACGCATTTCTGGAGCTGTTCGAGGGGACACTCGAGCTGGCCGGTGAGGAGTTCCTTGAGGCGCGCGATGCCGAACATTTGTTCGTCGGGATCCATGGCCTCGGTGACGCCGTCGCTGAAGAGGACCAGGGTGTCCCCAGGCTCGAGCTTCAGGCAAACGGCGGTATATTGGGCTTCGGGAACGAGGCCGACGGGATAGGAGCCTTCGGTAAAGGCTTCTTCGGCGGCGCCGTGGCGGATCAGGAAAGGCGAAGGATGGCCGGCGTTGATGAATTCCAGATGGCCTTCCTGATCGAGAATGCCGAAGAATACGGTGGCGTAACGGCCGACCTCGGAGTGATCGCAGAGGAAGCGGTTGACATGACTGAAGACGCGCGCGGGATCGATGCCGAGGGTCATCCCTGAGAGCGCGCCCTGAAGCATGGTGGTGACAATCGCGGCGCCGAGTCCCTTACCGGAAACGTCCGCGATAAGAAAGGCGGTGCGGCCCTCGCTTAGCGGGAAGACATCAAAGTAATCTCCTCCAACCGCCAAGCAGGGGAGATTGAATCCGGTAACGGCGAGATGCGGGTATTCGCGGAAATCGCGCGGGAGAAGCCCTTGCTGAATGTCGCGGGCGATGTTGATCTCCTGCTCGAGGCGCTGGCGTTCGCGCTCGCGTTCGACGAGGCGGGCATTGTCGAGAATGCTGGCGGCGTCGGCTGCCAGGGCGTCCAGGATCTGACGGTCGAGTCTCGAGAAAGCAGCAGGACGACGCGAATCCAGATAGAGGACGCCGAGGAAATGCCCGCACTTGATGTTAACCATGGATTCCTGAGTGTTGGCGCGGGACAAGGCGTAAAGAGGAATCACGACGACAGCGCGGAGTCGCTGCGCGACGATGCTCTGCGCGGCCTGCAAGTCCACATCGGCTTGCGCGAGGTCTTCAGTGATGACCGGAGACTGCTGCTTCAAAGCGAGCTGGATGGCGGTCTGGCTGGGCGTGAGCCTTTCGGGAGGAAGACGAAGTCCGCCGCTGCGCCGGGCTAGTTTTACTTTGAGCGCGCCGTCGGCGTCTGTTTCGAGGAGAAGGCCGCGATCGGCGTCGGTGACGGAAACGGCATAATCCAACATCGTGCCGAGGACAGAATCAAGCGGAAGCTGCGAATGAAGAAGCGTGGTGGCTTCAAGGAGAAGGTTCAGCTTGCGGAGCCCGCCGCCGGCATGCTCCGAACTGGTGATGTGCTCGATGCGAGTGAGGAGCCGCGGAATCGAATCATCATCGGCGCCCTTGGCGGAGCGGAAGATGATCTCGTAAGAGTCGTCGAGGCCAAAGCTGATGGCGTCGCCGTCCTGGAGTTCGCGGCTGTCGATTTTTTCGCCATCGACGAAGAGGCCGCGGCGCTGGCCGCGATCCTCAACATAGTAGCGATTGGCTTCGATAACCACGGCGGCGCAGTTGCGGGAGATGCGGCGGTCGGAGAGTTGCAGGTGGTTGCCTGTTTCGGCGCCGCGGCCGATCATAAAAGGCGTTTGCGTGATGCGGACGAAGCGGCGCGCGCCGTCCGGAGAGACGACTTCGAGAACTGCTTCACCGGTAAGGGGCGCGGTGTCGGGCATGGGCCACTTGGTGCGGAATTGTAGCACGTGAAGAAGTGACTGGTGGGGGTGATCTAGCCTACCGCCATTTTTTCAGATCCGGAGCGCTTTGTAAGAACAGGTCTAGAGTGGCTTCAGGTCTCCGGCGATTTCGGCTGCGATTACCGGATGAGATTGCGCGGCTTAGCCGATATCGGACGGCTTGAGTTTGCGTCTTGCAGCGTGGCGAATGTGAAGTACTTCGACCTGCTTTTGTTTCGGGAGAACACGGAAAATCACACGATAGATGTGAGGCTTGCGGCCGTGGAGCAGGTGCCTGAGATGGTCCCTCTGGTGCGTGATAGGGCCGCGGTTTGGCCGTTCTTGCAGGCTGAGAATGGCCTCCTTGAGGCCGCGGTACCATTTCAGGGCAGCGCCGGAGTGCCCGGCGTTGATTTCCCAGTACAGGTGGGCAAGGTCGCCCTCTGCGCGGGAAGTGATGTTAACGAGGAAGGCCATGCGTGGCTTCAAACTCGTCGAAAATCTCCTTCGCGGGCCGGGTCTTTCCTTTTTTCGCGTCCGCCAAGCCCTGACGGATACCCTCCTCAACCTCGGCGCGGGCAGCAATGTCGAGCAAGCGCTGATAGGCTTCAGCATCCTGCACGATCGCCGCGGCCTTGCCCCTTACCGTAAGCACCACCGGGCGCTTGCTCTTCTTGAGCTGTTTCATGAAGTCGCCGGAGCGGCGACGGAAGGTAGTCAGCGATTGAATGTCACACGTGATGTCCAGCATCAGCATGCTCCCAGTAAAGCACCTTTTTAGGTGCCACCAGAATACTACATCGCTGCAGAACGGAGAAGGCCAGCATCCATTTGGTGGATCAGGTCTGGGGCAAAGTGCCCTGCTAACGCACGGGCCACGCGATGTTAGCTAGTCGATGGTCGGGGGGCCGGCGTTTTGATCTTTGCGGGATCGAGATTGGGGAGAAAGGCGGTGAGGATGCCGATGGCGGGGAGGAACGAGCAGAGGTGGTAGACAAAATTGAGGCTGGTGAGATCGACGAGTTTGCCGAGGAGCGCCGCGCCGATGCCGCCCATGCCAAACGCGAAGCCGAAAAATAAGCCGGAGACTGCGCCGATCCGCCCCGGCATGAGTTCCTGAGCGTAGACGAGGATGGCGGAAAAGGCGGAGGCCAGGATCAGTCCGATGATGACGCTGAGCACGCTCGTCCAGAAAAGATTGGAGTAGGGCAGGAGCAAAGTGAAAGGCAGAACGCCAAATATGGAAGCCCAGATGACGTATTTGCGGCCGATTTTGTCGCCCACGGGGCCGCCGATGATGGTGCCGGCAGCGACGGCGCCGAGAAAAATGAAAAGGTGGAGCTGAGCGCTCTGAATGGACACGTGAAATTTGGCCATCAAATAAAACGTGTAATAGCTCATCAAACTGGCCAGGTAGAAAAACTTTGAAAACATGAGAGCCACCAGAATGGCAAGAGAGAGCGCTATTTTGCCGGTGGGCAAGGCGGCGTGGGCATGCTCCGGCGGCATTGCAGCGAGAGGCGCGGGATCCGCCGTGACGGATTTTGGTGAATATGATTTGTGATGTTTCGTCCAGGCGCCGATGTTTGCGAGCAGGACAATCCCAAAGAAAGCCAGAAACGAAAACCACGCGAGACTCGATTGTCCCTTGGTGAGCACGAAGGCCGCGAGGAGCGGACCGAGCGCGGAGCCGGCGTTGCCGCCGACCTGGAAAAGCGATTGCGCCATGCCGTGCTGTCCGCCGGAAGCCATGCGCGCGACGCGCGAAGATTCCGGGTGAAACACGGCGGAGCCGATGCCCATAAGGGCCGCGGCGGCGAGGACGGTCGCGTAGCTGGGGGCCAGCGCCAAAGCCAACAGGCCGGACAGGGTGATACCCATGCCCACCGCGAGGGAATAGGGTTGAGGGCGGCGGTCGGTGTACAGGCCCACGAGCGGCTGGAGGATGGAGGCGGTCAACTGCAACGTGAGGGCAATCAGGCCCACCTGGCCGAAATCAAGATGGAAGGAGTTCTTGAGGAGCGGATAGATCGCGGGGATCAGCGATTGCAGCGTGTCGTTCAAGAGGTGGCAGAAGCTGATGGTGAGAAGAATCTTGAAGACGGTCTTCTCGCCAGTGTCTCCCGGAGCAGCTGCCCGAATTGCGGTCAAGTTTGTGTCGCTAGCCATCTAGTGCCGGAGTCCCTGAAGCATCGGTGAAGGGCCGCATAGTTTTTATCTGGCTGCCGAGGTCAGGCGGCGCGAGACGTAGTCGGCGACGTAGGCGTCGAAAAGATCGTTGAGGCGATCGCAGACCGGACCGGGAGTGGGGATTTTGCTGCCCGCGATTTCGCCGACGCTGATGAGATTGCGGTTTGTCGAAGAGATGAAGACCTCGTCGGCGGAGTAGAGGTCTTCGGGACGAAGCGCCTGCTCCAGGACGGAAACGCCGGCTTCCGGCGCGATTTCCATGAGGATGCCGCGGGTGACGCCTTCGAGGCAGCCGGAGTTGAGCGGGGGCGTGAGGACCTTGCTGTTTTTGACGGCGAAGATATTTGCAGAAGTGCATTCGGCAGCTTCGCCGCGCTCGTTGAGCATAAGGACTTCGTCGAATCCTTCTTTGACTGCTTCGGCAACGGCCCAAACGTTATTGAGCCAGGAGATGCTTTTTACGCCGGCGAGAGGAGAGGCGGCGTGGCGGCCGTTTTCGCGGAGGGCGAGGCGCACGATTTCGCGATGCTCGGGGAGGCCGGCGGTGTAAATGATGAGGTCGATCTGCGGAAGCTTTTCGTCGCTCTGCCAGAAGCCGATTGTATTGTAGACCAGATAGATGCGCGCGCAACCTTCGGTTACTTTGTTGGCGCGAATGACTTCGTGGAGATGGACGCGCACTTTGGCCGCCGTATAGGGCATGGGGAGGTGGGTGAGGCTGGCGTCTTTTTCCAGGCGGCGCCAGTGGCGCTCGTAGGCGAAGGCCTCGCCGCGGGAGATGCGCAGCGTGGTGAAGATCCCCCAGCCGCAAATGAGACCGGCTTGGCCGGGAGAAAGGCGTACTTTCTCTATGGGCAGCAAGCTTTCGTTGTGAAAGACGTTCGGGTGAATCACCTAGGCCTCATGAAAACAACTCGAAACTCTGTTCTATTGTAGCCGAAAACCGTATTTTGAGCCGGGAGGAGAGATGCCGCAGGCGTTCAATCAGAGGGAAAACAATGAGGGCGGGCCGAAGCCCGCCCTTATCGTAAGCAGGATTGATGAGTCGTTAGAACTGCAGCTTCAAAGCCAACTGCAATTGCCGTGATGAGCCTGAATCGGCAGTTGGGAAACGCGTGCTCGTGATTGTTGTGAACGACTTGATCGTAGTTGGAGTCCAAGTCGCTGGCAAAACCACGAAGCCATTGCCACCGCCCGGCTGGCCGAAGTTCGGATGGTTGAAGAGATCAAAGGCATCCGCGCGGAACTGCAGGTTGACGGTCTCGGTTATCTTAGTGTTCTTAATCAGTGCCAGATCGAAGTTCGTGAATCCGGGACCATAGTAAACGTTGCGACCCAGATTGCCGAAACTGTTTGCGGCTGGAACGGTAAACGCCGTCACGGCATTGGTGATCCATTGGGCTGGATTCCCGCTGATTTGCACCGGGGCGACCAGATTCGGCCGAATGGTGTTGCCAGCGCCCGTGGTGTTGGCTGTGGCGAGAACGATGTTGAACGGATTGCCGCTTTGCACCACTACGATCGGCGCCAATTTCCAGCCGCTGACGAGACGATTGCCCTTAAACGGCAGCTCGTAGATAGCATTCGCGACAAACCGGTGCCGAGCGTCGAAATCGGAATTCCCGCGGCTGTTGAAGATGTTTGTGCTGTCCTGCACCACGATTCCCTCGTTGTTACGGGAAACTTCGTCGATGGAGTGGGAAAAGGTGTAGGACGCGTTGAACTGCAACCCATGCCCCAAGCGCTGGTTCGCTGAAACCCATAAAGCGTTGTAGTTAGAATTGGAGTTGCTGTCCCGCTGAGTGATTCTATTTGAAAGCGTTTTGCCAGGGAGGAATCGGCTGCTAGCGGAAAGTGCAATGAAAGGCTTGCTGCCAGCCACAAAGCTCCCCAGCACGGCCGGCTGGTTAATATTGCGGTCAACCTCCAGGTGCGTGCCCTTCGATCCGAAATAGCCAATCATGATTCCCATGTTGCGCGTAACCTGCTGCTGGACATTCAGATTCCAGGACTGCACGTTGGCGTTCTTGAAGTTTGGATTTACAACAGCCGGTGAGATATTGGTGGCGTTTTTCGGGTCGTACAAGGCCCCGAGCGTGGCAAGAGACTGAGTCGCGACGGCTATGGGAACAGCGAACGGCGGATTGGAATTCAGCGCAGTAACGATGCCGGTGATCGGTTGGTCTACTTGATATCCGTAGCCAGAGCGCAGAACCGTCTTCCCAGTATGGAAAACGTCCCACGCAAAGCCAACGCGTGGCTGAAAGTTCTTGTCGTTTTGGCTGTAGGGGTCGCCCACGAGTATGAGCGAATCCGATGCAGGGTCGAATGTCGCGAATCGGCCCATCGCTTCATTGGGCGTCATGTTCCATGCGTAGCGAAGTCCAAGCTCAAGGGTGAAATAGGGCCTGAGTTTGTAGCTGTCCTGAACGAAGAAGTCTAAAGCATTCTGTGTAATCCGGTTGGCTTGTGCTATTCCCACGGTTCTAGCCGACGAGTCCGCCGTGCCAGCGATGAAGTTTGCGGTTGAGGTGAATATCAACTGGCCGGGATCGTTGGCGAAATTGTTATTCCGAAAGTCGCGGAACTCAAAGCCGAACTTCATGGAATGTGCTCCGCGGATGTAATTCAAAGTGTCTCCAACGACTGCGGTAAGGTCTCCGCGTCCCTGGGGGAAGTTACGTTCGGCGCCGAAGAGGAGCCCCGTCTTGTCTTGGATCGAGATCACCGGTATGAACGCCATATTCGGGCCAAGGACTCCTGCCAGTCCCACGGTAGCCGGGTCGGTTGGATTGTTCGGGGAGAAAGTGATGTGGACACGGTTCGCGCCGAGATGAAATTCATTGATCAAGAGAGGGCTGAAAACGTGAGTCTCGCCCAGCGTGAAAACCTGCCGAACACCCACGCGAGTGTCGCCAAAGCCGGGCAGATTGGAACCCTGTGTAGGTTCCAGGCGCTTGTCGTGTTGATTCGCGTAGTAGCCGTGAATCCTGTCCGCTTCGCTGAAATTGTGGCTGATGTCCACCGTACCCTGATCGATATTCACGTTTGCGCTCGCGGAACCAAAAAACGTCGGCGCTCCATTTAGCGTTCCGTTGGCTGCCGGAACGAACTGCAACAGGCCCCGAGCCGAAGGACTGCCCGAAGTCTGGATCTGAGTTCTTTCAGCATCGGTCAAGACGGCACTCGTGGTAGGCAAGCCCTGACGTTGCCTCAGCCCTTCATAACTCAAGAAGAAGAACGTCTTCCCCTTGAAAATGGGTCCGCCAAAATCTCCCCCGAATTGGTTCCGTTTGAGGGTGGCCTGGGGATTGGGGGCGCCGCTCGATGTGAGTATCGGATTGAAGAAATTCCGGGCGTCGAAGTAGTTGTTGCGCAGGTAGTCGTAAGCTTCGCCGTGGAAATGATCGGAACCGGAACGCGTAGCGATGTTCACAATCGAGCCGGAGTTTCTGCCAAACTCCGCGCTATACGTGGAGTTATCGATCTTGAATTCGGAAACGGTGTTGATGGTTGGCTGGAAGGTCACCTGATTCTGAACCATGTCATTCAAATTGACGCCGTTTATCATGAAGTTCACCGCATCTTCGCGGCCACCGGCGGAATTGAATGCAAACGACCCTTGCCCGCGCAAGGGAGCTGTCAGGAACCCGCTCTGAGGAGGAGTCACCGTACCTGGCACGAGCAAAGCCAAATCCACAAAGTGGCGGCCGTTTAGCGGTATCTCCTGAACTACGTTTTTATCAATGACCTGTCCGACGGTCATGGTCGTTGAATCAATGACCGGAACCGTGCTTTCCACGGTCACAACGACGCTTGACACCGCGACATTCAGGCTGAAATTCTGGAGCGTGTTCTGGCTGACTTGCAGGACGACGTCTTTCGCCACTTGGGCTCCGAATCCCGGTTTCTGGACTTGAACTTCGTAGCTGCCTGGCGGCAGCGCCGGTACTTCATATTCGCCTTCGGTATTCGTTTCAGTCGTCCGTTCTATTCCCACGGCCGTGCCCTTGACGACTACTTTTGCCCCGGCGACGGTCGCCCCGGTAGCATCAGTGACCGTGCCTTTCACGCTTGCGGTGACCTGCGCATATACTCCGCATGTGAGGCCGCAAAGCATCAAAACCAGTGCGACAAGACGTAAGTAGAAAGTTCGAGTAATCAAGCAATTTCCCATTGCAACGGTCATGATTCTGTTCCTCCGGGTAGAAATACTCTCTCAGGCGCCAATAACAGCCCGTTGAACCGATTTCGGGGCGTTGAACTCGGCCTTAACTGCCGCGAAGCGTGCATGGTTCCATGTGACTGTCCGCATCTGATAGGAGCCGCTAGTGTGAGACCTAATGGAGCCTGTGGCCATGTTTTCGCAATCTCCATGCCAGAATTACATGAAGTAGATCTCCGGTGAAAGGCAGGTATTTCAATAGCTTATGCACGTACCCTCGACGATATGAAGGAATGGGCGGGAGTAATCTACAAAAAATTGAAGTAACTTACTGAATACTGAAGATGATTTACAAATCACCTAGAAGAAAAAGTGATGGATGTGGCGAAGAAATTCTATGGTTTGCAGCTGGCTGGGAGAAACAGCAACTGGCCTTCGTAGATAAGGTCTGCATCGTGGACGGCAGGGTTCGCCTGTGCGATGCAGGACCAGAAAGCGGCGTGGCCGAACTGAGTTTGCGCGACCTTCGAGAGCGTGTCGCCCTTGCGCACGGTGAATTTTGTCGCCGTCCGGAAAGTAGAGACCACCGCCGGCAGGTAAATTTGGGAGCCTGCCACGATGTGGTTGGCGTCAACGATGCCCGGATTAACGGCGAGCAGGTCGCGCCAGCGGAGACCTTTGCCGAGGTTCTGCTGCGCGAGTTTCCAGAGGGAGTCCCCCGGCTTCACCGTCACGACATTTAATTTCGCCGGAGCGGGGGGAGCGATGGGTGCGACCGGCTGCGAAGGCGTTACCCGAATAGGTGGCGGGGCCGGCGGACGCGAAGGCATCGCGGGCGCAGGAGCAGGAGCCGAGAAGAAAACCTTTGGGCGCTCGAAGGGCGAGCGCTTCACCGGCGGCTGGTAAGGAGCGAAGCGCGGCGGAGCAGGTTTCGAAACCGGCGGGCGCATCGGCATCACCGGAGGCTTCGGCGAAGCGAGCGCCGGGGCATCGGCAAATGGAAGATGAAACTCCGCGGACTGCTGAAGTTTCTGCGACTGCTTCTGTTTTCGGAAACGGCGAGCGACGTCGCCGAGAGGAGCGTCGCCAGGAAGCGATTGCGCGTCGACAGCTTCCGTGGATTTTTCCGCCGACGGAGGAGCCGGCTGATTTTTCTTCGCCTCCACCTGCGCGCGATCTTCCGGCGTGAGAATCTGAGCGCGCTTTAGCTCCTGTTCGGTGTAGACGTGCTTGGATTTCTTCTGCTTACTCTCTTTTTGGGCGCGTTCCTGACGAGCCGCTTCGGCGAGATCCTGAGCGGAGCACTGCAAGGCGCCAAAACCGGCGCAGTATACAAAAAGAAATCCAGGGAAGCATAAGCGAACGCACCGGCGTGAGAGCCTCACGGCTGTCGAAGGGCCCATCGAGAGGAGCGTGTCGAGATCAGTTCGTAGCATGGCAAACCGACCACGGGGGGGACACCGCTTAACAAAAATTGTACCGAAAAAGGACGCTTTCGGAAACTAAAATTTTTGGGAATTGCCATCCTGCAAAGCCGGAACCGGAGAAGAAACCCTCCGATTTTTCGATGCACCGCCTGGCAGTTCATTGTGACTTTCA
>Ga0179587_10001437_pt1 | contig 10836 bp, 7 predicted proteins | sample CZODoug2_1_08_16_FD_185932 | JGI IMG/M metagenome (GOLD analysis project Ga0179587, IMG submission 185932) | Vadose zone soil fungal communities from Angelo Coast Range Reserve, California, USA - CZODoug2_1_08_16fungal | ecosystem: Environmental > Terrestrial > Soil > Vadose zone | place: USA...
TTGACATAGCCATGATGCGCAAATGGATCGCGGCCGCCAGTTACCAGGCGTGTGGCGGACTTTTGCGGATGGGGCGGCTCATCGTGGCTGTTGCGGGTCATGATTCCATGCTGGATGTTCTGTGTTGGCGTCCATCGATCCTTGCAGCATGTTGCCGCTGTCCTCAATCCTGCCCACCGATTGTGCAAGCGCCCCGATTTCGGCTTGATTCAGGATCATGCCGTCTCGCTGCCTGTGCATGGCCGCCGTGACTGTCATTTACGATGTCATTCGCCCTGAGCGTCAACCCCTTGACCGCCGTGCGTTATCGTCCTCAGATGACGGCTTGGGTGCGAGCGGCGCCGGTGGCCGCGGCAGACGGCTGCCAGACCAGATTTGCCGGACGTGGGGTGTGGCAGCTTGACGGCGAAAGCTTGACCAGCCTAACGGCATAAGTCCGAGAAACTCACCACGGGATCATCAACGCTGCAAGGGGCGGTACCATGAAACGCGTAGTCACGATGTTCGGCAGGACGATGCTTAGCAGGAAGATGCTTGGCAGCAAGATTCTTGGTAGGAAGATTCTTGGTAGGAAGATTCTTGGCGCGGCCCTGGTGCTTGGGTTGTCCACCGCCGTAAGCTCCGCCCAGACGCTGAAGAAGGTGCAGGACCGAGGCGCGCTGCTATGCGGCGTCAGCCAGGGCTTGCCTGGATTTTCCAGTCCGGACGACAAGGGGAACTGGACCGGTTTCGACGTCGATGTGTGTCGCGCGGTCGCAGCCGCGGTCTTCAATGATCCCGCCAAGGTCAAATTTCTGCCGCTCTCCGCCAAGGATCGCTTCACCGCGCTGCAGTCGGGCGAGATCGATATGCTGGCGCGCAATTCGACCTGGACGTCGTCGCGCGACGCTTCGCTGGGTATCAGCTTCACGGCCGTCAACTATTACGACGGCCAAGGCTTCATCGTGCGCAAGTCCCTCAAGGTGAATTCCGCGCTCGAGCTCAACGGTGCCTCGATCTGCGTGCAGACCGGCACCACGACCGAGCTCAATCTGGCCGACTACTTCCGGTCCAACAACATGAAATACGAGGTCATCGCCTTTGTGACCGCGGACGAGACCGTGAAAGCCTATGAGGCCGGCCGCTGCGATGCGTTCAGCACCGATGTCTCGCAGCTTTATGCCGAGAGGCTCAAGCTCAGCAGTCCCGGCGATCACGTTGTCCTGCCCGAGATCATATCCAAGGAGCCGCTCGCACCGGCGGTACGCCGCGGCGACGACCAATGGCTCACCCTGGTGAAATGGGTGCAGTTCGCCATGCTCAATGCCGAGGAGCTGGGCGTCTCGTCGAAGACGATCGACGAGGCGCTGAAGTCGACACAACCCGAGATCAAGCGGCTGGTGGGAACCGAAGGCACCTACGGCGAGCAGCTCGGCCTGACCAAGGATTGGGTCGTGCGCATCGTCAAGCAGGTCGGCAACTACGGCGAAGTGTTCGATCGCAATGTGGGTACCGGCTCGAAGCTCGGCATCAGCCGCGGCCTCAATCGGCTGTGGACCAAGGGCGGCATTCAGTATGCGCCGCCAATCCGCTAACAGTGGCGTGGAGACACCGCCGCCGTTCGCTGTCATCTACAATCCGAAAGTCCGCAGTGCCCTCTACCAGTTCGCTCTCGTTCTGGCGCTGTTGTGGCTCGCCTACCATTTCGCGGTCAATGCCACGGCCAACCTTGGCGCGCGTAATATCGCAAGCGGGCTCGGCTTCTTCAGCAATACCGCCGGCTTCGGCGTCAACCTTTCGCTCATACCCTATGACGAGACCGACAGCTATGGTCGCGCCTTCCTGGTTGGTCTCCTCAACACGCTGCTGGTCTCCGGCATGGGAATCGTGCTCGCGACCTTGCTGGGCTTCGCGATCGGGATCGGGCGGCTCTCGTCCAACTGGCTGGTGGCGCGTATCGCCGGCAGCTATGTCGAGCTCATTCGCAATCTTCCGCTGCTGTTCCAGATCCTGTTCTGGTACCTGGCGGTGCTCAGTACGCTGCCGGGACCGCGTCAGAGCCTCTCGCTCCTCGGCGCGATCTTCATCAACAATCGCGGCTTGGTCGTGCCGACATTCCGACAGACCGAGGGATTTGGCTACGTGGTCGCGGCCCTCAGTCTCGGCGCGCTGGCGACGATCGCGCTCGGCCTTTGGGCCAGACGGATGCGCGATCGGACCGGGCGTGGAATTCCGATCCTGGGGAAGGGGGCGGCCCTCATCGTCGGCCTGCCGCTCGCAATCTTTGTGGCGGCGGGACTGCCGGCTGAGGTGGAGCTGCCGCGCATTGTCGGCTTCAATTTCGTGGGCGGCACGCGGGTCATTCCCGAATTCGTGGCGCTGCTCATCGCCTTGACGACCTACACGGCCTCCTTCATCGCCGAAATCGTGCGCGCGGGCATTCTAGCGGTACCGCGCGGACAGACCGAGGCTGGGCTTGCGCTGGGATTGCGGCGCGGGCAGCTCTTGCGGCTCGTGCTCTTGCCGCAAGCTTTGCGGGTCATCGTGCCGCCGCTCACCAACCAATATCTCAATTTGACGAAGAACTCCTCGCTTGCGGTCGCCATCGGCTATCCCGACCTGTTCGCGGTCTTTGCCGGGACCACGCTCAATCAGACCGGCCAAGCCATCGAGATCATCGCCATCACCATGGCGGTCTACCTCTCGCTCTCGCTCGCCACCAGCATCCTGATGAACTGGTACAACTCCCGTATTGGATTGATCGATCGTTGAGGCAACCATGACCACAGCCTCAATATCGGGCTTCGTTCGCGGCGAGATGATCGCGGCGGCGCCGCCGCCGCGCCTGCATGCGAGCCTGCTCCGACAGATTCGTGAGCGGTTGTTCAATAGCCTCGGCAATGCGACATTGACCGTGCTGGGCGTCTTGCTCCTCGGGTCCCTGGCGTGGCCGCTGATGAAGTTTGTTCTCCTCGATGCCGTTTGGCGCGGGGCGGAGCGAACCGACTGCCTGCCCGAAACAGTCGGCCATGAGGTGGGAGCCTGCTGGCCGTTCATTGCGGCGAAGTTCGATCAGCTGATGTATGGATTCTATCCGGCAGACCAGCGCTGGAGGGTCAATCTGGTCTATGGGCTGGGCGCGCTGTTGGGGGCGCCGCTGCTGGTGCCGCGCGTTCCCTACAAAACCTTGAACGCCACATTGTTTTTCGGCATCTTCCCGATTGTCGCCGGCCTCCTCCTGGTCGGTGGGCTGTTCGGTTTGATGGAGGTGGAAACCCGCCTCTGGGGCGGGCTGCTGGTCACGCTGGTCATCTCGTTCACCGGCATCGTGGGATCGCTGCCGCTCGGCGTCCTGTTGGCGCTCGGACGCCGCTCCGACCTGCCGGTGGTGCGAAGCGCCAGCGTCGTCTTCATCGAGTTCTGGCGCGGGGTGCCGCTGATCACCGTGCTTTTTTTCGCGACCTATATGTTGCCTCTGTTCCTTCCCGGCAATTGGAAGATCGACGGGCTTCTGCGCGTGCTCATCGGGGTCATTCTGTTCTCGGCCGCGTATCTCGCGGAAGTGGTGCGGGCGGGGCTACAGGCGATCCCGCGCGGGCAATTCGAAGGCGCGATGGCGCTTGGCCTCGGCTACTGGCGGATGATGAGTCTCATCATCCTGCCGCAGGCGCTGCGGCTCGTCATCCCCGGCCTTGTCAACTCGTTCATTGCGCTGTTCAAGGACACGACCTTGGTGCTGATCGTTGCGATCTTCGACTTGCTCGGGCAATTGCGGGCCTCATTCTCCGACCCCAATTGGGCGACGCCCGTGACACTGTTCACGGGCTTTGCCTTTACCGGCCTGATCTATTTCGTGGTCTCGTTCGCGATGTCGCGCTATGCCTTGTACACCGAACAGCGGCTGAACGCCCGCTGAGCTTCATCGGGCACCTGGGTTGCGGGGCACAACATGGACCATAACGCTCAGCCACCATCGAACGGCCCGCCGGGCCGCGCCGCCGATATCCGCACCACGCGCAACGAGGTCGCGGTCGATATCGTCGGCCTCAACAAGTGGTTCGGCGCCTTCCATGCGTTGCGGGAGGTAAATCTCCGGGTCATGCGCGGCGAGCGCATCGTGATCTGCGGCCCTTCCGGCGGCGGCAAGTCGACGCTGCTGCGCTGCATCAATCGCATAGAGAACTGGCAGCAGGGCCGCCTGATCGTCGACGGGGTCGAGCTGACCGACGACCTCAAGAAGATCGACGAGATTCGCCGCGAGGTCGGCATGGTGTTTCAACAGTTCAATCTGTTTCCGCACCTGACCGTGCTGGAGAACTGCATGCTCGCCCCAGTCTGGGTACGCCGCATGCCCAGAAAGGAGGCCGAGGCGATTGCCCGCCACAATCTGGCGCGCGTGCGTATCCCCGAGCAGGCGGACAAGCATCCGTCGCAACTTTCCGGCGGTCAGCAGCAGCGTGTCGCCATTGCGCGCGCTCTGTGCATGCAGCCCAAGATCATGCTGTTCGACGAGCCGACCTCGGCGCTCGATCCCGAGATGGTCCGGGAAGTACTCGACACGATGGTGGCCCTCGCCTTGGATGGCATGACCATGCTTGTGGTGACCCACGAAATGGGTTTCGCCCGGCAAGCCGCTACGCGAATGATCCTCATGGACGCCGGTCAGATCATCGAGATGAACGAGCCCGAGGCCTTTTTCTCAAGGCCCCAGCACGAACGCACCAAGCTGTTCCTGAGCCAGATTCTGCACTGACCGGCGGCGCCGCGGCGCCAGAGCGGTTTCACATTGGCCGGGAACCGAAACCGCTCCGGCATTTTTGCGTATCGCATTTTCGGACGGAAAACGGGATTCCACCCCCCGACCAAGCCGGGGCATGCTTTTTCCTGAAAATGCCCCAGGAAAATATTACGCGGCGCGCACGGTCTTCAGGAATTTTTCGACTGTCAGCTTGAACTTGACGCCTTCGCCGGAGAGCAGCTTGGCGGACGCGAACACTTGACTCGAGGCGCTGCTGGTTTCGCTCGCCGCGTGGTTGACATCGCCGATATTGCCGGCGACGCGCCCGGTGCTCTGCGCCGCCAGCTCAACGTTGCGGGCAATCTCGCCGGTGGCTGCGCTTTGCTCCTCGACGGCCGCCGCAATGGCGGTGGCAATCTCCGAGATACGGCCGATGGTTGCGCCGATCTCCTTTATCGCATTGACCGATTCGCCCGTCGCCGCTTGCATTTCAGCGATCAGTGAGCCGATGTCCTCGGTCGCTTTGCCGGTCTGGGTCGCGAGCATCTTGACCTCCGAGGCCACGACCGCGAAACCCTTGCCGGCGTCGCCGGCGCGCGCCGCCTCGATCGTGGCGTTGAGCGCAAGCAGATTGGTCTGCTCGGCAATATCGGTAATCAGTTTCACGACATTGCCGATGCGCGAGGCCGCCTTCCACAAGGCCGCGATGCGATCGTCGGTCTGCTCGGCCTGCCGAACGGCCTCGCCGGCGATGCGGCTCGATTCCTGGGCGCGTGCGCTGATTTCGGAAACCGACGTGGCCAATTCATGCGTCGCGTGCGCAACCGACTTGACGTTGTGCGAGGCTTCGTCCGAAGCATCCACGACCGCGATCGACAGTTGTCGCGTGCTGTCGGCATTGCCGGTCAGTGTTGTGGCGGCCTTTTCCAATTGCTGCGACAGGGATGCAACCGCCGTGACCATGTCGCCGACAGCCGCCTCGAACCCGTCCGCCAGCTGGTGCAGCTCGCTCTGGCGCTGAGCCGCGGCCATGCGCCGGCCGGCTTCTTGCTGATCGGCATCTTGGCGCGCACGCTCGATCGCTTTGATCTTGAACTGCTCGACCGCCTCCGCCATGGCGCCGATCTCGTCGCCGCGGCTCAGGCCGGGCAGCACCAAGGCGAAGTCGCCGGCGGCGAGCCTGCCCATGTCGCGCACAATTCCGCGCAACGGTTTGGTCACGCTGCGGGTCATCAGCAGGGTCATGCCCAGCAGCAGCAGGCCGAGCAACCCGGTGCCGAGCACCATCAGCCGGCTCAGCGTCGCCCCGTGGGCGAGCTGGGCGTCAATAATGGACGAGACTTCGAGCACGCCGCGCACGTCGCCGAGCCTCCAGTCGGTCTTCGGCGATCGCGCATCGGAGTTGTGGCAGTTGACGCAGGATTGGGCAGACATCGTGTCGGCGACCGCGACGCGCACGATATGCTTGCCGTCGCGGACCTCCGTTTGCGTAAAGGTCTCTTCCGGATGGGCGGTCAGAAAGGTCCACGCCCGTTCCTGAAAGTCGTCGAGCTTGCGATCCTTGCGGTCGGGAAACGGATATTGGCTGAACAGGGTGACGGTCGTGTCCCTGTCCTTGAGGGCTGCGCTCAGATCGTGCAAAAAGGTCGCCGGAAGTGGTATGATTTTGTCGTCGCCTTTGTGATCGACATTGGCCTGGAAGGCCCCGCCCTTCACGACTTTGTTGACCACGTTTTCCGCATAGTAGGTGCGGATGGTCTTGAACTCCGCCGCGACCTGCTGGTTGGCAAGAAGGACGTCGGTCATCGCCATGCTGTCGACGATCCGCGGCACCGTCACCGAGATCACGGCCACCGCGATCACGATCGCGATCGGCACCGGAATGGCCAGCCGCCATGTGAGGCTGTCATGGCGCGCGATCCATCCGAGTGGACTGTCAGAGTAGAGTGTGGGGTGCGCCATGGTTGAGATTTGCAATGATCGACGTTACCCACGTTTGCGGATGCCTACTTAGAATTGACAACTTCGGGTAAGCGAATCGTTAACCCAGAGCGGATCGGGCCATTTTCATTTGATCGCCGGATAGGCCTTCAATGATTTCGGCGCGTGGGCGTTGGCCGCCGGTTCGGCCCATCCGGCGTCGGCACGCACGAGATTATTGATGCAGAAGGTCCTTGGAAGTCTTTGATGCAAGATATCTTTGCTTTCAACACGCCGCCGCTCCGAGGTGCTGCACGAAGGCGCAGCCGCTTCAGCCCTTGGGTTGAGGCTCGAAGGGAAGATCGGGGCGCGATCCCCATTCCGCCCAGGAACCGTCATAGAGGGCCTTCGGGGTCTTGCCGAGCGAATCGAGCGCGAGCCACAGGGTGGCGGCTGAAACGCCGGAGCCGCAGCTGGCGATGATCGGCTTTCCGATGTCGACCCCCCCGGCCACGAGGGCCTGCCTGATCCGTTCGGGCGGAACAAGCGCTCCGTTCTCGATCAAAGCGGTGTAGGGAACATTCAACGCGCCCGGCATGTGGCCGCAGCGCAGGCCCGGCCGCGGCTCCGGGGTCTCGCCGCGAAATCGGTCGGCGGGCCTCACATCGACCACCTGGACCGCATCGTCAGCGAGCGCGGCCTGCACCTCGCCGAGCGAAGCGACCGCGGCTGGCGTCTGGCGCGCCCGGAAGGTGCGCCGGCTGCGAGTGACGGCGCCGGTCTCGAGCGGGCGGCTCTCCGCCTTCCATCGCGGCAGACCGCCGGCCAGAATGAACACCTTCTCGGCGCCGAACATACGAAAGGTCCACCACACCCGCGGCGCTGCGAACAGGCCGGCACCGTCATAGACCACGATCGTGTCCTGATCGCTGATGCCGAGCGCTCCGGCTTCGCGGCCGAACTGGTCGGCGCTGGGCAGCATATGGGGAAGCGGGTTCGAATGATCGGCGAACCTCTCAATGTCGAAGCGCACGGCGCCCGCAATATGGCCGGCGAGATATTCCATCTCTGCATCGCGCTTTGTGGTGGGAATGTAGTAGGAGCCGTCGAGCACCACCAGATCGGGGGCGCCGAGGCGCGCCGCGAGCCAGTCCGTGGTAACCAGCCAGCGGCTGGTCGCGGATTGCGTCTGGGCGTTGTTCATAGGGCACCTCGTTTGACAAACGACCTTGCTGGTCGGCTTCGCGTCTTATTCATAAGGCATCATTCAAACGGCACCTTGATGCTGGATTGCCGACGCAACCATGGCGGCACCGGCAATCCCTTCCGCCGCAGGAAGTCCGCGTCGAACAGCTTCGATTGATAGCGCGTGCCGTAGTCGGCCAGGATGGTGACGATGGTTTGGCCCGGGCCGAGCTCGCGCGCGAGACGGATTGCGCCCGCGACATTGATTCCGGTCGAACCACCCATGCACAGGCCCTCGTGCTCAAGGAGATCGAAGATGATCGGCACTGCCTCTTCGTCGGGAATCAAATAGGCTTTGTCGGCCTTGATCTTTTCGACGATCGGGGTGACGCGCCCAAGACCGATGCCTTCCGTGATGGAACCGCCTTCCGACATTTTGGCTTCGCCACGGGTGAAGAGGTTGTACATGGCCGCGCCCTTGGGATCCGCCGCGCCGATCACAATGCCCGGCTTCTTCTCCTGCAGATAGGCGGAGACGCCCGCGAGCGTGCCGCCGGTCCCGATGGCACAAATGAAACCGTCCACCTTGCCTTCGGTCTGCTCCCAGATTTCCGGTCCGGTCGACACGTAGTGAGCCTTGCGATTGTCCAGGTTGTTCCACTGGTCGGCAAAGATGACGCCGTTAGGTTCGCTCTTGCGCAGTTCCTGTGCAATGCGCCGGCCGATATGCTGGTAGTTGTTGGGGTTGCTGTAAGGAACGGCCGGCACCTGTACGAGCTCGGCGCCGCACAGCCGCAGCATGTCCTTCTTTTCCTGGCTCTGCGTTTCCGGGATCACGATCAAGGTGCGATAGCCGCGTGCATTAGCCACCAGGGCAAGCCCGATGCCGGTATTGCCCGCCGTGCTTTCGATCACCAGGCCGCCGGGCCGGATCTCGCCGCGCTTCTCTGCTTCGAGGATGATCTGCAGCGCCGGGCGGTCCTTGACCGACTGCCCGGGGTTCATGAATTCGGCCTTGCCCAGGATAGTGCAGCCGGTCGCCTCGGAGGCACGCTTGAGCCTGATCAGTGGCGTGTTGCCGATGGCTTCGACAATTCCATTGCGCGTTTGCATGAGCGGTCGTGGTCCGGCTGGACGGGGAGAGAAGCGACCCTAGTTGACGCCCTGCCGTCCGACAAGATCGTGCGGGCGGGATTGGGGGCTCTGAGGCGCTTATTGCAGGAATTCCGCCGCCTTGCGGACGATTGCCGCAGGCGTCGTCTGCAGTCGCCCGCATGTAGCGAAGCGAAATTGCGGTCCCGGATTTCGCCATAGATAGCCCGTCGATCCGGGCTACAAGAACCTCAGCCGCTAGTTCTACGCATCCAGCCATACCCCGACCGCGGGGCCCAAGACACAAATTTCCACGCAAATCCGCCGGAGGCATCAGGACTTTCGAAACCACGGGGTTCATTTCGCATCGCCAAATTAGTGTGTTCACGTATCTTTTGCCGCGGCCGGCCTAGGGATCGGATCAGGGCCGCTTGGGGACAGGCCTGCCGGTGGCATTGGTGAGGCCACACCGCGATGAATCTTGGTTCCTGGTCGCCATCTATGTCGAGGCTTTGCTCGGACTATTGCTTCTGTTCGCGTGGGTTCAGAACACGCAGATCAATGCCGTGGCCTGTTGGGGGAGCGCGCATTTGATGCGCTCCGCGTCGATCGCGCTGTTCGGGACGTATGGCTCAGTGCCGGATTTCATCTCGATTGATGTCGCCAACGCCATCCTGTTCCTGTCCTTCAGCGTCACCTGGGCGGGCGCACGTGTCTTCGACCATCGGCCGCTGTCGCCGGTCTATCTTCTCGCCGGCCCGCTCCTGTGGTTCTTCGCCAGCCATCTCCCGGCCTTCACGCTCAACCTCGATCTGCGCGTGCTGCTCTCCTGCGGCATCATCGCCACCTACACTTGGCTGACGGGCCATGAGTTCTGGCGCGGACGCAGCGAGCCCTTGGTTTCGCGCTGGCCGGCGCTCTTCCTGCTGTTCGCGCATGGCTCGCTGTTCCTGCTGCGCACGCCGCTCGCCACCATGCTGCCGTGGTTGCGGGCCGGACAGGTGGTCGAGAGCGTGTGGCTCATCGTCATGACCTTCGAGGCGCTGCTGTTCACCATCTCGATCGCTTTCATCCTGCTGGCGATGGCCAAGGAGCGCGCCGAGTTTCGCCTGCGCATCGCCGCCATGGTGGATTCGCTCACCGGGATCGCCAACCGCCGGGCCTTTCTGCAGGACGGTGCCGAATTGACCCGGCGTCACACCGCCAGTCCGTGCTCGGCCGCGGTTCTGCTGATCGATCTCGATCACTTCAAATCGACCAATGACCGGTTCGGACATGCGGTCGGCGATCGCGTCCTGCAAATCCTCGCGCGGGCCGCGCAGGAGAACATCAAGCTGCCCGATCTCATCGGCCGTCTGGGCGGCGAGGTCTATGACATTGGTCAAGAACGGGCGGCGGCGCGCGCCGAGCTCATCGGCATTTGCCGAAGCCGCCGACGAAGTCGACGGATGTCCGGTCGCCGCGACCTTGAGCATCGGCATGGCGTTTTGCAGAAGCGCGGAGCTGGATCTGCCCGAATTGCTGACCCAGGCCGACGAGGCGCTCTACGACGCCAAGGAGCGAGGCCGCAATCGGGTCGAGATCGCCTCGCGCGATCTCATCCAGAAGCGCCGGGATTCGCTGGCCGAGCGCATGGCCGCGGTGGCGGCGGCGAGGTCCGCCGCCTAGGGTGCGCGCAGCGGGAGCAGGTCGGGCGAACCCTCTGCTCCGCGCCTCGGACCGCAAGTCCTCTGCGCAGACCTCTGTTCAAGCCTTCTTTCCTGCTATATGCGGCGCTCGGCCAGAGACGTCGAGGCGCCCGAAATCGAGAAGGCAACGCCATGCAGCGCAGCACCGAACGCATTCTCACGACCCATGTGGGCAGCCTGATCCGCCCGCCGGCCTTGCAGGATTTCCTGCGCCTGCGGCAGGCGGGCAGCGCC
>Ga0179587_10001441_pt1 | contig 10821 bp, 7 predicted proteins | sample CZODoug2_1_08_16_FD_185932 | JGI IMG/M metagenome (GOLD analysis project Ga0179587, IMG submission 185932) | Vadose zone soil fungal communities from Angelo Coast Range Reserve, California, USA - CZODoug2_1_08_16fungal | ecosystem: Environmental > Terrestrial > Soil > Vadose zone | place: USA...
CTCGGGAACCTACCAGGTTATTTCATACTTTGGGCTGTGCATAGATGTCGTGGGCGGCAGCACTGCCCCGGGAGCCCACCTTGAGCAGAACACCTGCATTGGCTCGGCAAACCAGATCTTTAATATCGTAGGCAGCGTACCTTCCAATCCCACGCCTCCCACGATCACCACGCAGCCGGCTAATCAGACGGTGACCGCGGGCCAGACGGCGACGTTCACGGCGGCGGCAACAGGCTCACCAACACCTACGGTGCGATGGCAGATGAGCACGGCTGGCAGCGGGACGTTTAGCAACGTCTCCGGAACCACTTCGACCACGTTGAGCTTCACCACGGCATCGTCGCAGAACGGGAATCAATATCGCGCGGTATTTACGAACACGGCGGGGACGACCACGACTACGGCAGCCACGCTGACGGTGAACAACGCCCCCACACTGCCAACGATCACGACCCAGCCGGCCAATCAGACGGTGACGGCGGGCCAGACGGCGACGTTCACGGCGGGGGCGACAGGCTCGTCCACACCCACGGTGCAGTGGCAGATGAGCACGGCTGGCAGCGGGACGTTTAGCAACGTCTCCGGAGGGACTTCGACGACGCTGAGCTTCACCACGGCATTGTCGCAGAATGGGAACCAGTATCGCGCGGTATTTACGAACTCGGCGGGAACGGCCACGACCACGGCTGCCACGCTGACGGTGAATGCGGCTCCTCCACCTTCCAGCACCGTCACGCTGCAGAACACCAACAGCAATCTGTGCATTGGTACCGGGGGCTCCGCGAGCTTCAGTTTGCTCTCTCAAGCCAACTGTTCTGGTGCCAGCAGTCAGAGTTTCACCTTGCAGCCCGCCCCGGTCTCTGGCTACTACTATCTTGTGAATACCGCTTCCCAACTCTGCTGGGACTTCCAGAACGGCTCCAGTGCTCCCGGGACTCTTCTCCAGCAATATACCTGTACTGCGCTTCCGCTTGAGTATTTTCAGCTGAGTCCGACGAGCTCGGGAACCTACCAGGTTATTTCATACTTTGGGCTGTGCATAGATGTCGTGGGCGGCAGCACTGCCCCGGGAGCCCACCTTGAGCAGAACACCTGCATTGGCTCGGCAAACCAGATCTTTAATATCCGTTAGCGGCGCGCCTTTGAATACCACGCCGCCGACAATCACCACGCAGCTGGCCAATCAGACGGTGACCGCGGGCCAGACGGCGACCTTACGGCTGCGGCGACGGGCGCTATGACATGCACGGCAATGTATGGCAAACTTTGCCACACGTTCTAAGCAGACGGTCGGGAGTTCGAATCTCTGCAGGGCGCGCCGCTCCACTTTTTTCGCGAGGGATGAAAAGAAGAAAATCCCGCGTTCCAGATACGTTCCAGTTGAGCGCAATTTCTGCGTTTTCTGATTTTTGTGCGTCTAGCAAAATCAATAACTTGCGTGTTTTCAACGGCCAAGATATTCCGACTCCCCCCGCCTCCACCATCTTTAGGCCAGGCGGAAGGCTAAGCTGGCGTGGCGCAGCCCGTTCGGCAGAATCAATCGCTGAACCTTGCTGCGGCGCGAACTTTCGCTTTCGCGGCTTCTTCTTCCCGATTTCTCGGCGACGCGTTCGTTTCGAGCGAATGCAAGAAGCGGCTCGAAACGGCCTCTATTTCGTCGACTGCGGCCAGGAATGCGGCTTCGTTTGCCTTCGATGGCTTGTTGAAGCCGCTAATTTTTCTCACGAACTGCAGCGACGAAGCTCGGATCTCGTCAGATGTGACGGGCGGATCAAAGTTGAAAAGCGTTTTGATATTCCTGCACATTCCTGTGACCTCAACTAGGCAACCTTGCGTAGTCTAATTTAGACTAGTTCGCACTATTCTAAATTAGACTAGACGAAACGCTTCGCGCTACCCCCTTTGACGGCGGAAACTCGGCCTTGTTTCGCTGGCTGCAATCGGAATGGGTTCTCAGGTTGTTCCAGTGGACTTTGTCGCCTTGGAAGAAGTGCAGCGTTGGCGCGCGTAACTCGCCCAGGGACCCGTGGGGTCCAGTCTCACATACGCCTGCCAGTGTTGCTTCGCTTCGGCATAGGCCTTCAATTTTTCGCAGACGAACGCCAGATTGTAATGCGCGTCCGGATAAATGGGATTTAGCCGGACCGCTTGCCGCAGGTGCTGGCGCGCCGCGTCCACATGTCCGGTTTCATCCAGAACGCTGCCCAGATTGAAATGAGCCAGGGCGCTTTCCGGATCGAGCACCAAAGCCTGGCGGAAATATTCCGATGCCTTCTCCAGATTTCCATCTTCATAGTAAAGCGTGCCGCAATTGATCAGTGCGTCGGGCCGTGCCGGGTCCACGCAAAACGCTCGCTCATACGCATCGATCGCTTGGGCCCTGTTTTTCCCTTCGGATTCGTACTCGAGCGCCACCGCAAGCCATTCGTCGGCGCTGCGTCCGGTCATGACGCGTACGGTTTCGTTCAATTCGCGCATCTCGAAGTTCAGCACGAACTGCCCGGACAGCGGTTCCAGCCGCGTGCCGCCGCGTTCGACGATCACTGTTCCGCCGTCGGAGAGCACACGCAGTTCCGCGAGCGGAGCCTCCGCGTGCGCTAGCTTTTCGCGCATCGCGGCAAGCGCTCGCCGCAGCCGGTTCGCCGGCACGCCGTTTTCGACTAGCTGCTTTATTGTGCGCAGACCGATCAGGTCGCGGAAGTCGTAGTAGTGAATTCCTTTTTCTTTTCGCGGAGAAATGAGGCGCAAGCGTTCCCAGTAATCCAGCTGCTTTTCCGTGAGGCCCACAATGCGCTGGACTTCGTCGGGGCTGAATCTTTCCGTCGGGCCCATCAAATCGTATGGCCGGAAAACTTAACCGGCGACTCTCTTTCCCTTCTTTTGCACTGTGGCAATGGCTTCCACCGCTCGCGCGGGAGGCTTTTTCCCCACGGGTACCGGTCCCGCCGCAGCAGCAGGCGGAGCCTGCTTTTCCGCGAGGCTCTTTTTCAGGGCTTCCATCAGATCAATCACCGGGGCCATGTGCGGCTGAGCCACTTCAGTCACTTCCTGCCCCTTGAGCTTTGCAGCAATCATCGCCTTCACGTTCTCTTGGAATTCGTCGCGATATTTTTCCGGAGCAAATGGAGCCGCAAGGCTCTCAATCAGCTGGTGCGCAAGCCTTTTCTCCTGGTCTTTCAATTCCACCTTGTCTGTCGGAACGGATTCCGCCGCGCGAATCTCGTTCGAATAGAACATGGTGTGGAGCGTCATTCCCTTAGAGCCTGGCCGCAAAATCACAATGTGTTCCCGCTGATGCATGGTCAGCTTGGCGATGGCGCCGTAGCCGGAGTCTTGCATGGCGCTCATCAGCAGCTTGTAGGCTTTCACCCCGGCGTCCTCCGGCGCAACGTAATAAGAGGAGTCGAAATAGAGCGGGTCCATGTCGCCCAGCTTGACGAATTCCAAAATTTCCATGACCTTCGCCGAGGGAGGCTCAATCTTGTCGAGCTCCTCCTCGCTGAAGAGGACGTACTGATCCTTTTCATACTCGTGACCCTTCACGATTTCGGAGCGCTCCACGTTGCGGTTGCAGACCGGACAAAACAAGGGCTGTTTGAGCCGCGAATGACACACATTGTGGAGCTGGTTGAAGCTGATGCGCTCGCCGCGCGCGGCAGCGGACATGTGCATGGGAATGGAAATCAACCCAAAGGTAAGGTGGCCTTTCCAGACGGTGCTGGCCATGTGGACGCTCCTTCGACAACAGGCTGGGACATTGCACGAGCTTTTTAAGATTAGCCGCCTACCCCGGCAGGAATCAAGGCGAATCCTGGGCAGGTGGTTTATTAGTCAGCTTGATGGTAGTTTGCACCGGCAGGGTAGAACCATGGCTCCCGGAAAAGTCTGGGATAGAATGCCTTCGTGGCCAAGCTCGAAGAATACAAGCGCAAACGCCGCTTCGACCGGACGCCGGAGCCGTCCGGCGCGCCCGAACTCGTCGCCGATAAAGTCCAGGATCAGCCCTCCTCGGCGGCGAAACCTGTCGCGGCAGGTAAGCCCGCCACGGCGGGTAAAAGCACCCGGCTGCCAAAGCCGAAACTGCCGCAGTTGGAAGTCCGTCCCGGGGCCGAGCATGGCGACACGTTCGTGGTTCAGAAGCACCGGGCGACGCGGCTGCATTACGATTTCCGGTTGGCGATCAATGGGACGCTGAAGTCCTGGGCCGTGCCTAAGGGACCTTCTCAGAGCCACGCCGACAAGCGCCTGGCGGTGCACGTTGAAGATCATCCGCTGGACTACGCCAACTTCGAGGGGAAAATTCCGGAAGGCAATTACGGCGCGGGAACGGTAATGGTATGGGACCGCGGCACTTTTCATTTGGAAGGCAGTCTCGGCGCGCTAAAGCAATTGGAAAAGGGAGAAATCAAGTTCAGCTTGAACGGGGAGAAATTGCGGGGCAGCTTTGTTCTGGTGAAGCTGAAACAGAGCGAAAAAGGCAACGAATGGCTGATGATCAAGCACAAGGATGCCGCCGAAGATTCCTCCTGGAACATCGACGAGCACGACGGTTCCGCGCTTACCGGCCGCACGATCGAAGAGATTAAGGAAGAGCTGCCGCCCAAACGGAAGCCAACTCTAATTCAGGCGTCTGAGTTGCAAGGCGCGCGCAAGGGCGCAATGCCAGCTCGCTTGGAACCCATGCTCGCGACGCTCGCCGACCATCCCTTTTCCGATCCCAACTGGCTGTTTGAGATTAAATGGGACGGCGTGCGCGCTCTAGCCAGAATTGAAAACGGCGATTTGGCACTGCGTTCTCGTAATGCGATTGACATCACCAAACGCTATCCCGAACTGGCTTCTCTACCCGATGCGCTAGCGGCCCGCCAGGCAGTTATTGACGGAGAGATTGTCGCACTGGATGCCCAAGGTCACAGCAGCTTCGAACGCTTGCAGGAACGCATGCACGTGCGGGCGCCCAGCGAAAACTTGGTCGCTCAAATGCCAGCCGTATATTTCGCTTTCGATCTTCTCTACTGCGATGGATACGACCTTCGCGACGCTCCGCTTTTGGAGCGCAAACAGCTTCTCCAACGCTTGCTTTATACCTCAGGACGGTTTCGCTACGCCGATCATCAGCTGGAACACGGAAAAGAGTTGTTCGCGCTGGCGGAACAAAATGGTCTGGAAGGGATTGTCGCGAAGCGCGCCGACAGCCCGTATGTTTCTGATCGAAGTGCGTATTGGGTGAAGCTGAAAATCACCAAGACGGTGGATGCCGTTGTCGGCGGCTGGACCGAAGCTCGCACCCCTGCTCTTCCCTTTGGCTCATTATTGTTAGGCTTGTATGAAGGTAAAAAACTTCGCTTTATCGGGCACGTTGGCAGCGGGTTTGACGCGAAAAAGCTGAAAGAATTAAGCAGCAGGTTGAAAGAATTGGCAACTCCCGCCAGCCCATTCGATGCCGTGCCCGAGACGAATGAGAAGCCTTCTTGGGTTACTTCAGCCTTGGTCGCGCGCGTCAAATTCAGCGGTTGGACGCAGGAGCACGCTCTTCGCCACGCCGTTTTCATCGCGCTCCGCGAGGATGCGCGTCCCACGGATTGCCAATGGGAGAACGAGGTTGCCGCTACAAACGTACCCGCCTCCACTCCAGCCGTGGTTCGCGCGCCCGAAGTCGTCGGCCGTGTGCTCAACACAAGAGCCCAGATTGAAAATGAGTTGTTCAAGGGGCGCTCGGAAACGGTCACCATCGAACTGGATGGCAAACGTCTGCGGCTAAGCAACCTGAACAAAATCTATTTTCCCGAGTCCGGTCATACCAAGCGAAATCTTCTGGCCTACTACTACCGCGTAGCGGATTTCATTTTGCCCTTTCTGCGCGACCGGGCTTTGGTTCTGCGACGCTATCCCGACGGGATCAAGGGCCAAGCCTTCTTTCAAAAAGATTTGCGGGAAGGCGTCCCGGAGTGGTTCAAAACCGTGCCGATTGATTCGGAAAAAAAAGGGGACGCCATCCAGTATGCCACCGCCAACGACCGCGCTTCCCTTCTCTTTTTGACCGGCCTCGGCTGCATCGACCACAATCCGTGGTCCAATCGTTATGACGATTTCGAGCATCCCGATTACTTCTTCTTCGACCTCGACCCTTCCGACGGCACGGAGTTCTCCGTGGTCGTCACCATCGCCGGAGCGTTGCACGAGAAGCTGGAGGAATTGCGCCTGGCGCACTTTGTGAAAACTTCAGGGGCCACGGGAATCCACATCTATATACCCGTTGAACCGGTCTACACTTACGAGCAGTTGCGCACCTTCGGCGAGATCATCGCGCGAACGGTGACTGCTGAGTACCCCAATCTGGTCACTGGCGAACGCACTGTTGCGAAACGGCCAGCGGGGAGGGTGTTGATTGACGTTCAGCAAAATGCCCATGGCCGGCCGTTGGCTGCCGCCTATTCCGTGCGCGCTTTCCCCCAAGCGCCGGTTTCCGCTCCCTTGTTGCCCCGCGAATTGCGTCCCAGCCTGCGCCCCGAGACTTTGAACATAACGACTGTCTTTGCGCGCTTGAAAGAAAAGGGTGATCTGTGGGCCGATTTCTGGAAGCGCCGCCAGCGGCTGGAACAAGCCATCGAACTTCTCAGTCAACGCATGCCGCCCAGAACGAAGAAGGCGCCGTGATGGCCAAGCCGGAGTTGGGCAGATATTTCCTCTCCTTATGCGCCCGCGCGTAATCTCCTGCCGTGATCGGGGGAAGCTGCTGTGATCTCGAGTGACGTAATTGATCTTTATTCCAGCCTTGAGAATTTGGGCGTCGAAATCTGGATTGATGGCGGCTGGGGCGTCGATGCCCTACTTGGTGAGCAGAGCAGGTCTCATCAGGACTTGGACATCGCCATTGAGGAGAAGGACGTACCGAAATTGAAAGAAATGCTATGCGGAAGAGGATACAAAGAGATAAAGATGGAACACGCCAGGGACTGGAATTCCGTTTTAGGCGATGAATGCGGCAGAGAAATCGATGTCCACGTCATTGTCTTCGATAGTCGAGGAAATGGAATATATGGACCGAAAGAGAATGGAGAGATGTACCCTGCGGCTTCCTTGACGGGGACCGGCCTGATAGAAGGCCGAGCGGTGAGGTGCATTTCACCCGAATGGGTGGTGAAATTTCACTCCGGCTACGAGCTAAAAGACAAGGACTTTCGGGACGTGTACGCCTTGTGTACAAAATTTGGCATTGACTTGCCATCGGCATACAAGGACTTCAAGAGATAGGTTGGCAACCGCCAGCCAGCACGAACCTCAACCTTTTCTGGGCTGCGGTCCGTATGATTAAATCCCAAAGCACGGAGGTGCGTCATTCCTAGCGCGGGCCAGCTTAGGGTTGGGACTTCTGGGTACTCTTACAAACAGTGGAAGGGCAACTTCTATCCCGAGAAGCTTCCGGATAAGGAGATGCTCAGTTTCTACGCCAAGCAGTTCCCGACAGTCGAAATCAATCACAGTTTCTATCGCATGCCCACGGAGAACGTGCTCCTGCAGTGGGCGAAAACGGTTCCCGAAGGCTTTCGCTTCGCCTTGAAAGCCAACCAGCAAATCACTCATATTCAAAGGCTCCGTAATTGCGAGAGCACTCTGAAACGTTTCCTGGAAGTCGCCAGCGTTCTAAACGACGGCGACCACCTCGGGCCAATCCTCGTGCAACTCCCGCCCAATTTCAAATTCGACCGTCCGCTGCTCGAAGATTTTCTTGCTCTTCGCCCGGAAGCTTTCGCTTTCGCCTTTGAGGTCCGCCATCCGTCTTGGTATACCGACGAAACGTATGCCGTCCTTCGCCAGCACAAGACGGCGCTTTGCCTTTCCGAGACCGACAAACAAACGCCTCCGGAAGTGCTCACTACCGGCTTCACCTACGCCCGCCTGCGCCTCGAAGATTACACTCCGAAGCAAATCACGGCGTGGAAGAAACGCTTCGACGCCTGGCTGGCCCAGGGCGTCGATGTGTACGTCTATTTCAAGCACGAAGACGCCGGCAAGGCCCCGGCCTACGCTCGCCAACTTCTCGGATAGGCAGATTGACTGCGCACCACCGCGAGCACCAATCATTTTTGTCTGCATCCACGGACAATGCCGCGGTTTTTGGCTGTGCGGGAGCTAGTCGCGTTCGTGGAAGAAGCTGGCGGCTCCGGGAGCGCCGGCTCCGGAATCGGAGTCGGCAGCGTCCCAGGCTTTGCGATCGATGGGCTGGATGGCTTCCAGTTTTTTCTGCGAAAGCGTCTTGTTCACCGCGGGAAGCTCCTTGCTAACAAAGGCCTCGAATTCGCCGGCCACGTCATCGAGCTCCTTTTTCAGCGAATCGATGCGCGCCATCTGATAGTCGCCTGGACGGCCCTCATAGTTCAAAATAGCACCATAGAGTTGCGTCGTCTTTTCGCGTATGCGCTCTTCACCTGTGATGGCGCCGCCTTCCGTCGTGGCCACAATTTTCTTTCGCATTGCTTCCACTTTACCGGCGAGTTCCTGTAGCCGCTTGCTGAAGACGGCGTCTCCCTTTAGCTTTGCGCCGCGCTCCACGAGCCCGTTGTGCACGCCATTGATGCGGTCGACATCAAAGCTCATCTCTCCAAGCAAGCGGTGCAGGCGCATGGCTGCGTCGAATTCCAGTTTGCGGTCTTCCATTGTGAATTTCGCGCGCCGGTCGACTTCCACCTTGAGCTCCGTGCTGTAGGTCTCTTTGCCGCGCGCCATCTTCACCGTGTAGTTGCCTGGCATGACTCTGGGGCCCTGAGCAGCTTCAAACGCTGCCGTAGCCGCCGGCGGAACGTGCGGCGCCTTCAACCGCATCGGCCATTCCACGCGGCTGATGCCCCGGCGGCTGTTCGGAGGAAGCGTGTCCACCAGCTTGCCCTGCGAATCGAAAATTTCCAGTTTCATTTTTCCAAAAATGTGCCGCTTGCTCTGGTAATAGGTAATCAGCGCCGCGTCCGGAGGATTCGGTCCGGTGAACACCGCGCTACCTTCCGCCCAGCCACCTTGGGCGGGCAGCCGCTGCTGCGCAGGCTTGGCCTGCAGGAATACCGCCTCTTGCGCTACAACTTCCGGAGTCAGTTTTCGCAATGGCGTGATGTCGTCCACGATCCAGATGCCTCGCCCATGCGTGGCAATCACCAGATCCGATTCGCGCGGATGTACGACGATGTCCCGGACAGCCACCATGGGAAATTCGTGGCCCTTGTATCGCGCCCACTGCTTGCCGCCATCCGGTGAAATCCACAGTCCGAACTCCGTGCCCAGAAATAGCAGATTGGGCTTGACCGTATCTTCCTTAATCACATGCGCGTATCCACGCACGCCACTGTCCGCGGGCACGATCGACGTCCAGGTCTTCCCATAGTCCGTGGTCTTGAAGACGTGAGGTTCCATATCTCCAAACGTGTGGCGATCGAATGTTGCATAAGCTGTGCCTGCGTCATAGAGGCTGGCTTCCACCCACGAAACCCATGAAGCTTTCGGCAAGCTCGGAACATTGCCAACGACGTTGGTCCAGTTCTTCGCGCCATCGCGCGTCAACTGAAGATTCCCATCATCGGTTCCGGCCCAGATCGTCTGTCCATCGCGCGGCGACTCACTAATCGAGTAGATCGTCGTGTGCATCTCCGCATAAGAATTGTCGACGGTGACGCCGCCCGATTCTTCCTGCTTCTGTTTTTCTGAATCATTGGTGGTTAGGTCCGGCGAGATGCGCTCCCACGACTGGCCGTGGTCTCGTGACCGAAACAGGAATTGCGCGCCGATGTAAATCGTCCCTTTCTCGTTCGGGCTCATATGGATCGGAGTATTCCAGTTGAAGCGCAGCTTCCCTTCTCCATAATTGGGTTCCGGCTTGATCAGCCGGCCTTCCAGCGTGATCCGATTGACTCGCCCAATAAAGCCACCCTGCGATTCGGCATAAACGTAGTTCTTCTCGTCGGCAGGATCCGGAAACACCCAGAACCCGTCCCCTCCAAAAAGATTTTCCCAGCGGCCATTGGTAATCCCGCCCGGATACTGCGAGTCGCCCATCCACACGCTGTTGTCCTGCAAGCCGCCGAAAACGTGGTAAGGATCGGCGTTGTCCGTGCTCACATGATAGAACTGCGAGACCGGCAGGTTGTTGCCCTTCCACCAGGTGTTGCCTCCATCGTAGGAATACCAAACACCTCCGTCATCTGTGGCGATTACGTGATCGGTATTGTCCGGATTCACCCACACATCGTGAAAATCGCCGTGCGCGCCGTTCCCGATTCCGCTAAAGCTCTTGCCGCCGTCTTCGCTCATGATCAACGTGAGGTCCGGCTTGTACACTTTGTTTTCGTTTTTCGGATCAACGATCAAATTGGCGAAGTAAAACGGCCGCCATACCATCCAATTGCTGCGGTCCCGCTCTTCCCACGTTTTGCCCCCATCCTCGGAGCGAAATAGAGCGCTGCGCGTTGACTCGATCATCGCGTACACCACATTCGGTTTTGATGGCGCAATAGTGACTGCAACGCGTCCCCACGGTTTCGCAGGGAGACCTTTGGCGCTCTTGTCATCCAGTTCCTTCCAGGTCGCGCCGCCATCCGTGGTCTGAAAAAATCCGCTGCCGCTTGGCGCGGTAGCATTCTCCCCGCCGGAACGGAATGTCCAGCCCTTGCGGCGAAAATCCCACATGCCCGCGAAAAGAACCTTAGGGTCGTGCACATTCATGGAAATCATCGAACAGCCCGTCGAGAGATTGCTGCCTTTAAGAATCTTGTTCCAACTCTTGCCGCCATCCGTCGTCTTGTAAACCCCGCGATCCTCGCTCTCGCTCCACAATTT
>Ga0179587_10001442_pt1 | contig 10821 bp, 12 predicted proteins | sample CZODoug2_1_08_16_FD_185932 | JGI IMG/M metagenome (GOLD analysis project Ga0179587, IMG submission 185932) | Vadose zone soil fungal communities from Angelo Coast Range Reserve, California, USA - CZODoug2_1_08_16fungal | ecosystem: Environmental > Terrestrial > Soil > Vadose zone | place: USA...
TTGGGATCGGCTACGAACATGCGCGCTCGACGCCGACGCCGCGGATCTTCGCCCGGCGCTGACCGGCAGCTATGTGGTGGACGGGCGGGCTTGTACGCCGGTGTTTACGTTCATCGCGGAACGCTATCTCGACGAAGCCTATTCTCCCGCGGCGGTCGCGGATCGCTGCGGCGTCGCGGCCGCGACCATCCGTCGGATCGCCGCCGAGCTCGCCCATGCGGCGTTCGAGCAGGAAATCGAGCTGTCGGTCCCCTGGACCGATTGCCGCGGGCGCCGCCACCAGAGCATGCGCGGGCGCCCGGTCGCGATGCATGCGATGCGCGGCATCTCGGCCCATTCGAATGGTTTCCACACCTGCCGCGCCATCCATCTCCTGCAAGTGCTCCTGGGCACGGTCGACGTCCCGGGCGGGTTTCGCTTCAAACCGCCCTACCCCAAGCCGGCGCCCACCGGCCCCAAGCCCTGCGGAAAAGGCGGCGGCCGCCCGAATACGCCGCTTGCCGGAATGCCGCTCGGCTTCGTGACGGCTCCGCAAGATCTGCTCGTCGATGCCGACGGCAATCCGGAGCGCATCGACAAGGCTTTCTCCTGGGAGGCTCCGTTAGCGGCCCACGGGCTTCTGCATATGGTCATCGCGGACGCCGCCCGCGGCGATCCGTACCGGATCGACACATTGTTCCTCTATATGGCGAACGTGGCGTGGAACTCGGCGATGAACACGACCGAGACCATCGCGATGCTCACTGAGAAAGATCAGTCGGGCGGCTACAAGATCCCCTTCATCATCTATTCGGACGCCTACTTTTCCGAGACCGTTCCGTACGCCGACCTCATCCTTCCGGACACCACCTATCTGGAACGGCATGACTGCATCAGCCTGCTCGATCGTCCCATCAGCCAGGCGGATGGTCCGGGCGATGCCATCCGATGCCCGGTGGCGCCGCCCGATCGCGACGTCAGGCCGTTCCAGTCCGTGTTGCTCGATCTCGGTGCGCGGCTCCGCTTGCCCGGAATGATTGATGAAGCCGGGCAGCCGAAATATCGCGACTATGCCGACTACATGGTGCGCCATGAACGCGCACCCGGCATCGGCCCGCTCGCTGGCTGGCGCGGACAGAAGGGCAAAGCGTTCGGCAGGGGTGCGCCGAACCCGGATCAGCTCAACCGCTACGTCGCCAATGGCGGATTTTGGCACCACGAGCTCGCGCCTGAGCAGAAATACTACAAGATGGCGAACCGCTCCTATCTCGACTTCGCGGTCGACATGGGGTTTCTGGCGGCCCCGACCCCGACGGTGTTTCAGCTCTATGCGGAGCCGCTGCAACGCTTCCGTCTCGCCGCGCGCGGCCATGGCGCCGTGCTGCCGCCCCCGCACGAGCGCGCCCGGCTGGAGCGCTATTTCGATCCGCTGCCGATCTGGTATGCGCCGATCGAAGATCAGGCCATCGATACGGATGCATTTGAGCTGCATGCCATCACGCAGCGGCCCATGCACATGTATCATTCCTGGGGCGGGCAGAACGCCTGGCTGCGCCAGATCACCAGCCAGAACCGCCTCTTCGTGCATCGCGATACTGCCGCGCGCCTGGGCCTCGAGGATGATGACTGGGTTTGGATCGAGAGCCATCACGGCAGGGTCAAAGGACAGATCCGTATTGTCGAAGGCGTGAACCCGGACACGGTCTGGACCTGGAATGCGCTCGGCAAGCGCCGCGGTGCCGGCATGCTCGACCACGACGCCCCCGAAGCGACGCGCGGCTTCTTGCTCAACCACGTGATCGCGGATCTGCTGCCGCCTGACGCGCAGGACCGACGCAGCACCAACTGCGATCCCATCACCGGACAGGCGGCCTGGTTCGACCTGCGGGTACGATTGCGCAAATGCGCAGCCACGGAGCTCTGCCAATCGGCCCCGCAGCTGCCGCCGCTGACGGCGCCGCCCGGCACGCCGTCGAACCCGCGTTGGCTCGGCTTCGGGGCGCAGTTCCGCCGTGCCCGCGAGGCGGCCGCAACGGCCCTCGTAAAATGACCAGCCTGCCGACCACGTCCGACAAGAAGCTCGGCCTCGTCATCGACCTCGACACCTGCGTCGGGTGCCAGGCCTGCGTCACCAGTTGCAAGGAATGGAACACCGGCGGCCATATGGCGCCGCTCACCGACATCAACCCGTATGGGGCGGACCCCGATGGCGTCTGGTTCAACCGGGTTCACACCTACGAACATTCATGTGACGGCGGCGACGGCGGCGACCGCGGCAGCGGCCACCGCGGCGAGCGCGGCAGGACGGTCCACTTTCCGCGCTCCTGCCTGCATTGCGAGACGCCGGCCTGCGTCACGGTCTGTCCGACCGGCGCTTCCTACAAGCGCGCCGCGGACGGCATCGTCCTGGTCGACGAAGACAAGTGCATCGGCTGCCAGCTCTGCAGCTGGGCCTGCCCGTACGGGGCGCGTGAGCTCGACGCGGTCGTCGGGGTCATGAAGAAATGCACGCTGTGCATCGATCGCATCTACAACGACAATCTGCAGCCGGAGGATCGCGTGCCGGCCTGCGTCGCCGCCTGTCCGACCGGCGCACGCCATTTCGGCGATCTCGGCGACCCTCTTTCGCCGGTGTCGCGCCTGGTGAGCGAACGCAGCGGTGTCGATCTGATGCCGGAGCTCGGTTACGGGCCGGTCAATAAATATCTGCCACCGCGTCCGCGCGCAGCCGACACCGGCTCCGCGCAAGTGCTCGCCCTCGAATCGGCAGCGCCGGACGGCGGCTTCCTCGGCTGGGTCGACCGCGTGCTGTCGGGGTAGCAATGCATCCCGCGTTCTCGATCATCTTCTTCACGTCGGCCACGGGCGCCGGCTACGGCTTGCTCGCGATGCTCGGCATCTGGGCGGTCTGCGGCCGCCTTCCGCCCGATCGCTCGATCGGCCTCGCCAGTCTCGGTTTGGCGCTTGCTCTCATCGTTACCGGCCTGTCCTCGTCCACCCTTCACCTCGGCCGCCCGGAACGAGCATGGCGCGCGCTCTCGCAATGGCGCTCGTCCTGGCTTTCGCGGGAAGCCATCGCAAGCCTCTTTACCTTCGTGCCGACCGGGCTGTTCGGCCTCGGTTGGATCCTTTTCGAGCGCACCGATGGAATTGTAGCGGGGAGCGGCACCGTGATGGCAGCGTCCGCCGTCATCACAGTGGTCGCCAGCGGCATGATCTACGCTTGCCTCAGGCCGATCGCGCAGTGGAACACGCGCTTCACCGTGCCGGCCTATGTCATCTTCGCGATCATGACCGGATCGGTGCTGCTCGCCGCCATTCTCGCGCTCATGGGCTCAGCCGATCGCAAGCTGCAATATGTGGCATTGATCGCCATCGGGCTCGGCTGGATCTGGAAGCGTGCGACCTGGCGACACAACGACAGGCTCGGCCCCGCGGCGACGATGAACAGCGCCACTGGCCTCGGCGGCGGCCAGGTGCGATCGGTCGAATGGCCCCATACGGAAGAGAACTACGTCCTCAAGGAGATGGGTTATCGCATCGCGCGAAAACATGCCGAAAAGTTGCGTGTGCTGGCGCAGCTTTTCGCCTTTGGGATTCCGTTTGTCGCCACCGCGCTCGCGTCGGCCAACGGCGGTGGGATCGCCAAGGTGGCCAGCGTGATCGCCGTCCTGGCGCAGGCGCCCGGCATCCTGGTGGAGCGCTGGTTGTTCTTTGCCGAGGCCAGGCACACCGTCAGGCTCTACTACGGGCTCGAACTCCCGGGTCGGCCGTGAAGCCGGCACGGCGCGCCACCTTATCGACGAAGCGCACGTCAAGGCGCCATGTTATGATCGTCATACCTGGTCGGATTTAATGAGCCAGTTCTCGAATGCTGATCACAGTGGAGACCATCTGATGAAAAGGACCCTGGCCGCGCTCCTTGCCCCAATCCTCTGCGCTCTCTTGATAAGTCCGGCCAGCGCCGACTATCCGGACAAGGTGGTTCGAATCATCGTGCCGGTGGCCGCCGGGGGCGGCGTCGATGTGATGGCGCGCCTGTTGGCGCAGCGGCTCAGCGAGCGCCTGGGTCAGCAGTTCATCGTGGAGAACCGCGCCGGCGCCGCCGGGGTCATCGGCACCAAATCGGTCATCCGGTCGCCGGCCGACGGCTACACCCTCTTGTATACGCCGAGCAGCCTTTCCCTGACGGTCGCGGTCAGCAAGACCGCGCCCTATGACGTCGCCAAGGATCTGACCCCGATCGTCAATGTGGCGATCAGCCCCTATGCGTTGGCCGTAAGGGCGTCGCTTCCGGCCAAGACCGTCGGGGAATTCATCGCCTACGCGAAGGCCAATCCCAACGTGCTCAGCTACAGCTCGGCAGGCATCGGCAGCGCCTCGCACCTGGCCGCCGAGCTGTTCAAGAGCATGGCCGGGATCGAGATGGTGCATGTTCCCAACAAGGGTATGAGCCCCGCGCTGGTCGACGTGATGGGCGGGCATGTGGATGCCCTGTTCGCAAGCGTGCCGGCGCTGCTCACCGAGAAATCCGACAATGTGCGTCCAATCGCCATGGCCGAAAAGAAGCGATCGGCGCTGATGCCGGATCTGCCGACCATCAGCGACTCCGGATTGTCCGGATTCGAGGTCGCCAATTGGGCCGGGCTGCTCGCCCCGGCGGGGCTCGATCCCGCCATCGTGAAAAAGCTGCACGCCGAGATCATCGGCATTCTCGACACCGCCGACATGAAGGAGCGCATCAAGACGCTCGGATACGATCTCCTGGCAAGCCCGCCGGAAGAGTTCGGCGCCCAGATCAGCAACGACGTGGTGCGGTGGTCCGCGGTGGTGAAGAAAGCCGAAATACCGCTCAATTGAGACACGGAAGAAACGCACGCGGCCCGATGGCTAAGCGCAATCGGGCGCGGAGCGCCCTCGGATTCGCGGGAGACGAAACCGCTCCATGGCGCTACTCGTCATCCGTGCCGGCCCTGCTTGATGAGCAGTGCCCAGGCCCAAACCGACAGAGCCGCAGAGGCTAATCCTATCGCCGCAATTCCCGCCGCGTACCAGGTATCTGCTGCGAGCGGATTCCATTCCGCGAATATCCTCCAGACGTGGGCTGCGGCCAGCAGGCCGAAAATTGTTCCGGTTGTTGCAAGATAGGCTTTCATCACGACCCTCGCTGGCGGGAAATCATCACTCCCAATCATCAAGACTATTTTAGAGGGCGGCGGCCGCCGCCTCTCCGCTGATGCGCCTTTTTTTTGCAAATTAGCGGACTCATGGGGTTCTTATTCATAGAGCTTCGCAATATCCGCCATCGGTCGGAACAGCCTTACCGGTTGATCGGAAAGGGGGAGGAAGCTCTCGCGCCCATAGAAGCGGCGGGCCGCCTCATCCTTAGCATCGACGACAACGGCGAACGACGCGATCTCACTCCGGACCGCGCGGAACAGAGCGTCGGCGAGCAGGAAGCGGCCGTAGCCTCGCCCTTGATAGTTTTGATCGACGGCGAGCCGGCCCAAAAGCGTCGCCGGGACGAGTGGATAGCGGGGCAGCTTGCGGGTGATATCGGCCGGAAATTCGGTGAGTTTCACGCCGGTCGCGGACAGTGTGTAATAGCCGCCGATGGTGCCGTCCGACAGCACGAGCACGAATGGCGCCGCCATGTTCTTGCGAGCGTCCTGGCCAGCCTGGCTTCGTAGATAACGATCGAGCGGTTCGGCGCCGCTGGCGAACGAACTGCGATCGTGCTGCGGAGCAAGCGCCTCGACCCGAAGCGATCCCGCGGGAGCGCCCGGCACCGGTCAGACGCCGGTGGCTTCGCGATAGCGGCGCACCGTGTCGCGCAGGCGATCGTTGACGGGCTTCGGATTCAACAGCGCATCGACAAACGCCTGGCTGTCGCGAACCGACAGTTGGAACTGCTGATGCTCCTCAATCGCACGTCGTGCGGCGTTCTGGACGCTGGTCAACACGAAGTCTGTGACCGTCCGCCCCTGCAGGGCCGCGGCATGCTCGATGAGCGCCTTCTGCTCCGCCGTTACCCGCGCCTCAAGGCGCTGCGCACGCGTGCGGCCGCGAGGGGATTTCAAAACAGCCTTTGCCATGTCATTCCTCCTCGCAAGAATGTACGGCCAATGCCCGGCCATTTCAAGTGCTAACAATCCCGAGCTCGCGAGCGCATGGCTTCCTTGCACAAATTCTCGCCAATGCGGCGCAGTGGGAAGCTGATTTCGTGAACGCCGCTCGGCATCATGTCGCCGCGGTCCAACGATTTAAGCATTGACTTATATAAGTATCAGCTTCTACCACGCTCCGGATCGGCGACGCTTGCGCAGCATGGAGCCCGCGATGAAGCTCGATATTGTCAGACAGATCGGCGCCGTTTTCCGCGAGGTCCGCAGCTGCGAGCGCGAAGGGCGGCCGGCGCGGGCCGTCATTGCGGCGCGCACCTATGACACGAGCGTCGAGGACGTCTGGGATGCCTTGACCAGTGCCGAGCGGATTCCGCGATGGTTTCTGCCCATCACGGGTGATCTGCGCCTCGGCGGCCGCTACCAGCTCACCGGGAATGCGGGCGGGGAGATCCAGCGTTGCGAGCCGCCGCGGCTGCTGGCGGTGACCTGGGAGTTCGGCGGATCGGTCAGCTGGCTCACGATCTGCCTGGCGGAAGACCCCGCCGGCGGCACGCGCCTCGAGCTCGAGCACGTCGTGCATGTGGGCGACCTGTGGGACCGTTTCGGGCCCGGCGCCGTGGGTGTCGGTTGGGACTTGGGGCTCATGGGGCTCGGCCGCCACGTCGAGACCGGCGCCACGGTCGACCGGGCGGAGGCCGCAACCTGGTTGGCATCCGAGGAAGGCAAGCATTTCGTCTGTCGCAGCAGCGAGGATTGGTGCCGCGCATCGATCGCGGCCGGAACCGACGAAGTGGCTGCGCGTGCGGCGGCCGAGCGCACCACCGCCTTCTATACCGGCATGCACAAGGGCTAAGATTGGCCAATGCACGCGTTCGACGTTCTCGGGGATCCGGCGCGCCGCCGCATTCTGGAGCTGCTGGCCGCCGGGGAACATTCCTCGGGCGATATCGTCATAGCGGTGCAGCGCGAGTTCAGCATCACCCAGTCCGCCGTGTCGCAGCACCTGCGGGTGCTCCGCGACAACAGGTTCGCGACCGTGCGGATTGATGGATCGCGCCGTATCTACGCGCTCGACCCTGCCCCGCTGCGGGAGGTCGACAACTGGCTCGACCGATTCAGGGTATTTTGGGAACCGCGCCTCGAGGCCCTTGCCACGGAGATCGCGCGGGGCAAGCGCAAGAAGCGTCGTCGGGCAGTTCGCTAGAGCGAAATCGCTCAGGTTGAATCGTGATTTCGCTCCAAGCATTTGTTAGGTCGCATGATCTTGTCCGAAAAGTTTGCAACTTTTCGGGATCACGTTCTAATCTAATCGATGCCGGTCAAAGACGCGCTCGGCGGCAAGACAGAAATAGAGGTTCCCATGTCCCGGAAGTCAGTTGCAGAGCTCTTGCAGGTCAAAGGCGAGCGCCGCCTTGCAGTTCTGAACGCACCCGCTCCGGTGGACTCTCGCATAGGGGGGCACCATGCACGGGCGCCAGCCAAGATCGCCGATGTGGTCCTGCTTTTTGTGCGCAGCCAAGCTGAGCTGGACAAAAATCTTAGCCCCACGCTTCGATCGTTGAGAAGCGGCATAATATTTTGGCTTGCCTATCCCAAGCTCACGTCACCGCTTGCCGGTGACCTTAGTCGCGACATTATTGCGTCGTTGGCGCCGACCTTCAGCCTTACGACGATCGCCCAAATCGCCATCGACAGTGATTGGTCGGCGCTGCGCCTGAAACAGACCGGTTGACATTCGAAACGGCCTGTCGCCGACACCCCAATCAACCGGGATCGCGAGCTATTTCCCCCCGAGAATACGAACGATTTCCTCGGCCGCGTTGACGACCTCCGCGCGCGCGAGCTTTTCGGCTGCGTCGGCGTCGCGTTGCACGATGGCCTTATGGAGGGCCTGCAATCCCTTGATGCTTTCTTCCGGGCGGCTTGGCGAGCGCTGGGGATGCGAAAGGCCCAACGCCCGCCAGCGCCATATGCGGGCGAGCAGCGTCGCCAGCATCGTGGCGAGGGTCTCGCTCTTGGCACCCCGAAACAGGATATCGAAAAACCGATTCTTGGCGACGATCGTCTCCTCGGGATCGCCGCGCCGGTACGCCGCTGCGGTCGCCTTGAGCTCGTGGCCCAGCGCGGCGATCTCCTCCGCGTCGGCTTTTTCCACGAACATGCGCGCCGCGAGCCCTTCGAGCAGCGCCCGAATGGCGTAGAGATCCCGCGCTTCGTCCACGGTCAGCTCGCGCACGATCGCGCCCCGGTTGGGCACCACATCCACCAGGCCTTCCGCCTCCAATTGTCGCAAGGCCTCGCGGATCACCGTACGCGACACCCCCATCATGCCGATGAGCTCGCGTTCGATCAGGCGCGCGCCCGGCGCCAGCCGGCCGTTCACGATCGAGGCGCGCAGTGCCTCCAGGACTTCGTGCCGCAGCGGAGCGGCCGATCTGCGAATGGTCGGCACCGGCGGCGCCGGCTCATCCTGCGTCGGAGGAGGTGCTGATTTCACCGGTTCTTCCTTCAATACACCCGATAAAGCGGCGGCTGGCCGTCGACCAGCACGCGTTCGACGTTTTGCCACGCCGTGCGAAACAGAAACGTCGAAGCCTGCCGGGTGACGCCGCCGATATGAGGCGTGAACAAGATCCGGTTGCGCGCCTCACCCTCGAGCGCAAATAGCGGATTGTCCGCCCCAGGCGGCTCGGTCGAATAGACGTCGACCGCAGCGCCCGCCAGATGCCCGGCTTGCAATGCGGCCGCCAGCGCAGCCTCGTCCACAATACCGCCGCGCGAGGCTTGAATCAGCACGGCGCCGGGCTTCATGCGGGCGAGTTCGCGAGCGCCGATCAGGCCGGTGGTGACCGGCAGCAGCGGGACGTGCAATGACACGACATCCGCGGCAGACAGCAACTCATCAAGGCTCACCGGGCTCGCCTGCAATTCCGCGGCGGCCGCGTTGGGCGACGCGGGATCGTGGTAGCAGACGCGACAACCGGAGCGGCGCGCCAGTCGCGCCACCGCCAGGCCGATCACGCCGAGACCGACGATTCCGACCAGCGCATCCTCGAGCCCGCCCAGATTCAAGGTGAGCATGCGGGCGCGCCATTCGGTGTAGCGGCCCGCCTTGATCTCCGCGTCCCCGCAGGCCAGGCGTCGCAGCAGCACGGAGGCTGTGGTCATCACATATTCGGCGATGGCGCCATTGCTGCCGCCCTGAATATTGGCGACCGGAATATTCTGATTTTTGACGACGGCCGGATCGACACGGTCGACACCGGCGCCGGTCACTTGCACAAGCCGCAGCGCCGTGTTCTCGAACAGCCGCGCCGGCAGCTTCGGCCCCACCGCCGGGATGACCATCCCGCGGGCGGTCCTGAGATAGGAGGAAACCGCTGCATCGGCCGGGCCGCAGTAGCGCACCGACAGCGACGGCGGCGGCAAGGCATCGACGCGCGCGAAATCCGCTTCCGGGCGAAGACAGACGACCTCGATCGACATTGAAGTATTTCCTGAAAATCACTTCCAAATCAGGGCTAAGTCCTCGGTCGACTTGGCCACATCCGGGGTCGGGAAGAAGCAGAGCAGTAAGAGAGGGGTCGAGCCGGTGTTGCGCGTCACATGGGGTTCGTCGGCGGGAATGAGGATTGTATCGCCCTTGCGCGCCCGATGCGAGCCGCTTGGGGTCAGGGTGCAGCCCTCGCCTGACAGCACATACATGCATTCCTCGAACCCGTGATGCACATGGGGTCCGCGCGGTTCCTCACCGGCGCGTGGAACCGGGATTTCGACCAGGCGCAGCGACGCGTTGCTGGCCCCCATCTCGCCCGACACGATCTCGAACGAGATACGGCCGGGCAGGCCCAGCCGCTTGGCCTGATCGGACGTGACCACGCGGGCCATCAGACCACCCCCTCCCGTCCTCTCCCCCGCGAGCGCGGGAGGGTTAGGGTGGGGGCGGCCACACCGCCGAGAACAGTCTCAAGCTGAAGGAAGATTTCGCTCGCCTCGGCCGCGATGGCGTCCGCGATGGCGGCCAGCATCTTGCGGCCGCGATCGGGCGTGGCGTTTTCCGGCGTCCCGTACCATCCGGTCGGCGCGATGCAGCGGATATCGGTGAGGACCGGTTGATAGGAGCGCGTTCGCCGCAGCTTGTCCATCATGCTGCCGTGGTGATGATCGGATGAGTTGTCGATCCGGTCGAGATGCACGAGCTCCGGCCGATAGGCCATGACGGCAAGCGCCTCGATCTCGCCCCCATGGCTGAGGCCGTTGCATTCGTGCCCGAACATGTCGGCGGCGACATAACAGGCCTGCACGGTGAGCACCTGCATGCCGTGCCGACGATGCAGCTCTTCGGCCGCGATCGCGAGCGGCGCGATGTTGCCTTCGTGCCAATTGAGAATCATGAGTTGCTTGGCACCATGCCGGGCGGTGGAGGCGCAGGTTTCGACCGTCAGGCGCGTATAGGTTTCGGGCGTAAGCGAGAGCGTGCCTTCATAGGGCATATGCATGGGCGTCACGCCGAGCGGGCATGCGGCGAGCACGAGCCCATCCATGCGCTCCGCCACCGCATGCGCGATCACATTGGCGGCGAACATATCCGTGCCGGTCGGCAGATGGGGGCCGTGCTGCTCGACGCTACCGGTCGGCAGGATCACAAACGGGTTCTTCTTGAATTGAGCGGCGATGTCGGGTTGCGTCAGATCCCAAAAATAGCGGCTAGGCAACA
>Ga0179587_10001448_pt1 | contig 10799 bp, 12 predicted proteins | sample CZODoug2_1_08_16_FD_185932 | JGI IMG/M metagenome (GOLD analysis project Ga0179587, IMG submission 185932) | Vadose zone soil fungal communities from Angelo Coast Range Reserve, California, USA - CZODoug2_1_08_16fungal | ecosystem: Environmental > Terrestrial > Soil > Vadose zone | place: USA...
GAATAACGCGGAAAAACAGCGCGCGCAAATTCTTGGATGGTTTGCCGGTCTCGCGATTCTCGCAAGTTTCGTTTTGATGCTTTTGCACTTTCGCGATCCAGTCAGTTAGCTGCTGAGTTTTCTGGCGGTGGCGAAGCAGTAGTGGAAGCCGGAAAAAACGGTGAACGCGGTCACGGTGTAAATCAGCACGCGATTCACTTCCTCCCAATGGTTGTAGGGAAAAGCCGCGGCCAACACGACAGCGAAAACAAAAACAATCTGAAAAAACGTTGTGAGTTTTCCGTAGAGGCTTGGCGGAAACGGCCGATAACCCGAAATCAAAATAATGACTGCGGCGACAACCAGCAACAGAACGTCGCGGCTCAAAACCATGATCGTCAGCCACCACGCCACTTTTTTCGCCATCGCCAGAATTACAAACGAGGACGAAAGCAAAAGCTTGTCCGCAATCGGATCGAGATACGCGCCCAGCGCCGATTTCTGATTCAGCGTTCGCGCGAGCAGTCCGTCAATTCCGTCGGTGCAGCCGGCGATGATGAGAATCAGAAGCGCCCAGCGGTAATGTTCGTAAGAAATTAAAATGAGGAAGAACGGCAGGAAGCCGAGCCGGAGAAACGTGATTTGATTGGGTACCGTCCAGATGCGACCTTGCATTGGTTGAGAGAATATCCCAGTTGCGCGTTTCAGGCGAACTGCGCGAGATAGTCGGCAAGAGAGCGGCCGGCTTTGCGGGCAAAAATCTCGGACATGGACGGAATTGAGCCGCTCGGTTCATCGAGCGAAATGCGTTCGACACGATTCATCGGAAAAAATATCGTGGGCAAGCCGGTGCGTTCGCCGTGCGGATCGTTGATCTGGTTTACGAAATGGTCGAACGAATTCAGATCGATTCCGCGAAGCGTTACGCCGGAAGGATTGATGCCGAGCAGTTCGCCCCAGACTTTCTCTTTCGGCGTATGCAGGCTAATGACAATAATCGAGTGTGGGTCCATGTTTGCCTTATCTTAGCTCGAAAAACCTATTTCGCTTTCTCGTATGCTCGATTCAGCCACCAAAGTGCGTCGTTCATGTCGCGCTCGGAGCTCATCTCGAACAGCGTCCATTTCATCGCTTTCAGTGCCGCGCTAGCGGAGACTCGATCGTCGCCATCCGCTTTTTTGAGCAACGCCGGCGGCATCGGATGAATCTTGAACATGAACGAATTGCCGTTGTCGATACAGCGGGTCACCGGCAGCGCGCCAAAGACATTCTTGCCTCGGTAATAACAACGCATGCCAAACATCGGCTTCGCGGCCACTTTCGGCCACTTTTCAATCTCCTGCTGCAGCATCGCCGACCATTCCTTCATTTCTTCGGTTGCGTGGGCCATCTTTCGCCGTTTGTGTTCCGGTTTCGGCTTTTTTTTCACGGCAATCAACCCAACATCGGCACGGGACCGCCCGGCGGAAGAATAAGCTTTGGTTCGGTTACGGCTTGGATCTGTTCGAGCGTCGCGTCTGGCGCCAATTCCTTCAGCACGATTCCGCCGGGAGTAATGTCCATCACACCGAGCTCCGTCACGATGTGGTGCACCACAGCGACGCCCGTAAGAGGCAGCGTGCACTTCTTCAGAATCTTCGGTTTGCGGTCCTTGGTGGCATGCTCCATCGCGACGAAAACGCGCTTTGCTCCTGCGACGAGATCCATGGCGCCGCCCATGCCTTTGAGCATTTTCCCGGGGACGGCCCAGTTGGCGAGCGTTCCCTTTTCGTCCACTTGCAACGCGCCGAGAACAGTAAGGTCAATGTGGCCGCCGCGAATCATGCCGAAAGAATCCGCCGAAGAAAAATACGAGCAGCCCGGAATTTCGCTGATGGTTTCCTTTCCCGCGTTGATCAAATCCGGATCGACTTCCGAATCGAGCGGATAAGGTCCGACGCCCAACATTCCGTTTTCCGATTGCAGAATTACTTCCATTCCTTTCGGAACGTAATTCGCCACAAGCGTCGGAATCCCAATTCCCAAATTTACGTAGAAGCCATCTCGCAACTCTCGCGCAATCCGCTTCACGATCCGTTCCCGTTTTTGATCGTCAGTCAACGGCAATTTTCGTCTCCAAACTACTTCGCGTCGTTGAGTTTCTTCACCGTTACAAGAAGCGGAAGATACAGAATGAATTTAGTAAGTCCCGCGGTAACAACAGCGATTATGAAAATCGCTGCGGTCGTCGACCATCTATCTCGCAAATCCGCCAAGACGAATTCCTTCGCAACGGCCAAAAATGCGGCCCCGAAGAAAAATACTGCAAAGTACTGCGGACGCGTCGCGAGCAAAACTAACGTCAGTAGTGGTAGATGTACTCCGAGTCCGTCAAATAGCCTAGACGACGCCCTGATTGACGAAATGACGTCCGCATCAACGAAAATACAGAAAATCGCAACCGAGACAGCGGCAATCCATGCTCGGCCAGGCCTTCGCCAAGCACTGTATTGATTTTGATGCTCGTCCATATAGCTACTTTCCGCTCTCCCGACGCACCGTTCGACGTTCGATGCGCTTTTCGTGTTGGGCCTGGAAGATGGCATTGATGTAGATGCCGGGTGTGTGAACGTTGTCGGGAGCGAGCTGGCCGAGTTCGACGAGTTCTTCGACTTCGGCTACGACGTAATCGGCGGCGGTGGCCATCATGGGATTAAAGTTGCGCGCGGTTTTGCGGTAGATGAGATTGCCCCAGCGATCGCCTTTCCATGCTTTGATGAAAGCGAAATCGCCGCGAATGCCGCGTTCGAGAACGTATTGGCGGCCGTCAAACTCGCGCGTCTCTTTTCCCTCGGCGACCATCGTGCCGTAACCCGTCGGCGTATAAAAACCGGGAATGCCGGCTCCGCCTGCGCGGATGCGTTCGGCGAAAGTGCCCTGCGGATTGAGCTCGAGCTGCAATTCGCCGCTGGTGACGAGCTGCTCGAACAGTTTATTTTCACCGACGTAGGTCGAGACCATTTTTTTGACCTGACGCTTTTCAAGGAGAACGCCGATGCCGAAGCCGTCGACTCCGGCGTTGTTGGAAACGATGGTGAGATCTTTCGTGCCTGCACGTTGGACCGCGGCGATGAGATTTTCCGGAATGCCGCAGAGGCCGAAGCCGCCCATGAGGATGGTCATGCCGTTTTTTAGATTGGTGATGGCGGCGTCGGGCGAAGAGATGCGCTTGTCCATGGGAGAAGGCTCCGAGAAGCGACTCGGCGAGTGTACCGCAGTCGGAAGGTGGGCAGGAAGGATGGCTCGATTCCCAGATTGCCCCCTCGGGGAAAGGAGGCGTCGGGGTGAAGAAGCGTTTGGGGTACACCCCGGTTGTTTTTCGCAAAGAGTGCGGAACCCATTGAAGACAGAGGAGATATTTTTCGCTCTTTGCAAAGAGAGTGAAAGAGAGTGAAAGAGTGAGCAAGAGTTGGGGAAGAGACGCGAGTTGCCCTATACACCTCCGGGCGTTTGTATGAGTATCAAAGGAAAGGAGTTGCGGACCGAGGCGTTTGTAGGGGTATGAAAATGAAGCGGATAGCCCCTCGCCGAAAGGGCTCGGGGTAAAGAGGCGTTTGTAAGCGTGCGAAAGTAGAGACGATAGGTTGGCATCGCTCGCGGTAAACCGTTCGCCGGTTGCCGTCTGCCGAATGCAAACGAAAAATGGGCGCGGCGCGCGCGGCTGCGTGCGGGGCGATGCGGGCTGGAAGCTCATGCACAACGGTAGAACGAAAAACAATGCCACACAATTGAGCGAAGTGACTGATTTGGTTCAGCTGTCCGATTTTTTGTGCAGCGACATTTTTGATGAGCGTTGCGAGCGCTTTCGCGGTTTCGGAGTGGCGGAATTCCTGGATTCGAAAACAAAGAGGACTTTTCTCAAGGGAGCGCTTCCCAAATTTCCAGGAGCGTTTTTCCTTAGTGCAGCAGAACGGTGGAGGCCGCGCGTTGTTTGAGCGAGCGGTCAAAGGTGACGAGGCGCAGATCCGCGGATTGCGCGAAGGCGAGTAGGTAGGAGTCCGCCCAATCTTTGGAAGCAGGCCGGGATTGGCGGGAATAAGCGCGAAACAGTTTTTCGAGAGTAGGCGGCTCCTCCAGAAAAACAATGCGCGAATCATCGAACCAGCGATCGTAAACGTCCCAGGCTTTGTTCTGAAAAAGAACTTCTCTGCCCATTATGGCTCCCGTGGTGAGGAGGCGCAGAAAACTGAGCTGTGTGATGCGACAGAAAGTGATGCGCGCGTCTTCGTGCAGAGACGCGAACCAAGCGGCGGCGACGCGATGGTGAACATGTCCGTCGTGAGTCAGTGCGAGCCAGACGTTGACGTCAGGGAAAAGGAATGATTTCGAAGATTTTGGCATTGTCTAGATTCAGCGAACCGGGGCGCTTGGAGCGAATCAGCGGAAGAGAGAGCTTGCGCTTCGATTTCTTGCGGCGGAAATGCAATTCGCCCTCAACACCGCGAAGGATGAGTTCCTTGACGGAGCGGCGTTCGCGGGCAGCGCGGGTCTTAAGCCTGCGGTAGAGAGGGTCGGGAATGTCCACGGTTGTACGCACGAACAGATACTACCATATTTATGGCTGAAAAGCACGAAGCAGGCGACGTTGGTTACACACTATGTTGGTGGCGCCAAGCCTAGACGACGCGCGGGGGCGGGAGTACGCTAGCGGCCGTGCCGGCTAAAACGGCAGGTATGAAAATGTCGCAGAGCCAACGACAACTTTATTGGTTTACAGGAGCCTTGGCGGCAATGTTGCTTGCGGCGTCCACGTGTGCTCAAGCACCCGTCGGCGTCCAAAATGCAGCGAGACTGCGGCTGGTGGTTGCCGACGAAAACGCAGACCCAACGTTGCATATCGTGCTGCCCGGTCAGCCGGACAGCGACCGCGCCATCGCCGTGATTTTCCCCGAGCACGTGACGGCGAAGAAACAAGGCAGCGCCGACGCCGAACATCTGTACCTGTTTCAACAGGGCCAAACGGGAGAGCGGCCTTCATGGAAGAAGGTCGGACAAGCGCTGCAATACGAAAAAGATTTTGCCGACGGCATCCACATGCTCGCGCGCGCCACGCTTGAAGAAGACGGGGTGCGATTTCGGTATGAGTTCACGAACCGATCCGCGACGGCTTATGAAATGATTTACGCGGTGACCGACCCCAGACTTGGTTCCATTTTCCACGACGTTCGCCTGGAGCGAACGTATGTACACCACAAGGAAGGATTTGAACTGCTGGCGTCTGAGACAGCGAGCCGGCTGACGATGCCAATCGAGAAATGGCTGCCTTCACGATATCTCGCGTCATTTACATGGCCGGTTCCGCAGCAACGCGTGGACCTGCGGGAAGGGATCACGTACTACAACAAGTCGCGCGCGGTGGACCAGCCGATGGTTGCGACACTCTCCACCGACGGCAAGTGGGTTGTGGCCAGCTTTACCCGCACGACGGGCAATGTGTGGAGCAACCCCGAGCTGACGTGCCAGCACGTCGATCCGCAAGCGACGTTGGCGCCGGGCGGATCGGCAATCCTTGAAGTGAAGATGCTGGTGTTTCGCGGATCACTGGACGACGCGTTGCAAAAAGTGATCGCGCAGCGCGAAACGTTGAAGTAGAAAGAAATATCCGCACAATAATTGCGCTGAAGATTCCGCGCGAGTGTTTAGCGGATGAGACCCCATGGATAAACGCCGACATTAATTTTCATAATGACGTAGCTGAAGCCGCCGGCGTCGGGCTTGGGCTGATGCGGCTGGTCGGGCGGAATGAGCAGGCAATCGCCGGCTTTCACTTTAAATGTTTGGCCGCCGATGATGGGCTGACCGCGATATTCGCCGGGGACAGGGCCGTCCTTGTCCATGAGATTTTGTCGATTGGCGATTTTTCCGCCGACGATCATTTCGCCGGTGCCGCCGGTGATAACGTAAAAATCGTACGCGCCGGCGTGCTGCTCGGCGTCGTCCCAGATGCTCCTGACTTTGGTAAGACTGAGGACGGGTTGTTCACGGTGGAGGCGATAGAGCTGGAAGATGCTGAAGTTGCGCGAAGACACGTGAACCGGTCCGCCGCCGAACGATTGCGAACTGCCGGTGCCGGCCTCTTTCATGGCCTTGGCAGCAACTTCGGCAAGTTCAGAGTGGGCTTTGCGGAGATCGTCAACGCTCCAATACATTGTGGGCGGCGCGTCGGGTGCAAGCGCAGGCTCGCGGGGGGAGTTGTAGTTGAAGGGCATGAGTTCAGACTTTTTTTCCTGCGCGAGGGCTGAGGGGACGAGAGAGAAACTTTCCGACTGCGCGCCGGCGCTGGAATGCGGCGCAGGCTTGAGCGCGTAACCAGCGATGAAGCCGATTGCTGCGGCAATGAGTGCGATGAACGAAGCTGATTTTTTCATTGAGCGTTCCTCCTGAAATGAATACGACTACTTAGTTCCTACGATGGCGCAGGCCCTTACAGAGTGAACACGGGCGCCTACGCTACTTTTTGTCGGCAGGCTTTTCCGACTCGAAGCGAATCTCCTTCAACATTTCCGACTGGCGGTAGACTTCCGTCTTGCCTGCCGGGAACTTATTTGTGCTTAACATGAATGCGAGAACGTCCGCGTCCTGTTGCCGAGTGAGGCGGCCGGGCCCGCCCAACGGCATCGTTTTGCGGATGCGGTCGAAAAGATCGCCCAGTGTCAGGCCATTCCAATTGGAGAGAAAAGTTCCGCCGGTAAGCGGGGGAGCGGATTCTCCTCCGCCCAGCGAAGCGCCATGACACGAAGCACACTCCTTTTGGTAGACGGACTCGCCGCGTTTGGATTGTTCTTCCGTGTAAACGCCATCCCAGACAGAGCGCGACGGAGCCGGCGCCGGTTCTTGCGCGCGCGCGGCGCATAGAGCGAACAGCGCGCAGCCAAGAGTGGCTGTGCCACAGGTGCGAACTACATTCATTCGGACTCCGAGGGAAGCGCGTAAGCAATATATTCGCCGGAGTACGGGCCACCGCTGACGGCGACGACGATGTACTGTTTGCCGTTGTGCATGTATGTCATCGGCGAGCCAGTCTGTGGCGCAGGCATGAAGACGGCGCCAAGTTCCTTGCCGGTTTTTTTGTCGTAGGCGCGCAGCATTGCGCCGCGCGGATGGTCAGCAGTGGTCGTGATGTGCCCTTCGCCCGCAATGACGAGGGTTTTCGTGATGAGCGTGCCGATGTTGTAAGTTTGCTGGCCGGTGCGGGGAATCGCGAGGCCTTTCAGCGCGGGATAATTGCGAACGACGTCCGGCGTTTCGCCGTGCGCAATTTGCCAAACGATTTCGCCGGTGTCGAGACTGATGGCGGAGATTGTGCCGTAGGGCGGCTTCATGAGCGGAAGACCGTCCACGTTCATGGGAACGTATTCGCTGCCGGCGCGTTTTTTCGATGGCTTGGGAGAATCGGCGCCGGCGTTTTCGCCCGGGCCACGGAGAATCGACACTTCGTGCCCGGCGGTGCCCGCAATGTACGCGATGTCGGAAACTTCTTTCGGCGCGGCGACGAGGCCGATTGGCTCGACGCAGGAATTGCATGCGTAAAGATAGGCGACGTGCGTTTCGGGATCGTACGAGCCGCCGGGCCAGTTTGTGCCGCCGGATGCGGTGCCAATGGAAAGTGTGCCGAGCGGTCCATCTAGTTTGGAGGCGGTGGGCGGCGTGAAAACGGGACCGAGATGATATTTTGCGGCGATCTCTTTTGCGCGATCGTGGAGCGCGGGAGTGAAATCGATCAGGTCGTCGACGGAAACGCCGTTGCGGCTATAGGCGGGAGGCTTCGAGGGAATTGGCTGAGTTGGCGAATACGATTCGCCTGGGACGCTGCCGACTTCGACTGGCTTTTCTGGAATTGGCCGGACCGGTTTTCCGGTGATGCGATCGAAGACGTAGAGGAATCCTTGTTTCGACGGCTGCGCGACAGCTTTAACAGGTTTGCCGTCGACCGTGATGTCCGCAAGGATCGGCGCGGAAGAAATGTCCATATCCCAGAGGGGATGATGCACCAACTGGAAATGCCATTTGCGCTCGCCGGTTTTCAGGTCGACGCAGACCAGCGATTCGCCGAAGAGATTGTTGCCGGGGCGATGGCCGCCGTAAAAATCGCTGGTGGGAGATTCGACGGGCAAATAGACAAGGCCGAGTTGTTCGTCGACGGTAATTTGCGTCCAGACGCCGGTGTTGCCGGTGTATTCGGCGGAGCCCTTTTCCCAGGTGTCGTAGCCAAATTCGCCTTTCTTGGGGATGGTGTGAAAAATCCAGAGACGCTTGCCGGTACGAACGTCGAAGCCGCGAACGTATCCTTTGTTGTTGCGCATGCTGCGTGGCGTCATGCCTTCGCGAAATGCGGCGCCGACTATGACGGTGTTGCCCGCGACAACGGGAGCAGATTGAATGCCGATTTCGCCGGTCGTGAGGTCGGGGAAAATATCTTGATCGTCGTTCAGCTTTAGATCGACGAAGCCGCCGGTGCCGAAACCGCTGACGGGGAGGCCGGTTTTTGCGTTCAAGCAAATGAGCCGATAGCCGGGAGTGACGTAGAGGATGCGCTCTTCTTTGCCGTCGGACCAATATGAAAGGCCGCGCCCGGAAAGTTGGCGAGGCGCAGCGCCACCGCGCTTGCCTTCGTGTTCGCCGTGAATCCAGAGGAGCTCGCCTGTGCCAGGATCAAGGGCGATGACGGCGCGACGCGAACCGGCTGTTGCGTAGAGAACGCCGTTCACCATGAGCGGCGTGCCTTCGAGTTTGTATTCGGGGCGATCACCGAAATTGTCGGTCTTGATGCGCCACGCAATTTCGAGGTCGTTGAAATTGGAAGCATTGATTTGATCGAGCGGACGATAGCGCGTGCCGGCGAGGTCGGCGGCATAAGACGGCCACTCCGTAGTTTTGGTTTGCGATTGCGGCCAGGCCGGCGGAGCAACAAGCGCGAGTGCTGCAGCGCAGAGAAGTCCGAGGTGCAACCGGAACGGTTTCCGATCACGCATAGTCTTTCCTCCACATAAAATTTGCGCGAGCAATGGGTCAGGCCATTTGCTTGATTTGGTCGAGGGCTTGTTTGATTTTGGTTTTCTGTTCGTCGGTGACGTCGGAATTCGGCGGTCGCTGGTAGAACTGGCGCGAGCCCATCTGCAAACTGAGCGCGTACTTCATGGGACCGTATTCGTCCACTCCGCCGTCGCGAAGTAGCTTCAACGCGGCTTCGAATTTGGCGATAGGTTCGTTGATGTCTTTGCCGGCGCGCTTGGCGGCGAAAACCGCCGCTATTTCCTTGGTGCAGTTGTTGCCCTCGGCAAGAATCGCGCCCATGCCGTGATCGAGCGCGTACTTGAGATTCTCCGAAGTGCCCGTGCGCATATTCAATTTAGGAAATTCGGCGACGAATTTGTGATAGACGTCCGGATCGCTGACGGAATCCTTGATACCGGTGAGGTTGGGATATTTTTCCATTGCGTGGAGCAGTTCATGGGAGATGGGAACGCCCGTCGCAAAAGGAATGTGATAGAGGTTGATGGGAATTTTGACGTTTTCGAAGAGCATCGAAAAATATTTCGCGAGACCATCGAGGCGTGGATGCTTGTAGTAAAACGGCGGAACGACCAGCAGGCCGTCGGCGCCGTTGGCTTCGGCGTGCTGCGAAAGTTCGAGCGTTTCGGGAAAATTCGCCGTGCCTGGGCTGACGATAATGTTCAGTCCATTGCGGTGCTTGAAGGCGACTTCTGCAATTTTTTTCCGTTCGGCGACGGAGAAAGAAGGAAATTCGCCGGTAGTGCCGAGTACGACGACGCCATCGGCGCCGCTGGCTTTCAAATAGGCCAGCAAGTCTTTGTAAAGCTCTTCATCGAATTCCAGATTTTTGTCGCAAGGTGTGGAAGCCGCGACCCAGAACAGAACTTTGTCAGTTGAAGGCAACGCAACGTCAACGCCGGAATGCGTCGCACCCGCAACTTCGGACATTTTCATTTCGCCAGCAACGCCGAGCGCCGCCGCCGCGCCAACCGAACCCAAAAAAGTCCTTCGTGTCGTTTGCATGATTGCCCCCCACGATTTGCGGGAAGTCTATGCCAGAGCGAGCGTGCGCACAATGACCTCGTCATAGGGCATCGCCGAATAACCAGCGCGGGCGCCAACTCGACTAGAGGATCCCGCTAAGGGCAGTTCACCACGTTTAGGGTGATGTCTTGTGGCTGGCCGGAAGACGGGACCGAAGAATCGCTGGCGCCGAAGTGAAGCACGTATGTCCCGAGGACGGTTGGAGTGCCACTGAATGTTGCAGTCGTGTTGTCGAATCCGCCTAGCGGCCATGAGTCCGACCAAAAACTGTACCGAATCGGTGGAAGGCCCCCGGAAGTCTTCACGGTGAACGTATATGATTTGTTTACACAAGCGTTTGGCCACGTGCTAGGCGTGGTGATGGTGAGGGGTTCGCTAATTTGTTGAGTAAACGCCGCGCGAGCGATCTGCGGCGGGTTTGCGGAGTCTGTCGCCTTAATTGAGTAGGTGTAGATTCCGTCAGTGGTTGCAACGCCGCTAAGAAGTCCAGTTGTGGAGAGGGACCAGCCCGGGGGCAAAGTGCCGCCGTCCGGCGACCATGTCACATTTCCGGTTCCGCCAGAAGTAGTGAATTGCAACTGATAGCTGACGCCCCTCGTTGCTCCTGGGCCGGTGTCTTTCGGTGCGATCGTGAGAGGTTCAATCACACCGCTGATATTCAACATATAAGTCATGTCGGGCCGCGCGTCACCTCGCCAGTCAAGGACGTGCAGGTAAAACGTGGAAGTACCACTCGCTGCGCC
>Ga0179587_10001452_pt1 | contig 10784 bp, 6 predicted proteins | sample CZODoug2_1_08_16_FD_185932 | JGI IMG/M metagenome (GOLD analysis project Ga0179587, IMG submission 185932) | Vadose zone soil fungal communities from Angelo Coast Range Reserve, California, USA - CZODoug2_1_08_16fungal | ecosystem: Environmental > Terrestrial > Soil > Vadose zone | place: USA...
CCACCGGCGTTCAAACTCTCTTGATAGCGGCGAAGTGTGCGGGCTGAGTAGCCTAAGCAGCGTGCGATATCGTTCTGATCCGCGTATCCCGACACGAAAAGCTGAACCATGGCGTAGGCTTCGGCCGAGCGATCTTGAATCGAGTAGTGGGAGAAGACGATGCCATGGACGAAGAGCACTCGTTGGCTTTGCTCGGTCTCAGCGCAAACGCGATCGTTTACGAAGATGGTACCGGGGGTAGGAACAGGGTGGGCAAAAAGCTCCTTTTGAGGTGAGGCCGGGCCCATGGTTTCTTAGCATGTTCTATCTCCACGGATTCGAAAAGCGGACAGTTTAAGGTCCGCACCCCGCTAAAGGAAAAACCAAGCCAGTCGTGGCTTCCGCGCATGTGCGGGAGAGGCGTCGAGCACTTCCAGTCGAAAAAATGCAGCAACCAAAATCGTGCGATTTCCATCTGTCGATTTAGAAAAAGCGGACAGTTTAAGGTCCGCACCCTACTTTCGCAAAATCCCAATTTTGGCCGCTTTTTAATGGCATGTCAGGAGATCTGAACCTACTGATTCTGTGTGTGCCAGCGGTTGATAGGCCACTGTCACGGCAGAGGTCACGAGTTCGAGTCTCGTCGTCCCCGCCATTCTTTCTAAACGACTTAACTCCACTTTCGAAAGAATGGCGCGGTACACAAAAAGGTACACATTAAGCGACACCTTTTGTGGCCACCGCCCTGTTCCCTTCCGGCAGAATCATCTCCACCACTTTCCTCTGCGCCCGCCGCTTTTACTGCTCACAGCGTGGGTGTAGATGTTCATGGTGATGTTGCTGTTGGCGTGGCGCATCAGCGATTGAACTGTTTTCACATCCTCTTCATTCTCGGCAAGAAGCGTAGAAAATGTGTGACGGAATACGTACCAACTGATGTGCTTGGTGATCTTTGCCCGTTCCGCTGCCGGTCGGATGTAGTTCCGCTCGATAGCTCCGGCCAACGTGGTTGACGACCCTTCATTCGTCCGCTGGCAAAGATCCAGTCCTGGTCTCCGGCGTAAGGCGTTCCGGAACGCCATCGCAAAAGATCGGCAATCATTTCGTCGTCCAGCGGCATGACCTTTTCGCTATCTGCTGTTTGCACCGGCCCCAGGTGCTGTTGCCAAATCGACTTTCCCACGTTCAGCGTCTTCTTTCCGAAGTGCGGTGTCACACCACTGTGTGGCTAGCACTTCACCTCTAGGCATCCCGGTGGGAACATCGAGAAGAACGAGAGTCCGCTCTCGCAGTCCCGATTGAAGTTCTTCTGCCGTCAAGGGATCTATGATGCGTTCTCTTTTCGCACTCTGGCGAACCGCGAATCGGATTGGTCGCCATCCACGTAACGGACCGCGTGGGTGCAAACGGCACTCATGATGTTGCGGAGTTTTGCCTTGGTTCCACGGCTGCGTGTGATGCTACGTAGCCATTCCTCGACGTGAACCGCATTCCATTTCGCCGTGCCGCGTCAAGCGAACCGCACGCCGAAATGGCGATGGACCAGGAGGCGATGTAGGGGCCGGCGGCACCACCACTCGGAATAGCCGATGGAGCGGACGTTTCCTTCGAGTCGCGGCGGTTGTGCCGACGACGCGCGGCTTGACGAGTGAAAGGGCGAGCGCCTTGTGGGTCAATAACGTGAGGCCAAGCGTATCACTGATTAAGGACAGGTCGTGGAAGGCGGGACACGGTCGGGGGAATGAAGCGAGGGTAAGAATTTGTATCCCGTTGACTAAGAATCACTTACGGCACAGGGCAGCAAGGGACTTGTCCTTGCTTTCTCCGTGTTGAGCGATGCTGGAATTGTCGCTATAGCAGGAGAACCCATGCCGCCATCCTCAAATGGTTCTTTGTTTTCTCTCGAAGGCTTCATCACGTACTTTGTTTTCCGTTTCCCCAAGACCCCATTTTCATCCTCCGCGGCCGTTGCTGGGCGAGGTGACTATTGCTTGCCTGCCGCGCTGCTCTTGCCGCTGTGCATGAGTTTTGCGTCGTCCGGTTTGGCGCAAGTACAAGACAAGCCCCAAGCGTTGATCCACAAGCTTTCCGATGCCGACCCCACGGTGCGCGGGGAAGCGATGCGGACACTGGAGACAATGCCCAGCGCGTTAGTCGTGCCGAAAGTTCTCGAGGCTCTTAACACAGCTGACAAGGATTCGGCAATGCGCCTCGTCAAGGTTCTGGTTCATCACCCTGATCCCACGGAGATCGAGCCGCTCATCGCTCTGGCAAAAAAGTACGACGGCCTGGGCAGCGAGGTTTTCGCCCTGCTTGGGGCTGAGGCGCCCGCGGACTCCCGTCCGCGGTGACGAAAAACTGCGAAGCGAAGGTAGGAGCGAAGGATTTTCTCGCATGGGCCGGCGAAACCGCGAGTGGCATCGGACCAAAAGCCCGCGCTGTGCTCAAGGAACAGCTCACTGGTGAGCAGCCGTGCGTCCGCAAAACGGCACTGTACGGCATGGCGGCGGTCTACCGCATAAGGGACGCGAATCGGGACGAACTCGAGGAGGCGGCTGAGCTGGTGATCGCCCGTCTCGCGGACTCCGATGGTGACGTGATTGAAACCGCGGAACGGCTCTTGAAGCCGGAAGAAGACGGAGGCAGGCGCTACAACGCAACCGTTGAAGATTTCGCGCCCGAGCGGCTGATGAAATTTTTCAATGCTCAGAAGGACCCCGCGCTGCGAAAGCGCGTGCTAATGGCGCTTGCGGCGTACGGCGATCCATCCGTTCAAGAGTTCATGGATCATCTCGCGGGCGATTCCGACACGGCAATCGAGGAAATTGCGCAGAACTACGTTCCGCCGAAGTACGAAGAAGAGGACCGCGTCCACTACACCGAGTCCCCGCAATCCGGGGTGACGCCTTCCGAAAAGGCCGAGGAGATCGAACACCTTCGCCAGAGCAGCAATCCTCTGGACCGGGTTTCTGCCGCGGAGCAGATGGGGAAATCCGGAGACGTTCTCTAAGGATCCGGACAAATCCGTCCGCTGTGACTCGGGACGGCTACTCTGGGTGATGATCTTCGCTAGTGGGGATGGAAACCAAGCGGCGCTTTCTGCGAAATTGGAAGCGCAGCCCCTGGCGGATGCTTTGCAAGACCCAGTCATTACTAGGAGCCAGATTCTCGATCTGCTTGCGGCATCGAATGACCCGAGCGCAACGGACCTTTTTTTGAAGGAGGTCGAAAGCTCAAAAGGCTATTCTCCGGAAAGCGGTATCCGAATCATCGCGAATTCGAAGAGGACGGATGCTGCCCAAATCCTGCTGAGGATTCTCCGCTCAGGAAACTACTACGGCGGCTATCAATGCTTGCAAGCTCTCTTTAATCTGAAAGACCCATCCGTGGTTGAACCGATCCTGGCCTTCGCTAAAACGCCGCAGGGTGCATGGATCAATCGGGACCAAGTCCTGCTGGCTTTTCGGGATGTCCGGCTCATTGAGGACTTGCTGGATCGTCTGAAGGCTAAGGACGAGGGGGAACGCGCCTCGGCAGCGCGGGAGCTCGCCGAATACAGGGACGAGCGCATCGTTCGGGCGCTGATCGAGACGCTTAAAGACGAAGCGTGGTCGGTACAGTACGCGGCCGCGGCGTCGCTCGGAAAACTCGGCGATGCCGGCGCCACCCCAGCATTGGTCGCCATGCTCGATTACAATCCGGGCGCGGCCGCGCTTGCGCTTGGAGACTTGCATGGAGTTGAGACGCTTCCGCGACTTGCCGTATTGCTTGCCAATCCGAAGGTTCCCAACCGGAAAGAGATCGTTGCAGGAATCGCGAAGATGCCCGAGCCGCAGGCGGGTGATGTTCTCGGGTCCTTCGTGGAAAAGACTCCGGGGCGGGATTGTGACCTCGATACCGCTCTCGCACAGGTGCTCGCGGGCCTGCACGACGCGCGCGTGATCCCGACACTGCAAAGAATCAATTTCGACGGCTGGAAAAAGGACGGCTGCTACACGGCGCGGATCATAGCGGCGCAGGCGCTCTCCCAGCGCGGCGCTCGCCCCTTCCCGGAAGAGAAAGAAGACGCGCGAGTGCCGTAACGGAAGAGTTTTTCCAACTGCATAAGATTTAAGGACGGCTGGCCGCGCTTTAGCAGCGCTGCGTTGGCACGCATGTAGCCTGATTGAGGAAACTGCGCCTGACGAAAAGACGGTTCCGACTTTAGGTGGCGGCGGGAGTATCGGAAGTGGCGGGGACGCCGCGCCGAGCGCCGACTTGCCCGACCAAGAGAAGAGCGGTGCCTTCGGCACCGGGAGTTGGACGGACACGCCACCCCAGTTTGGGGATGGTGCGGGTGCCCTTGCCGATGGCCGAGGTGTGGGCAGAGCTGCAAGCGCACATCCTCCTGATTAGTTGTTCGGGGGTCACTTCTGCCTGTAGGCGACTACACCGGCAAAGTGAGCAAGGTCATTTTACAACTCGAGTGCTGGATTCTGTCCGTGCGAGCGGGGATGGGTCCTGGAGACCTGGCGGTTCCCTCGAAATCGCCGGACGCCGAGCAGTCGTCGTGGCCACAAAGGGCCACGGACATTTCGTAGCCTTATCTGTCGTTTTCGCGCCCGACGGCCGATTACCTCTACTCTTTCTGCCATGGTCGTAATAGATTCAAAGTTAGCCATGCGGATGGATAAACGGCTCTGATTCATTCGCACTCAATCGCGAGCGAAAAATGATGACGGAAGCGAAGCGCAGCGTCCCGTCGGGTTATTCCAGCTTCGCCGGTGTGGTGCTGGGGACTCGCGCGGAGAAGTATGTGGAGTTCCTCTGGCGCACAGATCCCCTTGCTGAAGCTGTGATGGAGGAATTCGCCCGCATGCCAGAAAGCCAATGGCAGGCTCTGCTTGAAGTGGCGCTGGCAAAAGGTGTCGAAGCGGTCCCTAATGCACCAGAGCCTTTGCGAGAGCTGGTTCGCCAGCTGGAATGCGCTCCCTTCTGGGTAGATCGCGACCGGTGCAATCTGGGTGGGGCCACGTTTCTGCGCTGCCGGCTCGGCTTTGTGGCGCTGGCGATGCTAGCGTTGCCGATGATCTACAGTTGGCCGGCAGGCAACAAGCCGCTCGCACTGTCGGGTCAACTGGTGCATCGCGCATCGCAACGGCTGAAAGACACGGCGCGGTACGTATTCGCGGTTTGTCAGCCCAACGGTCTGTCCCGTTTTTCCGAGGGGTTTGCGATGACGGTGCGTGTGCGCCTGATCCATGCGCAACTGAGGAGATTGCTTCTCGAGTCCGGTCAATGGCGCTCGGAAGCCTGGGGCGCACCCATTGACCAATGCCACATGGCTGGTACCAACCTGATGTTTTCTGTTGGCGTACTCGACGCGTTGACACGCCTGGGCTACCGATTCGAACGCGTGGAACGCGAAGCGCTTGTCCACTTGTGGCGTTACGCGGGTTATCTGCTGGGCGTCGAGAATGAACTGCTGGTTGCCGACGAATTCGAGGGCCACCGGCTGCTAGACCTGATGTTTGCATTCGAGTCGCAACCGGACGACGATTCGCGCGCACTCGTGGACGCCCTCATGCAGACTTCATTCACCTACGTTCGCAATTTCAAGGCAGGGCGCTGGTGCAGCGTAAGTCTCTGTTACGGGATCTCACGCGCGCTGATAGGGGACGGGCAGGCCGACGCTCTCGGATTTCCCAAGACCAACTGGAAATTCGTGGTGCCAGCGATTCGTCCGCTGACGTGGCTCGTGGAAACCGCCCGGATGTTCAGTACCCGCGTGCAAGCCCTGGCAAAAGTTGCTGGACCAGAAGCGTTTCGACACCTTCTAAGCGAGCGCGGGCTGAAGGGGCGCGCAGGGGATTTCGTTATACCTCGCCGGATAGCGGTTCGTACAAGTGAGTCTAAATCCCCAACAAGTCATGCGGAACGCGAAGCGACAAAGAACGAAGTGACCCACGGAGGGGAAGGGATGAAGGAGCCGATACGGGTAGTGTGCTTGGGTGGTGGCTGGGTGGCAATTTACCTCGCCCGAGCTTTGCGTCCGGCGGTACGAAAAGGTGAGGTCAAGCTGACCGTGATCAGCCGGGACAACTATTCCACCGTGCACGGACTGATTGCTGAAATGCTGACGTGCAAGATACAACCGCAGCAGATCAATGCGTCCGTGCGGGAAATGATTGCGCCCGCTCATCTGCATAATGCCGAAATTGAGTCGGTGGACGTCAGCAACCGGCGCGTGCTGACCCGGCGCTCGCTCGACGGCCGGGCGTACACCCTGCCGTATGACCATTTGGTGGTCGGCGTCGGTTCGGTCGAGGATTTCTCTCGTTACGCAGGAATCACCGACCACACGTTTCCCCTGAAGACGTTTGCCGATTGCTACCGTCTACGTAACCATCTCGTGAGCGTCCTGGAGATGGCCTCTATCGAGACCAACCCGGAAGAGCGCCGGCGATTACTGACTTTTGTTGTAGCGGGCGGCAACTACGCTGGGGTCGAGGTGGCATGCGACCTGGTAGACTATTTTCGGTTTCTGTCACGAACGAGATATCCAGAGTTGAAGTTCCAGGAATTCCGAGTGGCATTAGTGGAGGCTGGGCCGCGCATTCTGCCGGAACTCGGGAAACGCCTTCCGTACCTGGTGCGGTACGCCGAAAAACGCGTGCTGCAATTGGGCCTGGAGATGCACCTCAATACCGGTCTGCAGGCAGCCACGGCGGAAGGGGCAGTGCTCAACTCGGGCGAGCGTATGCCGACACGCACCATCATCACGTGCACCGGCATGAGGTCGTCTCCATTGCTCGACCAATTCCCTTACGAACGCGACGTACGGGGGCGGCTTGTCACTGACCGGTTCTGCCGTGTGCCGGGCGCAACCAACATTTGGGCCGGGGGCGACTGCGCTGCTGTCCCGCATCCCGACGGAGGCACTTGCCCACCTCTCGCCCACTATGCGCAAAAGGCCGGCTCCAGTGTTGGCGCGAATATCCTGCGCGCAACCGCCAACAAGCCACTCAGGTCCTATTCCTTCACCGGACTCGGCGAAGCCTGTACGCTCGGGCACCGCTGCGCGATTGCGCACATGAAGGGCTTGCCCTCTTGGGGGTTCGTGGCGTGGGTCGGCTGGCGTTTCATTGTGCTCACCATGTTCGTGCCAAGCTGGACCCGGCGAGTGCGGCTGATGTTCGATTGGTGGTTGACCTTGATCCTTGGCCGCGATGTCGTGAATCCCCGGATGGACGAGCATGGAGCGATTTGGCACGCCCTGTACGAGCCGGGACAGATTATCGTCGCCGCCGGCGAGACTAGGCGCTATCACTACCTAGTGGAATCGGGAGATGTGGACGTCGTCTCAAGTGATGGGAGCGGCGAGGTCCTCGTGGGTTCCTTTAAGGCAGGCGATTATTTCGGCCATGGGACCCAACTAAGCCCCCACTGTTGTATTCGCTCGCGCACGCGAGTGCGGTTGTTGGCCATTGACCGCGAAGCGGCGGATGCATTGAGTGCGGTGCGACCCGATCTGGCGCTGCTTCTGAAAAAGGGCACGAGCAGCACTCCGGAAACGCAATCTGTCTGAAAATGCTCGTTGATCCTCTCAAAGCGACTCTGTTCGAAGTCCTCCTCAATCGCCGTTCGCGCCGAGTAGGCTTGGGGATGAGCATCCCGGCGGGGCCATTTCAATACACGAGCCCGCACGAACCTGTTCCTCTGACCGAGGATGAGGAAGCTGCGCTGGCATTCGCTGCCTGCGGCGTCACTGGCTACGCGCTTGCAGATCTCTCTTATGGGCCGAATGAAGGCGGCAGCATGTTGGTCGGACGGCTGGGCCGCACGGTTGCGAGTCCCGATGCAGTCAATGCCGTGGCGGTCCTGGTCACTAACGACCGTGGGACCTGGCTGCTGAAACGTCCACAGGATTTTGCCGCCCCCGAATTCCTAGAACTGGTCCGCTTGGCACGAAACGGCGCCCTGACCGACCTCTACAAACGTGGACGAGTACAATTGTCGGACAGCCGAACCGCGCCACCGGTAGACCCCGGCCATAATTTCTCGATCAATCGATGGTCGCTCTATTCTCCGGGAACGACTTATTTCCTACCGATCATTGAAACCACCGCGCTCACGATCAACGCGCTTCTCGAATTGTTCGGTGAGGACATGGGAGTTTTCTTGCGTGATGAGCGGGCATGGTTCCGGCCAGCCGGTGTTGGTCGCTTTGCCCGCAGCAAGGGTGGCCACCTGCACGACGAACCGCATGACCTCCGCACAGCGACGATTCAAGTGATGGAAACGGCCCTGCTCGAATCCATGGCCACCGAGCACGGAATGGTCCTGCAGAACCTTGCGTTGATGACCGAAGCGCTTGGATTGGGCGGCTTCCCGAATTTCGCGCGACACGAGTACAGTTGGTTCAAAGCGGCGGGCTTCCGCATGCACTCTATGCCGGCTAGCCGCTACGCGGGTGCCCCACGCGTTCTTTCTGCTCTCGCGCGGGGGTTTGGAAGAGATCCCCTGCTGGCATATCCCATCGGACTGGAAAAGGACAACCAAGTACTACTGAAACCATTTTGCCCGCCATACTACACATCCATGGAGGATGCGGTCCGCGCCTTCGTGCAAACGAAGTTCGGGGCAGATGGAACCTACCGCGGTGGAGCGCAAGAGAGCGCCTGGCTCGACGCGGCTTCTTGTACCGCCAAGATACCGGCGCCGAGCGCGGCGGCGCTGCAAGCGACCATTCAGTATTGCGATTACGTTTTTCGCCGCTATGGACGGTTCCCCGCCTACACTGCTCCGTTCCGGACGATCATCGGGTTTCAGGTCTGTCGCGTAGACGTCGGTTTCTATCTCCGCTTCTATGATCCAGATACCCTGCCGGATAAGGTGCGGGCCTGTACGGAACGCGCCCTCCGCAAACCGTAAAGCTGCGGCTTTCTGCCTTCCTGCCACAGGATGGCCGGCAACCCACAGCCCCACCTTCGGAACTTCTCCGCCGCGTGACCCAACTTTGAACCATTTCACTTGAATATTAAGCGGGCATTGCGGAAAGCCGCCGTTCTATTGTCAATGAGGGTTACAGCTGATCCGGCGATTCTGGACGAATCGTCGGCAAACCTGACCTTACCGGATTATGGAAGGGTAGCCCGTCAACCAGGAGCGATCGCGATCCAAGTTCTGAGGAAATTCTCCAGAAAAGCGCGTTTCGCAATTTTGACTTTGGAACACTTGGGGAACTCTTCTTTGTAAGGACCTTTGGTTTTCCCCATGACAAAGATGACGACAATTCTGGCAGGAAATAATTCTCAACTCCTGCGGCGATCGAGACCCCAAGGTGCCCCCGGGATGCCCTTTTTGTTTGGGCATAGTGGATCGATAATCAGTATATCGATGAACGACTATACGCCTGCTTCTGAAAAAAACCATTCATTGGCAGAATGACCGCCCCGCCTGAATATACCTTGACACGTATATGCTCTGTGGAGTATACTAAGAAAATGGAATCGGTGTTCGAAATCATTGCGGAGCCGAACCGCCGTGCGATATTGAGCCTGCTGGTGTCGTCGCAACAGTCGGTTGGAGAGATCGAGCGTCAACTTCGTATGTCGCAGCCGACCGTGTCAAAGCACCTGCGAGTGCTGCGAGAGGCCGGTTTCGTGGAATCCACGGTGGACGCGCAGCGCCGTCTCTATCGGCTGAAACCTGAAGCACTTCAGGAGGTGGATGCCTGGCTGGCTCAATTCCGCCGGTTCTGGTCTGCTCACGTGGATGCTCTCGAACGCCACCTCGACCGCATGGATCAGTCAGCACCAACGAAAAGGAAGACGAGGAGAGGACGACACGGCCCAAACCGCGAACGAGACAGTCGGAGTAGGGATCATGATCGCTCATAAGCCCCTCCACGGATCCGGACAAGCGGCACTACCGCATCCGGCTCTTGCCTTAGGTGATGGCGCCCATGCGGCGCAGGGGATAGGGATGACAGACAGAAGGCCATGGCAGCCAACGTTTGATGAGGCGCCGCATACGATCCCAGAGGACACGGCCGTTCTGACTGCGCCGCGACAGCGCGCGATGCCAGAGCCCTCCCACTTGGAACCGAAAGATCCACAGCGCGTTTTGGTTCAGGGGCACTCCGCAGTACCGGATATGTCCACGCACCACCGCTTCAAGCCACTTGCCCTGTTCGGGGATGGGTTCGTGCATCGGTCGCTGAAGCTCGGCTTTCACCTCGTTCAGCTTCTTCTCCGCATGACTCGGGGCCGATGTGGGTCGCTAATCCACTTTCGTGTGACTTTTCCATTCACTACAACCTCGCCGGTTTAACCGGCGCACCAGGAGAAACGAAATGAAAATCAAGGTGACCAGCGTATACGTGGACGACCAAGACAAGGCCCTGCGCTTCTATACGGAGGTACTGGGCTTTGCCAAGAAGACCGATTTCAGTCAGGGCCCATATCGCTGGCTGACCGTGGCCTCGCGCGAGGAGCCGGACGGCACTGAGCTGCAGCTAGCTCTGAACAACAACCCCGCAGCCAAAACGTATCAGCAGGCAATATTTCAACAGGGCCAGCCCGCGACCATGTTTTTCACCGACGACATCAAGGGCGACTACGAGCGGATCAAGGCCCACGGCGCCGAGTTCACGATGCCGCCGACCGACGTGACCGGCTCGACCATTGCGATGCTGAAGGACACCTGCGGCAACCTTGTTCAGCTCACCCAGCTGGCACGTTATTCACGCTAGAAGAAGAATAATGGCCGATCGCGAGCAGAAGTCCGTCAGGAAGGCAGCGAAGAAAACCCCCGCGCGCCGC
>Ga0179587_10001453_pt1 | contig 10782 bp, 11 predicted proteins | sample CZODoug2_1_08_16_FD_185932 | JGI IMG/M metagenome (GOLD analysis project Ga0179587, IMG submission 185932) | Vadose zone soil fungal communities from Angelo Coast Range Reserve, California, USA - CZODoug2_1_08_16fungal | ecosystem: Environmental > Terrestrial > Soil > Vadose zone | place: USA...
GGTGGATACGGGAGTCCAGATGGTGGTGGAATGCTTCCGACAAAACCCAGGGGGGGCGGGGGCGGAGGAGGGAGGCTGCCATCTGGAATTCCTGATGGTGGTAAGATATTCTGTGAGGGCATAGCACTAGTTGCGGGTGCACTGCAGGAAGAGGAGAGCGTACGTGAGGAGGGGGTGGAGGTGGGGGTGCTCCTATCAAATTTGGAAGAGGTGGTAACGGTGGGAGTGGCGGCAAGGGAGTACTGTGCGGTAAAACTGGTAATTCTGCCGGTAAAATTGCAAGTATGTAAAAATGAATTAGGAGGGTGAAATGCAGATACCTAGAGTCGGTTTTCCGGGGGGAGGACCTTCGGGCATTGGAATGTCGTCATCGCTATTCTCTTCCTCGACTTTGGCGCCTGGAGGGCGACCTTTGGGCATGGCGATCTCGTCGCCATCTGTAAGCAGATTATTTGGTTGATCAAAGAATCTATAATCAGCAAGACTGACCATCATCGGTCTCCTCATCACTCCAAACTTCACCGGGGTGGGGAACTGTTATGCATCAAGTGAGCATAAGAGAACTTGGTAACATCTTATCCTCACGTCTCTGCATAAATGGCATTCCTGGAGGTGCAACTCCGAATGGGTTCAGAACAGGATCATAATATGTGCTTCTTTCAGGATGTCGAGGCAAACCGTTCTTGTCGAACAAATTTCGTTTGAGTAAGACAGGTTCCTCTTCAGGCTTGCCGCCCTCTTTCTTACGAGGTCTATAGACCAACCGGCGTTGTTCGGGATGCTCCGCAACGTATTCAGCTTTCTTCCTGTTGATCTTCTCCAATTCAGCCTTAAGATCAGCTAACCGGGATTTTTCGGATGCGTCATCGGCTGCTTCAAGTTTCGCAATTTCATCCTCGAGGTCTGTGAGTCGGTCAAACCTAGCAAATGCGACAGGATACTCATGAACGTACCCCACGTATCCTTCTTCACCAGTGCAAAATCGCGAGCCTTGGATCTCTCAGTCTTATTCTACTGCAGAATTGACGTTAAATATGCTGATTCAGCCAGGAGCATGAACTTCATGCCTTTTTCAGCTCTTTCTTTCGTTGAGCCTTGCCTGAGTGAAAATGGTGTTAACCAGGACCATATACATGGGGGAAAGTCCTCACGATAAGAGTCCGCTGGATTGAGATTCTTTCCCTTCACCATGGCGCAAATATTACAATAATAAGTGCAAAAATGGAGCGACAACGGAGTTTGAATTGCTTCCTTCGCTCTGTCGACTGTACTAGACTGTAATAGAGTATCTCATTCTCAAAAGACGCCTTTGCCGTATAGTTCATCAAATCGTAGACTGACAGCAAATACTCTTACTAGCTTGCTTCGACGCCCGCAAGTCAGCAAGTCGGGCATTCAGAGTCATCGCACGTGTCTGTAGTTGAGTCATGACAGGGGGCAACTTCGTTGGAGCCGCTTCCCACTGGGAGGCTTCCACCCATTAAACACTGTTGTGCGGTAGGAGCCTCTTCACGGTGGGAACGATATCATCACCAATGACGAACACTTCAGCCGTCGAGGTACAACCCACTACCCCAAAGCGCGCTTCTAAGATGGCTTCCAGTCAATCTCTGAACCATCTACTCAATTTCACTCTTCCTCCAAGACAAACTAGACCACCAACGAACTTGCCCAGGAGGAGTAGGAAGACTGGCACGCAGCAGGGTGTATGGAACAAGGAACGTACGTAGCCGTTTTCGTCTAGTGTGTGGGTGCCGATCCCAGGGTTTCAGGCTTCGTCAACGCACAATATCGCTTTATTATGAGCCCAACGGGCGATTACACTGTGCATTTTGCAGATCCTGACATGTGCGTCTTAGTTGTGCTGAAGTAAATCAAGTGATTCACCCAGAACAGTTTCTTTCAATGGCATGACATTTTGCAAGTTATCATTCCCCGTTCCTCGGCGCTGGCGTCCGCTGCTTCAAGTGGGGAGGATTCTACCCATGATGAGGGGAATACAACATGTCCAATCTGCCTGTCGTCACCCACTGCACCTCGTATGACGAAATGTGGTCATGTTAGTCACGTCCAATAAGTGCATTGTTGCATCTGTGCTGACTCCCGTTGCATACAGGTATACTGTTTTCCATGTATACTTCATTATCTTGGGACGTCAGACAACAAATGGGCAAGATGCCCGATCTGTTTCGACTCCATCAATGAGAAGCAGCTCAAGAGCGTCAAATGGCACGATGGGCCTATCTACCAAGATGAAGATTCGAGAGCGCCTGTACCACCTTCGTCGTCTTTACGTATACACGACGGTGACAGAGCAACACTTCGTACTGGTTCCACGATGCGTATGCGTCTCATTCAACGACCCCAGATCACCACTCTCGCATTACCACGCTCATATTCTTGGCCTTCAGATCTTCTTCCTCCACACCAAGCTCCTTTTCACTTCCTTCCAGACGTCTTCAATTTTGCGAAATTTATGCTCGCTACCCCAGCTTACCTTATTTCCGATCTCACAAGGGACCTTGATGAGTTAGCCACCGAACGCCGAGTCTTGTCGGGTATGGATGATGATTTGGGCCTCATGTTTGTGGATGACGCAGAGCAGAAGATCCGAAATCAGCTGGCGAAGGTCGTAGCCCTGGATTCTCCATCCCTCAAAGAAAAGATTAATAAGGCATTTCATGAACTCGAGCAGCGTCTTTCTTTGCACGAAACCCGTCGTAATGCAGAAGAGACCGCACGGCTGCCATCTTTTGATGTACCTGAAGCGTTGCTTGCCTTCAAGTCCAGAGGGACTCTTCCCGAATCTGATGACACATCTAGATCCATCCCTATGCAAACTCGTAACACTCCGAAGCAGCGCCGCAATGTCAATCCTCCTCCCCCTTCGACCTCGACATATTACTTTTACCAGGCTGCATCGGGGCTACCCATATTCCTTCATCCACTCGACATCAGGATCATGCTGTCACATTTCCACAACTACCCATCCTTCCCTGACACTATCAATATCCGTGTAGAATCCTTCTCCGAAAGTACTGTCAACGACGATCTACGCAAGAGGTGTAAGTATTTGGGACATATACCAGAAGGTGCAGACGTGGTATTTATCGAAGCAGATCTGGAAGGTGTTGTTGGTGTAGAGGGCTTGAAGAACTTTGAGGGCGCATTGAAGATGCGCACTTCACGGAGAAAGGAGAAGGGACGCAAGGATGATCGTGCCCGCACCAGGGCCGAGGAGCGGGAAAAAGAGAAAAGAATCATTGCAAGAAGCGACGAGGTCCTTTCTTTCGTGCCGTTAGAAGCCTCTGACTCACCAGTGGACCACGCGCCGCCGCCTGACGAGCCTGTACGGCCACAGATGCCTGGAGCATGGGGTACCCGTAGCTTTGCATCCGCGTTGCACTCCAATCCTGCGAACCACGCTAGGCAGCCAGCACAACCACAGTGGGAGGTGGACGAATGGGATGTAGACGAAGCGTGGGACGAGTTGGAGAGAAATGCTGGTGCTCGGAAGAAGCGGGGCAATAGAAAGCTTGTTGTCTTGGGGAGTGGAGCCGCGGGTGGGCGACGACGCTAAGACCAAGAAGCAGCAGCGAAAATCGGATCTGCACCTGTCGTACAACAATCATACATGTAACATATATATCATTTTTAGTTGCGAATGCCAACCAATTGCAAGGACCGCCGTCTGGTTGGGAAAGGAACGGATATCTATGAAAAGAGGGGTGGTATATGGGCTGCTAAATATGTTGGAAGCCAGGACAAAAGATACATGGCAAAGTCATACAACATCCAAAGTTTTGGCTAGATGAATAATTGGAAGGAATGATGCCCTAATGGTCCCTACAGATTAGACGTAAGGCTAAGCGTAAGCTGTCGTAAATAACATGATGGAATCGAAATCGTAGATGAAACCCATGAGGGAAAGCGCATGACCTTAGATTATCTGTAGATAGTTTGAAGGTGCAACTAGGCGAAGAAGTAAGTTCAGACGATGATGGCTTCTTTAATGATGACTCACTTCCTACTGTTCCATCTAATTTCCTCGCCTGCCACCATTTTCCTTGCTTGTCAACAATGTCAAGAATTTCTCCTTTGCTGAAAGATATCTCGTTTGGATCATCGGCCGAAGCGTTATCTAGTCAGTCAAGCCATGAGTATTTCACAGAAATCGAAAAACATAAAACAACTCACAAGCATACAGTGCTTTCGCTTTGTACAAGTATGATTCTCCCTGCTGGCCAGGATCCGAGGAGCTACCTCCGGGGCCTCCTGCTCCAATACCTGCCATCAATGGAGAGTTAGGTGCATTGGTATCGGCGCCTCCTATTGCAGCTCCTCCTAGGGGGGTGTTATGAATGCTGCCAGCTCCTGTTGCGCCTCCTATACTTCTATTTGCCACGCCTCCGTCTAGGCTTCCCGCGTTGAAGCTAGTCTGGCTTCTGATCCCAGCGCCGCTGCCCATCTTGGTTTCATAAGGGTCGTTGCCGATACCGCCGCCTGCAGCATAGTTATTCGCGTATCCATTGCCAGAGTTCATGTTATGGACGGAAGCCTGATTGCGAGTCCTGCGGCGTCGTGAAGGGGGTGTGAGGCCTCCTGTGCCCATAGAGTTGAAGATGTGAAGGGCGAGTGAATCTTCTTCAGAGGTGAAGTAAAGTACCCAGAGGATGTCAACGATGGCGAGGATGAGCCAGCCGGCGGCCATGGCATTCAAAGAAGCAACTCCGGCAAATATACCTTGGTTAACACCCATGACGGCAAAAACGATTGCAACGGCCCCAAAAACCGATATTTGGAAACGATGCATGGCTATTGAGTCGCTTGCAAGCGTATACAGGACGCCAATGATAAGGAACAGTTGTAGGAATATGGCAAACCATAGGACACCAACGGTGTTGTGGCCCACTGTTAATACTACTTGAGTAATGCGGAAGGAAGAAAGAATTATACTTACAATCCGCCGTTGCGACGGCCTGTCCTACGAAGGCAATGAACCATGCTAGCTGTTAAGTGGCTGATGAGGTGGGGATGAATATGTGATGAAGTTTGAGGCTCACCACGGCGAGGAGTGAGGTAAACAGAAAGAGATAGTGAGTAAGGATTGGAGTAAAGTCCAGTCCTTCATTTCCACGTGGAGGCATACTTTAACTGACGATTGCAGCGAGGTCCTGGCCGTATTTCGTGTGCAGTAACTGCGCGCTGGCTGTTGCCAGTTGGTTTACTCTAAGCTGTGAAAAATCACACGTTCACACGAAAAGTTTCTCAATTGGGACCGCGCCGACCACCACTCGCGTCCGTCGCCACGCCTGCAGGTGGTGCTAGGAGTTTTGCACATTGCGAGACCGTCTCTGATGATTCAAGGATGGATACTCAGGACAGCAGTCATCTCTACTAGTATTACAGCCATCTACAATCATCCCGACCCCATCCTTCCTCACTGCCAAAGTAATGTTGCAAAAGTATCCCCGTTCGAAATAATCCACATTGACGTGCCTCCTGTAGCGTAAACTGCAATCCACCAACTGATATGGCCAGCAATCTCGTACTCTTTGCTGTTTCACATTTGTGCTTTAGTTCCGATGAGTGACTTGGAGTCACGATGGGTCGTGGAAAAATCGAGTCAGGAGATCGATAACGATTTGTAAACCTTATCCTCGACAATCAACAGTGAAGTCCTTGGGCGCCCAAGCTCACGAAACAGATCGCTCTCGATCTTCTCTTCAACCTAACCAAGAAAACAGCTAGACATCATGGTGTGAGTCTGCTTTTCTCTTTCGCAAGGTCCATTTCTTGATAAGTGTCCTCGACGCCGGGCTATAGTAACTTTACAGTAGGCAAGTAAATTTATAGGATTGCTGATCTCGCTTTCGAACTACAGGGCTAACAGGTTGCGATTATTTACTTCTTAGATCAAGTCCGGTCCCTCATGGACCGGCCAACGAATATTCGTAACATGAGTGTTATCGCTCACGGTGAGCATCCCATCAGTTATTTTAAGGGGCTCATTTTGAGGCTATCTGTCCTTAGTCGATCACGGTAAATCCACTCTCACCGATTCGCTAGTCTCCAAAGCTGGAATCATTGCGAGCGCAAAGGCCGGAGATATGCGATTTACCGATACGAGAGAGGACGAGAAAGAGCGTGGTATTACAATCAAGTCAACAGCTATCTCAATGTACTTTGAGGTGGACAAAGAAGACTTACCAGCCATTAAGCAAAAAACCATTGGTATGTATGGCAGCCCTTCAGACTTTGCGTCTAGTTAAGCAGTTTTATCATAGGCAATGAATTCTTGATTAACTTAATCGATTCCCCCGGACACGTTGACTTCTCATCGGAAGTAACGGCTGCTCTCCGTGTGACCGATGGTGCTCTTGTCGTCGTGGATTGCGTCGAAGGCGTTTGTGTACAGACAGAGACGGTCCTTAGACAGGCATTGGGAGAGCGTATCAAGCCTGTCGTCATCATCAACAAGGTTGACCGGGCTTTGCTCGAACTTCAAGTGGATAAGGAATCTCTTTTCCAATCTTTCCAGCGCACCATTGAAAACGTCAACGTCATTGTTTCGACTTATCACGACGCCGCCCTCGGTGATGTTCAAGTATACCCTGATCAGGGGACCGTTGCGTTCGGCTCTGGTTTACATGGGTGGTGTTTCACTCTTCGTCAATTCGCGGCTCGGTACGCGAAGAAGTTTGGTGTGGACAAAGACAAAATGATGGCGAAATTATGGGGGGACAACTATTTTAACCCAAGTACAAAAAAGTGGACGACTAGTGGCACAGACGCAAATGGCAAACAACTCGAACGTGCTTTCAACCAGTTTGTCCTAGATCCTATCTTCAAGATCTTCGACGCCATCATGAACTTCAAAAAGGACCAGATTACCTCCATGCTCGAAAAGCTCGAGGTAAAACTCGCTTCCGATGAGCGTGATTTAGAAGGCAAGCAACTTCTCAAAGTGGTCATGCGTAAATTCCTTCCTGCCGGCGATTCTCTTCTGGAGATGATAGTCATCAATCTTCCTTCGCCGGCAACTGCTCAGCGATACCGTGTTGAGACCCTTTATGAAGGTCCCATGGACGATGAGTCGGCCATCGGTATCAGGGATTGTGATCCAAAAGGTCCCCTCGTTCTCTATGTCTCCAAGATGGTGCCAACGTCTGATAAGGGTCGATTCTACGCTTTCGGTCGTGTCTTCTCTGGCACAGTACGGTCTGGACCCAAGATCCGTATCCAGGGCCCTAATTATCTGCCTGGAAAGAAGGAAGACTTGTTCGTCAAGTCAATTCAGCGCACCGTCCTGATGATGGGTCGTTACATCGAGCCCATCGAAGATTGCCCGGCTGGTAATATCGTCGGGTTGGTTGGTATCGATCAGTTCTTGCTAAAGAGCGGGACCTTGACGACATCGGAAACGGCTCACAACATGAGAGTCATGAGGTTCTCCGTCTCGCCAGTCGTGCAGGTCGCAGTCGAAGTGAAGAACGCTGCCGATCTCCCTAAGCTTGTGGAGGGTCTAAAACGTCTGTCGAAGTCCGACCCCTGCGTGCAGGCTTGGATTTCCGAGACTGGAGAGCATATCGTTGCAGGTGCTGGTGAACTTCATTTGGAGATTTGTCTGAAAGTACGCCTTTCTTTCAGAATATTTTACTCCATAGCCTCATACTTCTTTGGGGCAGGATCTGCAAGAAGATCACGCCGGCGTTCCCCTCAAGATTTCTGATCCTGTTGTACCATACCGCGAGACAGTCAAGGCAGAATCGACCATTGTCGCCCTGTCCAAATCTCAAAACAAGCACAACCGTCTCTATGTGAAAGCGATGCCCATAGACGAGGAACTGACGAAAGCAATAGAGGCTGGTAAGATCAGTTCTCGTGATGATTTCAAGGCTCGGGCACGTATTCTTGCTGACGAGTATGGTTGGGACGTTACCGATGCCAGGAAGATCTGGGCCTTCGGTCCGGATACGACGGGACCGAACTTGTTGGTTGATGTTACTAAGGGAGTCCAGTACTTGAACGAAATCAAAGACTCCTGCATTGCTGCACTCCAATGGGCAACCAAGGAAGGTGTTTGTGCAGAGGAGAATATGAGAGGTGTTCGATTCAACGTCCTTGATGTCACGGTAAGTTGGGCAGTGCACGTTATAGCATTTCCTGATACCTGTTTACCTAGCTTCACGCCGATGCTATTCATCGTGGTGGAGGGCAAATTATTCCAACAATGCGTCGTGCATGTTATGCGGCTTGCTTGCTAGCCACACCCGCCCTCCAGGAGCCTATCTTCCTCGGTGGGTTGTAATCTATATCCACTTATACCCTGCTGATTACGTTACATTAGTCGAGATTCAATGCCCCGAAAATGCCATCGGCGGTATCTACAGTGTCCTAAACAAGCGCCGAGGACAGGTGTTCAGTGAAGAGCAGCGGCCCGGAACGCCGATGTTCACCGTGAAGGCTTATCTTCCTGTCAACGAGTCCTTCGGCTTCAATGGGGAATTGCGCTCCCACACCGCTGGCCAGGCCTTCCCTCAGAGCGTGTTCGATCACTGGGAAGTCATGAATGGATGTGCGTGCCATCCCTTTGGTTAAAAATTACCTGACCCAGCGTCACCCCTTGCAGCACCACTTGAGAAGGGAAGCAAGCTTGAGGAACTTGTGACAAAGATTCGCGTTCGCAAGGGACTGAAGGTACTTAGTTCTGTTCCTTGCCCGTATTCGGACTACTAATTGACGAAATTTTCAGCCCGAAATCCCTCCTGTTGACACATATTACGATAAGCTCTAACGGATCCACGACTAACCCGTCAATGATAGACCATGTCGAGAGTGTTGAGTGTTATTATTAGTTCACGTCCCATGCTGTACTTTTAAACTATCCAAATTCAACACTACCTCATTTCGCTTTCATGGTTAGTTCTCTTGTTCTCGAAAAAATGCCACGGCTTATCTCTCCATTGTGAGGACTCACAATGTCATTTGATGGAACCGAGAAATTTTATTACCGGGGCTACAGTCGACCCGTCTCAACCGAACCAGTAGGTTGGTTTAATTATATTACGGATTTGTCCTTCATGTAGGGCATTGCGCCTCCTATACCACTGGCTGACCAGTGAACGGAATCTATAGGACAAATTCTGATAGGGTGGGCAGAAGCGTGGTTAGTAAAACGCACATTTTTCATTAGTCAGCGTCCCCCGATGGGTACCATTTCAAAACACCTCAACTCTTTGGTGGGCATGGTGGGCAGGGTCGGAGATATTTAAAAGGTCCGTGGACTTAAGGCCAGACGAACTGCAGGGAGGTCACCAGGGAAAGGACACAGGGTTTTCCTTTTTGGTGTTTAACATCGAAGATTTTGTCGAGGATGGACATATGCAGAATGCGCTCACCATTGGCACCTGTGCAATCCACTTGCGAGTAGAGGAATTGAGATAACTGTCTCCCCAAGACCTGGTCTACGCCAACTTTTTTCTCATAGCAATTGGCAAATTAACAAAGCAAAAGCAAACGTCCCTTGGAGTCGGGTTGCCTCGTAATATGTTGCAAGTCTGGTAAAGGTCTTGATATGAAGCTCGAGAGGCGACCTTCTTGATGACACCAATGCGCCGGCCATCACTCGGAGAGCAGCTCACAGAAACCAACATGACTGGGCAAGCCGCTCAAAGTGGCCACAACCACATGCGGAGATTCACTTTTCGTAAATCACTTACCTTTCAGACGGCCCTTGGCTAAAAGAAGCGGAAATCAACGTTGGTGGCGGTTTCAAGGCTCGAGCGCATGCGCTCACTGATAAGTATGGTTGGGACCTCGGGGGTGATAGGTCACAGCTTGCTGTTTGACGTAACCAAGGGTGTGCAAGACCTTCCCGAAATTAAATATTCGTGTGCTATAACATTACCGATGTCGTGGTACGTCAATCCACCCGCAAAGGTTCACAAAATTGACTTGATTCCGAGCCTTGCGCTGATGCTGGAGGACAAATCATTCCCACCCGTCGTCCATGCTGTTGACCCTGGTCTGCAATCTCTTATGGCACGTCAGCGGACGTTGAATGTTCGTTCACGAGTTAAGATCTATGTACAGCTGCGTATTCAGCGGGAGTAGCGTGAAAATTTGGTGTACTCCATCAAAGCTTAGTTTCCTGTCTTGGTTTCACGCCGATCTACACCTTCCTAGCTCACTACGAAATCAATTTGCGTATGAATGGTTTGAAACTGTTTTACACATATCAAAAACTGGAATTGTTACGAAGGACAAGACATGTATCGTGGGAAAATAAGGACGATGTACATATTGAAATTGAAGCCAACCTTTTCGCTTGCTCCCGCTCTGTAATATCACCCTCAGTTGACTGTTAAAACGAATTACACTCCCTTTTCTCCTCTACAAATACCTATTGTCCTCCTACTTTTTTTAACTCTGTTTCTCTCCCCTCGTTCTTCAAACACCCCAATAGCGCAGTTTTCTGCTTCCATTCATGTCGGCTTCTCTTTCAGGCCTCTCAGCTTCCGTTACACGCATTCTTTACCTAACTGGCTTTCCGAGGAGCTGAAGACTAAAGACATCCAGACAGCATTCTCTGAGTATGAAGGTGTCAATGGTGGCTTCAAGATCAAATGGAGGGACGATACTAGCCTCCTGATTGTTTTTCAAGATCCGTCCGTAGGTGCGTCTTTCGAATTTGAATCTAGATAACAATTCGGAATGGTGCTAATGGGAGCTACTTTTTTTTTTTCCTTCTCTTTTTTTTTTAGCCAAACCCGCATATTT
>Ga0179587_10001454_pt1 | contig 10781 bp, 8 predicted proteins | sample CZODoug2_1_08_16_FD_185932 | JGI IMG/M metagenome (GOLD analysis project Ga0179587, IMG submission 185932) | Vadose zone soil fungal communities from Angelo Coast Range Reserve, California, USA - CZODoug2_1_08_16fungal | ecosystem: Environmental > Terrestrial > Soil > Vadose zone | place: USA...
ATTCGCCCGCGGTTGGGTCGGACAGGAACTCAAGTTCATCGACACTTGTCCTGAGATCGTTCAGTATAGTGACGCTGCGTTTGATGAGAGCGCGGCCGTAAAGCGTCGGCTCAACGCCGCGTTGGCTGCGGTCGAGAAGTCGGACGCCAAGCGTATTTTCCAACTCCACTATTGCCTTCGACACGACCGGTTGTGAGATGGCGAGTTGCTTAGCGGCCTTCGCCATGCTGCCCGATTGCGCGACAGCAAGCAGGACGTTCAGGTGGCGCAATTTGAGCCGGCGACTGACGTGCTCCGCCCGACGCATCTTTGCCTCCATTCCCAAAAGCTATAGCGATAAAGCAAAATAGAACTATGAGACTATCGTGCAATCTGTCAGGAACTCAACGGGCAAGTCTTTTGCGGAACATGTCTTGAGCGGAAACTGTCGTTCGTCGGGTCTCGAGAGGAGGATTGCCATGTTGAACAGTGGGGCAATGGCGCGGTCATTGCAGAAGAGGAATTCCGCAGCAAAAGGCGCAATGCGCTGGAGAGCATTGTTCAAATTCGGGATTCTTGCCCTCGCAGTCGTTCCGAATTTGTGCCTCGACCGAGCCCTTGCGGCGGACAAGATCACAGTTGGCGTCCTCCCGATCACGGATTTGGCGCCGATCTATCTCGGTGTCGCAAAGGGTTTCTTCACCGCTCAGAATCTCGATGTCGCGCTGCAGACCGCACAGGGCGGCGCCGAACTGGTTGCACCGGTGATGACCGGCCAACGCGAATTCGGCTTTAGCAACGTTACCTCGCTTCTCATCGCGCAGACGCGGGGCCTTGACATTGTCGCGGTCGCTGCCGGGGCATCGTCCACCGGCGAGCAGGGACGTGATTTCGGCGCAATTATCGTGCCGGGTGAAAGCCTGCTGAGAACCGCCAAGGACCTGGAAGGCAAGACGACCGCGGTCAATGCCCTGAAGAGCTTCGCTGATACATCGACGAGAGCGGCCGTCCGCAAGGCCGGCGGCGATGATTCGAAGATCAGGTTCGTCGAGCTCGCATTTCCCGACATGCCGGCGGCGCTCGCGAACAAGCTGATCGATGCGGCGTGGATCGTCGAGCCGTTCCTGACCCTCGCCAAGGAACAAGGCGCCAAGGTCATCGCATGGCATCTCGCGGACACTGCCCCTCATCTCATGATCGCAGTCTACTTCACCTCGGGAGACTATGCGCGGCAGCACCCCGATATGGTGAAGCGCTTCAAGGCCGCCATCATCGAATCACTGGCTTACGCAGATGGACACCCCGACGAGATTCGCGCGATCGTTCCGACTTATACGCGCATCTCCAAGGACTTGATCGGCAAGCTGACACTGCCCCGATGGCCAACCGAGATGAATCGCGAGTCGACCGCGATTTTGGCAGACCTCTCGGTCAAGGATGGCCTCGTGAGCAAGAAGCCGGATCTGAATGCGTTCTTCCGGTAACGGCCCCATCACGTGTTGCTGCCGCTCGGCGTAGTGCAAAATTGCAGGCCATCGCACTTTTCGTGACACAATCGCGCCGCAGGCTCCAGCATCATAGGGCCACGGCGAAGCAGTATTGCCCATCTTCATCCTTCATCGACAGCGGCGCGCCAGTGTGGGATTTTGCACGATTTCACGACCCGCGCTTTGCGACGGCCGCCGGGTGCCGCACCGGCCTTCCGAAGATGAGGCGCGGCCCGTTGGGCCGCACCTCAGCGCGCGCGGTACGTCGCGATCTGCCAGATGTTCGACCACAAATCCCGGACCGTGGCCCGTCTGTCGCCGTAAGGCATGTCCGCAGGTCTCTCGATCGATTCAGCGCCTGCGGCAATTGCTCGCTCGTACGTCTCGTCCGCATTCTCGACATAGACATAAAGGAAGGCCGGCATTGCCTCGCGCGCGCCGCCGCCGTCGCTGATCATCACAACCGAATCGCCAATCGTCATCTCAGTTAGCGCTCCGGACTGGAGCTCGCCACCCGCGCCGAACACGGTTTTCAAAAACCTCACCAAGCCAGCGACATCGTCAGTGAAGACCCTGGGGGTCACAGTACGCCAGCCGTCCGGCTTAAACTTGTTCATGTCCTCGCCTCTGGGGTAGGCAGCCACACTCCCACATCGGGCAGCGGCGACACAAGCGTCGTTGCGACGTTGTCTCCCGGCAGATGTCAATCCCGCGATTGATCGGCTTGGCGCTATCGAGGGGTAGTCAGATCACCTTGCGACATCAGGAAAAAAGCCTCCACCAAGCGTGGTGCAAAATCGCAGGGGGTCGAAGATTTACCAATTGGAGCGCTTGGCGGGCTGCCGCATCATAGTGCCACGGCGAACACGTATTGCCCATCTTCATCAACCGTGGCGCGCCTAAAGGGATTCGAACTGCTGATTGCGCAACCTTCGAAATGTCTCTTTTTGGCCCCAAACGCCAGTTCGCGGCGGTGCAGCAATATGGCCGCTGTCGGTGGAACACCGGACGGTCGGTGGACGTGGCCGATACCGCCGTTCCTGACCCATCTCGGACACCGAGTATGCATCGCAGCACCTGTGAATTTGTTCTGGACTTCGAGCGCCCTGCGACCGTGAAATAGCCACAGACCGGCATGTCCGGCGTGATCTCTGCCGAATATTCCAGTGGGGGGGCATCTTCGTCCCAGGATGATCCGGTCAGGATTTGATTGCATTAAACGGCGCGAGTTTATCACGCTTGTCAGCGGCGCAGCGGCAGCATTTGCTGCTTGCGGCGCGGGCGCGGCAGCCAGCGACGCCGGTGTCAAGCTCGACGCCCTGGCCGTTCTCTCCAATTCGGCCGCGCATCGGCAGCGATTGTCCTGCAGCGTGTGTCCTTCGCCGTCTCTGCTGTAGGGGGTCTCAAAAACATTCTCATACGTACAAACCAGGGACCATTGTCAGTCGAACCGTTCAACTGCGTTGCATCGGCTCGCCGAACAAGGCTAGTTGAATTCTGCGCGTCGACCCTACGGCCGGTTACGCGCGCGTGCCGTATACTAGAGTTCCGTAACGTCGCGGCAGCCGGTTAGAGAGAGATCAGATGCTCTGTACATGCAATATCACCCATGGTGCCGCCAAGCTGGAGATGAAACTTGAATTGGACGAGAGCCGGTTGAACGAGAAACCTATCCTGGACTTTCTGCGGGGCGGCAACCTCTATGAGCCCCATATCGCGAATCTCCTCGTCAGAGTGCTCGGCGAGGGTGACGTTGCGGTTGATGTAGGCGCCAATATCGGTTTTTTCACTGTGCTTGCGTCGATCCTGGTTGGACCTACTGGCCGCGTTGTCGCATTCGAGCCCGGCACCCAGAATCTTGAACGACTTCGCGCCAATCTGGCGCTCAACGATTGCAAGAACGTGACGATCATCGAAAAGGCGGTAATGAACCAAGTGGGCGAGGTTGAATTCTTCATCAACAGCGGGAACAGCGGCGGCAATGCGCTGTGGGATATCGGCCAATGGCCCGGATATATCGAGGAAAACGGCACTCCGGTGCGCGTCGCAGTGCCAGCGACGACGCTCGATTCCGAATGGGAGCAACTGCAGCTGCCGGCCCCGAAAGTAATCAAAATCGACACCGAGGGCGCCGACCAGCGAGTGCTGGAGGGCGCGAGCGATCTCCTCGCCCGCCAGAAACCGCGTTTCGTCATCGCGGAATTGCACCCGTTTGGGCTCACCAAAATGGGCTGCAGCCAGGAAAGCCTTCGTGGCTTTATTGAGAGCCTGGGTTATTCGACCTTCGGCCTGACCTATGCAGGCGCGCTGCCGCGTCTCATCCCGGCGGCGACGCTCATTCAACACTCCTTCATCATCGATCTCCTATTTAGCAAACCGGAATGGGTCGGCGAATACTGGCCGACTGCCATCATCGACCAGCGTGACATACGTTGACCCACGGCGCGGGTGGGCTGCCTATCCTGAGGAAACCGATCCGGACCCGGTAGCGATTCGCAATCTCAACGCCAAGATTGAAGGCGACGAGCGGGTCGATCGCGTGTTGATCCCCATTGGCGATGGAATGACGCTCGTTCGTCGACGAGTGCCGAAAGGGTGCATTGGAATTCAACTCCCGGCGCAAAGCTGACACTCAGTGGCACGCGAGCGGCCGTCCGGTCCTGGCCCAACCCAGAAGCTCATGAGGCGGCGGCGAATTTCCGGTTATCGAGGTACAGCGGACCCATTTGGCGCGCGCGACAGGCCTCCGCCTTGATGGGCGCAAACTGTGAAATTGCCCACAGACGCCCGGGGCAGGCGTGCTAGGCTGCTGCCGAGACTGAGGCGCGATTGATTTCAGCAGATCGCGAGATTTGCATGAGTAAGTGCGACTTCATCACCCTCCTCGGCGGTGCGCGGCACCTTCGCCTCTTTGGCCGCGCGTCGCACACGCGCAGCCGCCGGCGATGCGGGGGGCAGTCGTCGGTGGATTCCGAAAAACAATAGGAGTCGTCATGAAGAGTGGAACGCTGCTTGGCCTCGCGACCCTCGCGCTTGTATCGACCACCGCGCTTGCGCCGCTCGGTGCCGCTGACATGACGTTCGAGCGCGCCTTAAATGCGGACAAGGAACCGCAGAACTGGTTACTCCACCACAAGAACTATCAGGGCCATCGCTTTTCGCAGCTCAAGGAGATCGACACCGCGACGGTCGCGAACCTGAAGCTAGCCTTCACGGTCGGGCTCGGCGGGATGGAAGCAGGCGTCAAACACGCCAACGGCAATCTGGAAGCGACGCCGCTCGTCGACGATGGCATCATGTACATTACCGACGGCTGGGGCTCGGTCTATGCGATCGACGTCACGAGCGGCAAGAAGGGCGTCATTCGTTGGAAATTCAACCCCGAGGTCGATCGCGTCTGGGCCGGCGACGTCGCCTGCTGCGGTGTCAACAACCGCGGCGTCGCGTTTTGGAAGGACAAGATTATCTCGGCGACGCTTGACGGACGGCTGTTTGCCCTCAATCGCGCGACGGGCGAGAAGATCTGGGAACGCAAGGTCGCGGACCCGGCGATCGGCGAGAGCGTGACGCTCGCCCCGCTCGTCATCCGCGACCTCGGTATAATCGGCTCCGCCGGCGGCGAATACGGCATCCGCGGCTGGATCGACGCGACCGACCTCAATACAGGCAAGCAGGCCTGGCGCACCTTCACAATCCCGGGCAAGGGCGAGCCCGGCAACGAGACCTGGAAGGACGGTCAGGACCGCTGGGTGCACGGCGGCGGATCGGTCTGGGTCACCGCGACCTATGACAAGGACACCGACACGATCTACCAGGGCATCGGCAATGCCGGCCCCGACTACGACCCCGAATACCGTCCGGGGGACAACAAGTGGGCGGCGAGCGTGCTGGCGCTCGATCCCAGCCTCGGCAAGATTAAGTGGGGCTTCCAGTACACGCCCAACGATCCTTACGACTATGACGAGATTTCCGAGCACCAGATCATCGACGCCGTGGTCAACGGCGAGAACCGCAAGCTCGTCGTGCACGGCGCGCGCAACGGCTTCTACTATGCCTTCGACCGCGCCAACGGCTCGTTCGTCACCGGCAAGCAATATGTCGATGAGCTGAACTGGACCAGGGGCCTCGATCCGAAGACCGGGCGGCCCGTCGACTACGATCCGACCAAGGACGTGCAGCCTTACGTCGAAGGCACACATGGGTCGCGCGCGAAACCGGTAGGCACGCGCTGTCCGGCGACCGCCGGCGGCAAGAACTGGGAGCCCGCGGCCTATAATCCGGAGCTGAAGCTCATCTACATTCCCACGTCGGAGGGCTGCAGCGAGATCAATCTTGTCGAGCAGAAGGACTTCGTGGACCAGGGCGGCCCGGTGAGGCCACGCGATCGCTTTGACGGCGGCGGCAACAAGCGCCTGAAGCAGACCACCGGTAGCATCAAGGCGCTCGATCCAGTGACCGGCGAGATCAAGGCGGTGGCCCGCACCGATCTGCCGAACTGGTCGGGCGTACTCGCCACCGCCGGCAATCTCGTATTCACCGGCCTCTGGGAGGGCGGACTCGTGGCCTACGATGCGCGCTCCTTGCAGGAGGTTTGGCGCTTCGATACTGGCTGCGGTGTGATGGCGCCACCGATCAGCTACGCGGTCAATGGTAAGCAGTACATCGCGGTGGCGGCCGGCCCGCATTGGCTTGGGGCGCGGCCAGTGGAGCTGAAGTTCGCTAATCCGTGCTCAATGCTCTACGTCTTCTCGCTGTAACGCAGTTCGGGTGATCCTTTTCCCTCGGGATAAGGTCAGAGCCGATTGCATGAGACAGCGCGGTTTCATCACGCTGCTCGGCGGCGTGGCGGCATGGCCGTTTCTCCGCGGGCGGTTGGACAGGTCTCGCACTTGGCCTGTAGCGCAGCGGCGCCCGCGTGCGAAAATTGACGACCTGCCTGAAGGTGTGCCCTCACTTCTGCGACTGTTTGAAATACCTCAAATCGGGCGGCGCCTGATCCTTCTTCGCAGGCATCAGAAGCCCTTCCGCGCTCAGGAAATAGTTTTCCTTATTGATGACGATCTGCGCGTTGAGTTCGTTGCAATCAAGCTCCGGCCAGTTAGGACGCGGATTCGGGTTGCGCCGAAATGTCTTGTCAACGCTCCAAGGCCGGGTCAAAGCGTGGTCGATCACAGTCATCTCGTCATGAAGAATGTTCGGGTCGGTCGTGTCGAGATGAAACCGCTCCTTGAAAGTCGACTGGTTATCGAAGTGCAGCGGCAGGCCGCTTGCGTCGTAAGCGCGAGGCCCCTTGAATCCACGAGTATCGACCTCGAGCACGTTGAAGCGGCCGGCACCGTCCTCGTCGATCCATCTTCCGATCGAATAACCGTTATAGGTCGGTTCGATGTCCGTGGGCCAGTCGCGTCCGTCGGTGTAGATTCGACGAATGTTGAGAAGGTCAGTGCCGCCCAAAATATAAGTGGTTTCCGGCGTGATGACGTATTCTTGCCGCGGTGACGCCATCTCGCGCGGCATGCCGCTCAGGATACAACGAGCAGACGGGTAGTTGCCCAGCCCGCCCTTGGCCTGGTCGGCCATACTGTCTTCGAGGACCTTCTTATACTCCGGCGTCAACGGAGCTTGCTGCGCCGGTCCCCAGGCCTTGGTCGGATCGAACTTTATAGGCGTCGGGCCTCCAAGAGGCGGGTTGATGGCTCCCCATTGGCCCTTCCAGTTGGGGTATTTCGCATCATCCAACGCCTGCGCATCGAGCGTCGGCATCGCTATTGCCGCAAGCACGATTGCACCGATCAAGTTCCGATAAAGCATGAGTGTCCTCCCCGTGATAGAAATCCGATTGCTTGTGAGGCGTGAGGCAGAAAAATGGTCTCATGAGAGCCTGCCCGCCGAGGGTACGAGCGCTGCCGCTGAAAAGATAGGACTTCGGCACGATGTCGTGCCTCACCCTCCGGGCGCCCCGGATGTTCCGACCCACACTGCATAGAGCGATCGGCTCGCCGCCATAAACAAGCGGCTCCGACGATAACCGCCGAAGCAAACATTGGCACAACGCTCCGGCAGGTCGATGCGCCCGATAGGCGCCCCGACCTTATTGAAGATCATGACGCCATCAAAGCCATCGCCAACTGAGTTCGTTGATACTCCGCCTGAGAAGCCGCCGGACCACCCGCACCACAGATTGCCGTCCACGTCGAGGCGCAAGCCGTCTCCACGGCCCTTTTCGATGCTGATGAACACGCGGCCGTTGGCGAGCTGCGTGCCGTCCTCGACCACGTCATAGGCGCGGATCGCAGGCGGCTTCGAACCATCCTCGATGATGTAGAGCGTCTTTTCGTCGGGTGTGAAGGCGAGCCCGTCGGGTATATTGATGCCGTCGGCCACCACGGCCAGTCGCCCGGTTTTGTCGAGGCGATAGACGTTCATGGGCAGCTCTTGATCTTCAACGCTGCCATTGTAGTTGTTGAAAATGCCGTAGGGCGGATCAGTGAACCAGATCGAATCGTCTGATTTCACCACAACGTCGTTTGGCGAATTAAGCCGCTTGCCCTCGAATCGGTCGGCCAGGACCGTGATCTCGCCGTTGTATTCGGTGCGAGTGACGCGGCGGGTGCGGTGCTCGCAGGAAATCAGGCGACCCTGGCGGTCGCGCGTGTTACCGTTCGCTTGGTTTGATGGATCACGGAACACCCCAACTGCGCCTGTGGCCTCGTCCCAGCGCATCAAGCGGTTGTTGGGAATGTCGCTCCAGATGAGATAGCGCCCATCGCCAAACCAGACTGGTCCCTCGCTCCAGGTTAGACCAGTGGCGAGACGCTCAACGCCGACAACGGTAGGGCGGTATTTGAGAAAGCTCGGATCGAGCGCCTTGAAGGCGGGATCGGGATAGTGCGGGTTCGGTGCCCACTCTGCAAACGCGGAGGTAGTGACGCCCGTCGCAACAGCAGCACCGACAAGCATGCTGCGTCTCGTGATGTCCATGGATTATCCTCCCCAAGGCACGGTCAGCATGTTAGTGACAAGCAACCGGCCGATCAGTTCAGGATTTCAGACTGCAGATGCGCCTGCCGACGGCATGTCGCTGCCTATTCGCCCAAAGTGGGACTTCGGCACGTCCTCCTGGCAGCTCGCAGATAAATTAAATTACACCCGTTTTTCGTGTATACGGAAGGGGCGAAACGGCCACAGTCTTTTGCAATGCGAGAGTCGGGTTCGTTCCATGGCCCCAGGCGGCGGTTCACGGCAGCGAAGCATGATGTCTGCAACGGAGGGCGAACCGGACGGTCGGTGGATGAGGCCCGAACCGCCTCTCGCGACCCCAAGGCGGACACGTTTCTCCTGTGGGAACCCACATCGGACGAATTTTTGGAGGGAGAACCGCTGCGGTCTAAGGCGCGCACCCCTGAATTGGACGGCCGCGGTCTGCCCCAGGCTGCCTTGGAGTATCCCGCACCGCCGTTGGATCGAAGATGCGATTTGTATTTTGTCCCAATCTAATGACACCGTGACCGCAAGCTTGACCATTATATGTCTTGGTTCCTCGGTCTATGAACAATTCGTTGTAGACGATGACTCCCGAAACGGTCGGATTGGCTGAAAATACGCGCATGCCATTCAGATGTCCGATACATCCGTTTTTCGGATTGCAGTCGCTCGTCTGCGCAGGCGCGATTCCAGTCCCGAGCATCGTCAAACCTGTTGCGCCGATAACCAACGATGAAAAGCACAACAGGAGGCGTGGTACGCGGCGGATGAGCATCACCAGTTCCCTTCTCCAAACCTTATCCGATTGAAGCGTCGTGACCCCGATTATTTCGGCCGCAATCTTCCATGTTTCTACCGTGGGTGCAACTTGCCGACTTCTCGATCGTGATGTCCGGATTTGACCCGACTCGAACATTGCGGTCTCTACCTGGATGCGACTCGATCCATGCCCTTGGCCTCTACAACAGTCGCCGCCTCCGGTCCGGCGAGGAACCGGAGAATTGCCTTTGCGGCGTTCAGGTCCTTGGCGTTTGACCCAAGGGCCGCTGAGAAGATGAACGTTCGCCCGAACTCCGGCGGGAACGGTATGAATTCGATTCCGGGAACGATTCTAATTTCGTTCGAGAGCTGAACTGCGATATCGGCTTCGCCCTTGGCGACGAACTCCGCGTTGCGTTGGCCGCGAGTTAGCTTCAGTTTGGAAGTCAACTGGTCCATTATGCCAAGTCGCCGAAATACATCAGCGACGTGAACGCCCGCGACACCACCGGAGGCGGGATCGGTTACGACAATTGCTTTAGCAGCCAACAGCGCCTGCTTGAACTTGTCTACCGAGCTGATGTCGGGCTTCGGCCCGTTTTTGCGGACCCCGATGCCGATCGAGCTTTGAGCCACATCGATTATCGTTCCAGGGACGATGTTGCCATCTGCCATCACCTGATCCAGAACGATCCTCGGTAAGACCGTGACGTCGGCAATTTCGCCGTCCTGGATGCGCTTTCGCAGGTCACCGGCTTCACCGAAGCTGATGCTCACTTGCTGCCCGACACGCCGCACGAGTTGAGGCTGCAGCTCACTGATGACTTCTCGCATGCCGCTGGCGCACAGAATTTTGATTTCGGCGGCTTCCACCGTGTTCGAAATGAAATAGACCGCGCAGGCCAGGACCGCGGCGAACGCCTTGTCGATCACAAACGCCTCCCTGTGTTGTAGAAATCACCCGGAAACACTAGTCCTCTCAAGATATATCTCAACCCGCTACAATTCAGGCGTCAATGGCGGCCATCGGAGAGACGAGGCGCGCAAGTCTGCATTTGGCCCAAACCCGCAGTTCGCGGCAATGCAACGGGATGCCTGCAATTGAAGTAGAAGCGGACGGTCAAGAGACGCAGCCGGCACCGCCGCGCCCGACCTAAACCGGGTCATCGAGCCCTTCTTGAGGCTCCGGCTTCTTCAGCTTGTGTTCCGACTGTCCAACGACCCGAAATCCAAGACGCTCATAGAGCAGGCGCGCGCGGTTGTTCTTCATCACGTCCAACGTGAGAGTCTTTGCCTCCTCCGAGCCTCGTCCATCAACTCGCGCGAGATCGCTGTCCCAATGCCCCGATTTTGCAACGCAAGATACAGTTGCCCGAGATAGACAGAATCGGACGACTCGGCAACCTGCAGCCATCCCGCATCCAATTCGTCTTTGACAATGATAGACGTCCCGGCTGTGTGAGCGTCAGCTCAACGACCTGTTTCTGCCCAGGCTCGTTCCACCTTCCAAGAAGCTCAGTCGTCAATGGCTCCATCAGTTCTCTATAGAGCGACTAGTCTAGGCAAATCGGA
>Ga0179587_10001455_pt1 | contig 10777 bp, 9 predicted proteins | sample CZODoug2_1_08_16_FD_185932 | JGI IMG/M metagenome (GOLD analysis project Ga0179587, IMG submission 185932) | Vadose zone soil fungal communities from Angelo Coast Range Reserve, California, USA - CZODoug2_1_08_16fungal | ecosystem: Environmental > Terrestrial > Soil > Vadose zone | place: USA...
TCAACAAGGCTGACGCGTCAGCAAACACCATACGGCCGTCAATTCTTCTGGACGACGCACTGCCCGCCGGCCGTCTTCAAGCTGCCGCAGAACTGCGATGCTTCATCTGATGACCCGAACGGACCGACCATGGCGCGGTAATAGACCCCCTTTTCGCCGAGATCCGCGCGCTTGATCACCGGATCCTTCGATCCCAGCACCGCCGGGAACTTGCCCTGCAAGGCCTTGAACGAAGCCTGCGCATCGGCCTCATTGCGCTGCGAGGAGACCTGGACCAGGTATCCGCCGCCGGTGGGCGCGGCCTGATCCGTCGGGGTGGTGGCAGCGACCCGCGTTTTGGGTTCCACAGGAACAGCCGTCAGCTGCGGCGTCAACGCCACCGGCGCATTGGCGGTCGAGGCATTGGCGTTCGCCAGCGAGCGGGTGGCCGGCGTCGGCTTTGCCGGTGGCGCCGCCCCAACCGGCGTCGCGGCGGCGTCGGGCTGGTCGCCTTTCACCGAAAGGGTTCTGATTTTCCGCGGCTCATTGCTAGCCAGCGTGCCATTGCCGCCGCTTGCCGGCGGCAGAGCGTTAGAAGCTACACTCGATGCGGGCGGCGGATTCGGGTTTGGGTTCAGCGGCGGAAACACCACGCGCGGGCCGGATCTGGCATTGACGTCGACCGGCGCTTCTTCGCGCGGGACGATCTTCTCGGTGCCATCACCTGCCACCATGCGGTCCGGCAGCTTGCTCGTCGCGTCGGCAGGCGACGGCACGATCTTGGTCGGGCCGGCGTCGGCCCTGATGATCGGCGGCTCGCCGCCGCGGGACGCTCCGACGAAGGTACGATAGGCAAACGCTGCGCCCGTTCCGACTACTGCCAGCGCAAGTACAACGGCAATGGTCATGATGCCACCGCTGCGCTTGGGGACTCGCTCCTCGGTGCCATCGCCGTCGCCATAGCCGTCCTGGTAGCCGTACGGGTCATCCTCCTCCGCATAGGCTTGATCGTACTGAGGCTCCTGCGCGCCGTGGTCGAGCTGACCGTACAGCGCTTCGTCATAGCGCGACGGATCGGGCTCCGGCTCCTGATCGTCGTCGGCGAACGGCGGCGCCTCATGATAACGTGGCTCCAGTGCTGCACGCGGGGGCGCGTGGCGATGCAGTGGATGGATTGCGCTCGGATGTTCCTCCGGGTACTCCACCGGCGGGAGTTCCTGCCGCTGCGGGGCTTCTTGCCGTTGCGGGACTTCCTGCCGCTGCGGGACTTCCTGCCGGGTGGCGCGCTGCATCCACTGCGGCGGCCTCCCGGCGGGGGCCTCATCTGCGGCCACCGGGCGTTGGTATTGATCGCGCTCGCCGCCACGCGGCGGTACCTGCTGATTGGCGCGACCCATGCCGGCGAACGGATCGGTCTGACCGATCAGCCGCGCGAGTTCCGCGAGCGGATCGCCTTCAGCCCTTGCAGGCGCATGCTGGTCACCGCGACGATCATGATCGTCGCCCGCTGGAAACGGTCTATCCTGATATCGATCAGCCATCGTGATGATGCGTGCCCTTCGGGTAAGCCGCCAACCCACTTTTGAAAACGAACTGGCCCCTGCCAGATGCCCTCACAGGTCCCCATGTGAGCGGCGTTCGCCGTGTTCTATCGCATTTCGGCCGGAGCGTCGACGCCGAGAACAGCGAGCCCTGACGCTAGCACCGAAACGACGCCCTGGACCAAAGCCAGCCGCGCCTTTGTGATCTCTGCATCATTATTGATAATGAAGCGTAAATAGGGCAGATCGCGCCCCCTGGTCCATAACGCGTGAAATTCGCTGGCCAGATCATACAGATAAAAGGCGATTCGGTGCGGTTCATGGGCCACGGCCGCCGCCTCGATCATCCGGGGATAGGCCGCCAGCCGCCGCAGCAGGTCGATTTCCCCGGGGTCGGTCAGCCGCTCCACCGCCGCGTCCCCCAAAAATGCCGCCCGGGCGCCGGCCTCCTCCGGCAGGTCCGGAACAACCTCGCGGGCGTTACGGAACACCGAGTGGCCGCGGGCGTGCCCGTACTGCACATAGAACACCGCGTTGTCCTTGGACTGCTCGATCACCTTGGCAAGGTCGAAATCCAGCACCGCATCGTTCTTGCGGAACAGCATCATGAACCGCACCGCGTCGGAGCCGACCTCGTCGACGACTTCGCGCAGCGTGACGAAATCGCCGGAGCGTTTCGACATCTTGACCGGTTCGCCGTTGCGCAACAGCCTGACGAGTTGCACGACCTTCACATCCAGCGTGGCCTCGCCGGCAGAGACGGCCTTGATCGCCGCCTGCATGCGTTTGATGTAGCCGCCGTGATCGGCGCCGAACACATCGATCAGGTTGCGAAAGCCGCGCTCGAATTTGTCCTGGTGATAAGCGATGTCGGACGCAAAATAAGTGTAGGACCCATCGGACTTTATCAGCGGCCGATCGACATCGTCACCAAAGGCGGTGGCGCGGAACAGCGTCTGCTCGCGATCCTCATAGTCCTCGACCTGCCCACCCTTTGGCGGCGGCAGGCGGCCTTGATAAATGTCGCCTTTGGAGCGGAGATAGTCGATGGTCTCGGTGACCCTGTTGTTTCCGGTTTCGATCAGCGACCGCTCCGAAAAAAACACGTCGTGCTTGATACTGAGCGCGGCGAGATCGCCCTTGATCTCTTCCATCATCATCGCAATGGCCTTGGCCCGCACCGCCGGCAGCCAGCCGCTTTCCGGCATCGCGAGTAGCTTGTCACCACATTCAGCGGCCAGCGCCTGCCCCACCGGCTTTAAATAGTCGCCGGGATAGAGTCCTTCCGGAATTTCGCCGATGTCCTCGCCGAGCGCCTCGCGATAGCGCAGGAAAGCCGAGCGCGCGAGCACGTCGACCTGGACGCCGGCGTCGTTGATGTAATATTCGCGGGTGACCGCATAGCCCGCGAACTGAAGCAGGCTGCACAGCGCATCGCCGAACACCGCGCCGCGGCAATGGCCGACATGCATCGGCCCGGTCGGATTGGCCGAAACGTACTCGACATCGACTTTCTCCGCCGCACCTATCCCGCTTCGCCCGTAGCTATCGCCCGCACGCAGCACGGTGCGCAAAGCGTCCGACCAGACCGACGCCTTCAAGGTGAGATTGATGAAGCCGGGACCGGCGACATCGACGGACGCAATCAAATCGTCCGCGCGCAACCTGGCTGCGATCTGCTCGGCCAGATCGCGCGGCTTTGCGTTCGCATCCCTGGCCAGCACCATTGCGGCGTTGGTCGCCATGTCGCCGTGCGCCGCATCGCGCGGCGGTTCGACCACGACGCGCGACAGGTCAACGTCTGCAGACCATCCGCTTTCCTCACCTAGCGTGCGGCAAACCGCATGAACGCGTGCCAGCAGGTTGGCGAAAAGATGCTGGTCGGGCGCAGCTTTGGCGGCAGGTTTCGGCTGAGCGCGAGGTTTGTTGATTGCGCCGTGCCCGGTTTGCTTCAGCAAAGGCCTGGTGCTTTCCTTGACGGGTTTTTCAGTTGCCCTGATCGCTTCAGCGGATGCTTTGTCCTCGGCCACAGGCGCGATCGCGGTTTTGCCGGATGTCGGAGAAACCCGGGATTTCGCACGCCCCTTCCTGGCGCGGCCTTTGGCAGCACGCTTCGCCGCGCCGCCCCTGGCAGGGTTTGCCTTTGGAGTGGCTTTTTTCGCAGTTTTTTTCGTGGACTTCTTCGCTGGTTTCTTGACCGGCTTCTTGGCCGATTTTGTTGTGGCGGGTTTCTTTTTGGCGAGTTTTTTCTTGACGGATTTCTTGACGGATTTCTTCGCCGCCTGCTTCGCCTTCTTTGAGGTTTTCTTCGCCATTGTCGCCTGCTTTTGCGGAGGTGGCTCGCCGCCTAACGCAAATCCGGGGTCGAGTCAAAAAGCCGTTGATGTTCGGTCAGGGCGAAGCGGTCGGTCATTCCGGCGATGAAGTTGCCGATCCGCCTTGCGCGATCGGTTTCGCTGTCTCTGCCATCCGGCGGCCGCCATTCGAAAGGCAGATCGTCCGGTACTTTCTGATAGCGCGCGAACAAGTCGAACAGGATCTGTTCGGCATCGCCCATCACCCGCATCACCCGCGAATGGCGGTACATCCTTAGTTTCAGGAACGACTTGATGCTGGCCTCGGCTTCCCCTGCGTCAGTGGAGAACGCGATCAGCACCTCGCCATGGCCGCGGACATCATCGACGGATTTTGGCTGTGCTGCTTGCAGACGCCTGCGCGCTTCCGAGACGACCGCTCCGATCAAACGCGAAATCAGCTCGCGCACCAGCTCGGCGCCGCGCCGGTCGTCGTCAAGACCGGGATAATGCCTGGCGATATCGGCGATCATCTCAGCGGCGAGCGGGATGATCTTGAGATCGTCGACCGTAAACAGCCCGGCCCGCAGCCCGTCGTCGATGTCGTGGGCGTCATAGGCAATGTCGTCGGCGATCGCGGCGACCTGGGCCTCCGGCGAGGCAAAGCTCCACAGTTCCAGATCGTGGGTCCGGTCGTATTCGGAAACGCCCGCGGGAATGCCGTGCTCGCGGTAGCGCCCGACCGGTGCTCCGCTTCGCTCCGTCAGCGGCCCATTGTGCTTGACGATGCCCTCCAGCGTCTCCCATGTCAGGTTCAGTCCGTCGAAATCGGGATAGCGATGTTCCAGCGAGGTGACGACGCGCAGGGTTTGCGCGTTGTGATCGAATCCGCCATGGGCTTGCAGACAAGCGTTGAGGGCGCGCTCGCCGGCATGGCCGAATGGCGGATGGCCGAGGTCATGGGCCAGCGCCAACGCCTCCGTCAGGTCCTCGTCGAGACCGAGCTGCCGGGCCAGCGCGCGCGCGATCTGCGCCACTTCGAGGCTGTGGGTCAGCCGGGTGCGGTAATGATCGCCCTCGTGGAACACGAAGACCTGGGTTTTGTGCTTCAGGCGGCGAAAGGCCGTGGAATGGATCACCCGGTCGCAATCGCGCCGGAACGAACTACGGGTCTTGCTCGGCGGCTCGGCGAACAGCCGCCCGCGGCTGTGGTCGGGGTCGCAGGCAAAGACCGAGCGAGGAGCAGCCATTCCGACCGACACGGTGTATTGTTCCCCAAAAGGTTTGATTCTGGCGTCTGGCGCACTTAACTATGCTGGAGGCCGGATTCCAAATAATTTGGCGATGGCATCGGCGATCGGAGACCTCTCAGATGACTACAGCCGTCACCATCAGCGAACGGGCCGCCCGCCGCATTGGAGAAATCCTCAAGACCGAGGGCGACGGCGCCATGCTCCGAATCAGCGTCGAGGGCGGCGGCTGCTCGGGCTTTCAATACAAGTTCGACGTCGAGCGCGCGCAAGCTGAAGATGACCTCGTCATCGCGCGCGACAATGCGGTGGTGCTGGTCGATCCGGCCTCGGTGCCGTTTCTGGCGGGTTCCGAAGTCGATTTCGTCGACGACCTCATCGGCGCCTCGTTCCGGGTCGTCAACCCGAATGCCACCGCGTCCTGCGGCTGTGGCACCAGTTTTTCGATCTGAGAACCCTCTCCTCACAATCAGACGCGACGCCGGCTGCGCTTCGCCGCCTTGAACTCCATGTCCGCACAAAGGGGGAATCTTTGGCTTGCCGATGCTGTTGCAAGCCTGACACGCATTCGGAATAAAGGTGGCTCGTGTGACCTCGCCCTGTTGCAGTTGCGAGCCTGCAAAGGCTACGTTGCTTTGCACAACATCGTGCAAAACATTCGGTACGCCTGATTCGGTACGCCTGCGAGGAGGACCAATGAAGCCATTTAACGGCTACAGCGGATTTGTTGACGGACTTTCCGTCCTGCGCGGGCCATGGTTGCGTCCTCTGCGAGCGGCAGCGATGACGATTCTGCTGCTGGTCGTTCCAGTCGGAGCCGGCACGGCGAACGCGACGGCGACAGCTGCTCCCGCAACAGGCGCTCATGTCTATCTCCTCCGCGGCGTGCTTAATATCTTCTCGCTGGGTTGGATGATATCGCGGCGAAGCTGGAGCGGCAGGGCATCCCGGTCACCATTGCCAATTTTGTCTCGTGGTCGTCGCTCGCAGACGAGGCTGCGGCAGAATACAGAAGTGGAAAGGTGCGAACCATCATTCTGGTCGGGCACTCCTCGGGCGCGACGGCGCTGCCGGATATGGTCGCAAGGCTTGGTCAGCTTGGGGTCCCGGTCAAGCTGGCGATAGGCCTCGATTCGGTGTTTCGTACCAAGCTGGCGGGTAATGCCGAGCGCTACATCAACTTCTATGTCGCCAGCGGACCCGGCGAGCCCGTGACGAGGACCAAGGATTTTCGCGGTACGCTGGAGAATGTCGACGTGCAGGCGGTGCCCGGTGTCGGGCACCTCTCGATCGACAAGAACCAGATCATGCAGCAGAAGGTGATCAACGCCATCGACGCTGCGGTCAGGCACCCGGCAGCGGCGTCCGTGGCGCAGACACCGCAGCCGCAGCCGGAATTCAGCGCGGCGAGGCAGAGCCCGGGCAGGAGCGCCGCTGCCGCGCGCAATTGAGTTCAAGCTCCGGGCCGCGCGTCCGGCCCAAGGCGCGCCTCAAATTCCGCCAATTCGTCGGAGATACAGGCCATCGTGGGGCGGATAGCGCATTTTCGGCGATGGCCTTGCCGACGTCGGCGGTTGTGCGCGATAGGCGAAAATCAGACGGATGAGTCCGAGACAAATTCCGCGGCGCCAGGCGGAAGGACGTTGGCGGGGGTTTTATCTGTCCGATTGATCCGCCAGCGTCTAAGGTGTTTCGCGTGCCTGTTCGTCGAAGGTACAAGCAGGAAGCGCATGAACAGTCCGGCGCCAGTTGCAACATTCGTGATCGGAGCGATGCTTTCGGCGAGCGTCCTATGTGGCAGCGTCGACGCGGCGTCGGCCGGCCAGATCGCGGTGTCGAGCAACGCCGCCGCTGAAACGGTCGCAATCCCGCCGCCAGCCAACCCGCCGGCGACAGAGCCGCACGGGCGCGCCTACCTGTTCCGTGGCGCTCTTGGTCCGATCTTTTCGCGCGGCATGGACGGTCTGACCGAAAAGATCGAACGCGCCGGCGTCACCGCGAATGTCTACGAATTCACGATCTGCCGCCTGATCGCCGATTCGGCTGTTCGCGAGTATCGCCGGGATCCCGCTCCGATCATCCTGATCGGGCACTCGATGGGCGGATATTGTGCGCTGAAATTCGCCGAAGTGCTGCAGGCCGAAAACATCCCGGTAAGCCTGATTGTCACGGTCGATCCAGCCCACGTCACGCCCAACGTGCCGCTCAATGTCGAGCGCTACATCAATATCTTCCTGTCGAAAAGCGTTCTGGGCGGCGGCGACGTCAAGCCGGCGCAAGGCTATCAGGGCGACTATGCCAGCTTCGACCTGTCGCAGCAGGAGGACGTGACGCACATCAATATCGACAAGATGGACCTGCTCCACCAGCAAATCGTCAGCAAGATTGTAGAGCTTGGCACGACCCCGGCAAAAGCCGAAGGCGAGGCCGTGCCGCTTCGCTATGTCGTTCCTCCCAACACCGCCATCGAGCTGTGGGACAGCGGTACCCTGGTAGTCGCACGTCCGGGCGATACATTGCAGAAGCTCGCGACACTTCGCCATCTGCCGCTCTGGTCGCTTACCCAGATCAACCGGGAGCCCGACAGCGTGCCGCTGGTGCCTGGTCAACGCGTCATTGTTCCGCGGCATCTTGTGCCGTTCGCTGAGGTCTCCGCGCAGCCCTCGTCCAGGCGCTGACGTGCGGCCCGTCAATGACGGTGTTAGCGCGGCGGCAGGAATGGAATCAGCATCGGAATACGCCGGCAATAAGATCCGTAGGCGTCCGCGCCGAGCTCATTGGTAAGGAAGCCTTCTTCCATGCGTGCCTTCTGCCACATGCCGAGGGAGATCAGCACGGCGCCAAGCATCGCCGTCACAGTCCCGACGGCGATACCGGTCGCCAGCATGCCGGCGATGAGACCCGTGTAGATCGGGTGGCGCACAAGCCCGTACGGGCCGGTGTCAATGACCCGATGACCCTCCTTGCGCGTGATCGAGTTCGACCAGAAGCGTCCAAGGTGAATCCGCGCCCACCACGTGAACGAGATCCCCGCCAGGGTCAGGACGCTAAGCACGTAGATGCCGGGATTGCCAAATTGCCAGAGCGGCTTTTCGCCCAGGATCTGCGCGGTCCATGGCGTAAATAGAATGCCCCCCGCAAGAATGGGAATACGGTAGGCTTGCGAGTCCCAGGTCATCACGTGTTTTTGCGTGCGACCCGACCAGAATGACGCCACGACCCAGCTGAAAAGCCAGGTAATCCAGATAATCGCCAGCAACTGGGTGGGCCAGGTGGCGGTCCATCCACTCCAGACGGCGGCAAGTAATTCGCGCGGATCATAAGACATGTTTCAGATTATATGACAGGATCGCGTTATGAGCCATACCGTCGACCCGCATGAGCGGGGCGAACACGCGGAGTCCCGGGGCGACTGGATGGTTGCTGATCGCCGGCGGCGTCACGGAGATAGGCGATGGTCTCGCGCAACGCAGGCTCAACAGGCCGCGGCGCGTAGCCAAGTTCGCGTTCGGCTTTTTCGATCGAAAGGGACGTCGCGCGCCGCGCGATCCGCACACCTTCCGCCGTTCCGGAAGGAGGTTTTCGCGTCACATAATCGGCGATGAGTTCCATCATTGCAGCGGCGGCTTCCGCGACCTTGGCGGGGACCGGAATGAGAAAACTACGGCGGTCGTTATTTTCTGCCACAAGGCGAAGAACCTGCTTCAGCGGGATGCTTTCGCCGCCGAAAATGTAGCGATGCCCGACTTGCCCGCGCTCCATGGCCAGTAACAGACCGGCTGCGACGTCGCGCACGTCGACAAGGTTCACGATGAAATCGAGATACAGTTGAAAACGCCGGTTGAGAAAATACCTGAGCATCGCGACAGGCGGAGTTAGGTTGTGATCGTGAAGCCCGATCGGCATGGTCGGCGTGCCGATGACGACCGGGAAACCGGACGCCGCGGCCTGCATCGCGCGTTGCTCCGCCAGCATCTTGGAGCGGGTATAAGGCCCCGGCATGTGGTCAGCCATCGGCAGGGTATAATCCGCGCCGGCTTCCTCGGAAGCCGAAGAGCGGAAAAGAATGGATTCAGTCGAGCAGTGCAGGAACCGCCCAATGCCATGCTTGCGAGCAGCGGCAAGGACGACTTCCGTGCCGCGGCAATTGACCGCATGAAAATCGCTTTTCTGCCGCATCCACATGCCGGGCAGACCGGCGAGATGATAGACTTGTTCGACGCCGCGCACGGCTTCCCCTACCCGGTCCGGATCGAGCACCGAGCCTTCGACATAGTCGACTTCAGGCACGGGATGGGTCGGAGGGTGGATATCCAGCACGCGCACCCGCAGACCCCGGTCGACCAGCGTCGTTACCAGGTGCTGTCCGATGAATCCGCTGCCGCCGGTAACGAGTACAGAGGTCATGAGTTTGGGTGCGTCTCGCCGTTACGTGCATCGGCGTAAAACGTAGTGCCCAGAGCCGCTGTTTGCGGAACTGGATCGATAATCAGGGCAAGATCATGCCTAAAGCCGAGCACAATGAATAACTTCGCCATCACAAACATCGGACCGAGCAATAGATGGGGCGGATTGTCCAGAAGCGCCGGCTGTCGTCGTTCGAACAGCCGATGCCCTATAATCTGCAAACTGACGCCCACGACGATCAGAACAGCCGAGATCGACCACACGGCGGCGACACTTGCGTTGCTCACGATGATGGCCGCAGTCGAAAGCAATAAAACCGCGGTGGCAACGATCCCCATTCCGAGAGCGGTATCGAGCAGCAACCAGTAAATCAGAACAGGCAAGACCATCATGGCGGCCATCGTGGTTTGGACGCCAAATAGGTGGACCGACCAGAAATTGAGGGGGAGAACAGCGGCCAGGAACAAGAACATGATCCCGAATACGTGCATCGCGCAATTCCAGGGATCGCGGTGATACTCGACGTAATCCGCAAGCTGGCGCCGAAAATAAGAATTCATACTGAGTTCACTACATGTCTCGCCTGCGGGAGCTTCCCGCGGCCGGCGGTCACAAGAATTAGGCGTCCCCCTTCATCACCTAGCTCCCTGGCAGGCACCTTAGACGTGGGACTAGGCCGAAGTCAAAGCGCGCCTGCGCGATTTGTTGTTTGCAGATCGCGGACCAGAGGACGACAAGTAGCGCCGTACCACCGTTGCACGCGCAAAATCAGATTCGCGCTCAATGACTTATCCATAGCATCCGGCGTTTTGATCAGGACGGCGCAGGACCCTGCATCATCGATCTGTCATTCAGCCGCCGCGACCTTTGGCCGCTCCACATCGTCGAACTCGCCTGCTTGCGGTTCAAGGCGGCGCTTCAGGCGGCGGTCGATCCGGTCGAGATAGATATAGATCACCGGCGTGATGAACAGCGTCAAAAGCTGCGATACGCAGAGACCGCCGACCACGGCGATGCCAAGCGGCTGACGCAGTTCAGCACCGGCGCCGGCGCCGATCGCAATCGGCAGCGTGCCGAAAATCGCCGCGAACGTCGTCATCATAATCGGCCGGAACCGCAGCAGCGCGGCTTCGCGAATAGCATGTTCGGCGCTCAAGCCCACGCGACGGCGCTCCAGCGCGAAGTCGACCATCATGATGGCGTTCTTCTTGACGATGCCGACCAGCATCACGATGCCGATCATCGCGATCACCGACAGCTCCATGCCGAACAGCATCAAGGTCAGGATCGCACCGATGCCGGCCGA
>Ga0179587_10001456_pt1 | contig 10774 bp, 10 predicted proteins | sample CZODoug2_1_08_16_FD_185932 | JGI IMG/M metagenome (GOLD analysis project Ga0179587, IMG submission 185932) | Vadose zone soil fungal communities from Angelo Coast Range Reserve, California, USA - CZODoug2_1_08_16fungal | ecosystem: Environmental > Terrestrial > Soil > Vadose zone | place: USA...
GAGCCTGGCGGCAACCGCGATGAAGCCCGGTCCCTCGACGCGGATATCATAGGAATTCGCGATCAGACCGCGCAGTGTGGTCAGGACGCCGCTGCCTGCGGCACCCGAGAACGCCATGACGATGAGCGTCGCGCCGGCCATCACGAACCACGTGCTGACCTCCTGGCTCTTGACCACATCGCCGCGATCGTGGGCCTCCTGCAGGCGCTTTTGGCTAGGATCGAGTGATCGTTCGGTGTCGTCTTCGGCCATTTTGTCGCAACCGTGCGTTCCAGAGATTGGATGGGAGACACAAAGCTCAGTACGGAGCGAGCGTGGTAAGCATGTTCTCGACCGCGCTGAGAAACACGGTCATCATGGCCCCAAGCACGAGCAGAAGGACGAGAAGACCGAGCAGGATGGAGAGCGGGAGGCCGACGAAGAAAACCTGCATCTGTGGCATCAGCCGCGACAGGACGCCAAGCCCGAGATTGAACAGCAGCCCGAACACCAGGAAGGGCGCGGAGAGCTGAATGCCGATGCGGAATCCGGTCGCCACGGTGCGGGTGGTGAGGGCCGCGACGTCGCCCAGAAACGGAATCTCGCCGGGCGCGAACAGCGCATAGCTGTCATTGAGCGCGGCGATCGCAAGATGATGGAGATCCGTCGCGAAGATGAGGGTAACCCCGAGCATGGCGAGGAAGTTCCCCACGATGACGCTCTGCTGGCCCAGGGTGGGGTCGATGGCGGTGACAAATCCAAGACCCATTTGTTGCGCGACGACGACGCCGGCGACCTGCAGGCAAGACATGATCAGTCGCACGGAGAATCCCAGCACCGCGCCAATGAACAGCTCCTCGCCGAGCATCGCCATGAGCGGACCGAACGATTGCAAGTCGAGCTGATAGGCGCTCTGATGCAGCGGCAGCAGGATTGCGGCAAGCAACAGCGCCACGGTGAGACGAATGCGAACCGGCACGTTGAGCTCGCCCAGGCCCGGCAGCAGCATCAACATGGTGCCGACACGCGCAAACACCAGAATGAAGCTGGCGGCAATTGCCGGAAGAAAGGAGACGTCGATCCGCATCGCGGGCCTATTCTAACCTCCCCTTGAAACGGCGAGGCATGGGCGGCCTTCGGCCGCCGTTCGTGACACCAAGAACACCGATGCCAAGCATCCGCCATGGCGGCAGCGCCCGGTGGGGGTTTCGGCCGCCTCTTCGATGCGAGCGAACCGTGGGAGCGTCTGAACCCTCACTCGGCTCGCTAAGCTCGCCGATTTCCCGCTTTCACGCAGAGGTGAAGAAAGCCGGAGCACGGCGGTCATTCCGCCGCAATGCGCGCCGCGATCCTGAGCATGTGGCTTTGCAGCAAGTCGGCCATGAACGGCAGCGCGATCAGCATGGCGGCAAAGATCGCGAGAATCTTGGGCACGAAAACCAGCGTCATTTCCTGGATCTGAGTGAGCGCCTGCAGCAGCGAGATGGCGACCCCGACGACGAGGCCGATCAGCATTAGCGGGCTCGCCACCAGAACGAGCGTCACGAGGGCGTCACGCGCCACGTCGAGAACCTCCGGGCCGGTCATCCCGTCATCCTCCGGTTGCGCACGAGAGCCATCAAATTGGCATCGACATGATGCTTTGGTAGGCCTCGATGACCTTGTTGCGGACCGCCACCATCGTTTCGACCGCGACCTCGGTTTCGGAGACGGCGGTGACGACGTCGACCATGTCGGATTTGCCGGCGATCATCGACTGGGTCTGGGCGTCGGACTTGCGGCCGGACTCGGTGACGGAATTCAGCGCATCCTTGAGCATTGCGCCGAACGAGGGTCCGTTGCCAGCCTCGCCGGCGACGCCGGCCGCCTTGCCGAGACCGGCGGAAGGATCGGCGAGACGGGCAACGTTGGCATAGGCACCGGCGGCGACGGACGGGATGGTCATATCGCGGTTCCTTCAATCAGGACTTGAGGATGTCGAGGGTGCGCTGAATCATGGCACGGGTCGCGTTGATGACGTTGAGATTGGCGGAGTACGAGCGTTGCGCATCGCGCATATCGGTCATTTCAATCAACGGATTGACGTTGGGATATTTCACGTTGCCGTTGACGTCGGCAGCCGGATGGCCCGGCTCGTTCTTGATTTGGAAGTCGGAGGAATCGGTCTTGACCGAACCGAGCTTCACGACGCGGGCGCCGAGCGCGTTATCCATCTCGGATTGGAAGGTGGCGATCTGGCGCCGATACGGGTCGCCGCCCGCTCGGTTGGGGGTGGAATCGGCATTGGCGATATTCTCGGAGATGACCTGCATGCGCCCCGCCTGGGCGCGCAGACCGGAGGCCGCGATCGCGATCGATTTCATCAGGTCCATGATTTTTCCAACCTTCGCTCACCGTTGCGGCGTCACTTGGCGATTGCCGTCTTGATGAGACCGAGCCCGCGGGTGTAGAGCGCGGTCGCGGCCTGGAAATCCATTTGGTTGGATGCGACTTTCATCATCTCGTCTTCGAGACTGACGGCATTGCCGGTCGGCACCACTTCGAAGTCCTGCCCATGCTGGAGCTCGAATTGACTCCCTGCCCCATCGGAGCCGGCGAGGTGGACGGGGTTCGTGCGCAGAAGCGTCAACGCGGCGGTGCCGGGCCGGCTGGCATCGAAATTGGGCGGCGCGAGGTCGGTCGGCTTGAATTCGGGCGTATCGGCATTTGCCACATTCTCGGCCAGCAGGCGCTGGCGCTCCTGGTGCCAGTGCAGCTTCGTGCGCAGCATCGAGAAGATCGGGATATCGGATATCGGCATTGTCTCTGCCTCCCGCGATGGAACCACGCGGCAGACTTTGCCGGGCATATGGTTAACACACAGTTAAATCTGGGGATTTCCGTCATTTGCCATTAAACCGCCGTTTACCATGGTAATCCTTTAGCCAAGCTGAAGAGGTGGTCTGCGGGGTAGACTTTCTTAATGCTTTGTTAGGATTGAATGCGGCAAATATTGCCGCGGGCGTTAACCATTCAGGCGATTCCTGATAGACACGCCAAGTCCCCCGGGCCGCAGGGAGGAGCTATGTTTGAGAGTCTGTTCGGCGCGGAAATGCCGCTTCTGATGCGGTTTTTCATCGCCTTTCTTGTCGTGTTGGGGCTGATCGCCGTGACGGCGTGGGTCGTGCGCCGGTTCGGCGCCGAACGGCTCGGCGCCGCGACTGCCCGCGGCCGCCAGCCGCGCCTCGCCGTGATCGATGCCGCCGCGGTCGACGGCCGCCGCCGTCTGATCCTGATCCGGCGCGACAATGTCGAGCACTTGCTGATGATCGGCGGTCCGAGCGATGTGGTGATCGAGCCCAACATCGTGCGCGCCGCCGCGGCAACCCGCGAGCAACCCGCCCCGGCGCGAGCGTCGGCGGCAACCGACGCGCTGCCCCGGGCACTCCCGCTCGGCGACGTCGGCGCATGGCCGTTACAACCGGAGCCCGCACCCGCTCCGCGTCCACAGCGCTCGCCCGCTCCTGAGGAAACGATGCAATGGCCGGCGGAAGCAGAATTGCCGCCACCGCCTCCTCTGCCCCCACCGGCGGCGCCGAGGCGCCAACCGCGGCCTGCCGATCCGCTGGCAGGGCTGGCGGCGGAGCTTGCGCGTGCGCCCGAGCCGCCACCACCGCGCATTCCGATGATGCCGGCCAATCTGGGACCGGAAGCCTACGCGCCGCCGCCGCGCCAGCGCGAACCCGTACGCGAGCCGCCGCGCGAGCCCGTTCGCGAACGGGAGCCGATGCGCGAGCCCGCTCGGGAACGAGAGCCGGTGCGCGAGCGCGAAGTCGCACGGGAACGTGAACCTATTCGGGAGCGCGAACCGGCTCGCGAGCGCGAAGTCGCCCGAGAACGAGAACCGGTCCGCGAGCGCGAGCCCGCTCGGATGCGCGACCCGGCTGCCCCGCCCTCCGCCGCTGATCCGGAATTCAATGCCAATGCCGACCAGAACCTGGCCGACATGGCGCAGCGACTGGAGGCGGCGCTGCGCCGTCCGCCCAAGGCCAACGAGGCGCGTCCGGTGGAATCCCCGGCACGAGCCATGAACGCGGACGTGATCCCCGGACCGCCGGCCAATTCGCGCTCCGCCGCCCCGCCAGCGGACGCGGGCCCTGCACGCACGGAACCAAAACCTCAAAAATCCCTCTACGACAGCCTGGAGAAGGAGATGGCGAATTTGTTAGGCCGTCCGAGCGGAAAATCTTGACATCATTAACAAGAGCCCGCCGCGTTCGTCTTACGACGGTAGCGGGCTTGGTGGCACTGTTCCTGGCGATGGCAGCGTCTCCCGCCGGCGCACAGGATATCAGCATCAATCTCGGTCAGGGCGGCGGGTTGACCGAGCGCGTGATCCAGCTGATCGCGCTGTTGACGGTGCTGTCGCTCGCACCCTCGATCCTGGTGATGATGACCTCGTTCACCCGCATCATCGTGGTGCTTTCGCTGCTGCGCACCGCGCTCGGCACCGCCACGGCGCCGCCCAATGCGGTCATCATCGCGCTCGCGCTGTTCCTCACCGCCTTCGTGATGGGGCCGGCGCTACAGCGCTCCTATGACGAAGGCATTCTCCCATTGACGAACAACGAAATCAGCGTCCAACTGGCATTCGAGCGCGCGACCGGGCCGCTGCGCACGTTCATGCAGAAGAACGTGCGCGAAAAGGACCTGCAGCTGTTTGCCGATCTCTCCAAGGAACCGCCGGCGGCAACGCCGGCGGATATGTCGCTGCGCATTCTGGTTCCGGCCTTTATGATCTCCGAGCTCAAGCGCGCCTTCGAGATCGGCTTCCTGTTGTTTCTGCCTTTCCTGATCATCGATCTTGTGGTCGCTTCCGTGCTGATGTCGATGGGCATGATGATGCTGCCGCCGGTCGTAGTATCGCTGCCGTTCAAGCTGATCTTCTTCGTACTGGTCGACGGCTGGAGCCTGGTGGCCGGCAGCTTGATCCAGAGCTACGGAACCTAGCGCCGGGTGGCCGCCAGCGGCGGCACTCGCATCGCTTCCGGGCCGGCTTTTCCTGAAGATGCTCTTTATATGCGAGGCCGCATCTTCGAACGGAAAACCGGATTTCACCCCCGATCGAGCCGGGGGCATGCTTTTCCTGAAAATGCTACTATCGCGCCGCGGTACGGCCCAAGGCGGGCTGCGGCGTCGCGCTTCCGGTCACCCCCGGATTGGGCTTTGCGCGGGGACGGTTTTTGGCGGCAGCGCGTTGGTGGTCTCCGGATAGCGTGCGCGCATGTCCCGCAAGAAACCGGAGAGCGTGTCTACCGCGGCGACCGCGTGGGCAGCGGCGCGGAAATCCGCGCCGCTGGCATCGACCGGCTCTGTGATCACGTCGAACGACCGGTGGTCGGGACCCTCGCCCATCTTGGCGGCATAGCGCTCGCGAAACCGGGCAAGTCCGAGCATATCTTCGCCCAACGCATAGCCGGCAGCGGCGCGCAATATGTCGGACCGCTCCAGCTCGTTGAGCGGCGCAAGCTCCTTCCAGCGGTCACCATAGTTCAGCTCGATCCGCTCGGCCGCCGCGCCCCAGCGGTGTGCGGTCCAAAGAATATCCGAATGCAGCCTGCCCGATTCAGCTCCGCCGATATTAGCGATAATTTCGAGCGCCAAGTCATACCGCCCCAAATCCGACAGCGCGCGTGACTCGATCAGCAGTCGCTGTTGGCGCATTTCGCTGCTGACATCCTCCACGCGGGTGGCGCGCAGCGTCGCGAACGCGTCGTCCGGCTTGTGGTTCATCAGATAGATCACCGCCAGCCGCGTGGCCACCTGGGCGCGCGCAGCGCCCTGCAGGCGGTGATCCACTTGGTACTGCAAGAGTTCCGCGGCCTGATCAAGCAAATCAACGGCTACCAGCCGGTCAGCGAGACGGCGGATCATCTCATCGCCACGCCGGCCGATCGGCGTCAAATCGCGGAAATCGTAGAACAGCGCCAGCGCGTCGATCGGCGGCAACGCATCGCCGCGGTCGGCCAGGAAAATGTTTTCGAAGGTTTCCGCCGCCTCGTCCTGGATGGCGCGCGTGATCTCCGAATCCGGGTGCGCCATGATCGCGATCCGCATGATATGGAACGCGTCCCGATAGCGACCGTCCTCGGTGTAGAGATGCGCAAGCAATTTCAGCGCCTCGATCTCGGTGTCATCGCCACGCCAGACCGTCGTAAGCGTTTCGAGCTTGTCGATGGCATCATTCCGCGGGAGTTGCCCGAGCGCGTTCTTCAGCTTGATCTCGCTCAACTGTCCCTGCGCCGCCGCCCGGCGATCTGAGGAATCGGCGGCGAGCTGATAAGACTGGAGCGCATCCTTGGTGCGGCCGAGCCGTTCCGCGACCTTGCCGGTGTAGACCGCCATGATCGGCTCCCACTCGGGCGGGACACCCAAAATCTCGAATTCGTGCATTGCGTTGACGGCGCCGGCCATATCCCCGACCCCGAGCGCAACGCGAACGATCTCCCGCAGCACCCTTCGCTGCAGCTCGGCCGGCAGCCGCGCGATCCGCGCGTCGACGTCACGGAAGCCTTCCTCGGCGTCCGCCCAGCGGCCGAGGCCGGAATAGGCCAATGCCCGCCATAATGGCGCATCGAATTGGTTCCCCACCATCGGATTGGCGAGATCCTTCAGTGCCTCTTGCGGGCGCTCCATCATGACATTGGCGACGGCGCGCAGCACCAGGGGAATCGGGTCGGCAGCACTCGGCGGATTGTCCTTGATCGCGACGTCGAGCACGCCCTTCGCTTCGGCGGTCATCCCCCAGGTCAGATAGAAGCGCGCGAGATCGACGCGAGCCGCGAGTCGCTGCGATTCCGTCGCCTTCGCGGCCGAGAACAGCAATTGCGATTCGCGCTTGCGGAACTCTTCTTTGCGATCGACGCTCCACAGATCGGGGTTGACGACGTTGGGACCATCATCGCCAGAAGCCTGCTGGGACTGCAGGCCGGGTTGCAGAAGCAGACCCGACAGGGTGAGCCCGGCCGGCCGGGTCACGGTCACCCGGTCGGAGGAGAGCCCGACACTGAGATCATCGGCCAATGGCTGGACCACAACGCCCTGGACCGACGTCAGCATGCGGAATTCGACGAACTCCTGGCCGTTGATGAAACCGCGCACCGGCGCCAGCGCCGTCACGACCCAAAGCGTGTCGCCGACATCGGGATCCTCGAGCCGATGCACGCGACGCGGATCGGCGACCATCACCGAGGCGGTCGCGCGCGAGGAAGTTGTGCCTTCGCGGACAACGGCCAGCGCCCGGGTCCGGTCGGTGATTTGGGAGCCGATATTGATAACCCAGGTATTTCCCTCCGTCACCACGCCGATCAACTTTGGGCGCTCGAGCTTGATACGGACAATCGATCCATCCGACCGGGGCGTCACTGTCGCGCTCTTGATGTTGTGGCCGGGGTCGTTTGCCAACTCAGTGACCTTGATATCGGCGTTGGTGTCGAAGACCAGCCAAAGCATGTCGGCGCGGCGAAACACGGCCGCAGGTGTCGGGCTCGCGAATGGAACCCGCAGCGAGAGATTTTCACCCTGCATCTTCAACAGGACCTTGATCGTCGAATTCGGATCGGCCGGCGTCGTCGTGACATCCGCCGGCGGCTCGCTCGCCGGCGGGTCAGCGAGCGCATTCGGGGACGGCGATGCGGCCGGCCCGGGGCTGGGCGCGGCCTCCGTCGGCAGCGGACCGCTTGCGCCGGCGGCGACCGCAACCGGTGCCGGTGCCGCCGGAGCGCGAATTGGCGGTGGCGGAGCCGGAATGGACGCTTCCGGCGCTGCCGCTTCCGGCGCCGCCACCGGCACGACATTTTCTTCTGACGTCGCCGGAACAGAGCGAACGTTTTGGCGTGAGGCGGCTGCCATTACGGGGGCACGCTTCGGATCCGAAGCGCCCGACGCAGCCTTCGCGGGCACGGTTTGGGGGGGCTCGGGGTCTGCGGGCGGAGAGCCCTTCCTGACCATCAGATCGGCGGCGAGCGCCGCCAGCTGATCGGCTGGCTTCCCATCCCGTGGCCGGCCATCCTTGCCTTCGGCCGAGCCAATATCAACCACGTAGCTGTTGTCCTCGCGGAAAGTGCGGACATCGACCTTGCCCCGGAACGCAAAGCGTACCCTCGCTGTGTCCTGCTCAAGCTCGCTGTCGATCGATTGGAGTGCGGCTGGCAGGGCCGCTTTGGCGTCCGCCAGATCGAAGTTGAGCATGCCGTTGAAAGTGAGCGTCAACTTGTCCTTGCGGTTGTCGGCCGCAACGCCGATGGGTTCCGGCAACTGGAACAAGTAACGAGTGAAGGTCGGTTGGGTAGCGACCCGGACTCGAATCAATGTGGGCTTGCGGTCGCGATCGACCGGATGTTCCAGGCGCAGCTTCTTTTCGGCGTCGCGGGCGCGGCGGGCGAGATCCTCGATTACCTCGCGAGGCAATCCGGGCGGAAGGCCGCTCCAGCTATCAGGCAGGAGATCAACGAACAGCTTGTCGCCGGCGAGCATGGAATGCATCGCCACGCGACGGGCCAGCGCGATGCGGACGGCCTTGCCGTCGGGGTCCCGACGGGCAGCACCGATATAGTCGCTGGCGCCCTCGCGCAGGTGGTCGACATTCAAATCGACCGGCTGATCAAAGCTGATGACGACGATATTGTTGGCAGCCCGGACCTGGGCCTCGACATCATTTCCGAGGCTGAAGATCAGCCGGGCAAAGCCGTTTTCGACGGCGGCGGTCGCCGTGCCCTTGACCGCCTCGGCCGCAGCCGGCCGCGGCAGGAAAAGCGTGACCAATATCAACGACTGCAGCAAGAGCAGAACGGCAATGCGCCGCGCGCGCGCCGCCAAACCTCGCCTCGCGTACGACGAGCACACCTTCACCAATGTCACTCGACCGGCCATACCGCCGTTCCTCGCCGGCCTCGACGCCTGCACTAACCTCGGCCGTGCAAGCTAGACCTGCGGCTTTAATGTGGCGTTAAGAACAAGCGCTGAAATCCGGTGTTTGGGGTTGTCTTTGTGCCCGCTCCAGCACCGGCAGCGAGCATCAATTCGGGGTCGGCTGGCCTTGGATTTTGGGTAGCGCGTCGGCCTGCGGCTGATCTTTCTGGGCCGAACGCACGGCCATCTCGACCGTCAATCGTTGCGCGTTCTCAGGCGTCATCTGCGCAAGAATATCGGACATGCGACGCGGATTTATCTCCTTGGCGACGTCGAGCAGAACCTTGATGTCGAGGCCATCAAATATCTTGGCGGCATCCTTGGCCTTCATGTTTTCGTACATGGTGACGATGTTCTTGAACCGCGCCGCCTCCGCTTCGTCCCTCTGCTGCAGCGTGGTGTCGACGCGTGCCTGGAGGTCCTTGAGCTCTTCGATGCGACCCGCGACCCTCTTTTCCGCGGCCCGCAGCAGGTCTTCGCGGATGTCGAGATCATGGGCGCGCACATCGAGCGCGGCGCGCCGCTTCTGCAGGCTTTCGAGAATTGCCCGTTCAGCCGGCGACACCGGACGATCGACATCGAGCGGCACCGGCGTGCCGTTGAGCAAGGATGGAGGCGGAGACTCGGGGGGCTGCTTTGCGGCAGGCACCTCGCCATTGGGTGCAGGCGTTTCCGCCTTGGGCGGGCTCGGGGTAGCCCCGACCGCGCCGGTGATGTCGGGGTTCGCAGGGCTTGCTGTCGAATCCACCGGATCGCGGTCGTCGGGAAAGTTGAACATCTGCTGGGCCCAGGATGGCTTGCCGGCGGCGGACGGACGCGCGAGCCTGGGGGCGGTGATCGTACCGGTAATCCCAATCGCGTCATGGCGGCCGCGGCCGTCGGCGAGATTTTCGAACAGATAACCGCCGTCGAGAACAAGGCCGAGCGCCTTGAGGGCGAACAGGGCAATCGCCGCGATGAGCACGACCGGGACGAGCCGCACATCACGAAGAAGACGGATCAGAAAGCCGGTCATGCGGCAAGCGTGCCCAAACGGGAACGCGCGCGCTCGGCGAAGGCTTGCGCGGCGGCGGCCACCGCCTTGGGATCACGCGTAGCGCCCTTGGGATCAGCCGCGGCGCCCGGTTCGGGATCTCCCGCAGCCGGCCGTGCCGCCGCGACGATGCGGGAGAGTTGCTTGATCAGAACATCGCCGGCCTTGATCTGCTCCTGCAGCTCGCCGCAGCAGCGATCGGCGTTCCGCAACCGTTCGCCCAGAGTGCGGTCGCATTCATGCGCGGTTGTCTTCAGGCCGGCGACCGCCCGCTCGGCGATTTCGGTGGCGGTGATCAACTCCGCGATCGTTGCCTTTAACGATTGCTCGTCCGCCTTGAGCCGCTTCAAGCGATTGTTGAGGATGACGCAATAGGTGATCGTCAGCAGGAGCAGAATCGCGACCACGCTCTCGATCATGAATCCGAAGCCGTAGGTCACTGGGCCTCCATGCGGGGGGTCGATCCATCCGCCTTTTCGAACATCGCAAGGGTCATTCTCGGTCTGCGCAAGGGCTTGGCGACGCGCACTGAAATGCGATCGCCGACGCGGCCCATGCGGCCCTCCGTCAGTGTAACGTCGCCGCACCGCACGCTGATATTGGCATCGGCCTTGATCCCCAAAAGCAGGGTCTCGCCGAGCTTGAGATTCATCAATTGCCGCAACGGCAGTTTGGCCTCGTAAAGCACTGCATTGATTGCGATTTCGGCCTGTCCGATCTCGGTCGCGAGGTGACCTTCCCAGATCGGGTCGCGGCCGAATTTCTCACCCATGAACATCTGCAGCAGGACTTCGCGGATAGGCTCGATGGTGG
>Ga0179587_10001457_pt1 | contig 10773 bp, 7 predicted proteins | sample CZODoug2_1_08_16_FD_185932 | JGI IMG/M metagenome (GOLD analysis project Ga0179587, IMG submission 185932) | Vadose zone soil fungal communities from Angelo Coast Range Reserve, California, USA - CZODoug2_1_08_16fungal | ecosystem: Environmental > Terrestrial > Soil > Vadose zone | place: USA...
TATCTGGAGCTTCGCAAGCACCTGGGTGAGGTGTTCCGCAAGCTCGCGGCGCAGAAGGAAGCGAAGATCGAGGAAGGGCATCTAATGCCCGACCACGTTCACATGATGATCTCGATCCCACCGAAAATATTCGGTGTCGCAGGTGGTAGGCTTCATCAAGGGAAAGGGCGCGATCCACTTGGCGCTGGTCTACGGGGACAGGAAGCGGAAACTTCGTGGGCCAGCACTTCTGGGCGCGCGGCTTCTTCGTCAACACGGTGGGACGGGACGAGGAGGCAATCCGCGCCTACATCCGCAACCAGGAGAAGGAGGATCAGAGAATGGACCAGCTCGATCTCTGGCGTTGACCCAGCCAAGCTTCAAGGGGCCGCGTCAGCGACCCCTTTCCGCCGCCCCGGGCGGCCCCAATCTAAGGCCCCCGGCTCTGCCGGGGGATACTTACCGCATGATGTGCGTCGAACGGCGCCGCTAAGCGGTCCTAGGCAAGCCGCTGTCGTCTTCTGAGGAGGAGCAAAGCGGCAGACCAGGAGGCCGACACCAGCAGCGAGATGACGAGTGCTGTCGCGGTTCCCCAAGGCCGGATGGCGACATGCAGGGTCAGCAGCATCATGCCGAACCCCAGCATCGAACGGAGAGCATTGGCTGCGAGCAGCGACGATGCCATGGCGCCGATCCGTGGCCGCACGATGACAATCAGGCTGATGAGGCTGATTGGAAACACGGCCGCAATCCCGGTCGCATTGGGACCTAGTATCGAGCTGGCCGCGACGACGAGCGAGACGAAGGCAGCAACCGCCACGGCGCGGACAGGAAGGTCAAACCACCGACGCTGTGCGGGAGGTGCCGATTTGGATTCCGTGCTTTGGACCGCGTTTAGCAGGGTGAAGCCGACCCCGTAGACGATGAGGTTCAGCAGGAACGCCGTTAAGGGGGTCCAAATGACCTGTTCCGTTGCTAGACTCGCTGCCAGCCATGCCAGCACGGCGGCACCGAGGCCTCGCCGTGGAGACATGCTCCCAGCCAAAAGTCCGTAGGCGATCAGGAACAATCCGGTCGCCGCGTTTGCCGCAAAACTGCTGAGCGCGCTCGCAGCAACGAAATCCGCTCCGTGCTGCATGGCCAGAAAAACATATGCGGGTCCTGCTGATACCGGCAGGCTGGCGATCAAAGCGCCCCAGAACGGGCCAAGAGCTTCGGCACCTGCGGAAGCCGATACAACAAGTAGGGCTGTTGCCGAGGCTCGGATGAGGGGCGGCAACCACAATGTGGCGGTCATTGGATACGATCTTCCGCCTGCCGGGCGGATCATCCAGACCGCCCTTCGACAGGACTCGATGGCCGGATGTCAGGTCGAAGCGCATCACTACATGCCTCGCCTAACGCCGTGATGCGAGAGCCGTCACGAACTGTCAAGGTGGCAAAGTCGGCCGTTCAAAGACCGCTTCTAGTCGGGTGCCGCGGCGCTGGCGGCGCCCGCCGACCGTCCGCTTCGACTTCAATTGCGGGGATCAATTGCAGGCATCATGTTGCACTGCGGCGAACAGCGGGTCGGTGCCATGGTCAGACCTTCGAGGTTATTCACTCTCTTCGGCGGCGCAAAGATGGCCATCATCGGCAAAAAATTCGTCTTCCAGTTGCCGCGTGTTGATTGTAACGTCCATCTCAATCTACCGCCTCTTTAATCGGCGGCAAGAAACAACCGTGGGGGAAACCAATGACCGCAGTGGCTACATACCCGACGCTGTCCACATCCGAGCACAGTGCGCAACTGCGCAAGGCCGTCATCGCGTCAACCATTGGCACCGCAATTGAGTGGTATGACTTTTTCCTTTATGGCACGGCGGCCGGGCTGATCTTTGGTAAGCTTTACTTTCCCAACGAAGATCCGTTAACGGCGACGCTCGCTGCATTTAGCACCTATTTCATCGGCTTCGTCGGACGACCTATCGGTGCCGCGATCTTCGGCCATTACGGCGATCGCATCGGTCGCAAGGCGACGCTCATAGCCACGCTTCTGTGCATGGGCATTGCGACTTTCCTCATCGCCTTTGTGCCGACATATGAATCAATCGGCATTTGGGGCGCCGTCATCCTCACGGTTCTACGGATGATTCAGGGCATCGGAGTTGGCGGAGAATGGGGCGGATCCGTGCTGCTGGCGATGGAATGGTCACGCACCTACGGTCAACGAGGGTTAGTCGCGTCATGGCCGCAATTCGGAGTTCCGTGCGGCCTGTTCCTGGCAAACCTCGCAATCCTTGCATTCAGCCAATTATCAGGTGATCAGTTTGCCACCTGGGGCTGGCGAATTCCGTTTGCGCTCTCGATCATACTCGTTGGTGTCGGACTCTGGATTCGCCTGGGCATCCTTGAGACGCCAGTGTTCCAGCAACTCCTGAACAAAAAGAAAATCGAGAAGGCCCCCATCATTGAGGTTCTCAAGAAGCACCCGAAGGAGATAATCCTTTCTGCATTGCTGCGGGTGTCCGAGCAAGCACCGTTCTATGTCTTTACCGCATTCATCTTTGCTTATGCCGTCGGTACTTTGCATATGTCGCGCAATCTGATCTTGATCGCAGTCCTCGCCGCGGCTTGCGTCTCGTTTGTCACCATTCCCCTGTCCGGCCACATCTCCGACCACATCGGCCGAAAGAAGATGTATATGATTGGCGCGGTGTCGGTGGGCTTATTCGGCTTCCTGTATTTCGGCATGGTGGACACTGCAATCCCGTCGGCTGTGTTCATCGCGATTGTCCTTTCGCTCATCCCGCATGACATGCAATATGGGCCCCAAGCGGCATTGATTGCCGAGGCCTTCACGCCGCGATTGCGCTACAGCGGTGCCTCTTTGGGCTATCAGCTTGCCTCTGTGATCGCCGGCGGACCGGCGCCCCTTATCGCGACAGCCCTATTCGCCGCTTATCAGTCCGGTTATGCGATTTCCATCTACATGGCCGGATGCGCAGTGGTCAGCCTAGTGGCGGCGGCATTCATGCCTGATTACACAGGTAAGGACATTTCATTGGAGTATGACGACTGACACAACGATGTAACGTCGATCGTACGATGGTGCGGAATTGTACAAGAAATGAGGTCCTTCGAGGCCGGCAGTCAGGTGCTGATCTCAAGCCCCTGCAATCTGCTGCGATTAAAGTGCGATGCATAATCGGCGTCCGGGTTGGGTCAGGAGGAGCGGCGGTATCGGCCACGTCCACCGACCATCGCTGCCCCGCCGCGAACTGGCGCCTGGGGCCAGGAAGCGACATTCGCCGCGACGCAACACTCACCAAATTCTCAGCTCATTCGGTCACATCGTCGGCACGGCTGTCGCCGGTATTTAGATACCTAGTGCTTTGAAGGTCTTTAGACCGTTATCGTGGCCGCAAAGCGAATTTTGTTCGGGTTACGGCCACGACCGAGGGAGGTTGGATCCCTTGCTAGTTGGAAGGCGGAGCCGTCTCACCAGATTGCAGCAGGTTACCGATTGCCTTCCACGCCACATTTTTCATTTCCACGAGCGGAGGGTTGTCCAACTTCACCATGGTCTCAGCCGTCACGTTGCAACCTTTTACAAGACGAGAGATTTCGACCTCACCGTCGGTATAATACGGGTCACCTCCACCGTTCCGACCGTTGAGCGTGGGACCGATGCCGGAGACCTCATATAGAGCCTCGACGACCTTCGCAGCTTTGAGATAGTCAGTGAGCCCGTCTCGTTCGGCATCGATATCAGGCGCGATACGATGCGTCACCTGCCCGGTGTAGTGGCTCAGGCCCACACGACGGTCGAAGGTCGCAGAGCCGAGCCATACCGGTCTGCCTTCTTCACCTTGCTTTAGAGCCTCCCAGAAGCGAACGTGGTGGCGTCGATCTGCGCTCCTACCGTCGGGCTTTTCGAACGCCAGATCTTCGCGTCTCCCTTGATAGAAAAGATTGCTCACGGGTGCATCGCGGTATGGTCGGTCCAGCACAACGCTGCCAACAATTTTAACACTTGATCGGAATGTAATCGGATCAGCAGGATACCAGGCTGCCGCATGCATGGCGCACAGCACATCATCCCTCATTCCGACCAAGCCGACGTTTATCGGATCGCCTGGAATGTCCTGAACCGTTTGTGTCAGCATCGTGAGGTTTGCGAGCCCATTTTGATGCTCGTAGTGGGTCCAGGCTAGCGGCAGCACAATGTAAGCGATGATGCCATAACCAACAAGGAATGTTGCCAGAGCGGCAAGTGCCACTCTTAGCTTTGGATGCTTGGACTCCATCGAATGGAAACCTGTCGAAAGATGTGTATCTGAACAACGTTTGCCGGAGCGGCTCCAGATGAGTGATACTCGGATAGCATCTCGATCATGTAGCGCGATGTGAGGCCGTAACATGCGGGAAGAGGCCGCTCCTCCTTTACCATTATTGCAGGTCCAATGCATGTTCTCGAAATGGCAAATCCCGGTCAGGCGCGGGCGGCGCTCGCCGTCCGTCAGCCGTCCGCTTCTCCCTCAATTGCAGGCATCGTGCTGCATTGCCGCGAACCGCCGGTTGGGGCCAATTGCGGAAGTCTTCGAGGCCTTTTTTGCACACAGAAATTGGGATAGTTTTTGGGGGCGGGAGGGGCTGGCCATGAAACTTGCCCGCCGGCGGTTTCCGCATCTGGCCGCGGGCGCCGTCGCGCTGCCGGCCCTAGATTGTGAACCGCCAGGAAGGTAAAAGCCCGCGGGTTACCGCTCCGGTCGGCAGCCGCCGCGGCCAGCGTCCGTTTAATGTAACCGGATTGTCGGGAGGATTCCATGTCGATTCGCATCGTACCTGCCATCCTCGCCGCGGCTGTGTCCGTGGCGTTCGGTTTCCCGCCAGCCAACGCCCAGCAGCCTCAGAGGCCGCAGCCCCCACAATCGCTGCGTCTCTATGTTCTCGACTGCGGCAAGATTACCCCTGCCAGCATCGATGCGTACGGCTTGAAGCCGAGCGAAATGGCCAACACAAATATGATGACGCCCTGCTTCCTGGTCGTTCACCCGCGCGGAAGCCTGATCTGGGATACCGGCGAAATTCCCGACAGCGCCTTCAAGGATGGCGTCTCGCCCCAGAAGCTGAATGCCTTCACGGTCGATCGCCCGCTGCTCCCGCAACTCCTCGCGATCGGGTACATCCCGGACAACATCACTTATCTGGCGCTCTCCCACTACCACCTTGACCACGTCGCCAACGCCAGCCTGTTCGACGGTTCCACCTGGATCGTGCAGAAGGACGACCGGGACCCGATCTTCGCCCCGCGGCAACCGGGAAGCCGCGTGGCGGACCCGAAATATTTCGAGAGCCTCGCCAACAGCAAAACAATTCTGCTGAATGGCGAAGATTATGATGTGTTTGGCGATGGCACCGTTGTCATCAAATCCACGCCGGGTCATACGCCCGGGCACCAGTCCCTGTTTCTGAAACTCGCCAACACCGGGAACGTCCTGTTGTCGGGCGATCTCTATCACTATCCGGAAGAGATCACGTACAAGAAAGTTCCGTCCTTCGACACTGACAGGGAACGGACCGCGAAGAGCCGCGCGATGATCGAGGAATTCCTGAAGCAGAACCACGCGCAATTGTGGATTCAGCACGATTACACCGCTGGGATTAAGCGGAAGATGGCTCCCGAATTCTACGATTGATCGAGTCTCGCTAGGGCCGATCTAATGGACTCTGTCATTCCCCGCGAGAGCGGGGAATGATTCGACCGCAAGCCGCTCTCGTTTCGTCCAAGGCGGACGCCCATGGTTTAGCGCGCGCGGCCCCGTCTGTTTAGGGTCAGGGACAGCGTATTCGCCTCGCCGACCGAAGGTCGGGTTCTCCTCTGACAGCAGACGCATCGCTGCGCTGCGGCGAACCGCGGGTCCGTGCCACAACCGGCCATCCCGACCTGCCCAATTGCTGATCTGGCCATGTCACAAACTGGAATGACTTTCCGTGAACTACTTCCATTACGTCGTCGGCGCGCGACTGGAGTGATTCCGGGACGGTGCGCCAGGGGCGTTTGCAATGTCGAGATTGATCGCCACAATTCAGGAGTTGCACTGAGGGCGCGCGTGGACCGTAAGGTTCAAGCCGCCTGGACGGGCTGGCTGGTCCGCCCGTTTGTCCGCAGAAGCTCGGTGAGTGCTGCTGGGTTCAGTGGTCGGCCAAAGAAGTACCCCTGGCCCAGTTCGCACGCCCATCCGCGCAGGAGCGCGGCCTGCTCGGCCGTCTCAATGCCTTCGCCTGTGACCGACAAATGTAACGATTTGGCCATGGCAATTATCGCGCGCACAATCGCTGTGTCTTCGGGATCGTGACCAATACCTTTGATGAATGAGCGATCAATTTTGAGGATGTCCAGCGGTAGACACTTGAGATACGCCAGCGAGGAATAGCCGGTGCCGAAGTCGTCGATTGCGATCCGAACGCCGAGCTCCTTGAGTTGCCGCAGTGTTCTGATGGTCGCCTCGACATCCCGCATGATAGCGCCTTCGGTGATCTCCAGCTTGAGTCCGGCCGGCGGCAAGCCTGTCTTGCGCAAAACGGTGCTGACTTGCTCGACCAGCATCGGCTGCTGAAACTGACGAGGCGACAGGTTGACGCTGACCATCAAGGCCGGTTTGACAGGGAACTCTACCTGCCAGGCAGCCACCTGCCGACAAGCTTCCTCGAGCACCCATTGTCCGATTGGGACAACCAGCCCGCTTTCCTCGGCGATGTGGATAAAATCCGCGGGAACCAAGAGACCGCGAGTAGGATGCAGCCAGCGAACCAGCGCCTCGACCTCGGTCACGCGTCCCGAATCCAGGATCACAATCGGTTGGTAATGCACGCGCAATTCGCCACGCTCGACTGCTCGGCGCAGATCATTCTCCAGATCTAACCTGGACAAACTGTCCGTCTGCATGCTGGCTTGGAAAACGACGTGGCGCGCTCTGCCACCCGCCTTTGCGCGATACATCGCAAGATCGGCGTTGCGCAGCAGATCACCTGGCGGCTCCTGGCTGGAATCACTGAGCGCAATTCCAATACTCACAGTCACGACGAAGTCGTGGCCGCCGATCCTGAATGGACACATGAATTGTTGTTCAATGCGTTCGGCCGCCTGCACAGCCTCAGCCTCCGTGGTGAGCCCCAGCAAGATGACAAACTCGTCCCCGCCCAGGCGGGCAACGGTATCCTCCTCGCGGACGCACAACCGGAGGCGCGTGGCCGCTTCCGCGAGCAGCTCATCTCCGGCCTGATGCCCGAGACCATCATTGATAAGCTTAAAGTTGTCGAGGTCCAGATACAGCAGACCCACCTTGCTCTGTCGGCGGGCAGTGTGGACCAGGGCCTGTTCCAGACGATCGCTAAATAGGGCCCGATTGGGTAGCAGGGTCAGCGAATCGTGGAAGGCCTGATGAATGAGCTGTTCTTCGAAAGCCTTGCGCGGGGCGATGTCACGCGCAGTGATGACCAGGCCCTCCACGTCCGGCTCGTGTAGCAAGTTCGTCAGGATGACCTCTACGTAGCACCAGACATCGCGGGCGTCGTGCAGCCGCAGTTCCGTGCCTCGAGTGGTCCCGGGCGCAGCATTCAATTGCTCCAGGAGCTCGCGAAACGCGGATTGGTCATCCGGGTGTACCATCGCCAAAAACGGCCGACCCAGCAGTGCATCGGCGAAGTAGCCCCAGACCGTCCCCGCCGTCGGGCTCTGATACGTCACGCTTCGCTCGGAATTGCAGATCAAGACCACATCAGACGCGTTCTGAACCAAAGCGCGGAAGCGCTTCTCACTCCGACGGACGACCTCGTCTGCGCGCCGCCGCTGGGCGCGGAGAACGAAATCAAAGAAGACTACCAACCCGATGCCGAGTGCAAATACAAGCGGAGTTGCGGCGAGAACGCCCTTTTGGACATAAGCCAGTTCGTCCAGACGCTGCTCAGCTGCGGCACGATGAGCTGTGGAAGCAGCGACAACCTGAGCTTCCATGGCATCAAATCGGGGATCAACCTCGGTTCCATCTATCTCGTTGGCGCGGGTGGTGTCGCCAACATCGACCGCAGCAAACATGTGATCAATGGCGAGAAGATAATCCGCGTGCATCGCAAGCACATCGTTGATCAGTGCGGTGTCAGCGGGCCCGCCTATCGCTTGTACACGCCCGAGCGCCGATAACAGCAAGACGGCGGCCTTGTGATGTCTGCCACGCACCTCAGCGCTGGGCTCCAGTCGGTACTTTCGCTCCAAAGACTCTTCAGCCGCCACGGCGGCACTGGCATCGTCAAAAGCACCGCTCAACTCGCTGAAATGCTTTGCCGCGTTTCCGGCCCGATAAGTTGAGAACGCTCCCCAAAAAGCAAAAACCGAAAGGACAACGAGCACGCTGGCGAGGCCGGATGAGGCCAAACGGGTGGCGCCAATCCAGTAGTTACCTCGCGCGCGGTGGAAAACTGCCATTCGGTTAGTGCTTGGCTCTCACTCCGGGGCTCGTATTGTAGGATGGGCTGCTTAACAAGGCCTCACGAGAGCGCTGCGGTGAAATACCTAGTCGTTTGATTGAGCAATCGCTTGCAACTGGGACGAGGCCAACGGCTGACTTGCGCGGGAGGCTGAATTCCGAGGTCAGGTTTGGGTCAGGACCGGCGGTATCGGCAACGTCCACCGCCCGTCCGGTGTTCCACCGACAGCGGCCATATCGTTGCACCGCCGCGAACTGACGCTTGGGGCCAGCACCTGACGTTTCGTCGAGACGCGCGTCGCCGCGGCGAAGTATTTGTACGTACGGACGGCTGCTACGATTCTTAACCCTCACCTACTAGCTTGACATTTTTGTTGTCCGAAGCAGCAGTACACCCATCAAGTCCGTGGCGAGTTGGTCGGTCTATTGTCAGAGTTAAAGGACGCCGAGACTGGCCAGCGCGGCTATCTCATCACCGGCTATGACAGCTACCTCGAGCCGTATCAATCGGCGCTCGCCGCAATCCAGGGCACGCTCAGTGATGTCCGCAAGCTCACTGCCGACAATCCAAATCAACAACGGCGGCTGACGGCCATTGCTCCCTTGATCGACGCCAAACTGGCAGAGCTTAAGCAGACGATCGATCTGCGCCGAAACCAGGGCCGCGACGCCGCGACCAAGGTTGTGATGTCAAATGTCGGCAGGGACTACATGGTCAAGATGCGCGGCATCGTCGCCGAGGCAGATCAAGAAGAGGTCGATCTGCTGAAGCGGCGCTCCGAGGAGGCGCGCGCTGGCGCTGACATGACAATGGCGATCGTTCTGTGGGGCGGTCTGCTCGGAACCTTGGCCGTCGCGGCGATCGGTTGGTTCATCACCAGTTCGCTCTCCGAGCAGATCGGGTCTGCGGTCGGACTGGTCCGTAGCTCGTCGACCGAGCTGGAGGCGGCAGCCAATCAGCAGGCCAATGGTGCGAAGGAACAGGCGGCGGCCATGACCGAGATTAGCACCACGATCAGCGAGCTTCTGGCAACGTCACGGCAGATCGCCGACAGCGCCCAGCGCGTAACCGAGAACGCTGAGCAGACCGCAGGTGCGGCGCGCTCCGGCCACGGCACGGTTGACACGACCCATGAATCGATCACCGGCATCCGGCGCCAAGTCGATCAAATTGTCTCCCACATGCTTGAGCTTGGGAAGAAATCGCAAGAGGTCGGCGTCGTTCTCGAAATCGTCTCCGAGCTGGCCGAGCAGACCAACATCCTCGCCATCAACGCCACAATCGAGGCGGCGGGCGCCGGCGAAGCCGGCAAGAGATTTGCCGTGGTCGCGGACGAGATTCGGAAGCTGGCGGACCGTGTCGGCGGCTCGACCAAGGAGGTGCGAACCCTGATCGACGACGTCCGCAGCGCGGTGAACACGACCGTGATGACCACCGAAACCGGTTCGAAGGCGGTGGACGCCGGATCCCGGCAATTCAGCGACGTTGCGACGGCGTTTAAGCAGATCGCGGGTCTCGTCAACACCGCGACCGATGCGGCTCGCGAGATCGGGCTTTCCACCAAGCAGCAATCGACCGCCGTCGAACAAGTCAACGTCGCCATCGCGAGCGTCACCCAGGCATCGACGGAATCCGAGACCAGTGCCGGCCAAACGCTGCAGACCGTGTCGCAGATGGCCACGCTGTCAAAAAACCTACTTCGGATCATTCGGCCGCACATGGCGGCATAGTGCATGGCGACAGGCCCTTTAAGATACTTCAGGCCTGTTCCTTAACCGACAGGTCGCGCCCGCTAATGCCGCGAGCCTACTGGCTGTCGGCAGAGGATGAGCCGGTCCGGCGCTTCGGCCCCTCGGCTCGTATCAGTTGATTGGCGAGAATAAACCAAGCTTCGGCAGCCGTTCGGAGACGCTTCTTATGATGAGGGTCGCGTTCAGCTTCCGCTAGTTTCTGTTCGGCAATCGCTTGGCACTCGGCAGATGTAAACATCATAGTCCCCCACTGGGCACCATTCGGTCGCGACTGTAGCGACGAACCGGAAAGCGGGTCTGTTCAAAATTGAGCATACAAGCCAGATGCCGGACTTTTGGAAGTCGCAATCCGGCGGGCGTGGAGAGATGACGAGGCGGCCAACTGAGGCGGCCTATCCAGGGTCAGCGTTGCCTGGGGGCTGCATCATGCTGGACGGAATGGCTTTGCCGTTTCGCGGCTATCTCGGCAGCCGTTGCCCACGCGCAGGCCATGTCGAGAAACGCCTTTCGCTCGGCCTCGGTCTTTGCCGCGCGAGCCCAGAGGATACACTCTCTGGCATAGCTCTGATATTCT
>Ga0179587_10001459_pt1 | contig 10767 bp, 6 predicted proteins | sample CZODoug2_1_08_16_FD_185932 | JGI IMG/M metagenome (GOLD analysis project Ga0179587, IMG submission 185932) | Vadose zone soil fungal communities from Angelo Coast Range Reserve, California, USA - CZODoug2_1_08_16fungal | ecosystem: Environmental > Terrestrial > Soil > Vadose zone | place: USA...
CAACTTCAGCAGGAGATGCACGACCGTGAGCAGGCGGAACGTCAACGCGCCATGGCGCAGGAACGCGCGCGCATTGCCCGTGATTTGCACGACGATCTGGGCAGCAGCCTGACCGAGATTACCATGCTCGCCACCACCAGCCCCGGTTTAAAATTGCCGGTTGATGAGGCCACCGAACGCATGGAAAGCATCGCGGGAAAATCCCGCACGTTGGTGTACGCCCTGGACGAAATTGTCTGGGCCGTGGATCCAGAGCGCGACACCCTGGCTTCGGTGGCACGATATCTGGCGAGTTACGCCGAGGAATATCTCGCGGGATTGAAGGTCGCATGCCGCGTGCAGATTCCGAATTCGTTTCCCGATCAGGTGGTTTCCGGCGAGGTGCGGCATCATCTTTTTCTCGCGGTGAAGGAGGCGCTCAACAATGCCGTCCGCCACGGTGCCGCCAGCGAGATCGGTTTCCGCGTCCGCGTGCTGGAAGACCGGTTGTGGATTTCAATCACCGACAACGGAAGCGGTTTCGATACTTCCGGGCGCTCCAACGGACGGGGCCTTCTGAATCTCCGCAACCGGCTGGAACACCTGCACGGCCACTGCGAATTGGAATCGTCTCCCGGCGCGGGCACGACCGTCTCCCTGCAACTGCCGCTGCCCGTCCCCAATAACCCGCCATGAACACCGTCGCCATTGTCGAAGACAACGCCGTGATGCGAAAAACATTCCGTCAGTGGATTGATGCCGCGCCGGGATTTCGCTGTGTGTGTGCCTGCGCCACCGCCGAGGAAGCGCTGGCTGAAATTCCACGGCTCAAACCGGATGTCGTGCTCATGGACGTTCATTTGCCCGGGGAATCGGGCATCGTCTGCACGGCCCGGCTGAAAGAAGCACTCCCCACGGTTCAAGTGATCATCGTGACCGTCTATCGCAATCACGAATTGATTATTCAGGCCTTGCAAGCCGGCGCCTGCGGTTACCTGTTAAAGCGGTCCAGTCCGGAGGAGCTTCTGAAAGCGATCAGCGAAGTGCGCTCCGGGGGCGCACCGATGACCGGTGAAATTGCCCGAATGCTGGTTGAGGCTTTCCAAAAGAAGCCGGCGAGTCTCGCGTCCAGCGACGGACTCACCCAACGCGAATCCGAGATCCTCGCCCTGCTCTCCGAGGGCCTTAGCAACAAGGAAATCGCCGAACGCGTCAAAATCAGTTACGACACGGTGCGGGCGCACCTTCGGCACATTTACGAAAAGCTTCACGTACGCGGGCGGACGGAGGCGGTGAAGATGTATTTGAAATCGTCAAAATCCGTGACGGAGGGACTGGGCGGCGAGGGACGTTGATCGGATCGCGCCATCATGAAAACCGCTGTATGGGCTTGAGTTTCAACTGGATTAGGCGTCGCCTTTGTATAGTCCGATTGAGCAATAGCGGACATGATTGCCGTTTGTTAGCGTTGTGTATCCCGTGAAAATTCGCGCGAAAGAGTCCGATAATAGAATTAATTCAAATCATCAATGAAAAGTCATTTTTCACTCAATGGCGGGGTCGCCGTGGCCTGCGCCGTTGCCGGCGTCTCAACCATTATGAACGGCAACTGCTCGGCGCAAATGCTTATTGCCGCCGACTACGCCACCAATTCCACCTACGCCGCCGGCTGGGCAGCGGGGCAAAATGGCGGATACGGCTTCGGACCCTGGAGCATGGATAGTACGTCCACTTCGTCCCCTCAGAATGCCATGGACAGCACGTCGCCGTACGACCCATTTGGCGTGGCTTGGACTCTCTACAACCCAGTCGCTCCGGCGATCGGCAGCCCCAACCCACCAGATACCGGGACCGGAGCACCGACCGGCGATCTCTCCCGAGCCGGCCGGGCTTTTCCAAACGGCGGGTTGCAGGTCGGTCAAACGTTCAGCACCATCATTTCAAACCCCACGGAACACAAATTCTACCGCGGATACACGATCGTTCTATCCAACGGCAGTGATAACATCCAATATGGCGGCGCGGGTACAGCGCTCGGGGTAGGAACCTTTGACTACTTTGTGCCTGGCGGCTGGTACACCTCGCCGACTTTCAACACCGGCGGCACCAGCCTTTTCGACACGGACACTTCTACGAACGGAATGGAGCTCGACGTCACCATCACCGACACAAACAGTTATCACCTTGTCATGACGCCGCTGAACAACCCGGGAATTGCCTACTCGGAGGATGGAACCTTCACGAACGCGCCCATTACCTGGGTAACGTATCAACTCTACAACACCGACTCAGACTTCTATAATTTTACCAACGGGATTCCGAGTGTGTGCGTGAATCCTCAGCGCACCGATTTCTATATCAAGAGCATGACCGTCGCGGGGTTGACATTGAATATCCAAAGGGCAGGTACGGACGTCATTTTGTCGTGGCCGACAAATGTCCCTGGTTTTACCCTGGCATCCTCCCTTGATCTCGGACCGTCGGCGGTCTGGAACACCAATTCGACGACACCGGGTGTCGTTAACGGGCAAAACGTCGTGACCAACCCCATCGCCGGCACGCAGCAGTATTACCGGCTCCAGCGATGAGCCGTTGTCACCACTGAGAGTAATACCAAATGAATACGCCTCTCGGCACCCGGCTTCAGCGAATCCATAATTCTGGAAATAAATTTCCCACCGTTTTTAGCGCCTTTTTTAATTTTAAAAATGGCATGCCCGAAAAAAAGCTCAATTGTGCCGGCGAAGCCGGATTTGACCGGATCAAATCCCCGTCAAAAGCGCGCCGGGCTTTCACGCTGATTGAACTTCTGGTGGTGATTGCCATCATCGCCATTCTTGCCTCGTTATTATTGCCGGCGCTGAGCAAGGCAAAAATCAAGGCCCAGGCGATCTCGTGCATGAACAATTCCCGGCAACTGATGCTGGGTTGGATTCAATATTACAGCGATAACAACGACACGCTGGTGAATAATTACGGTTTATTAGACGCTTCGAACGAGGAAAAAAACAAGACTTACAACAATTGGGTGAACGGCTTGATGGCTTGGTCTACGAAGGACATGACTGGAAACCTGGTCACTAATACCGATGGCATCACGCAGGCGCCTTTTTACAAATACACCGGAAGCCTCGCGATTTACAAGTGCCCGGCGGACCATTATCTCAGCCCGCCTCAGCGGGCTGCGGGCTTTACGGAGCGTCCGCGCTCATACTCGATGAACATGTTCTTCGGTGCCAATACTACCAATACTCCGCCCCCTTCCTTCAATCTAACATTCACGGACTACAGCCAGTTTTTAAAATCGGGCAGTATTCCAAATCCGTCGGGACTTTTTGTAATGCTGGATGAACATCCGGACAGCATCAACGACGGCTTTTTACGAACCGATCCTCACCCGAACTCCGCGGCATGGAACGATTTGCCGGCCACGTATCACAACGGCGCATGCGGTTTCGCCTTTGCGGACGGACATTCAGAAATCCACAAATTCAAGAGCACTGTATGCACCATTTTACCCGTGACGTATCCTCCAACAAAACCCTCGTGGCCCCCATTTAGCGCCGACCCGGGAGCTGGCGCAGCAGACGGCTTATGGGTAGAGTCCCGCGCGAGCGTGCCACAATAATTGGCAAATCAGCAGTGCGGGGCGACGGGAAACGTGACCATGGCCTTCTCACGAAAAATTTCGCGCAGAACATTTGTGCAATCGACGTCGCTGGCGACTGCGGGGCTTGTGACTTTTCCCCGGGGATTTGCAACAGCCAGCGCAAATACTCCAACTCAACAGCCGCTGAAAGAGTTTGGGTACGGCGACGTGACACTGAACAGCGATCTGCACGAGAAACAACTGCATGAAACTCATGCGGTGTTGATGGATTTGAGCGAGGACAGCCTGCTTAAACCACTTCGCCAGATGGCCGGGCAGCCAGCACCGGGCGTGGATCTGGGCGGCTGGTATCACTACGATCCTGACTACGACCCCGACACCGTTGATGTGGGCTTCGCTCCGGCCTGCACTTTTGGCCAGTGGGTTTCAGCGCTGGCGCGGACTTATGCGATCACGGGTGATCCGGCCACCCGGGACAAGGTTCTGAGGTTAAACAGCTTGTATGCCAGGACGATTTCCGGCGATTTTTACGAGAATAATCGTTTTCCCGCGTACTGCTACGACAAGCTGGTGTGCGGGCTCATTGATTCGCACCAGTATGCCGGTGATCCTGACGCCTTCTCGATTCTGGAACGCACAACAAATACCGCGCTGCCCCATTTGCCTGGAAAGGCCGTGGAGCACGGGCGAAGGTGGCGCCAAAACCCGGCGGTGGGATATACCTGGGACGAGTCCTACACGATTTCGGAAAACTTGTTTCTCGCCTACCAACGCGGCGCGGGCGAGCGTTATCGCGCACTCGGAAGCCAGTATCTCGATGATGAGTATTACGATCCACTGGCGGAGGGCCGCAACGTGCTCGCCGGCAGGCACGCCTATAGCTACGTGAATTCGTTGTGTTCGGCGATGCAGGCGTATTTAACGCTGGGAAGCGCGAAACATTTGCGCGCCGCCAGCAACGCCTTCGAAATGCTGACCGCGCAGAGCTTCGCCACGGGAGGCTGGGGGCCGGACGAATTTCTCCGCGGACCGGACAGCGGGGAGGTTGCCGCCAGCCTGGCACAGACTCACAACAGCTTTGAGACCCCCTGCGGCTCCTACGCCCACTTCAAGCTGACCCGCTACCTGCTTCGCGTTACGCGCGACTCGCGATACGGCGACAGCATGGAACGGGTGATGTACAACACGGTGCTGGGCGCGAAGCCGCTGCTGGCCGACGGCAGCACTTTTTACTACTCCGATTACAACGTCCAGGGACGCAAGATCTACAAAAAAAACCACTGGCCCTGTTGCTCCGGCACGTTGCCGCAAGTCGCGGCTGACTACCGCATCAACTGCTACTTTTGGGACAACGACGGCCTCCACGTCAATTTGTACGTGCCTTCAACAGTGCGATGGACGCACGACGGCACCCAGGTCTCCGTTAAACAGACAAGCGAATATCCGTTTGAGAGTGCGGTGAGGTTCGACATAAACGTTTCAAGAACGACGGAATTTGCGATTCATTTAAGAATCCCAGCCTGGGCCGAGGGCGCTTCGATTTCAGTAAATGGCAGGACTGTGCCGATGTCCGGAGCGATGGGTAAATTTGCAACGATCCGCCGCTCGTGGAGAAACGGCGATCGTATCGAAGTGAATCTGCCGATGAGATTGCGATTGGAAGCCATTGATGCGCAGCATCCGCAAACTGTGGCTTTGCTCTGCGGCCCGCTGGTGTTGTTTGCAATCACTGATGTCCCGCCGGCGGTCACGGCCCGGCAGTTGTTGGCGGCCAGGAGAATTGGACGGCAGTCATGGCAGGTTGAAACAACCGTCGGAACGCTCAACATGCTGCCGTTTACGGCGATTACGGACCAGCAATATTCCACCTACCTGAACGTCCAGTTAGTTTAATTCAGTCATCGGTTTCTTTGCCTGCCCCATTGTTTTTGCATTTTTTTTAGCGTCTCCCACAATCTTGACAATTCGCAATTACTGCGAGGGTCATAATGCCGTGATCAAGCCTGTCTCCAAAATGACGACCGTCAGCTTCCAGCTTCGTTTCAATATTACCAACCTAACGTGCGGCGTAGATATTGATTTTGAAATACCTGGAATCTCCCTCTTTTGCCGTGCAAATAATCTGAACGGGATGTTTGGAATCGAAATCCGCGGTGTTGATTTCTCCCGCGGCCCAGGAAAGGCCACACCAGATCATCTTGTCATATTCTATTTTGACCGGCAGGTTTTTTTCGCCCTGTCTGGCTGTGATGGTCAAATACTCATTCATTCTGGTTCCATCAGGAGGCGCCCCTCCCCATGAACGAAAAGGTTTTCCGTCCGCCCCACATTGAGAAAACAGTACGCGGATATTCATTCCGGCCATGGGGTTTATCAGAACGGACGCGGCATGATTTCCCGTTATTTCCACATCGGCCTTTAGGGGTTCTATCTTTTGAGGGATATGAATATCCTTATCGCTTTCCCATTTGTCCCGTGCTGACGCATATTTGCCAAATCCGATTACCGCCAGTTGTTCCGCCCCCAGTCTGATTGTCTTATCTGTGATTACCGGTTCAAATCCGTTGTCATGATAAATGACAAATCCTGCTTCCGACATTGATTCGGGAAGTTTTATTTCCTGCACGGATTGCGAAGGATTAACCACTGTGAATAAACCTCCCTCCGCGGTGATGGAGAAATATCCGTACGGCATGCCGGTCCCGGGAATGGCGCCGAAAAGGGAAGTTTGTCCGTAGCGCTGCATTTGCATGTAAATCCTCTGCACCTTTGCAAACCACGCGGCGTCCTCGTCGCCGATCAATTCAAGATTCCCATGATATACATTCAACCAACCGCCCCGGGCCAGCGTAAGGATCAGAGCCCCCTTCCATGCTGCGAGTCCCCGTTTGTAACATGTCCCGGTTTTTCCGATCATAAACGCGCAATTATCGATTCTTGACAGCGGGAGCCCATTAAAGGCGAATTGGCGAACCATGTGATCGGAATACAAATCCTCCGAACGCCAAAAGTTCACCATTGGAACATCCGAAATCCGTGGATCCCCGCTGTACAGGGTGTCGAATATCTCCAACCAGCGTGGATCCATGGTTTTTCGGAACGGAGCTGTGGTGTTCTCCATGTCGCCGCCAAAGCCATTGTAGCCAATAAATATTATTTCAGGATTTTTGGCCCGGAATTTTTTTATTGCCTGGATAAATGCCGCTTTATTCAGTGCTTCGATTTCCGCAGGCAGGGTGTTCCCCCTGGCTGAAGCGGTTGCCGCATCAAAATAGGCAAAGTCAAATTTAAACATCTTGAATCCCATGTCGGCATACATCTGCAAGGTTTCCATCAAATGATTCAAATAGCCTCCTTCGAAAAGGCTCAAAGTCGCGTCATCAGAAGTTACCGAACCCTGCCATTCGGGGATGACATGAAGCATGGGTCTGCCTCCGGCTTTAATCAGATTGGTTGAAAACCACAGACCCGGCTTTACTCCAGCCGCCTTACATGCTTTCAGCCAGCGGCCGGGGCCGTTGGGCCAGTTTTTTTTATTCCACGTCCGGTAACCTCCGTCCACATCGAACCAAAACGCATCCATCACGTAGTAATCAATCCGGACTCCATCCTTTTTCAAACGGATAACGTCATCCAACAACCGCATGGCCAATCCTTCCGTCAGGGGTATGTTATCCGACAATTCATCATAAGCCGACCAATCGTTATACACAGCGATGGGTTCCTTAAGCCCGGTTGAAATGCCTGATCGTTCGAGATCGGGACCCGCAGCCTGGCTTTTTTGCTGAAAACTTATCAGGCAGATAAATAATAAACCAAGGGGGAATCGCTTTTTCATCGGGTTCATTGGCGGTTATTTTATGGCGATTGTTGGTCCGAATCAACTGTTCTGAAGGGTGAAGGAAAAATCAGGGCTTTAACAGGCCGCGAGAATCCCCCGGGCAATGTATTTCTGCTCCTGATGTGTTTTATCCAAACCGACTTTATCATGGTGCGCCTACCTGGCGAGTCGCTCACGTTTGAGCACACGATAGTCGAAGGGAGCGAGCGTGAGGCTCGCAGTAGCAGCCCCGCCGGTAAGGACATCAATAAAGCCGCCACCCATGTTCACGGTCGCCGGCGAGTCCCCGTGGTTGAGCAGAAAATAAAAGTCAGTCGCGCCTATCGTGCGGCGCGTCACCTCGACCTGATCGGGCCCGTCGGTCAGCAACGGTTTCAGCCCGATTTCGCCGGCGTAACGTTTGATGAGGTAGCGCGCCGCGTCCACGTTGAAAAGCGAGCCGTAATAAACCGCCCTTCCCTTTCCGAACTGTTGCTCGGTTGCCGCCGGCGAGTCCTTGAGATAATCGCGTTCCCACCGGCCGATCACGCGCGCCGTCGTGGGGCGCAACACTTCGGCGAAGACGTGGACCGGCAGGGCGCTGCCTTCGTCAAACCGCAGGGCGTTGTTCGTGAGAGACGGCGGTTGATACGTTTGAAACGAGTCAAGCTCAACACCGAACACATTCGTCAAGCCGATGGGAATGGTGGCAGCGGTGAAAGCGTTGTCCCGGTCCTTGATCGCGCTGTGGGCGGACATGACGAGCGTGCCACCTTGCCCGACAAACCGTTGCAGCCGCCCCGCCAGTTCATCATCCATCAGCGCCATCTGGGGCGCGAAAACCAGCTTGTAACCGCCCAGGTCGGTGGCTGGGCCGACAAAATCAATGTTGTGCCGCTGCTCCGAGGCTGCCTGGAACAGCGCGTTATAGACCGCGCCGACGTTCAACTCCTTGGTCAGAAACTGGTGATCGAACACCCACTCCGCCTCAAAGTCCTTGATTACGGCAATCTCCGAAACGACTCTCGAGCCGACGATCTGCGGCCCGATTTTCTGCAACTCGAGCCCTTCCTGTTTGAATTCCTCGAAACGCGCGCGGGGGATGTCATCGTGATCAAGCACGCCATACCAGTATTCCTCCGCGCCACGCCGCGCCGCGCGCCAGCGAAAGTGCAGCATCCCCTCCGCGCCATGCGCAACCGCCTGCATCGCCCAAAGGCGCATCTCACCCGGCCGCGGCGTCCGCAGCAGGTAGGTCTGGCCGGCGGGTCCGGTCAGTTGCTCAACGATCATCATGCGCCCGTTGAAGCCGCGCACCAGCGTCAGCGTTGCGCCTGTCGGATAGCGGGGTGAATCCTCGAAGGTCGGATAATTCCCAAACGCGTGCAGGTCGAGAGCGCGGCTGAAGTTGTAATAGTCGATGTTCTTGAACGCGCCGCTGTGCATGAGAAAATCGCCGGGCCGATGGCGCCGGAGGATTTCAACCTGGTCGTTCAGATAATCGGTGGCCGAAGCGGAGATGAACCGCTTGAAGTCGAGCATCAGCCCCGGATTGTGATACGCCGGCGTGGGGAACGGCAGGTCAATTTGCGCCCAGTCGGAGTAAATCTGGCTCCAGAACACCGTGCCCCAGCGCGCGTTCAATTCGTCGAGCGTCCCATACTTCTTGCGCAGCCAGGTCCGGAACGCGGCGCGGCAGCTCTCGCTGAAACATTCGGGGTTCTCATTGTTCATCTCGTTGTCAATCTGCCAGCCGATGATGTTGGTATTATCGCGATAGTGCAGCGCCAGCGCCTCGACGATGTTCCGAGAGAACCGGCGATAGACCGGACTGTTGTAGCAATATTGGCGGCGCGACTGGTCGTCCGCCGGACGGCCTGTCTCGAACACGTCGAGAACTTCGGGATATTTGTGCGTGAGCCATTTCGGCGGCGCGGCGGTGGGTGTGCCGAAAATGGTTTTTATCCCGTGACGGCCAAGCGTTTCGATGGCGCGGTCGAACAGGCTGAAATCGTAGTGTCCCTCGCGTGGCTCCATCAATGCCCAGCCGAACTCACCCAGGCGGACAGTGTTGACGCCGCACTCCTTCATCCGGCGCGCGTCGTCTTCCCAATAGCTCTCCGGCCACTGTTCGGGGTAATAGCATACGCCGAAGCAAAAAGATTCGTAACGACTGTTCGTCTGAGCGATGGCGCCGCCGGATTCGAACAGCACGATGGCCGCCACTGCCGAAATAAGGCGCGCGAAGGAGGGCGGTGACTGAGAGAGCAGTTTCCAAATCATGAGCCACCACATAGGTACAGCATTCTTTGCCGTTCCCCTATAGCTCAATTGGACTATGCTTTCGGGCAGGCTTGAAGCGCCGGCCTTTTAATCGCGCAAGGTGAACGTGCCTTTCCACTCAACGCGATCCGCCCGGCAATGAGTGAAAAAAGTTGAGCCGAACTCAATCGTGTCGCCCGCTTTGAACCGCTCTTTACCGAACAGTTTCGCGGGCAATTCCACGGCGGCGATGTTTCGCGTGTTCATATACACGCCGGACAGATTGACGATGCGCACAGCCGGTTCATCGCAGATTGGCGCCGCGCCGGGGCCGAGCCGGGTGTGAACCGGCTTGTTGGTTTCGCCGGTGAAGATGATCCATTCGGCGCGATCCACCTCGGGCACGATTTTGTTCCGGTAATAATTCTCCTCAACGATCTCCTGGGCGTACAAACCGAGATAAACCGCGTTCCTGTTCCAGCACACGTACAGGTCCGCGACGGGAAATTCCGAGACTGGTTTCACGAATCCGCGCTCACGATCCCAATCCTTGAGCGCGAGCCTGATGGTAAATTGACCGAGAGGATTGCGCGGGGCGGGTGGCACTCCGGGCGATGCGTCGCGGCGTGCGGGGTGCCGCTCACTTTTGATCGCGACCAGATCAAGCGCCCGCGCCGCCGCCGTGAGCGGCTCGTAAGGCCGGTCGTGAATGTCCACCAGCCCGAAGTTGTAATCTTCGCCGTCGCCGCGCCCGTGTGTCGGCTCGTCATAATATTGAAACCAGTCCGCGCCGACGACGCAGGGCGTTTGCACCAGCGCCCGCAGCGTGTTGCGGAACCCGGCGGCGCGTTCCTTTTGCGTGGTCACGGTTGGGAATGTGCTCACGTCATTTTTGTTGCCGCTGCGATTTTGTTGCGCGGCCATATAGAACTCGCTGACAAAAACCGGCCTGCCGCTCAACGCGTGCAGTGTGTCGAGATAGAAGCGGGGAAACGTGCCGTCGTTCCACGCAGCGTTGAGATTGCTGGAATCCGCGTCCACAGAGGACGCTGAGGCCCGCACCACTTCCGGATAATAAAACGATTGGTAACGGTCG
>Ga0179587_10001464_pt1 | contig 10753 bp, 12 predicted proteins | sample CZODoug2_1_08_16_FD_185932 | JGI IMG/M metagenome (GOLD analysis project Ga0179587, IMG submission 185932) | Vadose zone soil fungal communities from Angelo Coast Range Reserve, California, USA - CZODoug2_1_08_16fungal | ecosystem: Environmental > Terrestrial > Soil > Vadose zone | place: USA...
TCAATGCCAGAGGACGCGTGACAACCAGAAAAATCAGATTGAGCAGCAATGTCGTTTTGCGAAACCGCAGACAGAGCCGGAGGACGGGCAGGTACAGAGCTTGCGTTACGCGGGACAGCGGGTTCTGCGATTCCGGACGCGGACGCCCGCGGATGAAGAGAACCATCAGTACGGGCACAAGCGTGATGGCAAGCAAGGATGAGAAGCCGACTGCCAACGTCTTCGTCCAAGCTAGCGGGCGGAACATCCGGCCTTCCTGGGCTTCCAGCAGGAAAACAGGCAGAAAGGACACGACGATGATGAGCAGTGAGAAAAAGATTGCCGGACCGACTTGCTTCGCCGAGTCCAACAGAATTCGTCTCCTCTCGGGCTCGGAAACTGATTTTTCGGACTGATGCTCGGAGAGCTGCCGATAACCGTTCTCGACCATGACGATGGCCGCATCCACAAGAACACCGATGGCGAGCGCAAGTCCGCCGAGCGACATGATGTTCGAGCTGACGTGGAGGTAGTACATCGGGATGAACGATGCGAGTACTGCGATCGGCAAGGTCAGAATCGGAATCAGCGCGGAGCGGAAATGAAAGAGGAAGATGATGATGACGACGCTGACGATGATCGCTTCTTCGAGAAGGTCATGCTGAAGAGTTTCGATGGAGGCGTGAATCAATCCGGATCGATCGTAACTGGAGACGACTTCGACACCGGGAGGCAGCGATGATTTTGTCTCCAACAGTTTTTTCTTCACGCCATTGATGACATTTAGAGCGTTCATGCCGTCGCGCATGACGACGATGCCTGCAACGGTTTCTCCTTCGCCCTGCCATTCGGCCACCCCTTCTCGAATATCGGGACCGAACGCGACGGTACCAAGATCGCGAATCTTGACGGCAGTTCCATTCTTCGTAGCGACCGGCACGGTTTCGAGATCGCTAAGCGAACGCAAATAGCCCAAACCACGAATCATGTATTCCGCGCCACCCATTTCAAGCACTCGCCCGCCGACTTCGTTCGTGCTGGCGCGGACCTTTTCTATGACAGTAGATAGAGGGATGTCGTAGGCGCGTAGTTTGTTGGGATCGACATTCACCTGGTATTGCTTGACGAATCCCCCGATGGTCGCGACTTCGGCAACGCCCGGAACGGTTTCAAGCTGATAGCGCAGGTACCAATCCTGAATACTGCGCAACTCGGCGAGACTGCGCTGGTGGGTGCGATCGACAAGAACGTATTCATAGACCCACCCGGCACCGGTCGCATCCGGGCCGATGACCGGATGGACATTGGCCGGCAGTCCTCCTTCGATCTGTTGCATGTACTCCAGCACTCGAGAACGCGCCCAGTAGAGATCGGTCCCGTCTTCAAAAACCACGAAGACGTAGGAATCGCCCAGCATCGTCTGCGCGCGGACGGCTTTGACATGCGGGGCGGCCAGAAGCTTCGTGACAATCGGATACGTCACTTGATCCTCGATAAGGCTCGGCGGCTGCCCAGCCCATCGCGTATGAATGATGACTTGCACGTCAGAAATATCCGGCAATGCGTCGAGCGGTATGCGGCGCAGTGACCAGATTCCCGCGAGCACAAGAAGCAGTGTTCCGGTAAAAACGAGAAAGCGATTTTTCGCACACCAGTCAATCCAGCGGGCAATCACGTTACATTCCTCCCGTGGCGTTGACGCTCAGTTGCTTGCTGGCGACGGTTTGCCCGTTCTTTTTCGCGACGACGGCGACCTGCCACGTTCCACCGCTGTCGAGTTGGGCTGATCCTTCATAGAGGCCATTCCCCTTGTCACTCAGCGTGACCGGAGTGCGCATCGCAGCCATGCCCATGGCCGGCATCGCTGGCATGAAGAATGTAACGGCGACTTCCGCACCAGAAATCGGAGCGCCATTCGCGTCGGCGAGCTTCACTCGAATAGCGTTGCTGCCTTTGCGCGGAGGACTGGGTTCGGTCGTAAGTTCGACGTTCGCCTGTGGCGCATTCATCGCGCCTGCGGAACCTGCGCCGGGCGGAGGAGGCGTGAATGACCCCAGAGCTGCCTGTAACTGGCTCTCGGAGTCGATCAGGAAATTCGCGGACGTGACGATTTCCTCGCCTTCTTTCAATCCCTTCAAGATGACGAAGTTTTCGCCCGCGCGTGCGCCGAGTTCGACTTCGCGCGGTTCGAGATAGCCGTCACCGCGATTCAGGAAAACAACTTGCCGTGTGCCGGATTGCAGGACGCCACTGGCGGGAATCACGAGCTGCATTCCAGCACGCACCTGGAGCACAGCGTTTACGAACATTCCCGGCGTGAGTTTCAAGCCTGGATTCGGGAAAATCAGCCGAACGCGTGCCGTGCGTGTCGTCATATCCACTTGCGGATAGATGAAGTTCACACGGCCTTCGAATTTGCGGCCTGGGTAGGTGTCCACGGTGAGGCTTGCCCGGTCGCCAACTTTGATTCTTCCCATATCGTTCTGAAACACTTCGGCGAAGATCCAAACGGTTGAGAGATCGGCGACCGAATAGAGGCGCGTCGCCGGCTGGACGGTAAGGTTCGGCAAAGCATTCCGCTCGGTGATGTAGCCCGAAACGGGAGAATCGACTTGAAGTTCCTGCTGCACTTGGCCCGTGGATTCGAGCCGTGCAAGCTCCCGTTGCGGCACACCCCATTGCTTGAGCCGTTCGGAAGCCGCGCTCAATAGCGAGGCCGCACTTTCGGCGACTCCAGGTACGGTGCTTCCCGCGACGCGTTGCTGGTTCTGTTTCGCGACGAGATACTCGCGCTCCGTCGCCGCGAGGTCCGGGCTGTAGATAGTAAACAGTGGCTGCCCTTTGCGGAGGTATTGATAAGTCGCGTCGGCAAAGACTTTTTGGATGTATCCCGAATACCGCACTTGCACGTAAGCGAGCTTGGTTTCATCGACGGCGACATTACCCGTCGCGCGAATCTCGTCGCTGACCATTTTGCGTTCGACCCGACCCATGCGAACGCCGATGCTTTGCATGCGTTCGGGCGAGAGTTGCAGCGGGACGAGTGAGGGCTCATGCGGCGCCGTGGAGGCGCTTTCCGATCCGTTCGGGGCGTTCTGCGCCCCTTCGTCGGAAGCGGATGGCATCGTCGCTTCCGTGTTCTTATGTTGCGCGGATCGCCACCAAAGCCCGCCGAGAATTCCGATCAGGGCAATGTTGCAAGCAACCGCGAAGATGAATGAATTCCGATAATTTCGCATGGCTCTTTTCCTCTCCTAGCGCAACGCCAATCCGGTGATCTGTTCGAGCCGCGCGATAGCGGTCTCGTATTCGGCGACGTTCTGCCAGTACGCTTCATCGAGGTGCAACACGTCGAGAAAGGCAGTCAGGACCGCTTGGAAATCCTGTTTGTTCGATTGATAGGCCGCGAGACCCGCCTGAAACTCCGAAAGCGCTTGAGGAGAAAGACCTTCACGGTGAATCTTGAGGAGTTCTGCGGTTTGCTGCGCGACGACGTACTGGGAGCGGAGTTCCGATGCTACTTGCTGGGACTGTGCCTCAAGCTCACTGCGAGCACGCAACTCCTCGGATTGTGTTTGCGCCAATTCCGGTTTCTGTTTGCGGCTCCGATAGATAGGTACGCGCACGCCGAAGGACAGCATGTAGTAGGCGCGGAACTGCGTCGGATCGGTCCGCTGCCACATGTATTGCACGTTGAAATCAGGATAGAAGTCCTTACGCGCCAGATCCACCTGCAGCGAGTGCTTTTCGATCATCTTCTGCGCGCCGCCCAGCTCCGGGTTCTGCGCTTTTGTGGCAATGAGAAGTTCGTCGTATGACTGAAGCAGAGGAGTTTCCGTGAGATCGGCCGGCTCAATGTCCGGCGAATCCTGGGGCCGGTTGAGAAACTGTTTCAACTGGGCTTCGACTTTCCCCACCTCCAGATGATGCATGGCAATTTCGCGAACCAGTTTCGTCTTTTGCAGTTGGGCTTGCAGCACATCCTGCTGATTCCCCTTGCCGGAACGATAGCCAGCGTCGGCGGCTTGTTCTACTTGCTTCAGGAGGTCACCGTCGCTTTCGAGAATCGCGAGCGTCTTTGAGAGATACGCCAACTGGAAATATGCTGTCTTGACTTCAGCCAGCACTGCTCGGCACACGGATTCGACTTGTTGCTGCGACACGTCCGCTTCGCGTTTCGCAATCTCACCTTTCAGGCGCAGCTTGCCTGGATACGGAATGTCCTGCGTGACACCGAGCCCGATGTAGGCGAAGTCGCTGTTGGTGTACCCCGCGAACGGCCGCGGACTTCCGACGCTCAAGTGCTGCAATGTGAACTGCGGGTCGGGCAGCGTCGACACTTGGGTGGGAACTTGTTTGGCCGCTTGCCAGCCCTGCCGTGCGGCTTCGATTTGCGGATTGTTCTTCTCCGCTTCCTGCAGCAAGTCGGCTAGCGGAGTCACAGCGTGATCGTGCTGCGGTGAAACCTCTTGCGCAAAAGCGTGCTTCACAAGAGCCGATAAGAGCAGCAAGGCACACAGAGTCCGTGGCAATGCATTTCCCGAACGGCGCGGGGTAATCTTCGATTTCACAAGCAAAGACATTTTCCTTCTCCTGGACGTGCGTATCGAACGATCGCCGGTCGTCGCTTCGGTGTGCGGGCTCGCAACCGAAAACGAATCGGCAGATGAAAGGAACAATCGAGACGGAAAAAGAGACACCCGTGCACAGCCGCACGGTTCAAGAGCGGATCAGATCAGGAACGAGGAATGAAGCGTGTAGAGTTCGGGAGGAGAATGTTGGGGAGCCGCGAATTCAGTAAGGGGCGCTTCGGAAAGCTCCAAAACCTGCGGTGTCGGCAAGATATCCGCCACGTCCATCAGCGGCGGAGGGAGTGTGACGTGAGCCACAGGAAGCACACTCGGAGATTGCGAGGAAGCCATCGATTTGCAGCAGTCGTGAGTCTGGTTCGACGGGTCACAGGGCATGGAACCGCAGCACTGCATGCTTTGCTGATCCATGGTCAGGGCGGACATACAGTCGGCGAACTGCAAAAGCAGGATCGCGGCGACCGCCAGCATGACGAATGTGGTTTTCCGATCCATCTCTTAAGACTCTACGGTGGTTAGACGGTCCGAGTCAACAAATGGGATGCGCTCCAGGGCGAATAGTTACAAATCGCCTCGCCAGGCAAGACGGGGCTTGACTCTGGACTATACTCCAGGGTGTAGCGTCTAGGAAGGACCCAAGGCCATGCAAATTGGCATCGTCGCGAAAAAAATCGGTCTCAGCGTTGACGCGATTCGATTCTACGAACGCAATGCACTGCTCCCACGGCCACCTAGAACACAGGGGGGATTCCGTCAATACGCCGAGAGCGACGTGGAGACACTCGCTTTTATTCGCCGTGTACAGGGACTGGGATTCAAGCTCAGCGAGATTCGAGCGCTTTTGAGGTTGCGAGGGAATCGGTTGCAGCCGTGTGCGCCGGTGCGCCGCCGATTGGAAGAAAAGCTCTCTGATGTACACCAGAAGCTTACCGACCTTCACAAGCTGGAGCACGAGTTGCGATTAGCTCTACGCAGTTGCAACAGAGAACTGCGTAAGCGCCCCGCTCATTGCCCAATTTTGAGACAAGGAAATCCGCGGAAGCCGGAGGGTACCAAGTGAAAGTTGAAATTGGGGAAAACGGGTCCGACCGGACTGGCTCAGGCGCGCTTCTTGTCGGAGGTTTGGCCGCCATCTTGGCTTCGACTTGTTGCCTGGGGCCTCTGGTTTTGGTTGCCCTCGGTCTTAGCGGAGCGTGGATCGGAAATCTCACGTTACTCGAACCATATCGCCCTCTCTTTATCGGGGGTGCTCTTGTGGCTCTGTTCTTTGCGGGGCGGCGAATCTTTCGGCCAGCACAGGGATGCGAGCCAGGTGAACTGTGCGCACTGCCGTGGACTCGCGTCATTTACAAAATCGTATTTGCGATAGTGTCGGTGCTCGTTTTCGTTGCGCTCATATTTCCGTATGTGGCCAACTTTTTCTACTGAATCTCGACATGAGGAGGAGTTGTTATGAAGAATCTCAAAACCCTGCTGGCTGCCGTTATTGGTGCGCTTGTATGGCTTGCCCCGGCTTGGGCGTCGCCCCAAACGGTAACCCTAAATGTCTCTGGCATGACCTGTCCAGCGTGCCCAATAACAGTGAAGAAAGCGCTCGAAAAGGTTCCCGGCGTTTCAAAGGTGGACGTGCGGTTCGAAAAGAAACAAGTTCTGGTGACCTTCGACGATGCAAAAACCAACACGAATGCTCTCGTGAAAGCCACAACGAATGCAGGCTATCCCTCGCAACCGGATAAAAGCAGCAAATAGAAAAACTGCGGAGTACGTGTAATGGCTTGGGGCGAGACGAGGAGATCCGTATGTCCGACTGTTGTTCTGTAAATGCGAAGTCTGGTAGCGCGCCAGCGGTTATGGCTTGCCCCACGAACGGAGCGCGTTCCAAGCGTGTAGACGCGCTTACGGTGAAGAGTCTTGTCCGCAAGCTGCCTCTGGGAATGCCGAACACGCAGTACTACTTCTGCGACGCATCGGACTGTGAATTGGTGTATTTCGCCCTAGACACAGAAGCACCGAGATTCCGCCGCGAAGACCTTGTGGTTCGGGTCGGCGCTAAGGAGACGGCGGATCCGATTCCGATCTGCTACTGCTTCGGTTTCACGCGTCAAGACATTTGGGACGAAATCGGGAGCACGGGGAAATCAACCGTGGGGGAGCAGATTAGAGCAGAAGTCGCGGCAGGCCACTGTGCCTGCGAAGTGAAAAATCCCTCTGGCAAATGCTGCCTGGGTGATGTCACACGGGCCGCCAGGGACGAGCTGAGGGTCGTGCAGGACAAGACGTTTTAGAGGTTGCGGAGGGCTCTCATGAGTAGAAAAGTCGTCGTGTACAGCCAGCCCGGCTGAATGTTCTGGGGAAAAGTGAAAGAGTTTCTTTCGCAAAACAAAGTCGAATACACCGAACGAAATATCGTAGCTGAGGAGACGGCGTTGGCGGAACTTGAAAAGCTCGGTTACATGACGACGCCCGTCACCGTGATAGACGGTGAAGTCGTGGTGGGATTCGACCGCGCCAAGCTGGAGAATCTCCTACACCAGAGCTGAAGGTGCTGCCTGCTCCGCATCAACGGTGTGAAGAGCGTGCCCGATGGCTCACAGACGAACAAAGCTTGCGTCTTACAGATGTGAGGAAGGCAGTTTGGCTAGTATCTCTATGCCGCGCACGATTGGGATGCCTAAGCTTGCGTCCAAAAGCGCGTGATGACTCCATACTTCAAGCGCTTGCTAATCAGAGCCGCCCGTGCGCCGGGCGACTCTGATGTCTCCGGACCCCTGCACCCTTGAAATCTAAGCGCAAAATTGACAGGCAAGGTTGACATTCAAGGTGACTTGAAGCGCGGTGAGAGAGCTGATTCTGCGGCTCGGCCGTGACAGTGTCGGATTCTAACCAGCGACAGGGCAGCGCTCTAACCAACTGAACTACGTCCCCGCTGAAGGGTATTGCGTCACAATGGTGGGCACTGTCCGATTTGAACGGACGACCTTTCGGGTGTAAACCGAACGCTCTAACCGCTGAGCTAAGCGCCCTTACCAATTCATCGTACAGGAAGCGGCAAAAAGCGTCAACGCGCAGGTAAATGCGCTTGTTCGTGCTGGGGAATGGTTTTTTAGGGTTGCATTTTTATCCGAGTTGGGCCGCCGGCATTCCCTTGCGATCCGCGAAGGTTCAGGATATAGCTGCGTCCTGAAGGACGAGAATATTTGCACGATTTCGCTCCCTTCCTTGCACTTTGTTACCGCAGCCAGTAAACTCACTCTCTTGCATTGGTGTAAAGGAAACGCACAGAGATGCTTCTCGTACGGGATTTTGTAGCGCACATGGCCAATGAAGTTGTGAAACGGCTGGTCGAAGGCGGGCAGATCGAAACCAAGGCTGTTGCGGCGGTGGCCAACCGTGTCCGCCTGCGGATGCTGGAGGAACTGACGGTCGAAGACCGGCTCAACGAGGAAGTACGGCAGATTTTGATCGATCACCAGGACGAAATGCGCCGGACCAGCGTCTCTTATCAAGAGATGTACAAAAAGGTGAAGCAGCAATTGGCGAGAGACCGCAAGCTGATCCTACGGTAGAAATTGGAAAGTTGAAATTGGAAAACGGGTCGGATGCGAGCTGCCAGAATACGGACTCGCCATGTTTAAACAGAGAAAGGGAAGATGCGCCTCACTCGCGAAAAAATCATACGACTCTCGCACCAGATTACGGAGGTACTCGTCGAAAGCCAGGAAGTGGAATTCATCGACGACCGCGACACGATTCGTCAGCAGGTAGTGCAGATTCTGACGGGCACGCTCAAGGACGAAGAGAAGATCGAACTGGAAGTGCGCAAGCGAATCACTTCGCAGAAAAAAGAGATACTGGAAGGCAGCGAGGAGTGGGACGTCCTTCACAAGAAATACTACCAAGACGAACTTCGCCGCACGGGCATCGCGGCAGCGCCTGACGATCGCCAGCGTTCTTAACGGCAGGGAAATCGTTGTGAATTAACCACTTAAGACCGCTGGCCGATAAGTTTGCCATTGCCGGAACTACCCGACATTGTCGTCTATATCGAAGCGCTGGAGCGCAGGATTCTCGGCGAGGTATTGGAACGCGCCCTGGTGGCCAGTCCCTATCTCTTGCGGACCGTAACGCCCTCAATTGACCTGACGCAAAACCACACGGTAAAAACCATCCGGCGAATCGGAAAGCGGATAGCCATTGGGTTTGACAATGACCTTTGGCTAGTGTTCCACCTGATGATCGCGGGACGGTTGCACTGGAAGGAGCGTCGTGTCGTGCCGGATGGCAGACGCGCGGCGGCGGCTTTCTATTTCCGAGCTGGCACGCTTACCGTCAGCGAGGCAGGCACGAAGAAGCGAGCGTCATTGCACGTGGTAGCGGGAGAAGCAGAACTGGCTCAGGTTGATCCCGGAGGTATTGATGTTCTTTCTGCAGATCGCGATGCGTTCGGGACAAGGTTGACGTCTGCCAATCACACCCTGAAACGCGCGCTCACCGACCCCCGCTTATTCAGCGGCATTGGGAACGCCTACTCGGACGAGATTCTCCATTGCGCGCGGCTTTCGCCGGTGATGCTGACGCAACGGATGAAACCAGAGGAGATCAGCCAATTGCACGAGGCAACAAAGCGAACCTTAAGGCTTTGGACAGGGAAGCTCCGCGCGGAAACGGGCAGCAAGTTTCCTGAAAAGGTCACGGCATTCCGTCCTGGGATGGCTGTGCATGGGCGCTACGGGCAACCTTGTCTGCGATGTGGCGCGAAGGTCCAAAGGATTCGGTATGCGTCCAACGAGACCAACTACTGTGCACCCTGTCAAACGGGAGGGAAATTGCTCGCTGATCGAGCCCTAAGCCGGCTTTTGCGCGAGGACTGGCCGCGATCTCTGGAAGAAATGGAGGAGCGAAAGTCGCGGTAATGTATAGAGCCAACAGATTGATACGATCGGCACGCTAGAAGAGCGGCAGTTCTATCGTTTGTGTCAAGTAGCTACGTTTTAGAACCTTTTCACACTTCACGAGTGTTTCGTGACCGCTGCCATCCGTATCAGAGAATTCCATCTTGAGTATGTCTGTTGCTTGTGCAAGAGCTTCGACTAAATCCGGCGAGTCTGCCAGAACAACCTCGGGCACATTACTCGACGGGCTTGGAATTGGAGTATCACCATTTTTGCGGGAGCGGCGGAGGCTAAGTTCTGCGACGGCGGACTTGGTGGTAAGGTAAGCGCTGGCAAGGTTTGTGCACGATTGCTCGACCTGTGAGGCCAGCGATTTCGATTTCGCGAGCAAATGTCTTCCACGATTCTGCAGTGTCCCGGACGCTCTCGTGAGCTCTGAGATTCTACGGCGCTGAGCTCTGAGTTGATGAATCAGATCGGGCACAGGAATATCCGTGGCATGTCGCTGAGTAACCGTTGCTCGGTTCACAGACCCTCCTGCTCGGGAGAGAACTTCCTCCCGATATCGCGCCGCGGCCGGCTGGGAATCTGCGGGGCACAAAACTCGCTGCGAGCTATCTTGTTCTGTCGTTCAATATGAGGATAACACAACTTCGTGGAGATAACGCATCCTTTGGGAGGTCCCCAAGATGGTCTGTGGTTAAATGCTTTCCGGGCGCTGATACGGAGGATGCACCCTCTTACTTGTGGGCGGCAGAGCATCTAATGAATTACAAACAGGGTCCTGTCACAAGTTGAGCAAAAGGGCTAAAATCACACACGAGCGACGTTCCTGGCCGGCCTGTGGCCAGAGAAATCTTAGTTCGATGCGCGACCTCAAAAGTCTCATTTTGATGACCTCGCAAGCATTCCCCCGTTAAATGGTTTCGGCGATGAAGACCGAGGAAGACCAATGAAGTCCAGATCGGCAGGTAAAAGCAAGCACCGCAAACCTGAGAAGGCCCGCGTCACCCGCACGCGCGGCCATGAGCAGGACACTACGATTGTAGCCATTGGCGCTTCCGCGGGTGGCGTCGAAGCTCTCACCGATCTGATGAATCACCTCGCCCCCGATACGGGAATGGCCTTTGTCCTAGTGCAACATCTTGACCCCAAACATCACAGCATCCTGACAGAGTTGCTGGCCCGCAAGACGGCGATGAGTGTAACGGAAGTGTCGGATGGCCTGGTTGTAGAACCCAATCACGTTTACGTCATCCCGCCAAACGCGACGATGTCCATTTCTGACCACAC
>Ga0179587_10001468_pt1 | contig 10747 bp, 6 predicted proteins | sample CZODoug2_1_08_16_FD_185932 | JGI IMG/M metagenome (GOLD analysis project Ga0179587, IMG submission 185932) | Vadose zone soil fungal communities from Angelo Coast Range Reserve, California, USA - CZODoug2_1_08_16fungal | ecosystem: Environmental > Terrestrial > Soil > Vadose zone | place: USA...
CGGATAACCCCCTTGCTCCCTTGACCGCTTACTACTACCGCGTGCGTGCGACCAACGGCGCTGGCGACTCAACATATTCGAACGTCGCCAACGTCACCACCCCCACGGACACTACTTCACCGACAGCTCCAACCAACTTGACCGCAACGGCCACGAGCAGCACGCAGATCAATCTCTCCTGGACGGCCGCAATCGATAACGTCGGCGTCACTGGCTACCAGATTCAGCGCTGCCAGGGCGCGGGCTGCGCTTCGTTTGCGCAGGTCGGAACTTCGACTACGCCCAGCTTCGCGGACACCGGATTGCTCTTTGCGACTTCGTACAGCTACCAAGTGAGGGCTCTCGACGCAGCCAACAATGCGAGTACCTTCTCGAATATAGCCACCACCGTGACCCAGTCGGCTGCTCCTCCTCCGCCCGTCACGCTCGTCCAGCACACCGAAACGTCGGCGCTCTCCGGAACCAACACGATTTCGCAGACTTTCTCTGCCGCCGGCGTCAGCGGAAACCTCATCATCGTTTCCGTGAAATGGGGAAACCAGGCTCTCTCCGTTTCGTCGGTCTCAGACAACAAGGGAAATGTCTATACGACCGCGGTTGGGCCCACCAACTGGAGTGGCACGCTGAAGAGCGCGCAGACCTTCTACGCCAAGAATATCTTGGGAGGCGGCGCGCCGATTACCATCACCGTCACCCTCACGGGCAATTCCAACAGCTCTTTCCACCTCTATCAATCTGAATACACGAATATCGATCCGGCGAATCCCATCGATACAACGTGCGCCGCCGCTGGAGTCGGAACCGCCATCAGTTGCGGACCGGTCACCACCAACTTTGCCAGCGACCTTCTCTATGCCGTGGCCTTCAACGACAGCGCGGTCACCAATGCCGGCGCCGGCTTCACGACTCTCTCCACCTATCACAGCAATCTGGTGGAAGCCATGCAAACCACCGCAGCGGGTTCTTACACCGGCACCGCTTCGAACACGCTCTCCACGAGCTGGTTCATGCACTTGCTGGCGATCAAGAGAACTCCGTAGGGGCCGCTGGCGGGATACGATTTCTTGGAGTTTTCGGCCAACGGGATTGCCGCGAAGGTGGCCATCCCGAATCACTGTCTCGATTCGAATGGTAAGCCCAATCAGCCTTCTCGGTCTTCCCCTGCGCTGAAATACGTGCAGTCCGGATGATGGAAAACGAGCGCGCTCACGCTCGCTTCCGGATCCATCATGAAGCCTTCCGTAAGCTGAATGCCGATCTCTTCCGGCTTCAATAGCTTCCAGAGTCCTGCCTGATCCTCGAGGTTCGGGCACGCCGGATAACCAAAGCTGTAGCGTTTCCCGCGGTAGCGGGAGGTAAATCGCTGCGCCATGGTCATCTCCGGTGGATCGGGGAATCCCCAATCCTCTCGGATACGCCGGTGCAGCCATTCCGCGCACGCTTCCGCCGTCTCGATTGCCAGTGCCTGCACACCGTGGGACTTGAAGTAGTACCCTTCATTTTTTTCTTTTTCCGAACGCCCACGAATTCCCTCTCCGGCTGTCACCACGAACAATGCCAAGTGGTCGCGCTGTCCGTTTTGCGCCGGCAGGACATAGTCGGCTAGACACAAAAAATCGCCCTGCCGTTGCCTCCCAAATCGAAACGTGTGCAACGGCGTTGTCGCTCCCGGCGCAAATAGGTGCAGGGAATCCCCCTCCGCTTCCGCTTCAAAGAACTGCCAGACGGCTCGAATCTTCATGAACTCCGCTGCTTCCTTCTTTACCTCTTCCATGTTCTCGAATAGCTCAACGGCCTTTGGATCGCGTTCCGCCAAACGCTTCTCAAAGTCGCCCCGGAAGCCCAAGTGCCGCCCATAGAGCATGAAGGGGTTGATGTAGCCCCACACTTCTCGCAAATCCGGCACCAGCCGAACTTTGCGGTCCAGATATTTCAGGATCGGAATCGGCAGGTCCGCGCGAACCCGCGGCGAGCGCCTCACCGCGGGGATTTCTTGCACTGTCACGATCGTGGACACGCTCGCGCCATTTCCGCTTGCCGTGTGATTCCGCAGCACCTTCTCGCGTGTCGCAGGATCCATCAATTCGTTCATCAGCCGCAGCCCGGTCATCGCGTCTTTCGCGTAGCACACGGCCTTCCCGTAACTCGGTGCGATCTTCGTCTGCGTGAACTTTGCCGAGAGCGCCGCGCCGCCCACCAGCATGGGAACCTCGATTCCCGCATCCTTTAAGTCATTCGCAGTGATCACCATCTGCTGCGCGCTCTTCACCAGCAGCCCGGACAATCCAATCGCATCCGGTTTGTGCTCCTGGTAAGCCTTGATCAACTCCTCCGGCGGCACCTTGATCCCGAGGTTCACCACATCATAGCCGTTGTTCTTCAAAATGATTTCAACGAGGTTTTTCCCAATGTCGTGGACATCGCCCTTCACTGTTGCCAGTACTACTTTTCCGCGCTTGGCCGTGTCCGCCTTCTCCATGAATTGTTCGAGGTGGCTCACCGCCGCTTTCATGGCCTCCGCAGACTGCAACACCTCCGCGACGATTAATTCATTGGCATTGAAGAGCCGCCCGACTTCCGCCATCCCGGCCATCAGCGGTCCATTCACGATGTCCAGTGGCGCCGTACCCTCTCCGCGCTTTTTCTCCAGATCCGCGATCAGACCGTCTCTCGTACCTTCGATGATGTAGTTCGCCAGCCGCTCATCCAGCGGCACGTCTGCCGCGCGAGCTTTTTCCTTTTTCTTTGTCGTCCGGAAGTGTTCGGCGATGGCTGCGATGTAATGCTGATTGACAGCCGCGCGTTGTTGCTTGCTCTGCTCGCGCCAGTCGGCGGGAACATCCCGCAACAACCCGGCATTCGAATGATCGGCAGGCACATCCTTCGGCGGATGTGAAAACAGAAGGTTTTCCGCGAGTTCTCGCTCTTGCGCGGGGATTGACGCAAACCGCTCCAGCTTCTCCGTATTGACGATGGCGAGGTCCAGCCCCGCCTTCGTGCAGTAATACAGGAAAATCGAATTCACGACTTCCCGCGCCCCCGCCGGCAGCCCGAAGGAAACATTCGAAATACCTAGGATCGTCCTAACGTCCGGCAGCGCCTGCTTGATCAGGCGGATCCCTTCCATCGTCTCCACTGCCCCGCCGATATAATTCTCATCGCCCGTCGCGCAGGGAAAAACCAGAGGATCGAAAATGATGTCCTCCGGCCCCAGCCCGTATTTTTCCGTCAGCAGCTTGTAAGAACGCTGCGCAATCGCCAGCTTCCGCTCGCGCGTAAACGCCTGCGCCTGCAGCTTGTCCTCATCGATGCAGCCCACCACCACCGCCGCGCCAAACTCATGCGCAATCGGCACCACGCGTTCGAATTTTTCCTCGCCGTCCTCGAGATTGATCGAATTGAGGATCGCCTTGCCCTGGCAAAACGTCAGCGCCAGCTCGATCGCCGTCGGATCGGTGGTATCGATCATCACCGGTGCCTTCACTTTTCGAATCAGCTTTTCATAAAACGGCGGAATGTCTTTTTTCTCATCGCGCTCTGTGCTCTGCAGGCACACGTCCACGATGTGCGCGCCGCCCCGCACTTGCCGCCGCGCTATCTCGCTCGCTTCTTCCCACTTTTCTTCCGCCACCAGGTTCTTGAACAATCGCGAACCGATGACGTTGGTTCGCTCGCCCACAAGCAGTGGCCGTGTGCTTTCCTCCGCTTCAATCGTCTCAATCCCCGAATACACCGCCCGGTGCGTCTCTGCTGGCCGCTGCCGTGGTTTCTTACCCTCCGCCATCTGCGCCATTGCGCGAATATGCTTTTCTGTTGTGCCGCAGCATCCCCCAACGAAATTCAACCAGCCGTGATCCGCAAATTTCTCAAGCTGTGCTGCCAGCGTCGTCGGAGTTTCGAGGTACTTTCCCTCTTCATCCGGCAGGCCCGCATTCGGATAACAAGACACAAACTCGCCCGTGAGTTGGCTTAGTGTGCGGATATGGTCGGTCATAAACTCCGGTCCCGTTGCGCAGTTCATCCCAAACGCCAATGGCTTCGCATGCCGCAGCGACGCCCACATTGCTTCCACCGTCTGACCAGCCAGCATCGTTCCCATCGGTTCGATCGTGACCGATACGATAAACGGCACTTCGCTCCCCATCTCCTTCGAAAGTCTGTGAATGGCGAGGATCGCCGCCTTGATATTCCGGGTGTCCTGGCAAGTCTCGACCAGCAGCAGATCCACTCCGCCTTCGACGAGGCCTTTTGCCTGTGTGTAGTAAGTCTCGCGTAGCTCGTTGAACGTCACGCCGCCTGTAACCGTAATTGCCTTGGTTGTTGGCCCCATGGAACCAGCTACGAACCGCGGCTTCCCAGGGGTACTGAATTCATCTGCGGCTTGCCGCGCCAGCTGGGCCGCGCGCTTGTTCAGGAAATGTGCGTCTGCCGCCAGCCCATACTCCGCCAGCACAATCGGCGCACCGCCGAAGCTGTTCGTTTCGACGATGTCCGATCCCGCTTCAAAGTATTTCCTGTGGATATCCAGAACCACATCCGAGCGCGTTCGAACCAGGTTCTCATTGCATCCTTCGAGCGCAGCTCCGCCAAAATCCGCCGCATTTAGGTTCCGTTGTTGCAGCATGGTCCCCATCGCGCCGTCAAGCACGAGGATCCTTTCCGCAAGCAACTCACGTAGGGCTCTCGTCGATTCGTTCAGGTTACCCATCCGCTCGAAGGTGTCACTCCTTGCCGGTTTGCCGGACGAAATGGTCGAAATACCAAAGAAATCTGGCGTTTCCGGACCACTCTATTTTACCCAGGTTTCCCGGCGGATACCTATCCCCACGCATTGAACTAGTGCTTTTTTCGCCCGAATGGCGAATCGGCCGCACCGAACGGTCAATTCCCGGATGCTATACTGCATTCGGACGCCAGAGACGAACGCTCCATGAGCCAACACTTGAAAATTCTCAATATCGTCGGGGCGCGCCCGAACCTCCCGAAAATCGCGCCGCTCATGCGCGAAATGCAGCGCCATCCGGAAATCGAGGCCATCCTTGTTCACACCGGCCAGCACTATGACGAAAAACTTTCCGACATTTTCTTCCGCCAGATGGGCATCCCCTCGCCGCACGTGAACCTGGAAGTCGGCTCTGGCTCCCATGCATCGCAAACCGCTGAAATTCTGAAACGCATTGAGCCGGTTCTTGTCGAACGCAAACCGGACCTGGTTCTCGTCGTCGGTGATGTCAATTCCACCATTGCTGTTTCTCTCGCCGCCGCCAAACTTGGCATTCGCGTGGCTCACGTCGAGGCCGGGCTCCGTAGCTTTGACCGCACTATGCCCGAGGAGATCAACCGCATCCTCACCGACGCTCTTGCCGACTATCTGTTCGTTACCGAAGAAGACGCCATTGAGCACCTTCTGAAAGAAGGCCGGCCCCGGAACAGCATCTTCATGGTGGGCAATGTGATGATCGATTCGTTGCTCCACTTTTTGCCCATCGCCCAGCAGTCCGGCATCGGCGATGATTTAGGATTGAAGAATGGAGCGGGCTGGCGGCATTTCGGTGTTCTGACCCTCCATCGTCCTTCAAATGTCGATTTCACGGAAAAGCTCAGCCAGCTTCTAGGAGCGATCGATGCCGTTGCCGCCGAAATGCCCGTCATTTTTCCGGTGCATCCGCGCACCCAGCAGCGCCTGACGCAAGGCGATATCCAACATCACCCTCAGTTGCGGCTCATTCCGCCCGTAGGGTACCTCGATTTTCTCTGTCTCCTGAGCAAAGCAAAACTCGTCCTCACCGATTCTGGTGGCATCCAGGAAGAGACCACGGCTCTCGGTGTCCCCTGCCTCACGCTACGGGAGAACACGGAGCGCCCCATTACCATCTCCCAAGGCACAAACCTGCTGGTTGGTACCGATCCGGGCAAAATTGTCGCCGCTGCTCGTGATACGCTGGCAGGAAAGGGTAAAGCAGGCCGCATTCCTCCCCTCTGGGACGGCCATGCTGCAAAGCGCATAGTCGATATCCTATTGAAGGAAGTACCCCGGAGTCGTACATCGTAGATGTCAGTAACAATTCGTGAACAGACACACCAAAGGACTTGCCCCTTTGGCCAGTTTTCAATAATCTGTCGAATAGTGACTACGAAGCGTACTTCCACGAAACTGACCGTTTGCATCCTCTCGCCGCATCCCCTGGTGCTGAGCGAGTTCGAACGCATTTTAGCCAAGTCCCAATTCAAGGTTATTGTCAAGCAACTGGAATCCACCCTTGCCCCCGACCTCCGTGCTCTTGAGCCGCCTCGCGCCCAGGTTTACGTCATTGACGCCCATGCTGCAAAGCCCGCTACCGGAGCGCTCTTGGCCAATATTCTCGAACGCCATCCGGAGGCCCGCCTCATCGTTGTCGGCGAGCAGCACAACGACGCTAACAGTTTTTCGCTCCTGCGTCTTGGCGTGAAGGGCCTTCTCACCTACGTCGAAGCTCGCGAACAGTTGATCCGGGCTCTCCCGCTCGTGGCCACCGGAGGATTCTGGGTCCCCCGGCAACTTCTGTCCGGATTCGTTGATTCCATCCTCACCAGCCAGGGCCGTCGCCTGAAGACGGATTCCGTCACGAATCTGAGCCGCCGCGAGCAGGAAGTTCTCGATTCGCTGCTCGAAAATCTTTCGAACAAAGAGATTGCCAGCAAGCTCAACATTGCGGAACGCACTGTTAAGTTTCACGTTTCGAACCTGCTCAGTAAGTTCGGCGTGCGCCGCCGTGCCGACCTTATTCTTCTTACCTTTCAGCGCCGCTTGTCGCAGGCTTAATCTTTGTCGGATTTTCGGGCCGCTGCACACTGCTTTTCCGCGGTCCTTGCCGTTGGTTCAGGCAACGTTGAGCGCCCGCATTTTGCGTTTCTACCTGAGTCGAGGAGAACTTACAGGTGAATATTCTCGTTACCGGAGCGGCGGGCTACATCGGCAGTGTCTGCTCGGAAGTCTTGGTTTCGCGTGGCATCTCCGTCATTGCACTGGACAGCTTGCTGGAGGGCCATCGTGCCGCCGTGCCGCCGGGAGCCATCTTTTGCCGGGTAGATCTCGCCGATCGCCCTCAGATTGAAACCGTCTTCACGCAACACAAGATTGACGCCGTGATGCACTTCGCCGCCGAGGCCCTGGTCGCCAAATCCGTAAGCGAGCCTAGTATTTTTTACGCCACGAACGTGGCCGGTGGTGTGAACCTGCTCGATGCCATCACGCGCCACGGCGTCAAGAAATTCATTTTTTCTTCCACTGCCGCCACCTATGGCGAACCTGAAATCGTTCCCATCCCCGAAGACCATCGGAAGGCGCCCATCAATCCCTATGGTAAATCCAAGCTCGTGTTCGAACAGATTCTGGCCGATTACAAGCTCTACACCGGACTCAAATACGTGAGCCTCCGCTATTTCAACGCTGCCGGAGCCTCCAAGGAACGCGGCGAGCATCATCGCGTGGAAACTCATCTCATTCCCCGGGTTCTCGATGCCGCCGGCGGTGGACTGCCCCATGTCGATGTCTTCGGCACGGACTACCCCACACCGGACGGAACCTGCGTCCGCGATTACATCCACGTGCTCGATATTGCCGATTCCCACGTCCGCGCTCTTGAGGAGATCGACCGCGTTTCCGGCGAAGCCTTCAATGTCGGCAACAGCCGTGGCTTCTCTATCTTGGAAGTTATCGCTGCGGCGGAGCGTATCACCGGCCGCAAGATCCCTCGCAAACTGGGTCCGCGCCGTCCCGGTGATCCCGCTGTTCTCGTTGCCAGCAAGGAAAAACTCAAGCGCATGCTCGGTTGGGAAGCAGCACACTCTTCACTTGAAGAAATAATCGAGTCAGCTTGGGCGTGGCAGCTGAAACACCCCCACGGGTATGCGGACAGCGCAACAACCTTGGTTTAGTCAGTGAACTTATACCGGATGATGCACCACAACGCCTGGATGCCATCTTTCCAGGTAATCTTCTTTCCTTCTTCGTAAGTGCGCCCCGCATAACTAATCGGCACTTCGTAGATGCGCCACTTGTGCTTCGCGATCTTGGCCGTAATCTCCGGTTCGAATCCAAATCTGTTCGACTTGACCTGAATCCCCGTCAGTACTTCTCTCCGGAACACCTTGTAACAGGTCTCCATATCCGTCAGCTTCAGGTTCGTGAAGATATCCGATAGTAGCGTTAGCATCCGGTTCGCAACGTAGTGCCAGAAGTAATGCACCCGCTGCGGCCCACCCAGAAATCTTGAGCCATACACCACATCCGCGCGGCCCTCGATCAACGGTTCCAGCAGCTTCGGGTAATCGCGCGGATCGTATTCCAGGTCCGCGTCCTGCACTAGCACGATGTCTCCCGTTACTTGCGCAAAACCGCGCCGCAAAGCAGCTCCCTTGCCTTGGTTCGGCGCCTGAAAGAAAAACCTCAGATCTCGCAACTCGACCTGGTCGCCCCCATCCTGCGCGGGAGCGGATGCTTCGCCATTCGCCTGCCGCGCCGCCATGTTTTCCAGAATCTGACGCGTTCCGTCGGTCGAGCAATCATCAATGATGATCACTTCCTTGCGTACCGAAGTGTCCAGCACCCGCCTCACGATCTCATCGATCGTCGATTTCTCGTTGTAAACGGGAATAACAATGGAGACCTTCGGATTGTCCAGCGCGGAGGGGTTGTGTCGTTTATGGGCCATGGATGTCGAAAGATTGTAGCGGCGCAGCCTCCGGCGAGTAAAGGCAAGTCCTGCCCTAATTCTGATGTTGCTTGCTATCGATCTTTTCGCACTCCTCCAAACCCGCTATCCTTATACGGCAGCCCGCCGCGGCGGGCTGCGTCCTTGCATGGCTTCGTACTAAGTAAAGCATCGAATCTTTTCTTCTCAGCGGACTCGGTGTACTCCGCGAACTCGGTGTAAATTGTTTTTGGTTCAATGCCGTGGTTCCAGATGCCTAGCTTCTTCATCCAACAATTCGGTTGCCGCGCCACGCAAGCCGATGGCGCGGCCCTCGAGCGCCAGTTGCTCGACGGCGGTTGTATCTCCGCCCTCACCTCTGCAACCGCCGACATCATCGTCGTCAACACCTGCACCGTCACGGCCTCCGCCGACGCCCAGGCCCGCGACGCCATTCGAAAGCATCACGCCGCCAATCCCGCCGTCCGCATTATCGTCACCGGCTGCTACGCCCAGCGTGCCCCCGAAGAACTGGCCGCACTCCCCGGCGTCTCCTGGGTCGTCGGCAATTCCCACAAGCCCCAAATCCCCCAGCTCGTCGATTCGCTCCCGGTCGCCGCGCCCGCCGAATCTGCCAGCGGCTTTTTTCCCGCCGCTGCCTTGCATTCTGACTCGACGGCCCCGTTCCATTCCTTTGTAGGGGCGCAGCATGCTGCGCCCCATCTCGGCAAGATCCTCATCGGCAACATCTTCGACCGCTCCGAATTTCTCTCCGCCCCCGTCCTCGGCGGGGAAGGGAACCATACTCGCCCCACGCTCAAAATCCAGGACGGCTGTAACTCCCGCTGCTCCTACTGCGTCATCCCCTTCGTCCGCGGGCGAAGCCGTAGCCTGCCCCCAGAAACTGTCCTCCAGGAAATCCAGCGCTTGGCCGAAGCGGGCTATCGCGAGATCGTCCTCAGCGGCATCAACCTCGGCACCTACGGCCGCGATCTTTCCCCGCGCGTCGAATTCGAAGAGCTCCTCCGCCGCATTCTTGGCGAAACATCAGTCGAGCGTCTCCGCATCAGCTCCATCGAGCCACTAGACGTTACACAAGACCTCGTCAATCTCTTCGCTTCCACCCACCGCCTCGCCCAGCACTTTCACATGCCCTTGCAGTCCGCCTCCGACCTCATCCTCGCCGCCATGCACCGTTGGTACCGCGCCGAACACTATGCCCGCCGCGTCGAACTCATCCGTGAACGCCTCCCCCACGCCGCCATCGGCGCCGACGTCATCACCGGCTTTCCCGGCGAATCCGAAGACGACCACGCCGCCACGCTCGCCTTTATCGAACGCCTGCCTTTCACCTACCTTCACGTTTTCTCTTTTTCAAAGCGTCCCGGCACCAAAGCCGGCACACTTTCGAACGAAGTCCCTGGCGCCGTAATCAAGCGCCGCGCCCGCGAGCTACGCGCCCTCGGCGAGGCCAAAGCCGCCGCCTTCCGCCAATCCCAACTGGGCTGCACCCTCCGCGTCCTCGCCTTGATCCCTGGCGACAGAAACGCCGGTGCGTACACCCTCGCGCTTTCCAGTAACTTCCTGCGAGTCCGCCTGCATGGGAATCATCCCGCCAATAACTGGTTTGATGCTTTGATTTCGGGTGAAGCCGAAAATGCTCTAGTGGGTGAACTTTTTCTTTCCTGCTCCGCGTCAGGCGCCCGCCCCGGCCCAGTCGGAGCGTCTCAGCGCTGATTATTCTTTTCTCTCTGCGTTCTCCGTGCACTCTGTGTTGAAACACTTCGCCTTAACTTTCATTAACTTTCAACTCTCAAAAATTACCTGCGCCAGCGCCTGAGTCGCCGTATGGGTAATGCTCAGCGCGATATTTTTCACGCCAAGCCGCTTCGCTATTTTCCCCGCTTTCCCCCCCAGCTCCAGCGTTGGCCGTCCGCCCGCTTCCCGCACCACTTCCAAATCCACCCATCTCACTCCGCGCCGCCAGCCCGTTCCCAGCGCCTTCATCGCCGCCTCTTTTGCCGCAAACCGCCCCGCGTACCGTTCGTACTTGTTCTTGAACTGCTCGCAGTATT
>Ga0179587_10001474_pt1 | contig 10730 bp, 9 predicted proteins | sample CZODoug2_1_08_16_FD_185932 | JGI IMG/M metagenome (GOLD analysis project Ga0179587, IMG submission 185932) | Vadose zone soil fungal communities from Angelo Coast Range Reserve, California, USA - CZODoug2_1_08_16fungal | ecosystem: Environmental > Terrestrial > Soil > Vadose zone | place: USA...
ATCTACCACCGTCACTTCAAATTGAGGTGGGTCTAGGATTGAACGACCTTGATTGGATCAGATCCAATTCAGAAACATCTTTCACTCGAGAAGACCCTGCGACACCTCTAAAGTTCTCGATTAGTGGTGACGCGCCGCGTAGCAGATCCGAAGGACGACGATCAATTTCTTTCACACCTCCAAAACCTGCATTGTCACTGCCTGCGTCACCCTCCCTTACCACTCATTCCTCTTTCACTTCCAGCATGGGACCTGAAAATGCTTATCAAGCAGCCTTGGGAAATGCACTTATTGCTGCATCACACTCGGAGTCAGCAAAAGGTACCCACAGTGATCTTCTGCAAATCCTGAATCATGAGAATCATCCCTGGGGATTTTCCTACTCTTCTTACCCTCATACTGTCAAAATATGGTACGGGGATAAGGATGAAAGAATTGCCGAGAACGCTGTCAGATGGATGGAGCGGAATATGGGCGAAGACAGATGTTCTGTTAGGGTCGTCAAAGGCGCGGATCATGGATTGATGTATAGGAGCAGTGTGGTTGTGGAAGTCCTGGAGCACGCTCTATCCTTCTGGAAATCGGGTCAGTTGATATTTCTGTGACCTGTGGCACATTCTGATAGCGAACTCCACAGAGTACTAGAGACTTAACTTTTTGTCTATCAATTTGTCTGTTAACCTTTTTTGGATATATACCAAGGTCATCTGTTTGATAACCTCTGATTCGTCTTTGTTTCTTTGTTTCTGTCGTCGGGAAGTCTCACTGTATCTTTTATTACAATACTTCTTACCGTTTACTTTCCTAGTCAACAGCACTTTATACATAACATTAGTAATTTGACTGGATTTTGTTCCATAATAATCCCGTAAGTTGTTTTGCTGTTTCCCACATAGTAATTTACTTAAAAATAAATAACATTCCATCCTACTTATTTCTTGTGATGTCGCGACGACCAAGTCCCTCTTCACCTTTAAAAAGGACTATTGCCCTCAAGCGCGCGGACGGTGAACCCCTTACGCGCGTAGACATCCAATACGATGTACTTTACAACATATTCCACGACACGCACGACGTGTTCACTGACCCGTACCCCCCTGATGTCAAGCCAGCCCCAAAGATCTGTTTTCGCGATCTCTACCTGAAATATATCCTGCGTTCTCCAAAAGCAACAAAAGCTTTAAAAGACAAGATGTCTGACTCTCAGACTTTCGCGGAGGACTTCGGTATGCTTGCTCTACTGGTAAACGTTGGACGAGTTAATACTACGATGAGCTGTAAGCACCTTGTAGTTCATATCTCAGAATGTACTGATACCTATTTGATAGTTTTCCCAGAAATGAAAACTGCAATTCGAACATATCATCCTATTCCAGCACTCCAGCGAACCACTGGCAATCTTCAAGATGCGCCCCGTATCAAGCACATTTTAAAGTCGAGCGTTCTTGATGGTGAGCAAGGAAACACACCATCAATCCCTGCAGAAATCCTTGCTCGAGTTGTAGGTGTCTAGTCTCTGGGTATTTGCCAAGACGTTTACAAACTCGTGGCATTGTTTGCATCTAGAGAACTGGTCAAATTCCTTCGACAACAGTCACGAATCTCATATTCGTTATGGCGAACCACTCAGCCGTACGCCATTCGCGTCAGTCGTTCTGCTGGGGTTATTCGCTGAACTCTTTCTTCCGTCAGGCGATCAGTCAAGCTCACTTTTCTAATCACCTTGATTTTATCGATATATTCCTACGAACAGATATCTCTTCTTTGAGTCGAGCCCATGCTTTCCTTTGGCTTTGTTATCACTATCTAGAAGCTCCTTCGGCGGATCGTGATAACAATTACGATGAAGATGGTCCCTCCAACCCTTTCGCTGACCATAGGCGCAGTAATATGCCCAGCTTCGTCTTTCTTTCGCAGGTGGAGACAAGGCTAGAGAATAATGATCCGCCTGAAGAAATAGCACTAGCAGACAAGCTTGTTGCACAACGGGCTGAAATTTTGAGATCTCACGGAGAGAAGGAAAGCAACAAGGCTCTTATTACAGCATCTGCTATGACTTTGGAAGGTGATGAAGAGGTCCCTGGTAATACCGAAACCAAGAAAAAAGGTAGACGTGGTTCTACCAAGGCCAAGGCGTCGACTTCGATTGTGAAGAAGGCGACAGGGAAAGCGTGCCTCCCTCAGCTGAAGGGAAAGGACACGGAAATATGTGCCCCCGCGCCGGAAAGCGAGGATGGGTATGACGAGGCTCCCCAATGTAAGTTCGGTTTGCCCTTCTGGACTCAGCTGGATTCCCAGATCCAACAGTTGCCATCTATCCCACGACAAACCAGTATCCACATCACCAATATTTTCGTCAACCTCCGCCATCCATGGAGTCTCGTGTTCTCGTTCAACATCCTCATCGGACCATGACTGTGGAAGATCTTCACCGACACCGTTTTTCCCCATATGGGAAGAGTTCCAAGCAGACGCGCGATAGTTCCCACCGGCCTCCGCCGAAGTTACAACCTGTAGCTCCTAGGTCAATGTTGCAACGTAAGCCCTCAGCCCTCACACAGTTTCCTTCGTAACTTCCAAATTGCAGATGCTTGGCACATACTGTCTACGACGGACCCTCTTCTCGATTCTGACAACGAGTTGGAATTCGAAGGTGAACATATCCGGCACGATTACAGTCTGTCACAGTTCTTCCCTGTCAACTCTACATCCCTCATTCGTTTATCCTAGTACAACGGCTTCGGGTTATAAGCGCCTTGCGGCGTAAAGAACCCACTCCTGAGTCTGAACAAATTGTCATGCAGGTTGCTATTGCGGATCCGCATGGTTACTTATCGGATTGATGTGACCCAAGGATGAATGGTGGAATGAGTACCTGCTTATCATTATCTTGTATATATCTCGTATCATTTCGCTTTCAAAGTATAAATTATGTACACCCTTTAATAGGTATGTTGTAGGGTATCTATCTTACTTTCAATGTTGACAAGAGACACCACCATTCAAAGGATAACAATTGGACACCATATTATCTGTTGTAGTACAGATCACCCACAACGCGTGCGGAACCCCGATATAAATGGTAAGAACAATGGCAAGGGACTTGAAGCAAGGAAGTTTACTCAGGTAAAGGGCCACATAGAACGAATAAGAAATGTGACAAAGATGACAGAAGATAAAACTGCAGATGGTATGTATGCCCTTGTACAATCTGATACAAGCGCCATAACGCTCATTCCTTGGTTCAAAGACAGCAAGGCGCAAACCACGAGAGGTTTAGCAGTAGAGACAAATCATTCGGCTAACCACTTCTCGCACTTCTTCGCATATTTGTCGAGAAGTTGTGACAAATCTCGAACTACAAACGTCAGCACGACAGTCGCAAAGAACTCTGAAGCACGCTTTAGCTTCTGCTCAGCAGATGTGCGGATGTCCACAGGAAACGCGGCATACGAGAGTGCCACGGGTTGTGTCAATGCAGCTTTTGTATGCTCATCCAGTAGTTGTGCATGTAAGAAAAGTTTTTCAAGGCCCCGAACGTATGCGGCTGGTGAATCGAGGCTGGGAACGACCCGTCAGCCATTCATTGATCAGAGATATCATGTACCAAGATCGCCTTACTTTTTCCCGTTGGTAAATTTGTCAAAGCTTCGAGTCAACTTGTCACCCCAAGTCGTCTTCTTAAGGACAAAACCTTCTCCCACACCCAGCTTTTTACCAAAATTTGTCACAACACCATCGCACACTGAGGAAAAGTCTTCCAATTTGGTTAGCCATGCATCCGCTTCCTTCCTCCCAATACTACCAATACCCATTGCAAGCCCACTGCTCACATTCCCTGCTCCAAAATGTTCTGAGCTGCTATTTTGAAGATCCTCTAACGCAGAACACAGTATCGCAGTCACGCGCACTTTGTCAAGCACATTCGAAAGTTTCGCACCACCCTGAGACCATACCTCATGAGGAACATGTAGTCGGCGAGTCACGTAACCCCCAGTGGTGGAAATCATGGTGTTCCGCAAAAGGCTCATCATATGGTACGGTTTGAGAAGAGGGTCAGTAGGTGGTGTTTGGGGAAGCGGGGATGAAGGATTCGTCGGCAAATTACTTGTGAATGCAGGAGGGGGGGGAACAAGTGACAGAGCAGTACTTCCAATCTGGAGTGGCGGGAGGTCTGTTTGAATTGAAAGTTGGGATGGTTGACCGCTTGGATTAAACTTAGAGGTAATCGAGAGCTTGCGCATGGCTGATTCATTGACATTCGTAGTTCCTGGAAGAGGTGGCCGAGGACCTAGAGGAGAAATCCGGCCGCTGACAAGGGACGGCCGCCGACCCGGCTGGGAAGAGGACCGACTTCGACCTGGAATGATTCCGGCGGTCGTAATGCCCGGTAACGAGGAGGCTGCTGACTTGGGTTGCGAAATAGATCCTGCGGATGCAGTCGAGTCGGCAGGTGAGGTCGAGCGTGAGCTTGGGGGTGCCGACATCTTCGCCCGCCGCTGGAAAATTGTACCCTGAGTTGTCGAGTGGATGAAGGGAGGGTGATTGGCCATTTCTGAGCGGGTGGTGAGCTGAGAAGTACCTCGCGGCCTGGGGGCTACGATGTTCGATGGATGTGGAGAAGGAGGTTGCAGTTTAGTGGGTGTCGGGGGGTTGCGGGCTGTCACTTGTGACCCCGTCGGTGGTGATGGTAAGGGAGGCAAAGGATGAGAATCATGTTTTTCATTCCGAGGAGCTGCGTTGGCGTTCGAATCACTTTCATCTATTGCCTGTTTAGATCCCTCTGGACACCCATCATCGTACTCCTCTGTCAAAACCTCTAATCCACTCGAACCTGTCCTCCCATGACCCACAAAATCACTGTGATGAAGTGTTCGCCCGTCAGATTGCCTATGAGAAGATGAGGTATTGCTTAAGGGTTCAACCATGACACCAGTAGGAGCAGGGGGCAATGACGTGGAAGGCGGTGGGGGAGGTGGAGGGAGGCTTGAAGACGCGCGGGTCCTGCGGGGGATGGTGGATGAACGGCGTACGGGAGCCACAGAGGGTGCTAGTGGCTGAGGAGGATCGTATTGAATAGCGTACGGATGTGAGGTCGGGGGAAGACTTGATCCAGATGCGTCCAGAGGGAACATGGCTGAATTGACTACTTCTGGGCCAAGGAACTCTTGTTCGTATGTCGTCTGTTCATCCTGATGTGATTGGTAGCCGTTGGGATTGTCACTGCTTTGAGGTATCAGAGGAGACAGATCTGAGGATGGGGATGGGGAGGGAGAACTCCTGGGTGTGGGTGTGAGCGGCGTGCTCGAGTCACTCATAAGCGTGAGTGTCGTCGTAGAGTCGGTCATGGCTGAGTACATCGACGACGAAGAGTAGGGGACTGCCGGTATGCTGTAGATAATGCTAAGAATATTCATACGGTCTGCATATGTGTCATGCTATCATGAATGTGAGTCAGTTATCCGGGCTTTGAAGATCTCGAACCCACGCACAATATTTTGGAGTCTCCTGATTTCTTCCTCTTGGGCAGCAACGCTTCGACGTCGGCGCCTTCTATGAGATTCGGTGCTCTCTTCACCTCTTCGGACACGTTCCATAACCTCACTTAACAAGGCGACGCTCCGGCCGTATGCCTTAACAGCAGCCTCCGGATTATCATTCGTCGTATCTAGCTGAACAGCCTCACGAGCGAGTTCGAGGGCTCTAGTTAAAGCTCGTCGAGACGATGGCGCTCGAGGTTCTGCACGAGGTTCACGAGGTGGAGGTAATAGTCGATCCACGGTAGGCTCTTGAACAGGTATGGGATCTTCGCGAGCATCCAGGGTACGGGATGATGACGATGATGAAGGGAGAAAAGACGGGGGCGGAGGATCAGACAGGTCTTCCACTGTGGTTCCGATAGGCAATAATGTATTGTGAGATGTGGACGCATGCCGCGATTCGGCGAAAGAGGCCACTGCCACCAAGTTTGTCGAGGCAGCTGGTCTCATAAAGAGGCTTGTACGCGTGTCTCTGCCATTGAGATGGGTTTCCTGTGGGTAGTCCGTCGCGGGAGGGTGCTGTATCGTGGAAGCAGGGCTATTGGGGACACTTGGGATAGGAAGATTGGGCGGTGGGAGAGGGGGCCGAGTATGAGTTGCAGATGAGCGGCGTCGTTGAGAAAGAACTGAGGGAGTTGACGTGAAGGCGGAGGGAAGGGCGGGCAATGAGGCGGAAAGTGAAGCGTCGTGCCAATCGTGCGACGAGTGAGGAAGAGTTGTTCCAACTTCCATCGTCATAAAGATGTTAAATGGAGCAGAAAAGCACGACCGCCAACTTGTGTTGGTTCTAGCGAGTAGCCGCCGTCGTTGTGGTCGTTGACGATCAGAGTCGTATGTGCCTCACAGACAACAAAAAAGAATCAGCACGCTCTGATGGGAACACTACTAAACTATCTCCAAAGACCTCAACGTCCACAAGTAATATTCCATTGCATCACCAATATTCAACTCCTTTCCGTTGTTATAGAAACTGCTATTGAACATTGGCAATAGAATATCAGACAAGAAGGAACAAGTCCGACGATGAAGAGAACAAATTATCCGTATCGAGGTAACTAGCAGACAAGAAAGAGTGTGGATCACAAGTAAATGTGAATATTAATTATAACGGGGTATACCTTTCCGCACAACACTGGAAAGCGCTTCATCATCAAGTAATCAATTCTGGAATTCGGACTGTGACCCTTGAGCCGCGAGACGGCTTTCCAAATTCCTAGCAACGAACGTTACATTAGCGTCATAGTCCATACCAAATGAATATACCTAAGGGATTCTTCTTTCGCCAACAACTCTTGTCGCTTCTCATTGATCTCACGTTGCACCTTGAGTTCAATTTCACGAAGCTAGAGCACAAGTTTATCAACGATGTAGATCTCATGTCTAATAAGCCACACATACCTTCTCTTCCTCACGACGGAGTTGCTCCTCCTTAAGACGCACACTCTGGTTGGCGAGTTCCTCCGGAAGTATGGAAGAATCACTAAAAAAGCCATAAAACACTTGAGGACGTAATAAGACTCGAGGTACATACTGAGTATCAGAATGAACAGTCCTCGAGAGTTTTTCGGTACGGTACGTTTCATAGAGGACATCATGAGTCAACGACTTCAGATCGCCCAAGTGGGAGCTAGGTTTATGATCAAAGTCAATCGATAGCGGGCAACATCATACGACATACTTGAGAAGAGCACTCCGCAGTCTGCTGAAGTCCGAATGCTTCGGGTTATCAACCTCAGCAATACCCCACGGATAGATCCTAGCACGGACGGGCTGTCCATCTATTTCAATCTCTTCCTCAGAGCCAATAATGGCAAAAGGAAGCAACGCCTGGACGGTCGGTATATTAATATGCTTAGCGTTAACTTGGGAATAGTATTGCATACCCTAAGCTCGCTATTGTCCTGGATTGTTTCCTCGTCATCTTCCTCGACATCGTAGGGAAAGTTATAAACAGGGATATCATAATGTTCAATGTCTTCCATGATCTGTGGAGGCTAATTATCAGGAACAGAAATATGATACACTCTAATCATACATACGCGCTTCTTGAAACCCTTAAGTTCCGAAGGGGTCAAGGAGTCTGCCTTGCCAATAACAGGGATGACATTGACGCGGGGAGACAGGCGACGCATAAGTTCTATGTCCATTTCCCTCAAGCTATCAACAGGGAAGTGAGCCTAACATTTAGCAGCACAAGCAGATTAGAGCATACGAATGTCCTGTTGGTGGAATGAAGTACAGAAGAGCGTGAACACGATTGTCCCTAAAACGTGGATTGCGCTTGATACGCGACTCTTCCGCCAAGATATCGTCATATTGGCGCTCAAGATGACCAACAATCTCCTGGAAACTGTGAAAACTCAACAAAGTGCTCAGATGACGGTGGAAGAAACTTACGCAAACTCATTGTCAATGTTGTCACCAAAGCCAGGGGTATCAACAATAGTCAAAGCGATGCGAACGCCATCCTCTTCTAGCTCTGTAGGCCGTGCATGACTTGTATTTAAAAAGAAAAAACATACGAGGGAACGAAGCACAAAAGCTCACCAACATTAACCGGCTTGATTCTAATGCCCTCCTCCACGTGTGCCGTGTCAGGGTTATCAGAGATTTTGTGAGCCAAAACCTCAGATTCGCAAAGGGTATTGACAAAGGTCGTACGTCCAGTCCCAGAGGCACCTTCAGTGATGGGGAGAAGGCAAGATAAAAAAAAAACAAAGAACCCATGTTATATCGCAAGACTGAATGACAGCTGGAAGAACGCACCAACAACCATAACAGTGAACTGAACACCTTTCTTGACCTTATTTCCTCTGCGTCTGCCCGCGAACGACATGGCGACAGCAAATTTATGGATGGGAGGTTGGAAGTTTGAAAGGGATGGAAAGAAAGTCAAAAGAAGGGTTTGGTCGAATTTAAAACTCCGACATGTGGCGTGACCAAACACGTCCACTAGAACTTCGCGTCTCGTTCCTTTGCCTCGTACACGCATGGACTCCTAGTGGCTCGCGCTAATACTAACCGATTATTACGCGCAGTATATGCTTGCTCGATCAAAGGCTCTTCATCACGCTGCAAAGTCATGCACGCTTGAATTAGGTTTCGCCACTCTCTTCAAGCGAAATGCTACGAAGACAACGAAGACTTTCTCCGAGTTACCGTCCGTTTTTATGTGTCCAGACGGAACTGCTGCACTGCCTTTAAGGGAATGGCGTGCGGGCCTCGAACGTATGCCTATGCATGTATCAACCTAGTCTTCTATCCTAACGTTCTGCATTGCGTCGTATCTAGCGGCCGTTGGTCCGGCCCGCAAAGTTCAAAGCAGCAACCAAGATGACCCGCAGGTGCACACGACCGAAACCTTGCTCTACAAGGCCCAGCCTAAAGGCCGGAAGCGGAAGACAGAGCTACTACTAGGTATTACTATTTCGTCCCCATTCATTGCACGTCATATTGACACAACGAAGATAGTGAATCCCCCGCGAAATCGAAGGTCAAACGTACTAGAAAGCCGAAAACTGTGCCTGTTCCGGAGAATACTACAATTTTGCCTGAGAACCCCCTCCTTAATGCTCAGAGATTATTGAGTGGTATGGCTCTTACGTCATATCCAGTGCTCAGTTTACCTCAAGAATTTAGCTTCACCAGCGAGAAAGTCGAAACAAGTCACCACGATCAGTTCAACTAGCGTTTCTGAAGCATCAGGTAGTTTTTCGACCTCTGGCTTGTCGACTCGGGGCTTACACTTCACAGACAGAAGTGGACAGCCTAAGAATAGTCTTGCCAGGGAAATCCTGGAAAATCTTCAAAAGTTTTCCCATTGTCTCCTGCTCACACGAGTGGGCCAGTTTTATGAAGTGAAACCTTCAATGTGCTTGCTCCGAATATGAGTTTCTAACCATATTTCTAGTCGTACTTTGACCAAGCAACAGAGATCGCTCACCTGCTTAATATCAAGTTGACCACACGAAAATGGGATGGTCGACGCGTTCCTATGTGTGGTTTTCCACTTGCTCACCTGGATAAGTATCTGAAAGTGTTAGTGCAACAAAATAATCGATTCGTTGCCATGTGTGAAGAGTTTCCTCGATTTTCCGCTAAAGGCGTCAAAGAATTTGATAGACGGGTTGCTCGAGTAATCACCCCAGGCACACTCATTGACGAACCGTTTTTAAACCCATTCGAGAACAATTACCTTCTCGCAATCAGCTGTGCATACAGCGTCGGTTCATCAAGAGATTGCTCTGTTGGGTTGGCATGGATCGACGTCTCAACTGGAGAATTTTTCTCAAGGCCCTCAACATATGACAGCCTTCGGGACGAACTTGCTGGTATTGGGCCTCGCGAAGTTGTTCTGGACAAACGATTGGAGACAAGAAAGTCGCATCCTGTCCTTCAAGCTCTTACGGAAGAGGACAATTTCGTCTCCTTCGTCTCTCTCTCTGAGGATATGAACGGCAAAAATGTCAGCTCATCAGCGATTAGACGCCGGGATACCCCTGACGTGCCAGCCCTTCCTACTGAAGAGGTCCCAATACTTCCTGCAATTTCTCTCAGCCTGCAGGAGACAACTGCCATTGACATACTCACGACATACCTGCATACCAATCTGTTGGAACATATGCCGACACTCCCTTCACCAAACCAGGAAGGCACTAGTAGTCGTATGCAAATTGATTCCCATACCATCAAAGCACTTGAGATCCGTGAAGGTATCCGGGAAGGGGGCACCAAAGGTAGCCTCTTAAATGTCATAAAACGAACAATCACGACCGGAGGGACGCGTCTTCTTGCTAGATGGCTCTGTGAGGAATCTTTTTCTACAGTGATCTGTAACTTAACGAAACTATCAGGCTCACCAAGCACGTCGATAGCCGAGATTAACGCCCGTCAATCTGTAGTAGCGTTTTTCTACACTCGACCTCATTTTGGAGCCGACATTGCTGGAGCCCTCGCCAGCGTAGAAGACATTGGACGGATTGTGCAAAGATTCATCATGGGTCGTGGCGATCCAAGTGACTTATTGGCTGTTAATAGGACAATTCGGATGTGGTCCACTGTTGTCAAACGATTCAACGAAGAAAGAACGATGGAAGCTGCTGAACTTACACAACTCCATGAAGCTGATTGGGCAAGCATCGATTCCTTGGTGTCTCGTATGGTTGATCTCCGGGACTTATCGAAACGGAT
>Ga0179587_10001476_pt1 | contig 10726 bp, 10 predicted proteins | sample CZODoug2_1_08_16_FD_185932 | JGI IMG/M metagenome (GOLD analysis project Ga0179587, IMG submission 185932) | Vadose zone soil fungal communities from Angelo Coast Range Reserve, California, USA - CZODoug2_1_08_16fungal | ecosystem: Environmental > Terrestrial > Soil > Vadose zone | place: USA...
GCAGAGCTTCCGCGGCTCGATCTCCGGCCTGCGCTTTGCCTATTGCGATTTCACCCGGCGCACCACCCGGCCCAACATGATCGGCACCACCGAGGGACCGCGGACCCCCTTGGCGATTCATGCGGCCGCCATGACGGATCCGCCTTCGGATTGATGCGGGCTCGACCGGGTGCGCCGATCGGCAAGGCTGCCGGTCAGCAAGACTGCTGACCAAACGTTACGTGTTTGTTATTTGCGTTTAGGCCGCCGAACCTTGGCGGCAGATGGACTTGGATCGCGCCGGAGACGCAGCGGCACCTTTCCGAGTCGGATTGGCCATTTTCCAAGCCGATGACCGATCGTTACCACGTTGCCTAAGATTCTGGTGATCCGATATTGGAGACCCGATATCGGCGTCATGGCGCGACGCTGATTTCCGTCGCAGCTGTATCGCATATCTCGGGGACCCGCCATGGCAGACCTGTTTGTGCTTGCCCTGCTTGGCCACCTCGTCGGTGACTATCTCCTGCAGACCAAACACATGGCTCTGCACAAGTCAGCTCCTGGTTGGTCCGGCGTTCTGACCTGCACGTTTCACGTGGCGGTCTACACCGCCGCTGTCTGCGCATTCTGGTGGACCACAAACCCTGTGGTGGCGGCACTGGTGTTCGTGCCTCACTGGATCATCGACCGCTGGTCACTGGCAAGCGCTTGGCTCAAGATGATCCGCGGACGAACGTTCGAGGCAGCGTTCAGCTCGAAGGATCCGCACCGTGAATTCGACGTTGCATTTACCAGCATCGTGTACACCGTTGCGGATAACGCCATGCACCTGATCTGCCTCTGGCTGGTCATCAGATTTTGGATCTAGTCACCGTGACCAACTGCTACCGGCGGGACCTCGAAATCGACTGCCGTGCCGGCGGCCGACACGGCTTCGCGCTCGCCCTCCCGGGGGCCTGCCTTTGCGCCCGCCCGGCGGTCTGCCCGCCCGGCGGTCTTGTAGGTCGAGCCGAAAAGGCGCATCTTGCAATGGCCGGTCAAGGTTTTCAGGGCTCATGATGTGCGCCGCCCCGAAACTGCGGGTCGATAGCGTCGGTATGGCGTTTGCGACGCCGAGCGGAATGTTCCAAGCGCTTGCACCAGTTACGCTTTCGATCCCGCAGGGCCGGTTCGTCAGCCTGATTGGGCCATCCGGCTGCGGCAAGAGCACGCTATTCAACATCATCGCTGGATTGCTGCAGCCGACTGCCGGTTGCGTGATGATCGATAACCTCGACGCGACCGGTACCATCGGGCGCGTCGGCTACATGCTGCAGAAGGACCTGCTGCTGCCGTGGCGCACGGTGCTCGATAACGTCATCCTGGGCATGGAAATCCAGGGTCGGTCGCTGCGTGAGGCGCGCAAACGGGCGCTGCCGCTCCTCAAACGCTACGGTCTCTCGGGCTTCGAATATCTTTATCCAAGCTCGCTCTCCGGCGGAATGCGTCAGCGCGCGGCGTTGTTGCGCACGCTGCTGTTCGACACCGATGTGATCCTGCTGGACGAACCATTCGGGGCGCTCGACGCCCAGACCAAGTTGCAGATGCAGGAATGGCTGCTGCAGCTTTGGGGCGACTTCGGCAAGACCGTGATCTTCGTCACCCACGACATCGAGGAGGCCATCTACCTCTCTGACGAAGTCCATGTGATGGCCACGCGCCCGGGGCGCGTCATCGAGACCATCGCGGTCACAATCGAGCGACCGCGGCTGCGAAGAAGCACGATGACGCGGGAGTTTCTCGCCGCCAAGGAACGCTGTCTGGAGCTCCTGGCGGCCGACCGAAATACCGCCCTGCTGGAAAAAGTCGCCTGACGCATGGATGCGCCCGTGACCATGCCGGAGGCTGCAAGTGTCGAGGGGATGGCCGGTGTCGGCTCGGCGCGCGCGCAGGCGAGAGCTGGCTCGCTCCAAGCGGTCCGCCGTCTGCCGGTTGAGAGAGAATGGCCGTTCTGGGTGATCCTCACCGCGCAGCTCGCCATTCTGGCGGCCGCAACCGCGCTGTGGGAAATCGCGGCCAGGACACGGGTCCTCGATGCCTTTTTCTGGTCGGAGCCGAGCGCGATCTTCAAGACCCTGACGATATTCTTTACCGCCGGCGACGCATGGACTGACATCGGCTTCACGTTTCGCTCGACCGTTTTCGGATTTCTGATCGGCACCATCACGGGCTCGGTCTTGGGCCTTTCCTTCTGGTGGTCGAGAAACTACGCGGCCATCGTCATGCCTTACGTCATTTGCTTCGAATCGCTGCCGAAGCTTGCACTCGCTCCGCTCATCGTTCTGGTGTTCGGCCTTGGCCTGGCATCCAAAATCGCAACCGCGACCGCCTTGACGCTCGTGGTTTCGACGCTCACGACCTATGCGGGCGTCAAGGCGGTCGATCCGGACGGCGAGCGACTGTTCTATTCGCTGGGCGCGACGCGGATGCAGGTCTTCCGCAAGCTCGTCATTCCGTTCTGCCTGCCGTGGATCATCTCGGTGCTGCGTGTGAATATCGGGCTCGCCCTGACGGGGGCGATTGTCGGTGAGTTCATCGCTTCCGAGCACGGGCTCGGGAGGGCGATCCTCTATGCCGGCCAGACCTACGATATCGCTCTGGTCTGGGTTGCCGTGCTCGTGCTCTCGTCACTTGCCGTCGTCATGTATGTGGCGGTCTCATGGTTGGAACGCTTGTTGCTCAAGGGCATGAAGCATTAGGGCATGAAGCAGTGAGGCGACATACCCGACAGGGAGGATGATGTCATGAACCGGCGGAGATTCCTGACCGCGACGGGCGCGTTTGGCCTGGCCTTCGCATCGCGGCCGCTCCCGGGGCGGGCGGCCGCGCGCGAGATCGTGGTCGCCGAGCCGCAACACGGCACCGGGTATCTGGCGCTCTATGTCGGCATGGCTAAAGGCTATTTCGCCGAAGCCGACTTGGCCGTGAGGATCCTGACCATCGAGAATGGCGCCGGCCACACCAATGCGGTGCTTTCCGGCCAGGCATTCGCCTTCATCGGCGGTCCGGAGCACGATGCCTTCGCCAAGCTCAAGGGCGCCGAACTGCGGGCAGTGGTGCACTGCGTCGACCGCGGCAACGTCTACTACTGTGCGGCGAAGGGGCAAGAACCGAACGGCGCCGATTGGCCGAGCTACTTCAAGGGCCGGAAGATCGCCGTTGGACCCTATGGCGGGACCCCGAATTCGATCACCCGCTATCTGCTCAAAAAATGGAACCTCGATGTCAAAAGCGACGTCACGCTGCTCGAGATGCCGACTTCGGCCGTGCCGGCTGCCGTGAAGAGCGGTCAGGCGCAAATCGGCGTGAGCAATGAGCCCATGATCACGCAGGGCATTCGCCAGGGGTTTTGGAGCGAGCCGTTCTACAGTATTCCGAAGGAGCTTGGCCCCTACGCCTATTCGACGCTCAACGTGCGTCTCAACTCGGTTCAAAAAGAGCCGGAGCTCGTGCGCGCCTTTGTCCGCGGCATGATCAAGGGTCTGCAATTCGTCTACGCCGAGCCTGACGAATCAGCCGAGCTCGCCAAGCGGCAATTCCCGACCATGCCGCTCGATGACCTCAAGGCGACGCTCAGCCGTTCGTTCCAGGACCAGATTTGGAGCCGGGACGGCATGATCAGCCGCCAGGCTTGGACAACGGCCAGCGCCGTCGTCCGCGAGGCGGGGATTCTCAAAGCCGACGTGAAGTTTGACGAAATCATTGACATGAGCTTTGTGGAAAGCCTGCACGCATCCCGTTAGATACGCTGATCCAATCTGACCGGACCAACCAACCGAAACGAGACGCACCATGTCAGAGCCGATCTGGAACCGGTACCTCACCGAGCAGGACAAGGCAGTGTTCGAAGCCTCGGGCTACGGCGCGCGCGGTGGGTTCGGCAAGCGGCCGGCCCTGCTGATCATCGACGTCAATTGGGCCTTCTGCGGCGACAAGCCTGAGCCGATCCTCGAATCCATCAAGCGCTGGCGCAATTCCTGCGGTGAGGACGCCTGGCTGGCGCTGCCTTATATCAGGTCGCTGATCGAAAAATGCCGCCAGAGGGGCGTTCCGGTGATCTACACCACCGGCGTGCGGCGCAATGACAATTGGGACGGCGGCTCCTGGCTGTGGAAGAACGCGCGCGGCCGCGAGGATCAGCAGTCACGGTCGAGCAACCTCGATGGCAATGAAATCGTCACCCCCATCGCGCCGGGACCGCGGGACATCGTAGTCTACAAGCAGAAACCATCGGGTTTCTTCGGCAGCAATCTGGCGAGCTATCTCACGCTGCTCGGCTGCGACAGCGTGATCGTCACCGGAACGACAACGTCGGGCTGCGTGCGCGCCACGGTGCTCGACGCCTTCAGCCTCAATTTTCGGGTCGCGCTCGCCGAAGAGGGCTGCTTCGACCGTTCGCAGGCGAGCCATGCCATCAACCTGTGCGACATGAACGCCAAATATGCCGACGTGGTGAAAACCGCGGAAGCGCTCGCCTTCCTCGATAGCCTGCCGGAGGGAATGTTCGACCTGCCGAAAGGCGCCGCAGTTTCGGCGCCCGAGCTGACACCCAGGCGCGCCGGCAATTTTTGAACAACCGCCGGCCTGTTGCGGCGGATAGGGTCCTCAATGCGGAGCAATCGTGCTAAATAATGGCATGTTCTGGCGGCTGGCGCGCGAGCCGGGCGCTTTCACATGACCGCAGGCCGATGAGGGACACCATGGCGTCACTCCAGAACCAACCCATCGTCAGGATCGCGCCCAACAACCAGGTCTTCGATCTCCCGGTCATCGTCGGCATCGAGGAGGGCCTGTTCGAGCGGGCCGGGCTCGACGTCCGCTTCTCGGCCACTCATGCGGACCGCGAGAAGGACAGCGCGCAGCGCCCCGTCATGTCCCGGCTCAAGGAGCAGCTGTTCGATTGCGGCTCGGCCGACAGCTACAATGTTTGCGAATGGGCCAGCATCGATCGGCTGGAGCGCGGGACGCGCGGCGGCAATATCGCGGCCTTGCGGGCAGCGGTGGCGGCGCAGGCCATCCTCACCTTCGATGAATCGCTGCAAGTGCCGCGCGACTTGGCCGATGTGCCGGTCGTGGTGCAGCAGCTCACCGGCTCCCACTACACGACGCTGCAGATGCTCGAAAGCGCGGTCGGTCCCGAGCGTGTGAAGATCGAGTGCGGCGGACTGCCGCAGACGCGCTGGGACGGACTGAAGAATGGAACCTATCGGGCTGTCACCGTGATGGAGCCGTTCATCAGCCTCGGCCTGAAGGAGGGTGCCCATCTCATCGCGGCTTCGTTCTATCGCGGCGGCGAGGTGATATCGCCCGACCTCACGGCCGCGCAGCGCAAAGCTTACTACGATGCGGAGAATGCGGCGGTCGATCTGATCAACGGCGATTTCTACAAATATACCCACCATGTGACAGCTCACGCCAAGGGGGCGCTCGGGCCGCGGGAGCTACTGCGCGCTTTCGTCAGGTACAAGCACGTGGATTATTATGATCCTGCCCGGTTCGGCCGGACCTATGACTGGATGCGGGCGAGAGGGCTCACCGAGGGCCAGAGCGAGCACGCCGGCCTGGTCGTGGGTTGAACCGCGGCCGCCTGCTTCGACTACCGCACCGCTGACATGCGCTCGTCGCTGCGATCTTCAGCGCCCCGATGCTTAGCCCGCGATGCTGATCACCGTGACGCCTATCGCCGCGATGCCTATCGCCGCGATGCCTATCGCCGCGATGGGGACCTTGGGACGCGACCTCGGTCATGAACCTTCGCAATCATCGCTGCGACTAATACTTAGTACCGGCCGCTTCATACCCCCCCTCCCGACCCCCTGAATCGGCCGATGACGACTTAACCCCGCTTCGGCGGGGTTTTTTTTGGCAGGCGGTTGCGCCTGGCGGGCTTCGGAGTCATGCTTCCCAGATCAGCCGATTTTTGGTCACGACGCTCTATTGCCGGCAAGGCGTGTGGAACTTTAGGTGAAAATATGCGTTCCGTGTTGCTGCCAACTGCGATGTTGTGATGCTGCGATGCTGTAATCCATGACGCCGAGTATCGACCATTTTACGCCGCTCTCGCGGGCCGTCGCGTCAATCGATCGCGACGCCTATGCGGTGCGCTTTGCGATCTATGATCGCGAGCACAAGGAACTGCTGCGACGGCTGGCGACCGCCGAGGAGCCGTGCTCGGACGCCGACGTCGCCAGGGAGGAACAGGCCTTCCGGGAAGCCATTCGGCGAATTGAGTTCGGCGACGAACACGTTCGATCAACGCCCGTGCCGCAGGTCGAGCCCGCGGAGGCAGCACCCGAGCCGCGGCGTGAACCGCCGCGGTTGGAGGCGCGTCCGGCCGAGGTGCGTGCGCTGGATGTGCATCTGCCGGAGGGCGGGAGCTTTGCGGAACGCGAGACCTTTGATCCACCGAGCTTGCCTGGCATCGATCCCTCGGAGCCCGGCATCGCGGAGGAGCCCCTTACGCCGCTCGCTGATCTTCGTCTCTCCGAGCCCCGGTCGGTCGCACGCAGGGTCGGCGAGCGGCTCGCGCTGGCGGCCTTGGCTTTGGCCCTGGCTGGGGGCTGGGTCTGGTGGGGCGAGGTAGCTCAAGAGGCGGCGAATTCGACCGCCTTGCGTGGCGCCGTCGAGCCGGCCGAGTCGACCGCGCCGGCCCAGCCCGCGGCCCCGGACAATACGACCGAAGCGAAAGTTCAGCAGCCGGCCTGGCTCTCGCCGGAAATAATGTATGCCCCGCCGAATCTGCCTCCGTCTCCTCCTACGCCTGGGCCTTCGCTCGCATCGGTGCCGCGCCCCGACGTTCCGTTGCCCGTGCCGAGGCCGGAGCGGTAATCCTGTTGGCGGTATCCGGACCCCTCTTGGAGCATTTTCAGGAGAAGCATGCCCCCGGTTAGATCGGGGTGGAATCCGGTTTTCCGTCCGAAAGTGCGACCATGCAAGAATATTGGAGCGGTTTCTGTTTCGATGTACGACCGCTGTATTCCGCTTCGATTTAACCGCCAACCGTTTCGCAGGCGCGGTCGTTGGTTGTTCCGAAAAGCAACCCCGGGTGTGGTGCTACCGCAGGAATCCTTACCGAATCATGCATGCTGCCCGCATTCGGGCCAAGGCTGGGAAACCCAACGGTAACCTGGAACGAGAGGGCAGCATGGGAAATGCGCACGCGCCGAATGGCCACCGCGACAATCTGATCGGCTCTCCGGCACCCCGACCTCATGTGCGTCATTTTGATGTGGACGCGCTCGTCAGAGAGAACAAGCAATTGAGGGAGCTGGTGGTGCAGCTCTCAGAGATCGTCGTCAAGAATGTTCTGAATCGGCAGTAACCGCCGCTTGGCGTTTGATCTTCCTTCCGCCATGCGCGGATTGAATCATAATCCGCCGGGCGTGCTCGCCGCTCCCTGTTGGTTTATGGGCCGAAACAAGAGCCGCTGATAGAACCAGCCGATGCCGAGGAGCACGATGCCCAAGCCGATAAAGGACAGCGCCTGGTAGATGCCGGTCAGGTTGGACATGTCGACCAGGAAGACCTTGAGCACGGTGAGGATCGTAACCGCGGCCGAGGCGAAACGTACCGGCCGCGATTGCAACCAGATGCCGGCCGCGAGCAATCCGACCCCGAAGGCGAGCCAGACGGCGGAGTAGGTATACTGCTCCGCGTCGGTGGTAGTGCCGGCGGTCAGCACCGGCCCGTGATAGAGCCGCGTCACTTGCAGGGTGAGATAGGCGAGGGCGAGCCCCACCGCCGCGATGGCTGCGGTGGTGCTGTAGGGTTGCGGCCGCAGCCCGCGCGTAACCAGTGCCAGCACGCTGGCCAGCAGGGCCGGCACCCCATAGCCGAGCAGAATGAGATTGATGAGCGGCCCGCCGACCGGCTTGCCGGTGGTGACCGGGTTGTCGATCAGGGCCAATCCGAACGCGATACCGATGAGCGCGAGCGCCGCAACCACCATGGCGCTCATATCGTGCACCACGCTGCGGGTGCGCAGGCGCAATCGTTCGAGACCGATCGCGAGCGCCAGCCAGACCGACACCTGCAGGGCGAGCTCGGCGAGCGCGGCGGATGGCCGGTAGACATCGCCGCCAGTCATGAAATGGCGGATCTCGAAAAAGGCGAGCAGCAGGGTGAACAGGATGGCCGCCAGATCAACGATGCGGGCCGGCGCGTCGTCGGCGCGCCTTCGCAACCGGTAGCCGGCGAGCCAGAACGCGGCGGCCGGAACCCCGTAACCGTAGAGAAGCCAGTTGAAGATCGGCACCGTCCCGACATCCGCACCCACGATGCGCGGCTCGCGCGCGATCCGCGCCAGTACCAGCACGGTGGTGACGGCGGCCAGCGCTCGCAAGGCCGGCATTGGTCGCTTCTCCGAAATCCATGCAATGCCGGGCACCATCAGGGCCAGCGCCACGGTCAGCCAGCCCTTGTCCAGCGCCATGGTGAGGGCGAGCGCCAGCGCCGCCACCGCGCCGGTCGCGAATATGGCGCCGGAGGCCGCCAGGCCCGGGCGTGGCGCGCGCCGGCCCAGCGCTTCGGTGGCGGCGGCCGCAAGCAACGCGAGCAGCAAGGCGACACTGGCGAACGGAATTGAGCGATCGAAGCCGGCGATGCGATAGGAGAGCGCAACCAGGATGGCGATGGGCGCGAATGTGGCCGCGGCGCTCCACAGCATGGGCACCAGCGCGTGCTCGGAGCGGCCCTGCGCCAGAAATCCGGCGCCCGCGAACACGAGCGCGAACCCGAGGCCGAGCACCAAGTGCCAGCCGAATTGCGCCTGCTCGGGCTCCGGCACGACGCCGGCCGCCGGCCCTCCCGGCGCGATGAGATGGAGGATATCGGTGTTGACCGCCCAATGGGCGAAAACGATCGCGACCAATAGCGCCGCAGCCGGCACCGCCGCAGTCGCGGCTTCCGACCGCCAAGCGATCGCGCAGGTGGCGGCAACCAGCGCCACCATTGTGGCGAGCGCCAGCGGGTCATGCCGGCTGGTCAGCACCAGGATAGTGGCTGCGGCCATAAAGGCGGCCAGCGCTCCCGACGATACAGCATCGATCCGGGCCGGCGGCGCGGGCGGCCCATAGAACAGTCCCGACACGATCAGCAGGGCCGCGAGGGTGAATCCTGCCACGACGTGGAAGGCATGTGCGGCCAGCGCGTCGACCCGATCATCGACGATTCCGGGGAACGTCCACAGCACCGCGAACGCAATTGCCGTGAGGGCGAGCCAGCGCCACATGCGCAGGCGCGCCAGCATGAAAGCGGCGGCCGTCACCACCGCCAGATAGATGTAGAGCGACCAATAGTCGGGATGGTCGGAAGCGACCAGGAGCGGGGCCACATAGGCGCCGACCAGGCCGAGGCCCGCCAGCGCCGGTCCATGCAGGAGCGCAGCCGCGAGCGTCGCCAGTGCCACCACGCCCAGCAGCAGGAACGCGGCCGCCGGCGCCAGGAAGCCGTAGAGCCCGTAGGCGGCATAGACATCCGCATACGCGATGGTGGTGCCGACGGCGGTCAGGATGCTTGGAATATGCGCGCTCGGCAGGCCGACCACGCCGCTGACCTTCTCGTTCCGCCGCGCCCATTCGCCGGACATGACTAAGGCGATCGCCAACAGCGCGCCGAGCGTCACCCGCACACCGGGGCCGACCAGGCCCTGCTGGATCGAATAGCGCACCAGAAAGAATCCGCCGAGCGCGAGCGCCAGCCCACCAACCCAGACCACCCATTGGGTACCGAAGCGTTCTTCGAGGCCCATGGCGGGCTGCGCCGGCCTACTCGCGGGCGTCGGCGGCAGAGTGCGATCGGGTCTCGGCGCGGCCGCCGGCGCAGCAGGCGGTTGTGGCGACGGCGGCGGCCCGACCCCGGGCGGCGGACAGGAAATTGCGTGGGGCTCAGGTGTTTGGGGCTCAAGTGCTGCAGGTCGTTCCGGCCCTAAAGGGTGCTCAGGCGCCGCAGGATGCGGGGGCGAGGGCACTACGGCTGTGACCTGCAATCCGTCGAGCCGGCGCTCGAGCAGCATCAATCGGCGCTCGACAAGATGCAACCGGTTCCGCGTCCCGATCGCCATCACTACGGCCGCAATGACTGCGATCGGAAAGGCGAGCAGGAGAACGATCAGCGCTTCCACGACTTCGCCCCCCGCGACGGCCGTCCGGCCGTACCGGATTCTATGTCATGGAAGCAGCGCGCGGAAGCTCCGGATACTTAAGCTCACGATCGCCCGCCAAAGCGCAGGCCGGCGGAGGGGCGCTCCTGCGCGACCTCGCGGCGAAAGCGGTACAGTGCCGCCGGCCGTCCCCCGGTTGCGGTCGACATTTCGCCGGTCGGCTCGACCAGACAGGCGGTCTCCACCAGCCGGCGGAAATTTTGCTTGTGCAGATGGCGTCCCGAGATCGCTTCGACGGTGCGCTGAATTTCGGTCAGCGTAAATTCTTGCGCCATCAGCTCGAAGACGACCGGCCGGTATTTGAGCTTCGCGCGCAGACGCGCGATGGCGGTTGCCAGGATGCGGCGGTGGTCCAGGCGCATCGGCTCGCCCAGCACCGGCAGCTTGGGACGCGCGAGCGCCGCTTGCCGGCCGTCGCGTCGCGCCTCCTCGACCAGGCCCGCTTCGTAGAGCAGCTCATAGCGATCCAGGATCTTCTCCTCGTGCCAGGGGCTGCCGCCCTCTCCGAAGCACAGGCGCAGCCGCTCGCTCCGACCCAGCGCGCGT
>Ga0179587_10001478_pt1 | contig 10725 bp, 9 predicted proteins | sample CZODoug2_1_08_16_FD_185932 | JGI IMG/M metagenome (GOLD analysis project Ga0179587, IMG submission 185932) | Vadose zone soil fungal communities from Angelo Coast Range Reserve, California, USA - CZODoug2_1_08_16fungal | ecosystem: Environmental > Terrestrial > Soil > Vadose zone | place: USA...
GCGGAAGTCGTCGAAGGCGAAATCAGGGGCGCCGAGCTTCCGGATGGACAGCGGATCGCGCTCTACAATTATGAAGGCAGGTTTTACGCGACTTCGGATATCTGCACGCATGGCGAAGCCTCGCTCTCGGAGGAAGGCTTGCTGACCGGAAAAATCGTGGAATGCACCTGGCACTTCGGCACCTTCGACGTCACAACCGGCAAGGCGGAGACCTTGCCCTGTTCCATTCCGCTGAAAACATTTCCGGTCGAGGTCATCGACGAGGTGATCTATGTCGAATACTGATCGCATGCGACGCAAGGCAGCTCGCAATAGTCCGGTTGACGAAGCCGTAAAGAATTCGCCGGCCTCCCCGCGGCGCACGCAGGCTGAACGCAGCGAGGCAACCCGCAAACTAATCCTTGACGCAACGATCAGGATCATGGTGCGCAAGGGGGCCGCCGGTTTGCGAACGGGAGAGGTAGTCGAAGAAGCGGGCGTCTCGGTTGGCGCACAGCTGCATCATTTCCCGACGAAACTTAAGTTGATTCTTGCGGCGTTCGATTACGTCAATGAACGCTCGGTGGAGATGTGCCGGCAGCGGGTCAAGCTTGCTCAACGCGCGGGCAATACCGAATCGGTCATTAACGCAATCATCGCCGACGCCTCCGATTTCTTTTTCGGAAACGGTTTCTTCATCGAGCTTGCGCTTGCCTTTGGACAGGCGGATCTGGACCTTCGTCGCGTCGTTCGGCGATCGTCGCGCCGGTGCCGTTTCTTGATTGAGGCAATCTGGCGCGACGCGCTTCAGGGCCAGGGCCTTCCGCCTGACATCGCCAGTGACATTCTGGCGCTTACGCTGAGTATCGTTCGGGGTTTTGCGATGCGGCGTTTCATCGAAGATGATCCAGCCCGAAGAGCACATCTCGTGAGAGTCTGGCGCGATATGATCCGCGCTTACCTTGGCGCCCAACTCGATGAAAAGCAGCTTGCGGGGATTTTTGTCGACCCGATCGCAGACGGTCGGCCGCCGGCCGTCACTACCGCGATAGCTTCAGCACTGCCGCCGTTCGACAGCTTACCGCCGAAGCCAGCGAAGATCACGAGAGCGAGAAAGCGGGCATGACGAACATTCCCATAGTTCAGGTATGCTACCTCCGGCTTGGCAGCCGGAAGATCGAAGAGAGCGCGCGTTTTGCGACGGATGTTCTCGGCCTGCAACGCGTCGGCGCCGTCGATGGCGAAGTCGCGTTGCGCTCGGATCATCTCTATCATCGGATCTGCCTCACCGAGGGGCCGCCGGAGCAGCAGAGCATCGGCCTGGAACTGCCCGATGAAACTTTTCTTGAGCCTGCCAGGGCCGCTCTTTTGGCGGCGGGATTTCCCGTGCGCGATGCGGATGCGAATGAATGCAAACGCCGTTATGTTCGTCAGGCGTTGATGACGCAGGACGGGTCCGGCAATGTCATCGAACTCGTGACGCGGCCGGCGCACAGCGGACGGCGCTATTTTCCTGCACGTGATGCTGGTATTACCGGCCTTCAAGGCATTGGATTGCGAAGCACGGATATCGCGAAAGACCTGCTGTTCTGGACACAGCTGCTCGATGCGCGGATCAGCGACAGGGTGGGCGAGATTACCTATCTTCGTATCGACGACCGTCATCACCGCATCGCGCTCTATCCTTCCCGGCGGAAGGGGGTGATGGAGATCGCACTCGATGTGGAAAACCTCGATTGCGTGATGCAGAGCAATTATTTTCTTAAAGAGCGCCAGCTGAAAATATTGCACGGTCCCGGCCGTGAAACGGCCTCCGGTCAGGCTTTCATCCGGTTCCAGGGACCGGAGGACTGCCTGTTTTCTTACGTCCATGGCATGCGTCAGCTCGAGGCCGGCGAGCGGCCCCGGCAGTTTCTGCTGAAACCGCAATCGCTCTGCGCCTGGGGAAGCGAGTGCTCGGACATTCCCGAACTAAGTTTGCCGGCAATCTAACAAGCCCTTCACAGGAGGCTCACATGATCGAACTCAAAGAGATCAGCTACGTACGGTTCGGCACACCGGATCTGCAAATGGCAGAGAGTTTTGCGACAAGCTGTCTTGGCCTGGAGGTTGGGGATCGCAGCAAGAAGAGTCTTTATCTTCGCTCCGACGATCGGGCGCACACCTTGTGCTACAGCGAGGGAAATCCCGAAGAACAGGCGGTCGGCTTCGAGGTCGATAGTGAGGAGAATCTCCAGGCCGCCGCCGCGACCCTTGAGGCGCTTGGACACCCCGTTCACGGCGGTACGCCTGCGGAATGCGCAGCGCGGATGGTGAAGGCGTTCATCGGGTTCAAGGACCCCACCGGCAATTCGATCGAGCTCGTCGTGCGTCCGGCGCGCAGCGGACGAAAATTCTTTCCGACCCGCGATATCGGTATCACCGGGTTCAGCCATATAGGTCTCTATACGACGAATCCGGTTCGGGATGAGCAATTCTGGACACAGGTGTGCAACGCGCGCGTCAGCGATCGGATCGGAGATATTTCTCTGATGCGGATTAGCGCGATTCATCACACCCTGGCGATGGCGCCGGGTACCAAGCCTGGCATCCAGCATGTCAACCATCAGGTGGCCAGCAACGACGATGTGTTGCGGTCGTTCTACTTCCTGAGCGGGCGGAATGTGCCGATCGTGTTCGGACCAGGCCGGCATCCCACCTCCGGTGCCCGCTTCCTCTATTTTACCGGCCCCGACGGCATGACGTTCGAATATTCGGTTGGGGTCGACGAGATTGAGGACGAAGAGACTCACCGCCCGCGCAGTTTCGGTTTCGAGCCAAGCAGCGTCTGCATGTGGGGCTCGAAACGCGTCGGGCAGGGAGTTCCGATGCCGGCCGCCAAGCAATAGCCGGGATTAGACGCCGATAGCGAAATGGGCCCTTGCGGGCCCGTTTTGTTGCGAATTCTTTTCCGGTCGAACCGAGCCAGTTGGCGCCGGTTATTTAATTGCGATGGCAACCTTTCCGAAGTGTTTACCGGAGGCCATGTAGGCGAATGCTTCCTTGGCATCCTCGAACGCGAACACGCGATCGACGACCGGGCGCAACTTGTTCAAGGCGATTGCATCGGCCATCGCCTGCAGATCCTCGACGGATCCCACGGTGACGCCTTGGATGCGTTGCTGCTGCATAACGATCAGCGGCAGGCGCGTATTGCCCTGCGGAGGGCCTGCGAGCACACCAATCAACGCGATCGAGCCTCCAATGCGCGTTGCGCGAATCGATTCATTGAGCGTTCCGACACCACCCACCTCGACGACAAGATCGACCCCGCGCGATCTGGTGATCTCTCGTGCAAATTTCCCCCATTCCGGCACCGAGATGTAGTTGACGGTCTGATCGGCGCCCAGTTCTTTCAGTTTTTGGATTTTATCGTCGCTTGACGAGGTCGCGATCACCTGCGCGCCGGTCATCTTGGCAAACTGGAGCGCAAACAGCGAAACGCCGCCAGTTCCTTGTGTCAGAACCACGTCACCCGGCTTTATCCCACCGAGCTTGACCACAGCCCCCCAGGCCGTGAGGCCGGCACACGGCAGGGAAGCGGCTTCCTCGTCTGTCAAATGCGTCGGCGTCAGCACCAGGGCTTCCTGTCGAAAAACCCGATATTCGGCAAGCACGCCATCAGCCGATCCGCCCAAGGCACCGTCCAGCTTTTCTTTCGTGGGGCTGCCACCGAGCCAGTTTTCGAAGAAGCTGCCGATAACCCGATCACCAACTTTGAAATGCTGCACGCCGGGCCCAACGGCCTCAACGACACCAGCCGCATCTGACAGGGGGATGAGGGGTAATTTCTGGCGCGAACCGTATCCACCTTTCACGGTGAGGAGGTCGCGATAATTCAAGGTGACCGCGCGAATGCGTACCAGAACCTGACCGACGGCAGGTTGCGGAACGGGCTTGTCGATGAGCTTCATGCCCGCGAGCCCGGACGTGTCCTGAAGTTCGTAAGCTCTCATCTTGGTACCTTCGCAGAAGCCAACTGCTGATCGAATATGCCCTCTAAGCGGTCACAACGCCAGTTTCAACAAGACGGCCGCAAGCTCCGCCGGCATCGAAATGAACGGCGAGTGGCTGGTTTTAAGGTTCGCTTTAGCCGCACCGGCGAGTGCCGGGCGGCGTCCTTACGCCGCTTTCTGTCGCAGGATGTCGATGACGCGCTCGCGCTGTCTGGCGGGTGATCCGAACATCTCGGCATTGGCGCGGGCGCGTTTGAAATAGAGATGGTTTTTCATCTCCCACGTAAAGCCGATCGCTCCGAAGATCTGGATGTTCTGATTTGTCGCGGTGACGTAGGCCTCCGTGCAGTAGGCCTTGGCGATGGCCGTCGATATGGACGCCTTGGGATCGTTTTCGGTCAACGCCCATGCCGCAAAGAGGACAGCCGTGTTTGCGCACTCGCTCGCTCCAAACATGCCGGCAAGGACATGCTTGATGGACTGGAATGCGCCGATCGGCTTGCCGAACGCAACCCGTTCCTTGGCGTAGTCGACTGAGCTCGTCAGGGTCTGCTGCAGGCCCGCGGCGCTCTCTGCCGCAAGAACCAACAGAATCCGGTCACGCACCCACGGCCAGATTGTTGCATTGTCGGCCTCCAGCCGCTCGGCGGCGGCGTCGCGGAAATGAACCGTGCAGACCTGCCGGGTGACGTCGCGCCAGGCGAGGGTCTCGACCTGAACGCCGTTCTGTTCGGCATCGACCAGAAACCATTCCCGGGCACCGTTGGTCTCGGCGGTCACCACGAGCATACCGGCCGCTGCCGCATCGATGACGAAAGATTTCGAGCCATTGATGACATGGCCTTTGGAGCCGACGCTGGCTTTGGCATCAGATCCGGGGCCGTCGGCGTTGCCGTTCGAATCGGCAACGGCAAGTGCGAGTTTGAGCTCGCCTGCGGCGACGCGAGACAGCACGCCGGCCTTTTGTTCGTCTGAGCCGCCCTTGAGCAGAGCCCAGGTACCGCCCAAGACGCCAAGCATGGGGCTTGGAGCCAGCGTCCGGCCGACTTCATTCACGACCATGGTCAGATCGATCAAGGTCATGCCGGAACCGCCGAATTCTTCCGGGATGACAAGACCGGCCCATCCGAGCTCCGCCATTTTCAACCAGTTGGCTTCGTAGCGGGCGTCCTTCACCGTGGCGCCGGGAACCAGCAGGGGCGCCAGATCGATCTCTTTGTCCAGAAACCCGCGCGCGCTGTCGCGAAGCAATTCGTGGTCCTCGCTCAAGGCAAAATTCATGGCTGTTTCCTTTTTTCTCAGACCGCGGTTTTCAGTTTCGATTTCTGCAATTCCGCCCAAGGTGTCTTGGCGGTTGGATCGGCTTCGCGGGGAAGACCGAGAACGCGTTCTGAAATGATGTTCTTCAGGACTTCCTGGGTGCCGACGCCCAGCGTTACGGCCGGGTTGAACCAGAAGGCATAGTCCCAGTCGTCGAACATGTGCCGGCCGCCATTGGTCGGTTCGAAAGCCCCATTGCCGGTGATCAGCCCGCTCATGCCTTGCACGCGTTTGGCAAGATCGACGATGCGCTGGCCGTGGGGGGCTGCCACCATCTTCCGCACCGCGGCCTCGGGCCCCGCGGGCTTGGCGTTCATGCGGTCGCTGAGGGTGCGGTAGGCAAGCAGGCGCAGGATTTCACCCTCGATATAAAGCTTCGCGACCTCATCGCGGATCAGCGGGTCATCGATCCCGCCGCTCGCAATCAACTCGGAAACCAGGTCGCGGGCAGAAGGGCCGGTGCCCCAAATCGCGCCCGCCTTGGACAGTGCGACCCGCTCGGTCTGGAGCTGCGCCAGGGTGAGTGCCCAGCCATCTCCTTCCTTGCCAAGTAGGCGGTCGGCGGGGACCTTCACATCGTCGAAGAAGACCTCGTTATATTCGTTTTCATTGCCGCTCATGTCGATGATCGGCCGCACGTTGATCCCGGGACTGCTCATGTCTATCAAGAACTGCGACAGCCCCGCGTGCTTGGGAACGTTGGTATTGGTGCGTGCGACGAGGACACCGATCTGGGCCTTGTGCGCGAGCGACGTCCAGATTTTCTGTCCACGGACGACGTAGTGGTCGTCCTCACGCCGCGCGGTCAGCCGCAGGGCGCCGAGGTCGGAGCCGGCTGAAGGCTCGCTGAAAAGCATGCACCACTTCTCTTCCATGGCGAGCGCCGGCGGCAGCAGGCGTTCGCGTTGGGCGTCGGTGCCATGGCTGAGCAGGGATTGCGCGCAATTGTTGAGGGCCACCGGATTCAGTCGGGCAGGCGCCTGCAGGCCCGCGCGGTCAAACTCTTCGTCGATGATGAGCTGGAGTTCCGGGTCGGCGCCAAGTCCCCAAGGGCGCGGCCAATGCGGGACTGTGTATCCGCGTTCCGCAAGCTGACGTCCCGTCGGACGCGGGTTTGCTTCGAAGAACGCTCGGATTTCCAAACGCCTTGGATCGTTTTCAGGTGGAAGATTGAAGTCCATTGTCGCCTCCTTGGATCCAGCAAACTGAAAATGGCTGGCAGGCTATGATGAGAGAAGCTCGCCATTCAGGCGCCGTGCAACCAGACTTTTCGCAATGATGACCTGCTGGATCTGGTTGGTGCCTTCGTAGATTCTCAAAACGCGGACGTCCCGATACAGCTGTTCGACCATATAGTCGGCGATGTATCCGTTGCCGCCGTGAACCTGCACGGCGCGATCCGCGACGCGGCCGACCATTTCGGTTGCAAACAGCTTGCACATCGAAGCTTCACAGGAGATCGGTTCTCCTCGCCCGGCCTTTCGCGCGGCGTTTTCAACCATGCCTCGCGCGGCATAGGCTTCGGTCAGGGAATCTGCCAGCAGCGCCTGGATGAGCTGATGGCGTGCGATGGGAACGCCGAACTGAACCCTTCCGTTCGCATAGTCGGTCGCGTTCTCGATCAATCTGTAGGCCAGTCCGACACAGCATGCAGCGATAAAAAGCCTGCCGCGATCGAGTCCCTTCATCGCGGCATCGAGTCCGATGCCCGGTTTTCCGCCGAGCAGCGCATCGTCCGTAACATAGCAGTCTTCGAATATGACGTCCGAAATGGGAGCGCCGTGCTGACCCATCTTCCGCTCGGGACTGCCGAAGGACATGCCTTTGGTTCCGGCTTCGACCAGGAAGCCGCTGATCGAGGGCTTCTCGCTTGCTTCGCGGACCTGCGCAAACACGGTGAAGAGGCCGGCAAACGACGCGTTCGAAATGAACCGCTTCTGTCCGTTCAGGACCCATCCTTGCCCTTTTCGCTCGGCCCGGGTCTTGATGGATCTCGCATCCGACCCGGAGTCCGGTTCCGTCAAGGCGAAGGCTGCGATCATCTCGCCGCTCGCAAGCCGCGGCATGAAGCGGTCCTTTTGCGCTGGCGTGCCGGCACGCGACAGACACTGGCCGGCGACGCCGTTATGGATGCTGATGAAGTTGCGCATTGCCGGACTTGCGCGTCCGAGTTCGAACCCGATTTCGATCTCCTGAATCGGATTGAGGCCCAATCCGCCGTAGCTCTCCGGATAGCAAAGCCCGAACAGACCGAGATTGCGCACTTCATCGAGAAGGTCCTGGGGCGGCGCTTCCAGTTGAGCGATCTCCCGTTCTCTTGGAATCAGGCGCTCCCTGACGAACCGCTCCACCGCGTTGCGGAACAGCACGAAAGTGTCTGCGTCGATTGGCATCAGTTCGCTCTGGCGGTCATGAGTGGTCGGACGCCCATTCGAAATCAGGGTCGCGCCTTCAGGCTACCCTGTCGCACATACGTGCAAAACGCAAGACTTAAGGCGCGTTAAACCGGGAGGGAACAGCTAGATATTGCACGTCCGTGCCATTGTTAAATTAGCACATATGTGCGATTATGGAAATAACAATAAGGATCGCGACAACGCTGCGCCGCAGCAATCAGGGAGCATCAAATGACCTCTCTCGGAACCCTAATCGTTAGCTCGGCCGCAACCGGAACTGATCCGGGTGGGCGCGCATGTTGAAGATGCGCTCTCATTTGCTCGTAATCACCGTCGTCTCGGTGGTTGCGTCATTCGTCGTACAGCCGGCATCCGCCCAGAAGAAGTACGACGTCGGCGCGACCGACGCCGAGATCAAGCTCGGCAACATCGTTCCCTACAGCGGACCAGCGTCCGCCTTTGGCAGCGTCGGCAAGGTACAGGCCGGCTTCTTCAAGATGATAAATGAGCAGGGCGGCATCAATGGCCGCAAGATCAACTACATCTCCTACGATGACGCCTATAGTCCAGCCAAGGCCGTCGAGCAGGCTCGCAAGCTCGTGGAGAATGACGAGGTGCTGGCGATGTTTGCCATCCTTGGCACTGCATCGAACAGCGCTATTCAAAAATATCTGAACGCTAAGAAAGTGCCGCATTTGTTTGTCGTCAGCGGCGCCACGAGATGGAACGATCCGAAGAACTTCCCCTGGACCATCGGATATTTGCCGAGTTACCAGGCCGAAGCGCGCATTTATGCGAAGTATATCTTGAGAGAGCGGCCCAATGGCAGGATCGCGGTGCTTTATCAGAACGACGATCTCGGCAAGGACTATCTGAAAGGCCTGCATGATGGCCTCGGCGACAAAGCTTCGATGATCGTGATCGAAGAACCTTATGAAATCTCTCAGCCAACCGTGGAGTCGAGCATCGCTAAAATGAAATCGCTCGGCGCAGACGTCTTCATAAATTTCTCGACTCCGAGATTTGCAGCGCAGGCAATCAAGAAGGTGGCCGAATTGAATTGGAAGCCCCTGCAGTTTGTTTCCAACATCAGCATCTCCAATGCGAATGTCATTCGTCCTGCCGGAATCGAAAATGCACAAGGCATCATATCCGCAGCGTATGTGAAGGATCCAACCGACCCGCAATGGGACAGCGATCCCGGGATGGTGGCCTATCACCAGTTCCTCGCAAAATATCTGCCGGAAGTGAGTCGCGCCGATAGCTCCGCGATGACTGGTTACAACATCGTGCTCACGATGGCGGAAGTCCTGAAAAGATGCGGCGACAATCTTACCCGAGAGAACCTGATGAAACAGGCGGCAAGCCTCAAGGATTTCGAGCAGGGAAGTTTGCTGCCCGGAATCAAAGTCAATACCGGACCTACCGACCACGCGCCGATTGAACAGCTACAGCTCATGCGCTTTCAGGGCGCGCAGTGGAACCTGTTCGGTGAAGTTTTGAGCGGAGAGTTTCACCACTGAGTATCCTTCGATTTGGCGAACGGAATCGATAGCTGCACCGGACCGAGGTCACACTAGCTTGCCGGCACCAAGCCCGGGACGGCGATTTTCAAAAAGCGCACAGATGTGCGAAATTGATTGACGGGCCCGCCGCCATATGAAATGGACGTGCCCGGGTCGCGTTCCAGTTTCGCGATCAAGCTGGAAAAGGGGTTCTGAATGCCCGAGGATATCAAGGTTGAACATCAGGACGGCTGGATCGAGGTGACGATTCACCGTCCGGACAAGTTGAACGCGATCCGTGAGCAGACTGCGGTCGAAATCCTCGACGTGATGACGGAGGTCGAGAACGGGCGTGACCTTCGCGGATTGATCATCACCGGCAGCGAGAAGGCATTCTGCACTGGCGTGGATACCAGCGAGCAGAAGAACGAACCGGACGAGGCGTTCGAGTTGTGGCGTCGCCGCAAGCGCTCGCGCAAGGTCAACCAGTTCTTCCGGGCGCTACCGGAATTCACCAAGCCGGTGATTGCGGCGGTCGAGGGCTATGCGTTGGGGGGAGGGTTCGAGATCGCCTTGTTATGCGATTTTATCGTGGCCGGCGAAACAGCGCAGTTCGGCCTTCCCGAAGCCAAGCTCGGCCTGATGCCTGGTGGCGCGGGCACGCAGACCCTATCGCGTATCATCGGCAAACCGCTGGCAAAGGAATTGATCTGGACCGGACGCCGGCTCAAGGCGGAAGAAGCGCGTCAGTTGCGCATCGTCAATCACGTGGCGCCGCAGGGGCAGGCCATGGAGAAGGCGCGAGAGCTTCTGCGCACGATCGGCGAGCAGGGGCCGCTGTCGGTGATGTTCACCAAGGCCACGATCGAGCGCGGCTACGACAGCAGCCTGTCCGAGGGCATGTCAGTGGAAGCGGATGCCTTTTTCGCGCTGAGCTTCTCCCAGGATCGTCACGAAGGACTGGCTGCGTTCCGAGAAAAGCGCGCGCCCAGGTTCAAAGGCAACTGAGCAGGACATCGTTCATGGCAAAGCGCGACATCGCAATCGTTGGCTATGGTGAAACCAAGGTGGAGCTCCGCAGCGGCCGTAGCTCCTATGATCTTGCCGGCGAGGTCTTCGAGCAGATTCTCAATTCAACCGGCATTGCCAAAAGCGAGATCGACGGCATCTGCGTCTCGGAGACGATGAGCGAAACATCCAACCCGTTCTGGCCGGTATACATGGCCGAGATGCTGGGATTGGCGCCGGCCTGGACCCAGGTAAACGGCCTCGGCGGCGCGTCCACGATCGCGGGCATTTCCCGCGCGGCCTCGGCCATTCGCGACGGGCAATGCAATACCGTGCTGGTGCTGGCGTCCGATGCGCAGTCGAGCTATCCGCCGACCGAACAAGGCGCGCAACGGTGGGAGTTCCAATACCCAACCGGTCTTCGCGGCCCCGTCGGCGTGTTCGGCCTTCTCAGCCAGCGCTATCGGCTGCAGTACGGTCTGAAGGACGAGGCGCTCGCCAAGCTTGCGGTGACGCAGCGCA
>Ga0179587_10001488_pt1 | contig 10686 bp, 8 predicted proteins | sample CZODoug2_1_08_16_FD_185932 | JGI IMG/M metagenome (GOLD analysis project Ga0179587, IMG submission 185932) | Vadose zone soil fungal communities from Angelo Coast Range Reserve, California, USA - CZODoug2_1_08_16fungal | ecosystem: Environmental > Terrestrial > Soil > Vadose zone | place: USA...
CAGCGCGCCGAAGGAGCGCTCGATGTCCTTGAGCTGCTGCTTGTAGACCTCGAGGTTGACGGCCTTGGCGTGCTTGGTGCGGAACTCCTCGCGCAGGTGCTGCTCCTCGTCCTGGTGGCGCTGCAGCTCGGGGCGCTGCTCATTCCAGACCAGCAGGTAGACACCGACCAGCGTCAACGCGAGAAACGCCGCTGCGACCGCGCCGACGCGCACCGCCAGGGGCCAGCGGCCCGGCTCGCGCGGATCGAGTGAGCGCAGCTCGTCGAGCAGATTCATTGCCGTCCTCCCGCGCTGCCCACGCTCGCTTTTCTGATCTTGCCCTTGGCAGCGCCGCCCTCGGGCGCCGCGGTGGTCACCTGGTCGGCGGTCAGCGTGAAGCTCGAGCCGGGCGTGGGGCCCTTGGCGGTCTGCACGACCTCGAGCTCGGGATTACGCAACCACTGCGAACCATCGATGTTGCGCATGAAGGAGGACACGCGGGTGCTCGACTGCGCGACGCCGTCGAACCGCAGCCGTTTTTCCGTCTGCTTCACGCCGGTGAGATACACACCCTCGGGAAGCGTGCGCACGATCTCGTCGAACACGTGCACGATCTCCGGCCGCGAGCGCTGCAGCTTCTCGATGATCTCCATGCGGGCGATGAACTTCTGCTTGGAGACCTCGAGGTTGTTGATCTCCTCGATCTGCTTGTCGAGCGTCTTGATCTCGACGCGCAGCTGCTGGTTGCGGTGCTCCTGCGACTCGATCATCGAGCCGTACAGCAGGTAGGCGGCGAAGGAGGTGATGCCGGCGGCGAGCGCCGCCACGCCGAGCGCCACCAGGAACGCGAGCTTGCGCTCTTTGCGCTCGCCTTCACGCCAGGGAAGCAGGTTTATGCGCGGCATGTCAGTCAAAACTCCGCAATGCAAGCCCACAGGCCGTCAGCAGTGCCGTGGCATCGCGCTGCACCGCCTGCGCCTTGGCGCGCGAGGAGAGCTTCATCTGGCCGAGCGGGTCGCCCTTCTCGGCAGAGATTCCCACGCGGCTGGAGATCACCTCCGCCACTCCCGGGATGTTGGCGCAGCCACCGCACACCAGGATCTTTTCCGGCTGTTCGCGCCCGGAGCCGGACGCGAGGTAGAACTGCAGCGAGCGGCTGACCTGCTGGGTCATGTCGTCGATGAACGGGTCGAGCACTTCCGCCTGGTAGTTGCCGGGCAGGCCGCCTTCTTTCTTGGCGCGTCCCGCCTCCTCCATCGCCAGCCCGTAAGTGCGCATGATCTCCTCGGTGAGCTGCTGCCCGCCGAAGGCGAAGTCGCGCGTGTACACCACCTTCAGATTGCGCAGCACACTGAAAGTGGTGCTGCTCGCGCCGAAGTCCACCACCGCGATGGTGCGATCGATGCCGCCATCGGGCATCTGGTGCGTCATGAGCTTGCAGGCGTTCTCGAGCGCGAAGGCCTCCACGTCCACGATCTTGGCGGTGAGGCCGGCGGCCCTGACCGCCGCCTGGCGCTGGTCGACGTTCTCGCTGCGCGTGGCGACCAGCAGCACGTCGTTGGAGTCGGGATCCCTCTCGTTGGGTCCCAACACCTCGAAGTCGTAGCTCACTTCATCCATCGGAAAGGGGATGTACTGGTCGGCCTGCATCTCGACCTGCGCCTCGAGGTCGCCGCTGCGCAGTGCGCGCGGCATCTGGATCACCTTGGTGATCGCGGCATCGCCGGAGATTGCCACCGCCACCTCGCTGCTCTTGGCGCCGGCGCGCTTCACCGCGCGGCGGATCGCTTCCCCGACTGCCTCGGCATCCACGATCGCCTTGTCGTTGATGGCGTTCTGGGGGGTGGGCTCGGCGGCATAGGCCTCGACACGGTATTGGCCACCCCCCATGGCGAGCTCGATGAGCTTCACCGAGGAGGTCGTTATGTCAAGTCCCAGGAGGGGGCGGTATTTGCGCTGTAGAAGGAACATTTTTCTTTCCTTTTCAGGCCATTGCGCCTGAAAATGACCGCCCCGTATCGTTGTGGGAACCACTATATATCAGCGCACTGTTAAATTGAACGTGAGCGGCCTCACGGATCCGCACGCTCGCTGCGCACGAGCGGCGCGGACTGCCGAGGCCGTCACGCGCGAGCGCTTCGGCGGCGCCCGCGATCAACAAATGGTGCGTCGTCTTGTCCAAGCGTTCTGGAGACGGAAAAGCTTCGCGCACGGGGTGGCAGGCGCCTGCTCAGGATCGGTCGCTCGAACTGCGCTTCCCGCAGCGCGTGGTGCGTTGCGGCGGAGTACGTTAACGTTCGAACGGCAACCCCGCTGTCGTAGGCACATGCGTCCCGTAGACCGGAGGCTTTGCGTCCCCACCTTTCGGTGAGTTTGCCCTTAAATCGCCGGCTACTATGCATAGCCCCCGCGGGTAGCGCAAGGAGACAAGGAGACAGAGTTGGTTTCTGTGAAATGGAATTACTTTCGCGTTGCGACCCTCATCGCCGGCGGTGTGACGCTGGTCACACTTCTGGGCGCTTACGCGCTGGCCTGCAGTTACATCTACCTGGTCCCCTCGCTGCCGTCGACGGATTCGATGCGCAACGTCGAGTTGCAGGTGCCCCTGCGCGTGTACACGCGCAGCGGCGCCCTCATCGCGCAGATCGGCGAGCAGCGCCGTATCCCGGTCGGCTACGACCAGATCCCCGATCTCCTCAAGCACGCGTTTCTCGCCGCCGAGGACGAGCGCTTCTTCGCGCACCACGGCATCGATTACTTCGGCGTGCTGCGCGCGGTGCTCATCGATTTCCTCTCCGGCGACAAGACCCAGGGCGCCAGCACCATCACCATGCAGGCCGCCCGCAACATGTTCCTCAACCTCGACAAGACCTATCGGCGCAAGCTGCAGGAAACCTTCGTCACCTACCGCATGGAGCACGAGTTCACCAAGCAGGAGATCTTCGGGCTGTATCTGAACGTGATCTTTTTCGGGCAGCGCGCCTACGGCGTGGCGGCGGCCGCCGAGGCCTTCTTCGGCAAGTCCCTCGACAAGCTTGATGTAGCCGAGGCCGCCACCATCGCCGGGGTTCCCAAGGCGCCCTCGCGCTACAACCCGATCGTCGATCCGCAGCTCGCCACCTCGCGCCGCGCCTACGTGCTGCGGCGCATGCGCGAGCTGGGATACATCGATGCCGCCACCGCCGAGGCCGCCAACAAGAAGCCGATGCAGGCGCGCGCGCACGCGCCGCTCTATGACGTCGAGGCCCCCTACGTGGCGGAGATGGCGCGCCTCGAGCTGCGCCAGCGCTTCGGCGCGAACGCCGAGACCGCCGGCTACCGCGTCTACACCACCATCGACGGGCGGCTGCAGGCGAGCGCCAATCGCGCCGTGCGCGTCGGACTCATCGAATACGACCGTCGCCACGGCTGGCGCGGGCCGGCCGGGCACGTGGACCTGCCGGCGCACGGCGAGCCGGACTACGACGACCTGGTGGACGAGTACGCCGCGATCGGCAACCTGTCGCCGGCGATCGTGGTGTCGGTCGCCGACAAGAGTGCACGCGCATATGTAAAGTCCCTGGGACCGGTGCAGATCGAGTGGGACGGGCTGTCGTGGGCGCGCAAGCAGCAGCGCAACGAAACGCTTGGGCCGACGCCCAAGGATGCCGGCCAGGTGCTCGAGCGCGGCGACGTCATTTACGTCGTCGCCGATGAAGCCGGGCATGCGCAGCTCGGGCAGATCCCGGAAGCGCAGAGCGCGCTGGTGGCACTCGATCCCAACGACGGCAGCATCGTCGCGCTGGTGGGCGGCTTCGACTACTTCACCAACAAGTACAACCGCGTCACCCAGGCGCGGCGCCTGCCCGGTTCCGGATTCAAGCCGTTCCTGTACTCGGCGGCGCTCGACAACGGCTTCACGCCGGCGACCGTGCTGCAAGATGCGCCGATCGTCCTCGACGGCAGCGGCAGCGAAGAGGCCTGGCGGCCCGAGAACTCCACCCGCGAGTTCGGCGGGCCGACGCGCCTGCGCGAAGCGCTGGTGCGCTCGCGCAACCTGGTGTCGATCCGCATCCTGAAAGAACTGGGGATCGGCACCGCGATCGACTACATGGCGCGCTTCGGCTTCGATGCGCGCAGCATGCCGCACGATCTCACGCTCGCGCTCGGCACCCTGGATGCGACGCCGCTCGATGTCGCGGCCGGCTATGCGGTGTTCGCGAACGGCGGCTATCGCGTGGGGCCGTACTTCATCGACCGCATCGAGGAGGCCTCCGGTCAGGTGGTGTGGCGCGCCGCGCCGCGCATGGTGTGTGCGCAGTGCGATGAGGGCGAGGCGCAGTCCCCGGGCGCGGAGGCGCTGCGGGTCTCCGATCCGGCTCACGGCGAGCCCGCGCCGCTGCCGGCGGCCGAGGCGGCGCCGCGCGTCATCAGCGCCCAGAACGCCTACCTCATGTCCGACATGATGTCGGATGTCATCAAGCGCGGCACCGGGCGGCGCGCCCTGGTGCTCGGGCGCGGCGACATTGCCGGCAAGACCGGCACCACCAACGAGGCCCGCGACACCTGGTTCAACGGCTTCACCCGCAATCTCGTGGCGACCGTGTGGGTGGGCTTCGACCAGGAGCGTCCGCTCGGGGAGAGCGAGGAGGGCGCGCGCACCGCGCTGCCGATCTGGATCCAGTTCATGCGCGAAGCGCTGCGGGGCGTCCCGGAGCAGCACCGCACCATGCCCGATGGCCTGGTCACCTTGCGGATCTCACCCGAGACCGGCACGCTGGTCAGTGCCGAGAATCCTGACGGCGTGCCGGAGATTTTCATGGCTAACCACCTGCCCGACTCAGGAGCGATGGCGCAAACCCCGGAACAGGCGAGCAGCGAACCGATCTTCTGAAGCCACGATGAGAGTCAAGCGACACGTGACGCGCGGCGAGCACCTGCGGCGCGCGCTGGCGCAGGAGGCCGCGCGCCTCATGGCCGAGCACGGCATCCGCGATTTCCTGGTGGCCAAGCGCAAGGCCGCCGAACGCTTCGGGGTGGTGGACGGCGCCGCCATGCTGCCGAAGAACAGTGAGATCGAGAGTGCGCTGGCCGAGTATCAGCGCCTGTTCGGCGGCGCCTCGCACCTCGAGGCGCTGCACGCCCAGCGCCATGCGGCACTCTCGGCCATGCGTTACCTGCGCGAGTTCTCACCCAGGCTGGTGGGCGCGGTGCTCTCGGGCACCGCCACCCTGCACACCGAGGTGCAGCTGCACCTGTTCGCCGACCGGGTCGAATCGGTCGCGCTGAAGCTGCTCGATGCAGGCATCCCGCACGAGGTGACCGAGAAGCGCGTCAAGCTCAACGCCGAGCGGGTGCGGCCCTTTCCGGGCGTGCGCTTTGAGATGGACGATCAGCCGATCGAGGCGACGGTGTTCCCGACCGACGGTATCCGCCAGGCGCCGGTCAGCCCGGTGGACGGGCGGCCCATGCGGCGCGCGAATGCTTTCGAGGTCGAGGCCTTGCTGCAGCAGCCCTGAAACGGGCGTGCACGGGTGGCCGGCGCGACGCGTTCGTAGCGCGCTTCAGGCGCGCCGGGCGATCTCGAGGTAATCGCGACGCGTCGCACCGGTGTACAGCTGGCGCGGGCGGCCGATGCGCATGCCGGGATCGGAGATCATCTCCTGCCAGTGTGCCACCCAGCCGACGGTGCGCGCGACCGCGAACATCACCGTGAACATCGAGCGCGGAATGCCGATGGCGCTGTAGATGACACCGGAGTAGAAATCGACGTTCGGGTACAGCTTGCGCGACACGAAGTAGTCATCCTTGAGCGCGATTTCCTCCAGGCGCAGCGCCAGCTCGAACAGCGGGTTGTCGGCTCGCCCGAGCCGCGCCAATACCTTGTGGCACATCGCGCGGATGATCTTGGCGCGCGGATCGAAGTTCTTGTACACGCGATGACCGAAGCCCATGAGGCGGAAGTGGCTCGACTTGTCTTTGGCCATCGTCAGGAACTTCGGGATGTGGTCGACGCTGCCGATCTGCTCGAGCATCGCCAGCACCGCCTCGTTGGCGCCCCCGTGTGCCGGCCCCCACAGCGCCGAGACGCCCGCCGAGATCGCCGCGTACGGATTGGCGCCGGTGCTGCCGGCGAGGCGCACGGTCGAGGTGCTGGCGTTCTGCTCGTGATCGGCGTGCAGGATGAACAGCAGGTCGAGTGCCTCGGAGGCGATCGGATCGAGTTTGTAGGCCTCGCACGGCACGGCAAACAGCATGTGCAGCAGGTTGGCGGCGTAATCGAGATCGTTGCGCGGGTAGATGAACGGTTGTCCGAGGGAGTGCTTGTGCGCAGCGGCGGCGATGGTGGGGAGCTTGGCGATGATACGGTGCGAGAAGATCTCGCGGTGGCGCGGGTTATGGATGTCCATCGTGTCGTGATAGAACGCCGACATCGACGCCACCACCGCCGACACCATCGCCATGGGATGCGCGTCGTGGTGAAAGCCGTTAAAGAAGCGCAGCAACGTCTCGTTGAGCATGGTGTGATAACGGATGTTGCCGGTGAACTCCTCGAGCTGCTTCGGCGTGGGCAGCTCCCCGAGCAACAGCAGGTACCCGACCTCCATGAAGGAGCTCTTTTCCGCGAGCTGCTCGATCGGGTAACCGCGATACAGCAGCACGCCGGCGTCGCCGTCGATGTAGGTGATGCGGCTCTCGGTCGCGGCGGTCGCGCCGAAGCCCGGATCGTAGGTAAACACATCGAGGTCTTTGTGCAGACCTGCGATGTCCAGCGCCGCCGGCCCGATGGTGCCGGTGCGCACCGGCAACTGGCTGCTGCGCCCGCTGGCGCCATCCCTGAGCTCGAATGCTGTCTCCGTCTTGCCGCTCATTTCCACAGCCGCGTTTTCCGTGGGCGTTGCTGACGCGCGCCTTGTGAGCGCGGCGCCAGGAACGCGGGGGAGAGTTACATGGTCCGTGCGCCGAATCAAGGCGCGGCCTACTCGCCGGTAGGGACTGGGTGTGTTACTGCACCACCTTGATGAAATCACCGGGCCTGGGCTCACCCTTGGGATACAGACGGTTCAGCAGCCGCAGCTCTTCCTTCTTGAACTTCTCGACCGGCATGTCCTTGGCGTAGTCGTCGATCTTCGTCTGCTCGGTGGCCTGGATGATTTTCAACCGGTAGGGCTCGGCGAGCGGATATTCCGCGGGTTTCATGTCGCGCATCGTCTCGATGCACGACATGAACACCCCGTCATCCAGCGGCGCGCCGCCCTCGCTCGAGCGGCTCGCCGCGCCGAACACGAACGCCTGGGTGCCGCGATACAGCACCGCCCAGCGCACCGGACCCTCCCCGCCATCGAGGGGCGAGCCCGAGCGGGTGATGACGGCATAGCCCTCCATGCCGTTGACCGCCAGCGCATCGCCGCGGGCGATCGCCGCGCCTCTGAGCCTCTGCAGCAGGAACTCGCGCGGCGACTTCTTTTCCGGGCGTTTCTCCAGCGTCACCTGCATCAGCGACTCTTTCTTCTTCTTGATCAGCAGCCGGTCGCGCTCGTTGTGCACCGTCCAGCCTTTGGGAAAGGCCATCGTGAGCTTCATGCCGGCGTGATAGAAGCGGTTGTCGCGTACGATCCCCTGCTCGCGGGAGGAGCCGAAGGGCAGACCGTCGATCGCTTTAAGAAACTCGTCGCGGTTCTCGATCCAGCCGCCGCGCGGCACGCTGCTGATGTTCGCGGCGCCGAGCGTCGCCTGCACGATGCGCTCATCGGGCGCGGGGTGATCGGAGAACACGCCGTGGTAGATGTTGGGGTCGCGGCCTTCATCCTTGGCGCGCGTGAGCTCGAAGTTCTCCTGCGCCTTGAACACCTTCATGGCGCTGCCCATCGCTTCCGGCCGATAGCCGCTGCGGGCGGCGTACTCGAGCCCCAGGCGGTCGGCCTCCGACTCCTGGTCGCGGCCGTAGCCCTGCATCCAGGCGGTGGCGCCGAGGTCCGCCATTTCCGCCAGCGCCGCATTGCCGGTCAGGATGGCCGTCGCCAGCGCGCCCGTCCCGAGGAGCACGCCGCGCGCCTGGCTGCGCGCCGGATGGCGCGCGACGTCGTGACCGATCTCATGCCCGAGCACGGCCGCGAGCTCGGCTTCGGAGGTCAGGTACGGCAGCAGTCCGCGGTGGATGTAGACGTAGCCGCCGCCGATGGTGAAGGCATTCAGCGAGTCATCATCGAGCACGAAGAACTTGAAATCCCAGTCCGCGATCGGCGTGTTGCGCGCGACGCGCGTGCCGACCATCTGCACATAGTCCTGCAGCGCCTGGTCCTGGTACAGGCCGTAGAACTTCACGATCTCCTGGTGGATGCGCCGCGAGTTCTCCCGCTCGCCTTTTACGGAGGTGAAGACGACGTGGTGCGTCCCGCTTTCCGGGTTGGTGGCGCAGCTCCCCGCAGCGAGCGCGGCGGCGCAGGCAACGGCGGCGGCGAGTGTGCGGCGCATGACGCGACTCCCCTTCGGTCCCAGGGCCGGCTCAGGCACGTGCTGTAGATCGATTGCCGGGCGCCGAAGTTCCGCGCGCTCGGCCCTGGCGGGACGCTTGCCCTTGGCAGGATCGGCCGCGCGAGCTACTTGGAGCCGCCCGCGGCGGCGGCGTACTTCTTGCGGAACTTGTCCACGCGGCCCGCGGTGTCGACGATCTTCTGCTTGCCGGTATAGAAAGGATGGCAGTTCGAGCACACCTCGACCTGCAGATCGTGTCCGAGCGTCGAACTCGTCTTGAACGTGTTGCCGCACGTGCAGGTGACGGTGATCTCTTTGTACTCGGGATGTATGGCGGCTTTCATGGCGTGCTCACGGTGTCTCGGAAAACGCTCACCCATCAATGGGGCGTCAGGCACACAAATAAAGGGCGCGGGAGTTTAGCGGCAGTGTGGCGCGCCCTCAAGCTTCTTGAACAACCCCGCCGTTTCGCGAAGGTTCCTTATCCACAGAAGCTGTGGACAACTCTGTGGACGGAGCCCACCGCGAGGCTGCGATCACGCAGTCAGATTGCATATTTGTTACCTTGATCAAAAAATGAGCATTCCTTTTTAACCTGTTTCCTCAAGGGGTTACGGGCATCATGTCCAGCGGCTTGGCGGGTTTACCCTGTAATTAACTCATTCTGCGACAACGCCCCCAGGGGCTGTGAATAAAGGCCCGGGGTTCCCCGCCCGGGCGCCGGAAACGCCGATTGACAACGCAGATAGCTCGGGCAATTTCGGGCTTTCCGGCATGAATCCGAGCAGTACCTCGTTGAGGAATCGCAGCCCCAGCTCGCTCGGCCGGTAGCCCGTCGCGGTGCGCAGAATCAGGCCGCGCGTGATCGCGGCATCCAGCGGCGCCGCAATCTCCTGCCAGGCGAGCCCGGTGCGCTCGGCGAACCTGGCCGCATCGAATCCGCCGGTCAGACGCAGCGCGTTCAGCATGAATTCGAACGGCAGCTCGCGCGCGGGAATCACGCGGCGCGTGAGCTCAGCGTCGCAGGCGGCCAGATAGCGCCGCGGCTCGCGCGGCTGCACGGTGCGCACGATCTCGCCAGCCTGCGGGAAGGTCAGCTTGCCGTGCGCGCCGGCGCCGATGCCGAGGTAGTCGCCGAAAGTCCAGTAGTTGAGGTTGTGGTGGCATTGCCGCCCGGCGCGCGCGTACGCCGACACCTCGTATTGTGCGAAGCCCGCCTGCTCGAGGAGCGCGGCGCACTCATCCAGCATCGCCGCGGCGGTGTCATCATCCGGCAGCGGCGGCGGCCGCGCGGCAAACACCGTACCCGGCTCGAGCGTGAGCTGGTAATGCGACAGGTGCGCGGGCGCGAGGCTGAGCGCCTCCTGCACGTCACGCACCGCGGCCGGCAGGTCCTGTCCCGGCAGCGCGTACATCAGGTCGAGATTGAAATTGGCCAGGCCGGCAGCGTGCAACTCCGCGGCCGCGAGGCGCGTCTCGGCAGGCGAATGAATGCGCCCCAGGGCGGTGAGCCTCTCCTGATCGAAGCTCTGCGCGCCGAGCGATACGCGCGTCACGCCGGCCGCCCGGTATTCCCGAAACGCGCCGCGCTCGATGGCCCCGGGGTTCGCCTCCAGAGTCACCTCGAGATGGTCCGCGAGGGTGAGCTGCGCGCGCGCCGCGCTGAGCAACTCGCCGATCGCCGGCGGCGCAAACAGGCTCGGGGTGCCGCCGCCGAGGAAGATGCTGTGCACTTCGCGCCCGGCGACCTGCGGCGCCTGTGCCTCGAGATCGCGTGTCAGCCGCTGCAGGTACGGGCGGTGCGGCAGCTCGCCGTTCAACGTGTAGGAGTTGAAGTCGCAGTACGGGCATTTGCGCACGCACCAGGGAAAGTGCACGTAAAGCGACAGCGGCGGAGCCAGTAGACCGGACATGCCGCTACGATAACGCCGGAAACCCCTGTCATACGAGATAGTTTCGGCCTTCAGCCCGCAACCTGACAATCTCCTGAGCCTGCGTGAATGCCCTTGAAGCGTCGATTGGGCGCAGCCGCAGCGCTGCCGCCTACTCCGCGTTCTGCACCTGCTCGCGCATCTGCTCGATCAGGACCTTCATGTCGACGGCGCTGCGCGTGGTCTCCAGATCCTGGGACTTCGAAGACAGGGTGTTGGCTTCGCGGTTGAGCTCCTGCATGAGGAAGTCGAGCCGGCGGCCGGCGGGCTCGCCGGCGCCAATGACGCGGCGCACCTCGCTGATGTGGCCCGCGAGGCGCTC
>Ga0179587_10001491_pt1 | contig 10684 bp, 9 predicted proteins | sample CZODoug2_1_08_16_FD_185932 | JGI IMG/M metagenome (GOLD analysis project Ga0179587, IMG submission 185932) | Vadose zone soil fungal communities from Angelo Coast Range Reserve, California, USA - CZODoug2_1_08_16fungal | ecosystem: Environmental > Terrestrial > Soil > Vadose zone | place: USA...
CGCTATGCCCGCGGCCGCGTCGGCACCGTGGAATGCGTGCGCGGCTGCCATGTCTTTCCGGACTCGGTCGCGATCGGCAAGGGCGAAAATCCGCAATGGCTCTACACGCTGCGGTTCGAGGGCCGCGAATTGTGGGGCGAAAATTGCGATCCGAACCTGAAGGTCTCGATCGAAGCCTTCGAGCCCTATCTGGAAGCAATCTGATATGGCGGTCGATCTGCCCGACGCGCCGCCGGGCTTGCCGCGCGATAGCGCCGACCCGGTGTTTCGCGAGCCCTGGGAGGCGCAGGCCTTCGCCATGGCGCTCGCGCTCCATGAGCGCGGCCTGTTCACGTGGGGCGAATGGGCCGCGACGCTGGCGCACGAGATCAAGGCCGCGCAGGCGGCGGGCGATCCCGACACCGGCGATACCTATTACCGGCATTGGCTCAATGCGCTCGAACGCCTGGTCGCCGAAAAGAAGGTCGCCGGCGACGACGCGCTGGCGCGCTATCGGCAAGCTTGGCGGCATGCCGCGCAGCGCACGCCGCACGGCACGCCGATCGCGCTTGCCGACGAGGATTTCTAGCGCGCGTCGCTCCGTCGCTCGGGCGTGCGGATGTGCTCGGGCCGGATGCCGATGCCGACGATCCGGGCCGGGATGCGACGCAGGATCGGGACCGCCCACAACAGCTTCACCAGGAACGGCGGCTTGATCTCCTCCCGGTTGCCGAGCACGCCGGTGATGACGCGCTCCTGGATGAAGACCTGCGCGCGCTGGATCATGCGGGTCGGGAATTCGCGCCGCTCCTGCACTTGGCCCAACAGGTCTTCGCCGACCACGCCGGCCAGCAGAGGCAACGCCAGGATATTGGCGGCGGCGACCGCGTCCTGCACGGCGAGATTGATGCCGACGCCGCCGACCGGCGACATCGCATGGGCGGCATCGCCGATGCAGATGAGCCCGCGTCGATACCAGCGCTTGAGGCGGTCGACCGTGACGGTCAGCAGTTTGATGTCCTCCCAGCCGGTGAGCTCGTCAACGCGGTCCGCGAACGGCGGCATGGTGCGCGCCAGTTGCGCGCGAAACGGCTCGAGACCGCCACGACGCACCTCATCGAATGACCCTTTCGGAATCACATAGCCGCACTGCCAGTAGTCGCCGCGGTTGATGAGGACGAAGATGCGGCCGGCTTCGAACAGGCCCATGGTCTCCTCGGGATCATCGGGCTTGCGGCGGATGCCGAACCACAGAACGTCCATCGGGGCGCCCAGATTTTCCACTTCGAGCCCGGCCTTGCGGCGCATCAGCGAGTGCCGTCCGTCGCAGCCGATCACGAGGGAAGCTCGCAGCTCGAGCGCACCCTCTGGCGTGTCGGCCCGCACCCCGGCCACGGCACCCTTCGCCTCGATAAGGTCGATTGCCTCGGCCCGCATCAGCAGGCGAAAGCCCGGATACAGCCGGCCGCGCTGTGAGAGAAAATTCAAGAAATCCCATTGCGGCATCAAGGCGACGAATTTGCACTGGGTCGGCAGATGGGCGAAATCCGCGGCCGTGAATTCAAAGCCGCCGAATCTGGCCTTGAGGGTGCGCAGCTCCTGGTGCGGCAGGCGCAGAAAATCGGACAAGAGGCCGAGCTCATGCATGAGCTCGAGGGTCGACGGATGGATCGTGTCGCCGCGAAAATCGCGCAGGAAATCGGCGTGCTTTTCCAGGACCGTGACATCAACGCCGGCGCGCGCCAGCAGATAGCCGAGCATCATCCCGGCGGGGCCACCACCCACGATGCAGCAGGCCGTCGACAGTTGATTTGCCATGTCGCTCTTGTAGCTCAGATGGAAGCCATCAGGGCGTTTACGGGATAGCCCGCGAAGACGGGCGTAAACGCCCTAATGCTCCTCGACGGGCTATGGCGAAATCCGGGACCGTTGTCCCGCATTGCGCTCTGCGCTTCATGCGGGCCACAACGGGAGAGGCAGACGCCTAGAACCCGACCATCCGCTCGTTCACGATGTAGCCACCGAGCAGGAGCGCGCCGAAGCCGATAATGAACACCGCGGCCCCGGCCTCAATGCCGCGCATCGCCACGGTGCCGTAACCGGAACGCCCGCCCGCGATCCGCTGGGCCCAGGCTCGGGCGCCGACCGCGATAGTGGCAATCACCGCAACCGTGATGAAGGTGCCGAGACCCATCGCGAAGGTCGAAGCGACGCCGACCCAGAACAGGCCCTGTGCGAGCGCGAAGACGAGCACGAGGATAGCTCCCGAGCACGGCCGCAGCCCCACCGCCACGATGGCGGAGAGCCCCCGCCGCCAGCCGCCGGGCCCGGCCAGCTCCTCGGGCTCGGGCGCGTGGGCGTGCCCCCAGGCGGAGGCATGGTCGTGATCGTGATCATGATCGTGGTGCGAGTGCCCGTGATCATGCCCGCAATGAGCGACGTGCGCGTGATCGTGGTGATCATGCGTCGTATCAGCCGGCGTCACCGCGGCCCCGACCGCGGCGGTCGGGCGGCCGAGCTCGTGAAGCGCAGTGATGAATGCGCGGCCCTTCACCCACAGCAAGCGAAGGCCAACCACGATGATGAGCGAGTAGCTCAACGTCTCGATCCAGTTCACGGCGCCGTTCATGGTCGCGGCGCTCGCGTGCAGGAGCACGGCCGCGATCCCCACGACCACGACCGCCACGATCGCCTGCATGATTGCCGACAGAAACGACAGCACGACCCCGCGTATCCAGGTCTCCTCGTTGGCGACGAGGTAGGACGAGATCACCGCCTTGCCGTGCCCGGGACCGGCGGCATGGAAGATGCCGTACAGGAAGGACAAGCCCATCAGGCTCCAGGCCGCGGTGCCGTCGGCCTTGGAGGCGCGGATCAGACCGGAAAACTGCCGATAGAACTCGGCCTGCTTGGCGAACAACCAGCCCACGATGCCGCCGACCGGCACCGGCGCGGTTCCGGGACGCGGGCCGCCGAACGGCGAGCCCTGCGCAATGGCGCCGTCCTGCAGCGCGGCGAGCAACAGAATCGCCACGACCAGGAGCCCGAATATTGCGATTTTGTCGGTCGTGCGCCCCCGGGCCACGATCTTCATGGACATTTCACCGCGATCTTGTTGGCGAATTGCGCGCCCCAGTTCTGGCTGGCGGTGAGCTGATTGAAGAACGCTTCGCCCAGCTGCTGGCCCGGCGGAACCGTCAATTCCTGCGGCTTGGCGACCGACAGCTTGCACGCCGCGGGCGCGCCGACCAGCATGATCGGATCCTTCATGTCCTTGAAGGAGAAATCCACGAAATATTCGGGATCGTAAATCTCCATATTGAGCTCTTTCGCCTTGACGGGCGCCTTGAACGGCAAGGTGAAGTGGAGCGTCAGCACCGTATCCTTGGTGTTATAGTCGAGATAATAGTCGGTCGGTTCATTCATCTCGAGCTTCTTGCCGTTCGCCTTGGCGAAGGTGAAATAGCCGAATTCCTTGAGCGAATTGACGTTCTCCTTGGCGAGCGGCTCCAATTCCTGACGCGAGAACTGGCCCGGCTTCTTGGCGTCGAGACCTTGGGTCGCGAAAGCCGAAAACATGTCATCGAAAGTCCAGTTGTAGCGGACGCCCGTCACCGAACCGTCCGGGGCGTAGACGAGCTCGCCCTGCATGGTCACCCAGACATGGGGATGCGCGGAAGCGGATGCGCCGGCCGCCAACAGACTCACCGAGGCAAACAGCATTCGAACGAAAAGTTTAGTAACGAAAAGTTTAGTCATGACAGAGGCCACAAAAGTTCGCGCCCGCAAGTCGTGCGCCGGAGAGTCGCCCAAGTCAACATAGCATGGAGTGCGGCGGAATGGAGGCCCCAAATCGAGGCGCCGAAGCCCAACCTTGACGCAATGCTACACTGCGGCGGCTACACTCCGGCGGCGCCGCCGTCGGCGCGCGGATCGTGAGCGCCTTCCAGCGTTCCGTTCGGGTGCAGCAGGACCGCGCCCGCGTGACCCATCGAATCCGCATAGGCCTGGGGCAACACCTCGACATCATGGCCCGCAGCCCGCAGCCGCTCGATCACATCTTCGTCAAGCCGGGACTCGACCATGAGGCTGGCATGGGGCGAGCCCCAGGTCGGCCCCAGCGTCCAGCGCGGCCGATCCAACGCCTCGGCGAGCGGCACCCGGTAGCCCACATGACGGGTGAACAGTGCCGCCTGGATTTGTGGCTGGGCGTCGCCCCCCATTGTGCCATAGGCCATGATCCGACCGTCAGCGAGCACCGCCACGGCCGGATTGAGCGTGTGCACCGGCAGCCGCCCGGGCTCGAGTCGGTTGCGGGCATCGGGCGCCAGCGAGAAGCTCACGCCGCGATTCTGCATCAGAACGCCGGTCCTGGGCAGCACACAGCCGGAGCCGAATTCCCAGTAGAGCGATTGAATGTAGGAGACCACAAGCCCGCTGGCGTCGGCAGCGCCCATCCAGGTCGTATCCCCGCCACCCCCGCAGGGCGACCACCGAGCGGCGCGTCGGCGATCAATCATGAGGGCCTGGGCGTCGAGAAAAGCCGCCTCCAGATAGCGGCCCGGAGGATACGGCAGCCGCTGCGGATCGGTCAGATAGCGATCACGCAGCGCCAACGCGAGCTTGCTCGATTCCACCAGGCCATGGATGTGATCGAAGTCCTCGGCTTGGCGCACGCGCAGGCGATCGAACAAGCCCAAGATGATCAGCGAGGCGAGACCCTGGGTCGGGGGCGGCGTGTTGTACGCAGTGCCGGCCGCAAGCGCGACCGACAGCGGCTCGGCGACGGCGGCCCGGCAGGCCGCGAGATCGGGCCGCGTAACCGGGCTGCCGATGTGCGCAAGATCGTCGGCGATCTCGCGACCGACATCGCCGCGATAGAAATCATCCAGTCCGCTATGGGCCAATTGCTCGAGCGTGGCGGCGAGGGGGCGCTGCTGCAGTTTCATGCCAGCCGCCGGCGGCTTGCCGTCGACCAAAAAGGTCTCGGCAAAACCCGGCGCGCCATGCAGGCCGGCAAGAGTCGCACAGGCTGACTGGCTCCTGGAGATCGCAAAGCCCTCGCGGGCGTGACCGATGGCAGCCGTCAGCATTTCGGCCAGCGGCAGCCGCCCGCCCTGGGCATGAGCGGCTTCGAGTGCCAAGGTCCAACCCGCGATTGCGCCCGGAACCGTGAGGGCGGCGAGCGGTCCGCGCGCCGGGATCTGGTCGAGGCCCGCTTCGCGATAGAGCTCCGGCCGCGCTCGGCTGCCCGCGACACCGGCCGCCATCAGGGCGCGCACGCGCCCCGACGGCTCGCGTATGAGCCAGAAGCCATCGCCGCCGATCTGATTCATGTGCGGATAGACCACCGCAACCACGGCCGCCATCGCAACCATCGCCTCGATCGCGTTGCCGCCCTCGACCAGGATGGCGCGACCGGCCTCGACCGCGGCCGCGTGAGGCGCCGCAACGATGCCGCGACGATGTCCGGCGGTGTGAAGATCCATCAATCCGGTTCCTGTGAGCTGGAGTTGCCACGGGGGCCTTGTCCCTTATAGGACGGGTCAAAGCCCATGGGCGGCTGCGCCGACGGTGCCGCCACAACAGTCCAAAGATATTGACCTGAGGCGGCCGTCAACACTTCATCTGGACTTGAAAGGACCACGAGGGTTGCAATGTTTAGCGATAGCGCCGATCAGCCTTCGGCGCATGGTGGTGATCGAGTTTGGGACGTGTCGTTCAGGCCACTCGATCAGCGATCAGCAGCGCTCCCGCGTCGGTTTCCCGGGATGGACGTGGCTAGACCCGAACACGCACGCGAGCAAACCGCGAGGAGAGCCATTCACGCGTGCCTTCGCGTCAATTGATCGTGCGCCACGCTCGCGCGCGCAGCCCAGGCTCTTTGAGCGGGATTGAATCGGAAGTGTCCCAGTGGCCCTTCTTCGGGGCACGGCCTGATCGTTTCCCCGCGCAACGAACGTGTGCTGCGGATGCTCAGCCAGAACGCCCAAGGCTGCATTTTTCGGCATCAGCGCTGCAGGCTTTCAGCAGACGCCCGAAGCGAGCAACCTCGATCGAAAAGCTTGGCGTCGATGTTGGAGCTTCGGGCCCAGGACTGGTGCCGTCAGCCGTAGTATCTTGATCTTGGGTCGCTAATTTCCGCAGGCTTTTTTGCGCCGTCGCGCGGCAGCATCTCGATCTGCTTGTTCAGCTCAACGATTTTTTGCTCCAGGAGCTGGATTATGCTCTCCAGCCGCCCAATTTCCTTCGTCAGCCCGGATCTTGCAGCAGCGCCGTGATGAGCGCGCTGATGATGCCGTTCTGGTCGGTGGCCAGCGGAGCTCATGGTACTAAGCTTCTGCTTCAGCCTGTCGATTTCCGACCTCAGGTCGTGGATTGTCTTCTGAATGCCCTTGATTTGCTCCTTCAGGCCCTCGACTGTGGGCGTTTTCGGGCCTTCGACTGTGGACGTTCGCTCGGCGTGCTTACGCTCCCTCGCGTCTTTGAATTCCTCTGCTCCCTTTGCCTCGTCGCCAGGGCCGAACGCAATCCGGCCACCGTCAACCGGATGGTGTGGGTATAGGCCGACCTCACGCATCTTTGGACCTTTCTTTTCCAACCAGGCCAAATATTCCGTAGCCACAGCGAGCGTTGAGACGACAACGCCCACGCCCTTCTTCTTTTTGGATCGCGCTCGTTACTGGATCGCGCTCGCTCGATTGGGCTCGATTCGGCTCACGTTATGGTTTCCAAGTACCGCCGAGGCAATCCTGAATTTACTCCATGCGCCCGCCTAGCTGACGACACCATCGTGACATTTTTACGATGCTGTGAGGCAATAATGCATGCATCAAATTGTGCATGCATTATGCAGTCCTCGTCGATGACAACAAAGCCGAAGAGTTCTCTCCTGATACTCAACAAAGTTACGCGGGGCGTGACCGGGGCGCGTCGGTTGATGTACGCTTTTGCCAATGGCGGACAAAAGGAAATGAGATCCATTTGCCCGTGGAGCGGTATTCGCGACTACGCATCTGTTGCTGACGACTTCAGCAGCGCCTCTGGATTGTGAATACATAATGCGTCGTGATATCGACAAATAAAATGCAAAACGAGTGTGCAATGTGGACGCCAAGAGCGGCATGAGGAAGCACTGATTGCTTAGATTAGTTAGTTAGTGTCTGTCCGGAATCTTCTTTGCATTCTGGGAATCCGGTGTGATTCAAGGGTGGTGGCCTGGCTCGGAGGGGCGACAGATGTGGGTGCGCGCCAACTGCTCCGTCGCCGGGTTCTAAATAACGCATTGCCGCCAGCATTTGCGCGGGTGACAGATCGCCGGGCACCCATATCCAATCATGGCGCGGCAGTCCGGAATGATGGCAGAGCAAATCGCGCACCGTGATGCGGTCGGTCGCGACGGCGTGATGCAGCCGGAATTCCGGGATGTAATCCCGTACCGGCTTCTTCCAATCAATGCGCCGCTCGTCCATCAAAAGGGCCAAGCCCGTGGAGGTGAACGACTTCGTGACCGAGCCGATCAGGAACTGTGTGTCGGTTGTCACCTTCAAGCCGGCTTCGACATCGCGAAGGCCATAAGCCCTGACCAGCACCACCTCCCCGTTCTGCACCACCGCAACAGCGGGGCCCGGAATCTTCCACTCGTCCATCGCTTCCGTAATGATAGCTCGAGCGCAGGAATGAAGGCCGCAATGGATTCGCTGCGCGTGACAGATTGGGATGCCATCGAAGGGATTCCTCAACTGGAGTAACGCAGGGACCGCCGGCCGGCTGGGGTGGCTTCAGGGTCGTGCCATTGGCAGAAGCCAGCGTTACTTGAGTACTTTTGGAGCAGGCGCGACACTCATCGATAGGCCGCCAGGAAATCCGGCGACGCGATCCAGTCCAGCACCGCGCCGTCACTTTGCAGAGGCTCGTGCATGCGGCGGTCCAGTGATCAGGAAGGAGAGCTTGGCGACGGCCAAACTGCGAAAAATTCGCAGTGAGTATATGTCGGCCGCTACCTCGATGACAGAAATTCGTGAGCGACTTCTCCAGCACAACTCCCATTTCGCATGCCTTCGCGCACCGCGGCGTTTTGTCTTGAACACTCCACTGCCAACCAATAAATGAGGGATGAACCGACGGGCCATGTTTCGGAGCGCGCCACCATGGCGTTGAATTTACTTCGTTCCGGATACGCAACTCTCGAATACGAGATCGCCCGGGAGAAGGCGTCAGCGCTCGGACGGCTTGGACGGCAGCTTGAGGCCGCGCTGGCGCCACTTACCGCATGCCCGCCGACGGCCACTTCCGATCGAAAAATCCGCGATAGTCTCGTCGAACAGGCGGGATATGCGCTCTGGCTCTTCGTCGTGCAACGCGAGGCCTGCGGTCTCAACGACAGCGCGCAAGTGATGCAGGACTACGGGGTGCCGAACGAGGTGTATGCCCGCATGGGGCCATTGGCCTTGCCGAGCATCCATCCGACGAAGACCATAGGCGGTTGAGAGGTCATTGAGTCACGTGTTGAAACGCCGAGAAATTCGGCAAACGCGGTGTAGGATGTTCACGTCTGCGTGCATGCCGTGCCGGGACGATGGTGAGCGCTTACCGGGGTGCTTACTGGACAAAACCGCGCTTTCGCAGCAGGGCGTCGGGGGTGGGCAACCGGCCGCGAAAGGCCTCGTAGAGCGCGGCTGGATCGCGTGAGCCGCCGGCCGCGTAGATGTGATCGTGCAGCCGCCTGGCGGTCGCGGGATCGAAAATGTCCTGCGCTTCCTCGAAGGCCGCGAACGCATCAGCGTCGAGCACCTCGGACCACATGTAGCTGTAATAGGCCGACGCATAACCGCCGCCGGAGAAGACATGGGCAAAATGGGTGGGGCGGTGCCGCATCACGATCTCGGCCGGCATGCCGATGCGCGCCAGCGCAGCCGCTTCGAACGCGGTGACGTCGAAGCCCTCCGTCCTGGTCAGCAAATGCAGATCGAGATCGACCAGCGCCGAGGCCACATATTCGACCGTCGCAAAGCCCTGGTTGAAAGTGCGGGCGGCGAGCATTCGCTGCATCAGGTCGTCCGGCATGGCGGCGCCGGTGCGGTAATGCAAGGCGAAGCGCCGCAGGATTTCCGGCCGCTCGAGCCAGTGCTCGTAAAGTTGTGAAGGAAGCTCCACGAAGTCCGTCTGCACACTGGTGCCCGAGATGACCGGATAGGTGATGTCGGACAGCAGCGCATGCAGCGCATGGCCGAATTCATGGAACAGGGTGCGGGCGTCGTCGAAGCCGAGCAAGGTCGGCTGGTTGTCGGGCGCCTTGGAGAAGTTCATCACATTGACGACCAGCGGCCTGATGTCGCCGGCGAGCTTCTCCTGGTCGCGCAGCGTCATCATCCAGGCGCCGCTGCGCTTGGAGGCGCGCGCGAAATAATCGCCGAAGAACAGGCCGCGATGCCGGCCATCGGGGTCGTGCACGTCCCACACCTGCACGTCGGGATGCCAAACCGGGACATCGGTGCGGCGCTCGAAGCTCAGGCCGAACAGCTTCCCGGCGGTGTAGAACGCCGCCTCGATCATGTGATTGAGCTGCAGGTAGGGCTTGATCGCCGCCTCATCCACGTCGCACCTGAGCTTGCGCAGCTTCTCGGCATAGTAACGCCAGTCGGAGGCAGCGAATTCGAAATTGCCGCCTTCGGCCTGCGCCAGCGCCGCAAGCGCGTCCCGGTCCGCGAGCGCGCGCGAGCGCGCCGGCGCCCAGACCCGATCGAGCAGGCCGCGCACCGCCGCCGGCGTCTTGGCCATGGCGTCATCGAGTCGATATTGGGCGAATGTCTCGTAGCCGAGCAAGGCAGCGCGCTCGGCGCGTAGCGCCACCATCTCGGCGATGATGACCTTGTTGTCGGTCGTCCCGCCGCCGTCACCGCGCGCGATCCAGGCCCGAAAGGCCTTTTCGCGCAGGTCACGGCGAGCGGAGTATTGCAGGAACGGCTCGACGCTCGAACGCGACAGCGTGATGACATACCCTTGCTCGAGCCCGCGCGCCTGCGCGGCGGCACGCGCCGCGGCCCGGACGTAATCAGGCAGGCCTGCGAGATCCGCTTCGCTTTCGAGCACGAGAGCATAGGCCTGCTCATCGGCCAGCACGTTCTGGCTGAACGTGGTCCCAAGGCTTGCCAGCCGCTCGTTGATGGCGCCCAGCCGCTCCTTGGCGGGAGCGGCGAGCGCGGCGCCGGCACGCTTGAAATCCAGGTGGTAGCGTTCGAGGACGCGCTGCTGCTCCGCCGACAACGCCAGCCGGTCGCGCGCGCCGTAGAGCGCCTCGATGCGGCCAAACAGGGCCTGGTTGTGCAGGATGCCGTCCCAATGCCGGGCGCGGCGGGGCGCGGTGTCGCGCTCGATCTGCAGGAGCGCCGGGTTGGTGTGGGCGCTGGCCAGCGCCCGAAATACGTCGGTGACCCGCCCCAAGAGGCGGCCGCTCAATTCGAGCGCCGCAATCGTATTGTCGAAGCTGGGCGCGGCCGGATCGGTCGCGATGGTGGCGACCTCGGAATCATGAGCCGCGAAGGCCCGATCGAACGCCGACCCGAAATGCTCGGGCCCGATGCGATCGAACGGCGGCGCCCCGAAGGGAGCGGTCCATTCCTGGAAAAACGGATTCCGGAAAAGCGGATCGTCAGCGGACGGATTGGGCTCACTCATGCGGCAGGACCTCTCAATGGTGCCCCTC
>Ga0179587_10001492_pt1 | contig 10682 bp, 13 predicted proteins | sample CZODoug2_1_08_16_FD_185932 | JGI IMG/M metagenome (GOLD analysis project Ga0179587, IMG submission 185932) | Vadose zone soil fungal communities from Angelo Coast Range Reserve, California, USA - CZODoug2_1_08_16fungal | ecosystem: Environmental > Terrestrial > Soil > Vadose zone | place: USA...
CAATTGGGGGCACGAGTGCTGCCTTAAACCGCAGGCGTCGTTTTTGTTTGAATGATGGGCTAGCTCGCCGGAAACAAGGAGACGGCTGCGATCGGGTGACGGGCAACTCTTCCCTAATCTTGTAAGGTAAGGGAAGGGTTGCCGACTACTCGCCCAGATAGTGGGATCCGGCGCGGCGCAGCAGTAAACGCAAAATTTGGGTTGCTGGGGAAATAGGCGCCTGTCCAATGGTGTCTAGTCAGTTATGAAGTGTCTCGGCCGTTGGTACCGTATGCCTATAGACCGGGGCGGACGCCTACCTCAAATTTGAAACTGTGCTTCAGGGTGGGTTACCCCGGCGGCGAGGTTCAGCCGATTCCGGAAGGTGACAGCTCGCCAATCCCTGTGTGAACCCATTGGGGAGGAGTTAGCGATGCGCCGCATGCCGTCGATTCTTTTTTTGTTCCTCGCCGCAAGTCTGCCCGCTGCCGGGCAAGAAGCTTCGTCGAAGGCCGCCGCTGCTCAGTCAGCCCAGGCACAGAAGGATGCTCCAGCGGTCGACAAGTCGCTGAGCGGCGGGCAATACGTCAACAGGACCACCAAATTGTCTCTTATCAATGCCCAGATCAGTTGGGAGGAATTAAACCTCCCGTGCAAGGATGAGTGGAGGCAAACGCTGCAAAGTCCGGCGAGCACAGAAGACAAAATCCGCGAGTGGTCCGGCCTAAAGGCAAAGTGTGGGATCAGTGGCCTTTATGAATATAGAATGGGCGTACTCCATGTGCTCGCCGGTCGGTATGACGAAGCGCGGACCGTAACGCAAGCCGCGCTTGCACCAGGAACCCCGTATGAGAAATACCTGCTGTCGGTGATCGCCAACGCCGATTTGGGGCAGGGCAATCTCGACAGCTCGTTGCTCCGCTACGAAGCCCTCATCAATAAATATCCGGAATATTATGACGGATACGCGGGTGTGGGCGCCGTGAAGCTCGTGCAGCACAAGATCGAGGAATCGATTCAGTACCTGAACGAGGGTGCGAAACGCGCGCGAACGCTCGACATTTATCGCAACCTGACGATTGCTTATGCTCAGCTTGGGCGCCATGAAGAAGCGGTCAAGGCTATGAATGATGCCTACGCCATTGACAAATCCATCGTCAAAGACCGTGAGTCCATGCACGCCGCAGCTATATCGTACATATTGCTGGGCAAATTGCACGTCGCCGACGGCTTTCTCAAAATGCTGGTCCAGGCAGATCCGCAGGCGGCAAACGATCCGGAAATCCGCAAGACGATGGGCTATGTGTCAAAAAAGCTAGAGGAAGAAAAAAAATAAGACAAGAATCTTCCGCCCTGAGCCGCGCGATTTCAGCATGTCTCATGCCGCACCAAGTCAGAGCCGCGAGCTTCACGGGGCGGGTCAGTTGGGCGACTGAAATGCATGAATCGGCATTGGCCCTCGCCGAGCCAGAAGGTAGTGTCCAGGGTTTTTCGCACATTTGTGGAGGGGTAGGCCAGGGGGACATTCCTTGGTGTCTTTGGTGTCTGTTTGAGGCCGAAATTGGTTCTATTCATGCGGAACAGTTGAAACAGTTGCAACAGAGGAGGCCGTAGAAATCGCCAGTATTCATGCGGTTTTCGTGCAAGTTGCTGAAAACATGGTAGGATGCCAAAAGCGGCTGGGTGAGTATCCCTCCCTCTCGCCCATCTAGAGTTCGGCACCCTGCCGAGAGAATCTCAGACGGCTCCCTCACGTTCAATGATGCGTTTAACATCTCGTTTGCCGTGCAGAATCCGAAGGATGTCCATAGAGTCTCCATCAAGAAGATAATAAATCCGAATGGCTTCAAATCCGGCAACCGGCCACGAGCGCAGATTTTGAAGTTGCGGATTGCTCGAAGAATAGCGCGGGCCCACAAGGGGACGCAGGCGTAACGATTGAACGGTGCGCCGCACGGCATCCCGGAAGCGAATGGCGACCTCCGGAAGATTTGCGGCAACGAGATAATAGCGAAACTGCCGCACGACATCATCGCTGGCAGATTGCCGATACAGAACCTTCACGAACGCGGGCCGGTTTTGTGCTCAGCAAGCACGGCGTCCGTTTGCTTGCCTACCGAACTCCAAAACTCGTCTTCCGCGAGTTGCTTTGACGCGAGACCTTCCGCAAGCAAGGTGTCCAGTTCTTCGTGTGTGCCAGAAAAACCTGGCACGGTGCGTTGTTCAACGGCCGTTAAAGCAGCCTCGACAACCTCTTCAACGGATTTGTAGGCACCGCGGTCGAGGACAGCTCGAAGCCGGCGCTCTTGTTCCGGCGTGAGATGAATCGTCATGTGTTGCTGCTCCGTGGGTTCGTCATCTTCAGGGTATGGGAAAAAATGACTTCAGGCAAGTCGAATGGGGCTTCTGGTTGGAGAACTGCACGCCTTGGTGGGGCGATATATATTAATGATAACGCCGAGCAACAGGACTGCCGTGACAGTGTGGGATTCTAACCAACGACAGGGCAGCGTTCTAACCAACTGAACTACGTCCCCAGCCGTGGAATCAACAACTTACCGTAAATCCTTGCAAATAAGGCCTTTGCAAGTTTCGCATACAGCGCACGATCTGCATTCCGTGTCAAAGAATGCGGCTGTTTCCGGCGCAACCGCCCCCAAACCGCCTACAAATATCTGTGCGCTCATTGCGAGATTCATACTACCACAGATGCGCGCGAGAGAAGAAGTGCAGCTCGAATAATCTCGTGAAAAGAGTGAGTTCGGATCGGAACATCCCAAAGGTTGGGATCTGGGTTCGATTCCCATCGCCCGCTCCAGAAACCTTGTTTCCCTCCAATGACTTAGCGATTGGTCGCGGCGGCAAAAGGCGGCAATAAGAGCCTCAAGGGTGGCACCCATGGCTCGAATGAACGAATCCCAGCGGTGTTGCACCAAAGTCGGTCGCTGGACAGCGCATCAACGCGTTGCTTCATTTCCAAGAACGCTGTTTCGGGACCGTGAGGGTCACATGTCCGATTACGACTTTTCAGGATGTGGCTCCGTCCGTTTACCAGTTGTAGTAGCCACGGCGTTTATGCGCGCTTGAGCCTGGAACTGCTAGTAGCATAGAGATTATGGGCCGCACCGTGTTGATCGCTATTCTGATGTTAGCTGCGTCTCATTCCACCATCGGTCAGAACGCCCAGCCTTCATCGACAGCGTTCCATTGGCTTAATTCCAGTAAAGACGCGACTCTGTTCGAACGCATAAAGACAGCCTTCGCAGACGAGTTGAAACCCGATGATCCCGAGAAAGTAAAACCTGTCGTCGCGCAGGAGTATAAGTGGATCAGCCGTGTAGGGGTATTCGAAACATCTGCTCTTGTGCTGATCGGAGAACGCGAAACGCGAACCTCTACGTATGGCAACTATTTCGTCGCTTTCAATTACGATCTCAAGAGCGGTGAAAAAACATCATTGACACCGCCTAACAAAGGCTTTATGCAGTGGAAATTCAAGAAACTCGTTCGATTCGATTCCTCAAGAACACCCGATATTGTCTTTACTCATCCTAGTTGCACCGAATGTGAGGCGGATTACTTTCTCAGTTCATTCTGCGTTGATTCAGCTGATGCCAAATGGAAAGTAAGGACGTGGAGCGAAAAGAGTACCGAAATCCTCATTGGTAGTGACTATTCCGTAGGTAATGAGGAAGACTCCAAGAACGATTGCCTTTTTAAGTTCGCTGATTTCAATGGTGATGGCTTCGACGATTTGGCCGTTCGGTGTCTATCCATTACCGAGCAACGGAAAATTCTTGAAGATGCAACGACCGTTTACACTATCCAGCATGGACAGCCGCAGGTACTTACAGTAAAGGACCGCCAGCAGCTAGGCACGATACGCGATCAGCTCTGCGTTGATGCCAAGAAATCGAAATTGTGCCCATCGAAAAAGGCCATATCCCGAGAAATGCCGTAATCGGACATCGATTTAACTGTTGCTCGGTGCTGATTTAGCGGAGTGCCTTTTGGCCTGAGCGTTTAATCGCCACCTATTGGGTTTTTGATTCGTAGAATTTCCACATACGGAATCCCCAATAGCAACCACCGAGTAGGGAAATCGCGAAACTAAATACCAACAAACCGACAGCGTGAATTTTGGGGTCTACGTAAAATCTCCAGTTCAGGCTGATGCTGCAAGAGGCTAGTGGCCACAAACATGACGAATGCCCAGAAGATCGTCATAGCAACAGAGAACGGGATTCCCCAGGCGAGCATTCCGTACTAAAGCCACCATCGTTTCGTGCGTAGTTTGTTCGGAGGCTTACTGCTCTCTGAGGCGAGTTCCACGGCAGGATGATACCACCGAATAATAGCAGGCCGCCGATAGGAAATTGAGGCACGCAGAGAGAGTGACCGCTAACTCCCCAAAGGCCCGATTTTGGCAGATTGGAATCTTTGCTTGGCGCCTACTGTTGATCGTTGGCGGATGACGGGCCAACTGGAAGTAATCCCGGCAGACGCGATTCGCGCCATACTTCCGGTTGGCCGACGATACGCCCATAATGCGCCTGTCGCAAAGGGCAACTTCGTGGATCGGGAGTAATCAAGGGCCGTTTCGGCCCGAGTGGAATTTCTTCTCCAGCGCCGGCAATGTTTCGACGAAAACATGGCCAACAATCGCGAGACTGCGCGGATCAACTTTGTCCAATGTGTCTTGAGGCGTGTGCCAATAAGTTGGAGCGATGTCAAAATCGATGATGTCACACCCAGGAACACCGCGTCGGATAAACGAGAAGTGATCGTCACCGCCCACAGTCATGTTTTCGCTAACAAAGACATACCCGTAAGCCAGTCGCGCGGCGGTCGCCCAGATTAGATCCGTGAGCCATCGCGTGGAGCCGGTGTCCCGCTTGATCTTCAGATTGGATGGCCCAATCATGTCGGCAAGAATCATTGCTTTGAGGCGTTTAAGGTCTCCAGAAAGAGCCATACTTGCGGCCATCTCGCGGCTGCCGTAGGTGTTATTCGTGGCAGTCCACTGAACACTATTCTTGTCGGTCCATTCGCCCTGCGCTTCTTCGCCGTCGAAAAAGACAATCCACACATTGAGAGCGCTCGTTATCTTGCGAGCACAGAATATTCGTGCCAACTCAAGCATCGTGCCGGTACCCGAGCCTCCATCGTCGGCACCGACGAAGTTTGCCATGCGCAGAGTGTCGTAGTGCGTGGAGTAGAGGACGATGTCGCTGCTTGTGCCGGGGATCTTAGCAATGATGTTTTTCATCGTCACGTCTCCAAGTGGTGTCGAGGCATGGAAATCGTGCTCCTCGACCTGGCACCCAAAGCTCTTGAGCTGGCCGATGATGTAAGCCTGCGCGCGACGAATTCCATCCGACCCTGGCGGGCGTGCTCCAATTTCAACTAATCGGCGTATGTGTTCATAAGCTTGGGCACCGCTGAAGCCACCAGTAGCAGACGGGGGAAGGGCACTGGAAAGATTCGCCGCTCGGGTCAATGCTGCGTGATCCGAAGCCGCGCGGCTTACACCAGTCGGCTGGCTATTGCAGGCGAGACTGCACAAGAACGCCAGGCTCGCAAAGATGATTCCACGTCTGCGCATCTTGAACCTCCACGTGCGCTGCACTAACGGTGGCAAGCTCATGATACGTTCTCCGCGATAGTCGGCAAAGCGGAGGTCTGATCTGCCTCGGCGATTGTTCCCGAGCGACGGGCCAGGAAAAGTCCGCTTCCGGGAAGTTGTGAATCGAGGACGCTGCAGTGACAGCGAGCGGTTCATAAGTACTTGCAACGACTTACAAGAGCACGGACGGCATCGCAAGTCATTGCAAGGAAGTCTTAGACATCGCTATTGTGTACCTCGGTGTGTACCACGCTCTTCCTGTGGTCCTTCGAAACTCACCGATTGATTGCAAAGGACCGCAACGCACTCAAGATTCCACGCATACCCCTCCGGTTTGAACTCCGGCGAGCTTCCGTCGCCTGATCGACGAGAAACAAGAATCGGCACACGCGGAAGCTCTTGGCCTCCACCGGATGCTGGGCCACTATGGAAACACCTCTGAGACGATCCGCGAGATGATCAGCATCCCACCGAAGATTGAGCCCGTGCTGCTGGCCTTCGCGAAAGCTGATACCATTTAGTTGTTATGACAAACACCGTAACAGCGCGGGCGGTCTCGCTGACAACCAATCTTGACCATCAGATCGAGCAGGCCTCTGAACTTCGCAAGCTGGCTTATGAGGTCACCGTAGCGGAAGGCCTACGTGATTTGACGATGGCACAGCGCATTGCGCTGACTATGTTCTGTCGCGGCCTCCAGACGCATGAAGCAATCGAGATTCTGGTGAAGCAAAAGCTGGTAGAAGACGCGCGGGTACTGGGCAGCACCTAAAGCTTGCTGGTCTCCTTCAGGCGATTCGCGTGCGGTTTCCTGTGGTTATGAAAATCCGTGAGCGGGTCGGATGTCAAACAAACTGTCTGTTTGACGCCGAGACGTTAGTCTGGGGCGCGGTTGCGAACAATAGGGTTTTTCCCGGCTTTGCGCCGCAAGGATTCCCGATGGCCGGTTCGGGTAAGCACTCTAATCTCGATTAGCAAACTCGCAATTCTGCATTATCCCTGGGACATTATCCCTCGAAGCTGTTACGCATCCCAATTGTCGTCCCTTGGAATCAACAATTTACGAGGGTCATGGAACAGGCTATAAGGGAATCGCCCTTCCCGAAATCCATGTTTCACCCAATTGCCGTGACGGTGCCAGAGAGACTAGGCTTTGCTGTCCAGCCGGGATAGTTCCTCCATTAGCGGTATGACCTTATGGCCAACAATCCCAGCAACGAATGCGACGAGCACAACGCCGGAGCGGAGCATGCCCTTTCTCCCACTCAGGAGAAAAATCACCGCCAAAGCGATCGAGTTTATTTGACCTTACCCATTCGCGTCTCAGGCGTTCGCGGGCACGGCAAAGATTTCTTGGAGGAAGGACAGACAATAGATATCAGCCGGCAAGGCGCTACCATCAAGGTGGGCAGGGACCTATTCGCTGGCGAGATCATCAGAGTCCAGCGACTCGATGGAGTTGGCAAAGAGGCAATGGCTCGAGTCGTAGGCCGCGTTACGGGGGGATCCGAGGGCTGTGTGTTTGGGGTGACGATGCTCGACCCTGTAAACCCCTGGGGAGTTGTATTTCCTGCCGTTGCCAGCATGGACAAGGGGGTGCTGCGGGCCTTGCTGAGATGTGTTGCCTGCGGCAGAACGGAAGTATCTTACCTCGATGAATTTGAGGCTGATCTCCTCCTCTACCACCACTACATCTCGCGGAACTGCGAGCAGTGCAGTGGCTGGACCACTTGGAACCGCCCGCATGGCCGTACCTCCGCGGGGCCTATTGCCGCCGTGACTCCTGGAACGCAAAACCGACGGTCCCACGGTCGTGTTCAAGTGGAGGCGGTTGGATGCGTGCGGCATCCCGTTCGTGGAAACGAAGTTGTGGTCGTCAGAGAGCTGGCGCGTGGAGGCTTAAGCTTCTATAGCGCTACCAAGTACCCGGAGGGATCACGCGTAGAAATAGCGGTACCCTACAGTTCCAAGGCTCCCAATATTTACTCGCCCGCAAGGATCGTAAGTTCGCGGAATGGAGCGGGCAAGGGTCTGCCGGAATATGAATATGGGGTCGCCTATCTGGAGTGATTGGCAATTGGATACGGCACGCTTCGAGATCGCGTCTGCGGGTTTAGAACCTGCTGCATTACCTCAGTAAGCCGTTGATCTCAGAGAGCAACAATTGAGTTGTGCGATAGCTTCTAGGATTAAGGGCTCTTCCGGAAAGCGAGCAACCGGTCGTACACCCGGTCGTGCTGCTTGCGACTTGGGAAGGCGACGGATCGCAGACACTAGGCCCTGCTCCAGCATCTCTGACCAAGCCGAGGAAGTTGCGGCGGGTCTGAGCATGTTCACTTGGATCTCTAACCCGATTACCGGATATCTGCCAGAATTCGCCTTGTTGGGCCTGCTCGATAGGGAACGTACTAAGGTCCACTAGCGATTTTTTTCGACGGGAAGAGGTTACGCGCCCCGAGGATTCTCAGTAGGATTCAGAAGCTGCAGCCCCACCTGCCCTTCCCGCTTGGAGCCCGCTTTGCCGACCCAGACCACCCTGCAGCGCTCGGGGCTGGGCATGTCTTCATCGAGGATAAGTTCGATAACTTGACCGCGCCTGAGGTCGAAACTTCCGCGCACCCGGAAACCTTCTTTCGAAGAATCGACGACGAGGCAGGCGAGTCTCTTTGCCTTGCAGTCCAGATTGATGACTAGGCTCGCGCGCCTCTTCGACATGACCCGCGCAGAGCGACGGCCTCGGGGGACATAAAGGCTGAGCATTCTTTCACCCCTAGCTTTAGGCTAAGGTCTGACAGGACTCCCCGAGTCCGAGTTGCTCCATCCACTCCTCCACTGGCGCGTCCAGCCGGATGCCTAGGATATAATCTTCGCTTGGGAGCTTCTTGCAATACACAACCGAACCTTGGACGCAAAATCCAGGCGGAGATGAAACGAGTACCAGGTCGGTTGGCTCCCAGAACTCCTGTGTGACCATCTGGATACCGAACCTGCTGACATTCTTCGTCGGAACGACTTCAAAGACTCCCGGCCTCTGAAGGCTGGTTAGCCACAGGGGGGCATTCAAATGGTCGCGAGCTTCCGACCTTTCAGTGATTCGGGGTGCGCGCACTAACAGTCTTGCGACTGATGGCGAAGGTGAGCACTCTCCAAGGCAGTCTTCTCTTGCTACGCCTCGCGGGAACTCAAGCGCGGCTTCTTGTGTCATGTGATGATCCTCTCCGTGCGAGAAGTATGTCGAGCGATGTTTCCAAGAGAGATGAACCTCACGCCGAGAGCGCGGTAGAGCGTGAAACTCAACTCGCTGGGGAGAGTACGGATGCCGAAACGGGAATACGATAGAGCGAGTTCCTGAAATCACTAACAGGTGAATACCTGACCAGCAGGCGGGGAAGAGTCAAAATCCGCAGCAGAGCCATCGCGCATGGAAGAGGCGGCACAATAACCCCAGGGGGGACCACATTCAGGGATTCAGGGAATAGGAGGGAATAGGCCCTTGACTCCTGAACGCCGCCAGCGTATGACAGGAAGTACTAGGAACAACTCCAAAATCTAACGGAACCAGCGCGTTCCACTAGTACACAGTCTCCGACAGAAGCCCATTTGGAGGTGTCCTAGAGGAGGGCCTATGCCTGCTACCCGGCCGAGCAAGGAACTTCGAGCGTTTTGTCATGAGCATCATGTGGAGATGAGGCTTAATCGGAACCCCTTAAACAGCAAAGGTGACCCTACACGAACGCCCGCGTATGCCTGTACGGAGCCCGATTGTCTTGTCCACTACAACGCTTATCGTGGATACTTCATCCTGAGCCAAAACGGAATCACGAATGAACCGGATACGGTTCCCAGCGTCCGATGTCCCTACGATGGGACGCCCATGTATCTCGCTGAAATCGATCTGCGGAAAAGGGCTTTTCGCCTGTGGATATGCCCGCAATGCGATAGGAGACGCACGAATGAGGAGGGCCTCATAGGCTTGGCGTCGCAGGGAATTTAGGATGTCAGCGGGAAAAGCGGGGCGAAGCCCTAAACCCCAGGAGTCGCTCACATATATACTTCTGGAATGTTTCCAGCGACGAGCTAATACGGCTTGGTCCATTCTCCCAGCGGGGCCAAAAGTTCCAAACCGACAGCAAATCTGTTGTTTTCCATGCGCTGACAATAAACGACACGTGCCTGAGTACGGGCGCCAGAGTCCGGAGAGCATAGCAGCACGGGGTCCCCTGGGAACCACACGTCTTCCGTAGCTACTCGCATCCCGCGAGCACTCACGTTTTGGGCAATGGCCATCACTCTGAGCTGCGAAGCATCTGGACGAGCAAGCTCCACCGCGACTTCTTTCGTGATCCGTCTATCGAATCGGCCATTCGGCGCTGTCATATGACACTGACTCCTGTGGCAGTGCCTCTATTGGAGGCTCGCTGGACTGAGTCCCGATAAGGGCCAGAAAAAAAGTTACGTCTCATTCCTGCTTTGTTGGTTAGTCCTCTCAGTGCCAAGAGCCCTCATTAGTTTCACTTTGAAAATCAACGGCTTCTGTACTCGGCGTTTGTCGCCCGCCTCGTCGGGATGATAGCGAGAATCCCAGAAATCCAAGCGGTGCTCTGGACAAATAGCCGACGGCCCGCACTGTAGGGTGCTCGTGGGGGCTGGCAGGAAACGCCCTTCGTTCCTGGCTAACCAAAGCGTGCGACCACAGCTAACAATCGTCAATCCCGTAAATACCCTAATTGAAGGACGGAAATCTGTCGTATATGGCTGACCTGGTTGTGCTGGAGGCGAAAATACAGATGTTGTTACCGCAAACGCGGTAAGCTCTCTTGTCCCCACTGAACCAACTAGTGGACTGTAACGGCTGAACTGGGAGTAATGCGACGCGTAGGATCGAAGTAGCGCCACTTTACTGTCTTTGGCACGTTGTTGTAGTGCCGGATGTACTTCATGAGCTTTCTGCGCAAGTCGGGCACCGACGTGAACACGCCGCGCGCAATGACGTCGCGCTCTATCTTGGCAAACCAGAGTTCGATCTGGTTTAGCCAGGAGGAATAGGTCGGAGTGAAGTGCAGATGAACCTTCGGAT
>Ga0179587_10001493_pt1 | contig 10680 bp, 5 predicted proteins | sample CZODoug2_1_08_16_FD_185932 | JGI IMG/M metagenome (GOLD analysis project Ga0179587, IMG submission 185932) | Vadose zone soil fungal communities from Angelo Coast Range Reserve, California, USA - CZODoug2_1_08_16fungal | ecosystem: Environmental > Terrestrial > Soil > Vadose zone | place: USA...
CAGCAGCTTTCAGTTCGCAGCCCTGCTATCAAGCCTAGGCCTTCTCCACCTTATGCTGGCAGATACACCGTGGCCTCACGGTTTCGGTGCCACTCTTGCGAGTGTGGGTACATTGTCCGAGGGCTTCGAACGGTTTGTTGCCTGGCCGCTCCAACCTCGTAGGCTACGTGCAATGGGATACACGGTTTGATCAGGTCCTCCTTGTCAAACAATCATTTCCAACAGCTTTACAGGTCGCAATCCTCCAACCCCGTTTATGGCCAACTTTTTCGGCTTGCCGACAACCCGCGAACTGGATTACTTGTGATCACAATGAAGATTTGGCGGTAGTCGATTTTTGGGTATGCGTCGACGCCGAATGCACAAGCACCGACGCCCCACGCGTACGCATGCTAGACTTGGCAATTTCGCTTCGCTTCCTACGGGTTTTGGACTCCTCACCCACACTTGCCCTGTAGGTGCCGAACGCCAACCGACTCGTAAGGCGTAGTGGCACCGGGACCACAGCTTGTCAACCGCATACGCGGAAAATCTGGCGAAAGGATGTAGCATCTGTATTGGAAGCCTTCCTGGGAGTGTCATGACTCCCTGGTTTGGACTAATGGAGGGCTCGGAGATTCCTGAAGAGAAAACCGCCATGCAGACCATCACGCAACGAATCGCCGAGGCGCATAGAGATACGAACAAAGGATGGGGCGCAAGCGTGATGTCTCTCCAGCGGTACAGCATTGCGGACGCGAACTCGGAAACGGCCACGGCATTTCTCATGGCCGCAGTATCTCTTTTTCCCAGTGAGGCCGGTCGCGTTTTTCCGAACCGCACTCTTCCATGCCATGCCGGAATCCACGCCTACAATGGTCTGCGCACGTGTGTCGAAAACCAACTCAGGCTTGCTAAGTCCATGAAATTTCTATTGCGCGCCCCACTTTTGTAGCAAAATACGGGTTTCGGGTGGTCATTGTCCGAAGTACGCTGGGCGACTTCGGAAGTTTCTCAAGCAGAGGTTCAGATGAAGTGGAAGCCGGTAAGCGTTCCTTTCTTGTTCTTCGCCGCCTTGGTGTCCGCGGTTCCGGCGCCGGCCCAGCAAGCCAGTTCTAAACCCACCGTCATACCCCCCGTCAGCTATGACATTTCTCCGCCATTGGTGGACCTGGTCGCTTCCGCACCTCCCGAGGCCCGCACCGGCCAGCGCAACATCCCGCTTCGCTGGCCGGCGCGACCTGCCCCGGCTCCCCCCACCTCGGTCACCCAGGACCAGGCTCTTCAACAGCTTTCCCTGCCTCTGGTCAGCGCTACACCTGGACTGGACTTTGACGGCATAGGCGCGGACGGAGTGACACCACCTGACACGAACGGCTCGGTCGGAGCCACGCAGTTCGTACAGATCGTGAACGTAGAATATGCGGTCTACGACAAGATGTCCGGTGCCTTGCTTTTGGGCCCGACGCCTATCCACAACATCTGGAGCGGCTTCAACGGCGACTGCGCCAATGGCGACGGGAGCGACCCCGTCGTCCTTTATGACAAATCCGCCCAGCGCTGGGTAGTAGGCCAGATGAATGTCACTCTCACCGCCTACTGCATGGCCGTCTCCACGACCTCGGATGCAACCCAGAGCTATTATCGATATGAGTTCTCCTTTGGCAGCAACACTCCCGATTATCCCAAGCTGGCAGTCTGGCCCAATGCTTACTACTGGACGGCCAATACGTTTTCAGGCGCAAACACTTTCCTCGGCGCAAACCCTTGCGCCTTTGACCGCGCTACGATGCTGAGTGGTGGACCAGCGAACGCCATCTGCATGCAGCAGAATCCGAGCGTAGACAGCCTATTGCCTGCGGACCTCGACGGAACTACGCCGCCGCCGGCCGGGGAGCCCAACTTCTACCTTCAGATGGTGGCACCGAGCAACCTGAACCTCTTTAAGTTTCACGTGGATTTCACGACGCCTTCGAACTCCACCTTCACAGGTCCCACCGCGATCCCGGTGGCGTCCTTCAGCGAAGCCTGTGGCGGCGGCACATGCATTCCCCAGCCTGGAACGACGCAACAGCTCGATTCCCTCGGCGACCGGCTGATGTTCCGGCTGGCGTATCGGAACTTTGGCGACCATGAATCGTTGTTGGTCAACCACTCGGTGACGGCGGGAAGCAGCGTAGGGGTGCGGTGGTATGAGATCCGCAGCCCAAACGCCACGCCGACCGTTTTCCAACAGGGGACTTTCTCACCCGACTCGCAGTACCGCTGGATGGGCTCGATCGCCATGGATCAATCGGGTGACATTGCTGTGGGCTACAGCGCCTCCAGCAGCAGCAATTTCCCGGCTGTTCGTTATACGGGCCGCGTGCCCTCCGATCCAGCGGGCACGATGGAGAGCGAGAACAGCATCATTGAAGGCACAGGATCGCAGACCAACGGTAGCGCTGGCAGTCGCTGGGGTGACTACAGCAGTATGAGCATCGACCCCGTTGATGACTGCACCTTCTGGTACACCAACGAATACCTGACAACGAACGGTTCGTTTAATTGGAAGACCCGCATTGCGTCCCTAAAGTTCACATCGTGCGGTCCGCCTGGCTTCCCGTCGGCGACAACGTTAATCTCCTCGCTGAACCCCTCTGCCTTGGGCCAGGCTGTGACTTTCACCGCTACGGTGACGTCGTCAGCGACGGGCACACCTACCGGGACGGTCACGTTTCAGGACGGTGCCTCTGCGCTGGGCACGGGCACGCTGAGCGGCGGAACGGCGACGTTCACCACTTCGGGGCTGACGGCGGGAACGCATTCGATCACCGCAATCTACGGCGGCGATGCGAACTTCGCCGGCAGCACTTCGCCGGTCCTGACGCAGACGGTGAACAAGGCAGCTAGCTCCACTTCCGTGGTCTCGTCGAATAGTCCATCGAATCGTGGAGCGGCGGTCACTTTCACCGCCACGGTGACTTCGCCGGTCACGGGCACACCCACCGGGACGTTCACGTTTCAGGACGGCGCTTCTGCGCTGGGCACGGGCACGCTGAGCGGCGGAACGGCGACGTTCACCACTTCGGCGCTGACGGCGGGGACGCATTCGATCACCGCAATCTACGGCGGCGATGCGAACTTCGCCGGCAGCACTTCGCCGATCCTGACGCAGACGATTAACCAGACGGCTAGCGCCTCTTCCGTCGTGACCTCATCGAATAATCCGTCCATTATTGGAACGGCTGTGACTTTCACCGCCTCGGTGACTTCGCCGGTCACAGGCACTCCCACCGGGACGGTCACGTTTCAGGACGGCGCCTCTGCGCTGGGCACGGGCACGCTGAGCGGCGGAACGGCGACGTTCACCACTTCGGGGCTGACGGCGGGAACGCATTCGATCACCGCAATCTACGGCGGCGATGCGAACTTCGCCGGCAGCACTTCGCCGGTCCTGACGCAGACGGTGGCGGACTTCTCCCTTTCAGCGTCCCCGACCGCCGCGTCGGCCACGGCCGGATCGACATCAACCTACGCGATCACCATCACTCCGCAGGGCGGATTCAGCCAGACGATTGCGTTTCAGTGCAGCGGCGCTCCGATGTTGGCTGTTTGCACAGCTCCTGGATCGGTGACTCCTACAGGCAGCTCCTATGCGCCGTTCAATATTACAGTGACGACGACGGCCCCGTCGTTGGTGCCGCCAGGCACGATCGTGCCTTGGCCGTGGGGCAGCTTACGAATCGGGCTGACGTGGCTTCTGGCGCTTGTAGCTTGCGCCATTCTTAGCAGGTTTGCCGCACCCAGGCGACGGCACGTGTGGCAGGTCTCCGGTGTGGCCATGTTTGCATTGCTGATTTGTGGTGGTTGCGCCGGCGCTGCTGGAAGTGGGCGCAGTCCGACGCCAAAGGCAGGCACTGCGCCGGGAACCTATACTCTCACTTTGACGGGAACTTCTGGCTCGTTGAGCCACAACATCCTGTTGACACTGACAGTGGAGTAGCCGGAGAGAAGTAGACTGAAGCGAAAATGTGGATGTTTACATGCGTCAAGGAAAACGCGTTTCACCGACCTCATAACAGTTGGCTAACCGAAGGGGTGGTCCACCATGTCGCCTTGGCGATTGTGGCCGGATCACGGCAAGCCGGAAGTTATTCCGGGCCAGAAGTCCCGTCGGGGGAAGTCTGGAGTAATCGAATGCCGCTCGCGCTCTGATCTCCCAGAACCCCGTTTGTGACTAGTGACGCGCCTTCGTAGGCTCCCGGAAGGCGAGCATGCGGGTCTTTGGGCAGGGATCGTGCGTTTCCGGCGGGAACTACACTTGTTAGATTAGCGATCAGTAGCTTGCCAAATTGGCAGAGATCACTTTGCAACGGTGGCTGATGACCTCGGCCCTCCAACGAGACACATAGGAACCGGCAAGCCCTTCCCAGGAGACCGACCGAGGCGACTATTTTCCTTGAATTTTGTCCAGGACGTATTGCGTTGCGGGTCCGGCGATGCCGGCGAGAAGCGGGGTACCAAAGGCTCCCGCCACCGCGCTCACCGCCTTAGGCACCAGACCGACAATGCCTTCAATAAGTGTGGCCATTACTCCGTCGGTCGCGGTCTTACCTTTGGCGGCTTCCTTCTTTAATTCTTCCACCTTCTGAGCGGCTTCCTGCTGTACGGCCGGTGGCGCGCTGCGCACCGCGTCCGTCAAGGGCCAGAAGATCTGCTCCAGTTGCGCGGTTGAAATCTCCGTGCCCACGATTTTGTCCCGCCCAACGATATCTCCGCCAACCGTTACGTTCCCGCCGCTAATGTTCACCCACCCGCTCTGCCTCGCCGCGTCGTTCATCTCACCCTCCAGTCATACCGAGCGAAAACTATACAATTCTACAATCATCATTTCGAGTGAGGGAGGAATCTGCCTTCTAGCCTTCTCCCCGCCACCTGGCGAGTGTCTTGCGCACGCTCGCAGCGTATGGGCTTTCGATCTGCTCGTAAATCTTGCGGGCCTCCTCGGCATGAGCGATCGCTTTGGCGCGCTCGCTGAGCGTGTCGAACGCGAGACTCATGTTCCAAAGCGTTTCCCCTTCGCCAAGCCGATCCCCAATCTCTCTCGCGATTTGTAGACTCTGCTCGTAGTACTCAATGGCCCGGCGATACTCACCCAACGAATCGTAGGAAATGCCTAGGTTACCCAGCGCGCCCCCTTCGCCTGACCGATCGCCAATGTCTCTTGCGATTCGAAGTTGCTGTTTGTGGAACTCGATGGCTCGGCGATACTCACACAAGCAATCGTAAGCGACTCCCAGGCTTCCAAGTGCGTGCTCTTCGCCACGCTGGTCGCCAATGTCTCTTGAGATTCGAAGATGTTGTTCGTGGAACTCGATGGCGCGGTGGTATTCCGCTAGGTGCGCGTAAACGGTCCCCAGATTGCCCAGCGCGCCCCCTTCGGCGTGCCGATCGCCAATCTCTCTCGCGATTTGCAAATACTGTTCATGGAACTCGATGGCATCGTGATACTCGCCCAAGTAATCGTACGAAATACCCAGGTTGCACAGGGATTGGCCTTCGCCTAACCTGTTTCCAATCTCTCTCGCGATTTGCAAACACTGTTCGTGGCACTCGATGGCACGGCGATATTCGCCCAAGGAATTGTGGGCCAGGCCCAAGTTGCCCAGCGCGTTCCCTTCGCTGCGCCGATCCGCCATCTCTCGTGCGATTTCCAAGTGCTTTTCGTGATACTCGATAGCCCGACGGTATTCACCCAAGAAATAGTAGGCCACGCCCAGGTTGCCCAGCGCGATCCCTTCGCCTTGCCGGTCCGCGATCTCTCGTGCGATTTCCAAGTGCTTTTCGTGATACTCGATGGCTCGGCGGTATTCGCCCAAAAATTTGTAGGCATCACCCAGTCCATTTAGATGCCAGCCCTCCAAGCAGCGGTCCTCGAGATAACCAGCAGCCGCGCGCGCTGTCGTAAGCCACGCTATACGTTCGCGGGGATGCCGGCGCAAGGTTAAGCAGATCCGACCTACAAATGGATAATCGCTGCACAAAGCTGCCGCCTCATCCTCGCGCGCTTGTCCGGCTGCCCAGGCTTGTCCCGCTTGAATATTCGCCCACTCGGTATCGAATAGGAAGAGTCCCTCTTTCGGCGATTCCTTTCCTTGCCGGTACAGTGTGTCCGCTTTATCCAAAACATCCCTGTAATGTGCGGCGTGGCGTCTTTGACTCGCCGCGCGTTCGCTGGAAACCAAACATGCGTCAGCAAACACGTGCACGAGGTCATGGAGGCGGTATCGACCTGTGACTGAGTGGAACTCGACCAAGCTATACGCACAAAGTTCGCTGAGAGAATCCTGCGCAGTGTCCTCATCGACATCCCAAACTGCCGCAGCGCCTGCAGCGTCGAAAGTGTCCGGGAATACCGCGAGCGTGACGAATTTTTGTTTCAGTTCGTCAGGCAACAGGTCGTAGCTCAAGCTGAGTGATGCGTCGGTTTCAGTGAGTTTCAGCCGTTCGTGGGCGTCCGAAAGCTTGCGAACGTAGTCGGCCGGTTTCAAATCAGATCGTGCGGCCAAGGCGCTTCCGACGGACCGGATGGCCAGCGGAAGATAAGCGCAGAGCCGCACAAGTTCCCCGGCGTAGTCCACCTTCTCGGTGGCAAGGCGCCGTGCAATGGCAAGCAAGAGATCACGCGCATCGGCAGGTGGAAGTGCATCGAGGTTTTTCTCCAGAAGACCAGGCAGCGCAAAGCGCTGACGCGAGGTAACCAGCAAAAGACAGCTCGGTGGCGGGATGAGCGGCGCGATCTGCTTCGCATCCCTGGCGTTGTCCATGAGCAGGATGGCGCGCTTGCCGTGAAGCACGGACTGATACAGTCCTGCAAGTTCCGTCTCATTCTCGGGCAACTTGGCGGTGGGATGATGGGCACGAATCACGTGCTCCATGGCTTGCTTTGAGGTGAGCGGATTTGTGCTCACACCTTTGAGGTCGAGATCGAATTGCGCATCCGGGTAACTCGGAGTGAGCCGTTCCGCGAGCTTCAACGCGAGAGCTGTTTTTCCCACACCGCCCAGTCCTTGCAGGCCGGAAATCGTCACGCCGCCTTTTGCGACGGCAGCCATAAGTTCGGCGATTTCTTTTTCGCGGCCGGTGAAATCGCGCGGCGGAGGCCGGAGCTGGTGCAAAGCTGGAACCGAGACGGGCGGCGCCTCATAGATGGTTTTGTTTCCGCCAACGATGTCGCCGCCTACATGAACCTGGCCGCCGCCGATGTTGATGGCGCCTGCTGCCGCATCTGCTTTTTTCTTTTGTTCCATGCCCGTGCTACGCCAATCGGGAGCCGGGAAGGACCAGTCAACCTGAGTTGTCAGGTCGTTCCGTCATGCATCGTACCAAACCTTTCTAGGGCTCATCTTGAAAAACGGGACCTCAATCGAGTGCTTGAGGCTCAATATTTGCACTTCAGACTCCAGCTGGCTAACCGTTCCTCTCAGCGAAGTTATGGTGCGGTTGGATGCTCTAGCTCGACCCTTTGGCTGAGGTTTATTGTGTCGAGCCAGAAGTCCCGATCGAGGAAGTGAAGTTCCGTCCAAAGTGGCTCGAATTCTCATCTCCGCGAACGCCGTTTCCAAACCGTGAGGGCCGCACGGTCGCTCGTAGAAATCTGTGCAGCCCAGCGTTTTTTGTGCAAACACACTACGAGCCAAACACTGCGGCGATTTATTCGTAACGCAGCGCGACGAGCGGATTGATGCCGGCAGCGCGGCGAGCGGGCAATAGTGAAGCTAACAAGCCAACAGCGAGGAAGACCGTTGTAACTGCGCAGAACGTCAATGGGTCCGTGGGCGAAACACCTGAGAGTTGGCTTGCCAGGAAACGCGTGAGGCCGAGGCTCGTCAACACGCCCATGAGGATGCCCATAGAGATCAGGCGCAGCCCCCTCCAAAGGACCATCTTGAGGACGTTGCCACGTTGGGCGCCGAGCGCCATGCGAACTCCGATCTCATGGGTCTGCAACGCCACGTTGTAGGCCATCACGCTAAATATGCCAATGAGTACGAGCGCGAGGCCGATTCCCGCGAATACGCCGATGGCTATCAGCCCGAACTGCGGCCGGACGTAAGCTTCCTCGGCCAATAGGTCCTTGATCGATCCACTACGGGTAACTGCCGCATTCGAATCCACCGCCCAGATCTCGCGTTGGACGCTGGCAAGCAGCGACTTCGGATCGACTGCGGTTCTTGCAAGGATGACCCGGTCTCCAAATCCGGTGATGGTGTACGGAAGGAAAGCCTCGGGCGACGGGGGTTCCAGCAGGCCTCGGTTTCTGAAGTCTGTGACTACACCAATGATCTGGAAATAGGCGTCATGCGGGGTCTCGGGCAATTCATCGAAGATGTTGAACTTGATTTTCTGTCCGAGAGGATTTTCACTTCCGAAGTAAGCGCGAGCAAAAGCCTGGTTGACGACGGCCACGTGTCGCGCCGAATCGATATCGCTTTCGGAAAGGACGCCACCGCGCAGCAGCCTAAGGCTGAGAGTTTGAAAGTAAGCTTCACCGCACAGGTCAACCATGGACTCCCGATGTTGGGACTGTGGTTTATCCAGGACAGTTATCTCGCTGCCTGCTCCTCCTAGCGGAGGCAGGTCCAGGGATACCGTGGCGGTGAGCACGCTGGGCAATGCTTTCACTCGCCCCAGAACTTGTTCGAAGAAGAGCTTTTTCTTCACAGGGGTGTCATAGCGCTCGTCCGCGGCGGGGGCTACCTGGGCGTAGAGCATATGTTCCGGATTGAAACCCAAATCAAGGTGAGTGAGTGTGAAAAAACTGCGCATCATCAAGCCGGCACCCGTCAAAAGCATGATCGAGAGGGCCACTTCAGCGATCACCAGACCAGAGCGGAGTCTCCCATGGCGAAGGCCGCCGCCCGTGCCTTTTCCGCTGCCGGTCATGGATAGCTGGAGGTTGCCGCGAGCAACATGAAGCGCAGGTGCAAGACCGCAAATCAACGTGGTCAGAACGGCGATCGCAAGAGCGAAAAGGAGCACGACCGAATTCAGACCGATCACCGTTTCCTCCGGAATCGGACCGCGCGGAATGATCGCCACTAAACCTTTTAGCCCAACATAGGCGAACAAGCAGCCAGCAACGCAAGCCACAGCGGCGAGCACAAAACTCTCGACCAGAAGCTGGCGAATCAATCGTCCGCGGCTGGCGCCGATCGACGCGCGAACGGCAATTTCCCTTTCGCGGACGGTTGCTCTGGCGAGCAGCAAGTTGCCGACGTTGCTGCAGGCGATCAGCAGCAGCAGGAAGACAGCGGCAAGTAGGACGTACAGCGTGTTCTTAAAATCGCCGACCACGAAGTCCAGGAGCGTGCGTGTAACCAGCTTGAACTGCTGTGGATAGAGCTCACCGGGGTTTGCTTGCGCAAGGCGATGCATAATTGCATCCAGATCGCTGGCGGCCGCTTGCAGGCTGACACCTTTTTTGAGACGCGCCAGAGCCCAAATAACCGGTGGGTCCTTCACTGGGAATGAAGTGCCATCGGCGCCAAGACTCAAATCCGTAGGAAGCCATAGATCGGAGCCGTACCCGTTGAAGCGCTGAGGCATGATGCCGACGAGTGTCCGAGGCTTGCCATTCAGGAAAAAAGTCTCGCCAAGAATCTTGGGATCGCCATTGAACTCCCTTTGCCACAGCCGATAGTTCATCATGAACACTAGCGGGGAACCGGGCCTGCCGTCGTCGGGAGAGAAAAAGCGGCCAAGGATCGGCGGAACTCCCAGAAAGTCAAAGCCGTTGGCCGTGGCGTAGCCGCCAAGGAAACGGCGGGTGCCTTTTCCGTCTGCATAAAGGACATCCAACTGATAGTTTCCCACGATGTCTTCGAGGACATGGTTTTGCTCGCGAATGGCAAGGAACTCAGGAATGGTATAGTGGTCGCGCCCGCCTTTGTCTCCCGTGCTCGTCAAATCTCGCATCTCAAAGACGATGGAACGCTGGAAATCTCGATAAGGAACGGGATCGAACACAACATTGTAGATAACGCTGAACATCACGGTGGTCGCGCCAATCCCGAGCGCCAGCGTGAAAACAGCGATCAGCGCGAAGCGGCGATCCTTGGCCAGGCCGCGCATGGCGTACTGAAAATCGCGAAGAAAATCCTCAACGCGGTTCTCGGTCCGCGCCTCACGGCAGTCTTGCTTGATCTGTTCCAATCCGCCGAAGGCCAGATTTGCGCGGCGCAGGGCCTCTTCCCGGTTCATGCCCGAGGCCACGTAATCCCGGACTCGCTGCTCTAGATGGAAACGCAACTCGGCGTCCATACGCTTTTCCACCAGGCGTTTGTGGAATAAACGACGGAGCCAACCCATCACCGGAACTCCTACTCTGCCGCTCTGAGGATCAGCGCAACCGCCTCAGACAGTCGTTCCCAATTGACCATCTCTGTGCTCAGACGCTTTCGCCCTGCGCGCGTAAGTGAATAGAACTTGGCCTCGCGCCCCGTTTCCGTATCTTCCCACTTGGCCTGCAGCCAGCCGCGGTCTTCCAGCCGGTACAGCCCGGGGTACAGCGAGCCTTCCGGCACCTGAAAGAAATCCCTGGAGATCTGCTGAATTCGCTGGGAGATCGCGTACCCGTGGATCGGGCCGAAAGCCACGACCTTCAGGATCAGCATGTCCAGCGTGCCTTTGAGAAGTTCGGTTTTTTCTTGTTCCATA
>Ga0179587_10001494_pt1 | contig 10680 bp, 10 predicted proteins | sample CZODoug2_1_08_16_FD_185932 | JGI IMG/M metagenome (GOLD analysis project Ga0179587, IMG submission 185932) | Vadose zone soil fungal communities from Angelo Coast Range Reserve, California, USA - CZODoug2_1_08_16fungal | ecosystem: Environmental > Terrestrial > Soil > Vadose zone | place: USA...
AATCGTCAGATGTCCGGATAGCACATAGCCAACGTTGATCATGGGGTGATGATGCCAAGGCAAAGTAGTGTTGGGCGGAATCGTGATCCGCAGTACCGTCACCTGCGGTTGCCCGGTGGGATAGCTGGTGTATTGACTGCCATCCCATGATTGCGTTGTTTGCAGGACCTGTTCAATCTTGATTTGTGGTTCGCGCGCACACAACAGGGTCGGGACCAACCAGAGGGACAGGCCCAAAAAGGCGTTCAAAAGTATTAAGTATTTTTTCACCGTAAAATTCTTTTCTGGATATCGAACCAATCCACCTGAAAGCGTCGGCCAGTACATTGAGCCCAGCCGATTTGGCTTATCGGATTAGAAATTCCATCAGTACTCGATTAAATCGCTCAGGGTTTTCGATAAACATAAGGTGTTTGCCCCCTTCTTCCTCCTCAAATATCACGAGCTGAGATCCTATAATCTGTCGATGAATCCATTCCTGAGACTTCCACGGTGTCGCGCTGGCACGACCGCTTACGATCAAGGTAGGAAGCCGAATTCGCGGGATGGTTTCTCGCCAATCATTAAGCCAATGGTCGTACATTAAGGTCCCGACATAATCAAACGGTACTTTCAGAGCGTTTTGGAGAATCAACTCCTTGATCTCCGGCATCGCGTTTCGACTAACCCAGAAATCGAATCCCTGTCCGAATCCTTTTCTCAGGTACTCTTCACCATTCCCGTTCTTTAGAATGGCGAGAGTGCAATAAAGCTGTTGTGCATCGAAAAGTGCCCCTGATTCGATTAATTCCTCCTTAGTCCAATTAGGATTGGAGATCAGCACCGGAGATTGGTCGATTAATATGAGTTTAGATAACTCAGCATGGCCAAATAGTTCAATGTAGCTCCAGATTACAGCAGCACCCATTGAGTGACCCAATAAAGAGACTTTTTTCAGTTTCAATGCTGCCACTAACTCATAGAGGTCTTTGGCTAGTCGGGAGATCTTCAATCCAAAAGGCACCTTTTGTGAGTCGCCATGGCAACGTTGATCAAGGACGATCACGTCGTATTGTTTGGCTAGAATCTGAGCTTGGGATTTAAAGTATTCGCCGCTACCCATGAACCCATGAAGGAGAATGACCGGGAGACCGGTTCCCGCCCTCAGATAACTCAGCTTCACTCCGTCGGATGTTGTGAAAGTCGTTCGGACGAAATCTTTCATAACTACTTTTCCGTACCGGAAGAGATATAAAGCCAAATCATGGTTCGAGGAAGGGACACTAAAATCTTCGAAAGCGGCTGGTTTTTGTCTTAAGTGCCGCGGTCGTTGCTTGAACTGCCGGGCCGTCCAGGCGTGCCAGCTGCCACAGCTGCAGCGATAACTCCATTTGCCTTCAACGCGAAAGAGAGGGTTAGATTGGCCAAGGGTAGCTCCTCACTGCCGTGAGTCGCCAGTTGGAGCAGTCATTGCGGCAACTGGGACAAAAAAGGCGGTCCAGCAAATCCTGACGCCTATTCTTTCTCTTTGAGCGGGCGACGAGAACGTCGCTCGGCATCTGCAACCAGTGACCTAAAGGTGATCGATCGAAAGAAAGAATAATGCATAAATCCGACACTTCGCCGGCGCCGCAACCATCGGCAGTTCCATATCCCCTAGGCTCTTTTGAAGAAGTTGTCAGACTCGTAGATCAGACTAGACCTGCGCATTTTGCTCTGGCCGAGGTTCGTACTGAAGTGACTAAAACCAATCATTTTTGCATGCTGCCCGGCGCGATGAGATCGATCGAGATCCTGGCTTACGCTGCCGGTACTTAGGGAACTCGATCGCAGCGATTAGGCTCAAAGTGTTTGGGGGGAGGCGCTGGGCGCCTCCCAGGGATGCCGCTTCCCCGAGCCTTCTTGTGCGATCTGCGACGATTTGCAGACACGCCGAACTGATAAACAAACCTAAAAGCAAAAGGATCCAATGAAGCTTCAAAGTAAAACCGCCTTGATCACGGGCGGCAATAGCGGAATAGGACTGGCAACCGCGCAATTGTTCATCGCCGAAGGTGCGCGGGTAGCAATAACCGGACGGAACCAGAAGACTCTGGACGCCGCTGCCAAAGGCCTTGGGCCCAATGCGCTCGCCTTCAACGCCGATGTATTGGATTCGAAAGCTCGCAACGTCTTGTTTGGTACACAGGCTATCAAGGCCGGGATCGACGCAGCTCGGGACGGGCAGCGGTCGGGACAGGGATAACTGCGGGGGTATTCTCCATGTTCGATTCCTTACCGGTTACCGCTTCCTCTCGTCTGACTGCGCGGGATTATAAGACGCTTTGGTTAGCCACGTTGGGAGGCATCCTTGAATTCTACGATTTCATCATCTTCGTTTTCTTCGCGAACACGATTGGTAACCTGTTTTTTCCTCCGGGGATTCCAGACTGGGTTCGGCAGTTCCAGACGTTCGGAATTTTTGCGGCCGGTTATCTTGCTCGACCGCTGGGCGGCGTTTTAATGGCGCATGCGGGCGATCTACGTGGTCGCAAACAGATGTTCACACTCAGTGTGTTGCTCATGGCATTGCCCACTTTGGGCATCGGGTTGCTGCCGACCTACGCCTACTTGGGTGCGTGGGCGCCCATCTTGTTGTTGCTCCTGCGCATCCTGCAAGGAGCGGCCGTTGGTGGCGAGGTCCCAGGTGCCTGGGTCTTCGTTAGCGAGCATGTGCCGCCATCACGGGTCGGGTTGGCGTGCGGCGTCTTGACCGCCGGTCTTACCGTCGGAATTCTCCTGGGATCATTGGTCGCCACAGGTCTGACCATGCTGATGTCGCCGGAACAGCTTAGCGCATATGGATGGAGGCTTCCCTTCCTGCTGGGCGGCGCCTTTGGGTTAATGTCGATGTACCTGCGCTATTTGCTAATCGAAACCCCGGTTTTTGAAGAGTTGAGGAAACGCCGCGCGCTCTCCGTCGAGACGCCGTTGAAGGCGGTGGTGCGCGATCATCGCGGGGCGATCGTTCTGTCCGGATTACTGACCTGGATGCTGTCCGCTGCCATCGTCGTGGTTATCTTAATGACTCCCGCTTTGCTCGAAAGGGTATACAAGTTACCGGCTGTCGCGGCCCTTCAGGCGAACTGTGTCGCGACGATCGGCCTGACGGCCGGCTGTATTCTGGCCGGTTGGTTGACGGACCGATTGGGCGCCACCCGCGTGCTGCTCGTTGGCTGTCCGCTGGCCGGCATTGCCGGTTACCTGCTGTACGTGAGTGTTAGAGCTGATTCTTCCCTGGTGATGCCCCTTTATGCATTGGCCGGTTTCACCGTCGGCATCGTTGCAGTGGTTCCTTGCGTCATGATCGCGGCGTTTCCACCGCAAATCAGATTCTCCGGCATCTCCTTTTCCTACAATCTCGCATACGCGATTTTCGGTGGGCTGACTCCGATTCTCGTATCATGGCTGCTCCGCTTCGATCCGATGGCGCCGGCACATTATGTAGGAGTGCTCTACCTGCTAGGCTTTGGAATTGGGGTTTTTCTTTTTTCGACCGCGCGACACCCGATCGAGTCAGAATGATTTCGGTCGCCTGTCGCAGAAATCTCAGCCCGGCAAGATCCCTCGCCGCCAATGCGATCTGTTTGACTCATTCTTGAATCGACGGTGCGGAGCGGAGAACTTGCAGGGCACAGAGAGCCGCCGATAAGCGATTTTCGACGCCCAGTTTCGTGAAGATTTTTTTCAGATGCCCTCGTACCGTATCGTGCCCAATCCCGAGAATCAAGCTGATGACCGGGCTGCTCTTGCCGGCAGCCACCCAGTACAGGACCTCGGCTTCGCGCTCGGAGAGACCGAGAGCACAGAGGGCTCGCGGAGTATCGCCTGCGTCTCGTAAACGCTCGGCAGCGCCCGATGCACCATCGGAAGCTTCCTTGCCTCTCTTCGCCGTTGTTCGCAGGGACTCAAGCGCTCGCGCGTACCGATAAGCGCGTTCCATATGCGGGCGCACAGCAGAGAGGATTGCCCGTTCCTGATCGGAAAAACCGCGACTGGCTTTTAAGACCGCCAAACAAACCCGGTGACCAGGATTTCCGAAATTCACGCTTAAATCATCCGAGACACCGAGAACGCGGTAATAGTCCTGATATACGTCAAGGCGTTCGAATTCCTGGCGGCTTGCAATATCGGAGAGCGCCAATGGCTCATGGAGATTCCCGGATTCCCGAATCGATCGTAACGGGAATTTCAGGTACTGCCTGGCAAAAATCTCCGCCAAGTTCTCCCAATTGCCAGGAACAGGAGACATTACGGTGTCACGACGTCCACGGTCCCGGGCGCGTTTTGGCCGAACCACGATGCTCACGCCATGGAACTCGCCTGGAATCAACTCTCTGAGGACAGCAGCGAAGTGTCCTGGCAACCGCTGCGGGCGAACTGGCTCATAGAGCACGCTTACCGCATCCAGGAGGCGTTGGAGATTGCTATGATTTAGTAACCGAAGATACGTCTGCATAGGACCTCTGCGAACCCAAATCCCGTTTTGTTTGGGCAGATTTGCTACCCGCTCGAGTAGTAATACTACCGATTAAGGCTCTTCTTATAGTGGTTTCTCGGGATTTTACAAACCAAAAGTTCGGCCCACACCGGCGTATAGAGGCGGCATATTTATGCGTTCCTGTATCAAAGCTACGTGTTGCGACAGGGCAAATCCGGCTCCAGTCCCACCCCCTCTCGCTATAACGCTCACCAGTCACCAATCACCTCTCCCCAACTTGGCGCCCGCTTCCGCCGGCGTTCCCAGGTATCCCCCAAATGTGTAATCGCGGTTTTCGGCAACTATGTTTGCGTCTCCTCAATGATTCGCACCGTTATTATCGAAGACGAGCCGTTGACCGCTCAGCCCCTGGCTACGCTGCTGGACGATACCCGGCATGTGGATGTCATCGGAACTGCTGCCGACGGTGCGACGGGTCTGCGTCTTTGTACTGAATTGCATCCCGACGCCGTCTTCCTCGACATTAATCTTCCTGGCCAAGATGGTGTTTCGCTGGCAACGCAACTGACCATGCTGACGCCATCGCCCCGGTTGGTTTTCACCGCGGAAAATGCAGATCATGCAACCGATGCTTTCCGGTTGGGGGCAGTGGATTATCTGCTAAAGCCGCTGGACCCGTTGCAAGTCGCTGAAGCGATCAACCGTCTGCTGGTACAAGTGCGGCCTTCTGAGTTTGGCTCTTTCTTGGGTTCTGCCAATCGCAGCGGCGCGGTTTTAACGGCGGACAAGATCTTCTTCACCGACACCGCTTACGAGCTGTTGCCGGTCACAGACATCGACCGCGACCAGATCCGGCTGCTGGCTCGCCACGAGGTCGTTGCGGTATTGCGACGGGAACGGCGCACCTGGATCCATACCGTGCTCGAGGAGTTTGCCACCTATTATTCCTTGGCTGAACTCGTAGACTGGCTCCGCGGCGATCCATTCATCCGGGTCGGCCGGCATGCCGTGGTGAACTTGCGCGCGGTCGAGCGCGTCAAGCGTTGCGGCGACCGGGTTTACCGGGTCAGATTGCATGACCGGCTCGAAACCGAAATCACAGCTTCGCGCACGGGCGCGGCACGGCTGGCTGGGGCCTTGAAGATCGAACGCTACCGCAATGAGCACGTCTTCTCGGAATGATGCTTTCCTTTTAGGCTATTGCTTAGACTCACCGATGTTTTTTGGTCAGCCCGAAAGCTAGTTTCAGAATGTCGGCTGCCGTCGAAAGGCCGTTTCGTTCAGCATCGCTTCTGTCCTGGCGGCAATGCTCTCTACTGTCAATCGCACAGATTCCTCTCCCGTGAGTTTACCTAGCTGAGGTGAACGTTCACTGATCGAGCGGACTGGAAACTCCATTTCGCAACAAGGAACAAACGTTAACCCGGCGAATCGAGGAAACCTCTGCGCCAATTTCGAGGAGTTGAGTTTGTGTGGGATAAAAATCTATAGAGAGCGCCTCGCCTCCGCAACGCAATGACGAAACCTCCATCAGATGATTACCTTGACCATACTTTTCTTCCTCCTTGCATCTGCCAGTTTCGCTCTATTGAACTGGCGAAGAACCACGGCGACCGCCATCACGGCAACATTGATCGCGTTTGAAGCCGTGGGATCCGGCTTGATCCCGTCGTTTCTATTAGAGCCGCTACAATCGAAGTCCATCGTGACAGAGAATCCGATCTGGGGAGTGCGGAATGTTATCATCGTCTTAGGGGATGGTACTGCGCGTTTACCGAGCCAATCCACCATTAAGCCCTCCGTTTTGGCATACTCACGGATTCTTGAGGCGATACGGCTATACGTTTTGGCCAAGAAAAGCGACCACCAGTGCACTATTCTCATCAGTGGCGGAGACGCTTCCGGTACCGGGGTAACTGAGGCGGATGATTACCAGGCTGAGATGGTACATCTCGGCGTTGCGGATAGCGATATCTTGCTGGAACGGCGCAGTCTGAATACTTTCCAAAATGCCCAATTTACCGAGGCAATTTTACGCGAACAACGGTTTGATAAATTGTTTCTGGTAACCTCAGGACTGCATTTGCCGCGAGCCCTCTTGTATTTTGGCTACTTTGGTCGGTATCCCACACCGTGCGCCGCTGACTACATCGTTCCGCGGATGTCGATCGTGCCAATAGGATACAATTTGGCTATCGCGGACTTTGCTGCGCACGAATACATCGGGATGTTGCGTTACTACATTTATAATTTGCTTGGGTGGAACCCGGCGGAGAGCCGAAAGGTCTGACCACTAGTCTTCCTGCATTACGTGTGTTTGCCGCTCCGGTGGCGGCGACAAGGAGAGTTGGTCCACGATTCGGTAAATGCCTGCAAGCATCTCCATTGCCGGATCAGACCAAATATCGAGATGATCTTTGATAATCTCCGGTGGCACGGTCGCTATCCAATAGTTTGACGCGTACTGCTTGCGGGCCTCATGAGCCTCAAGTTTAGCCTGAGTATCTGACGGTTCCCGAATGATCCAAGGTTGGGCTGTTCCATCCGGCAACTGTGTATAAAAGATGTTTCGCGGATTGTCGCCACGGAGGTTGCGAGAAAACAAGGTGTCCTCGGTGCTCAAGCCAGCGGGAACGCTTCCGGTGGTGCGTTCGACCACTCGGTTGATCAAGTACTGATTGTGACCGGGTGTGAGGTCGTAATATTGCCAGGCCGGAACCGCTGGTCCGTTATTTCCGAATGGATGATATTGGCGCTGTAAATCCGGGGCAAAGCGCTTGGCCCAGTTACCGAGCGGGTGAAGAATACCGGTGGCCCAGTCGCCGGTTGACGTAATAGACACGATGCGCGGCCGAGCAGACGTCTTATGATCAAGTTGGAGGAATTCTCCAAGCTGTTTGGCGTAAAGCGAAGGAGCAGCTGAGTTCAGGAAAACGATGAGATCAAAAGGCCAGCGTGCGTCCTGAGTCGTCTCATGATTCCACTCCGAATTAATGAGGCCCACGCTCGCCTGTCCAATCGCCTGTTCCAACAGGAGCGCCCCGAAGGAGTGTCCGATGACAAACACCCGGTGATGTCGACCATTCCGCTCTTCATTGGGACTTTTCAGTTTAAAGGCCAGGTTAAATACGGCGCGGGCCAGCGGTACCCGCGATACATGGAACTCCGCCCGATCCTTGATTGACCAGTAACTCAGATATTTTGCCGGCGAAATTATGGTATCGGTGACTTTCGAGCTGTTCCATTTGGGATCGGTGAGTTGCGCCCCAAAATCCGCCTGCAGCTGCGGATCGATCTCGTTGGTTCGGGAAATTACCGGTAAGTACTGAGTACCGTGCCAACCCAGATAGACACCTTCGACCCGCAAATTCTGTGAGCGGATCGAACTGGACTCGGCCAGCCGGCGCAGAAAACTCACGAAGTGAAGCACATCTTCGGACTGAGCATTGTTCATCCACCCGTGACAATAGATTACTAATAGCACGTCCGATTGTGCTTTCCGAGTTTCCAGCACCTTCAGAGCGTTTTCAAATTGGTCAATACCAAGAAAACCACCTTTGCCGTCAAACTCAATAAATGAGCAACCATAGTTATGCCCGTCGGCTCGATGAGATTCGATGTAGGCACTATCGCCAGGCGCTAAGGAATTTCCCGCAGAAACCAGGCGAGTCTTAATGTTCCAAGGCGCAGAACTACCTAACATAAGCGTTAAGTTGTCAGAGCAAACAGTATTTGGTGAAAGTCCGCTGTTGTTCAGAAGACTGAGCGAACAGGTCTTGCGTCGCGCAGTTAGTTTAGAGCAATAGAAACCAGGATATTGGCGACCGGTCGCCATTTGTCCCAGATGTCGTAATCGTTGTCCGAACGGGATCTTGCCTTAGACTCGGACCGCTGCTGGCAGAATTGGGTGGCCAACCGATGGAATAACCCAGCGCCGTTGCCGATGCTCGACCCTGGAAGCGTTCAAATGACCGAGCAGACTCGGATCTTGGTCAATGCTGATTAGACCATGTCAGGTGGCAATTGAGACACCGATTGCGTCAGTTGGGCTAAAAAGCGGGGGTTTCTGAAATCCTGAGGTCTGTTACCCAAACTATGAGAATTGCTTGTAAATCGCTTCCGATAGCGGGACGCCCGAATCCGATGCTGGCCCGCCTTATGATTGAATATCGAGGTCAGAATAATTGGTGAAATCGGAATCTTCTCAAATGTTTAGGGGTACTTCTTCCAAGCCGACCGCGGTCGTGACGGGTGGGGCGGGCTTTCTTGGGTCTCACTTGAGCGATCGCCTCTTGGCCGAGGGATTTCGGGTCATTGCGATTGACAATCTCATAACTGGTTCGACCGACAATATCGCGCACCTCGCCGGAAATCAGGACTTCAAGTTCATTCGACAGAATGTCAGCGAATTCATCTTCGTTCCAGGTAGGGTCGATTACGTATTTCATTTTGCCTCTCCGGCCAGCCCTATCGATTACCTCGAGCTCCCAATCCCAACCTTGAAAGTGGGTGCGCTGGGAACCCACAACGCCTTGGGTTTAGCCAAGGACAAAATGGCTTCTTTCGTGCTGGCTTCGACCTCAGAATGCTATGGCGATCCGCTCATTCATCCGCAGAAGGAGGACTATTGGGGCAACGTTAATCCGATCGGTCCGCGTGGGGTGTACGATGAAGCCAAACGTTTCGCCGAAGCAATCACCATGGCCTACCATCGGTATCATCGGGCGAATACCAAAATCGTTCGGATCTTTAACACCTATGGACCACGTATGCGTCTGAAAGATGGTCGCGTGGTACCGGCGTTCATTGGCCAGGCCCTCAGCCAGGAACCGCTAACCGTATTTGGCAACGGCAGCCAGACGCGTAGTTTTTGCTACGTCTCCGATCTGATCGATGGCATTTTCCGGCTGGCGTTGAGCGACTATCATGAACCAGTGAATATCGGTAACCCTCGGGAAATGACTGTCCTCGATTTTGCCAATAAAATCCTGGAGATTACCGGAGCTAAATCGCAGATAATCACCAAGCCGCTGCCGGTGGATGATCCGAAAGTTCGTCAACCCGATATTACTCGGGCGAGAAACTGCTCGGGTGGGAGCCAAAGGTTGATTTTGAATCCGGAATTCGTGAGACAATCTTCTATTTTAAAGAAAAGTTAGGGATCTAGTGTACCGTCTCGCATAGAATGATGACGTCGTCCGGCAGACGCCAATGTGCGTCAACTTAAGGAGCGCATTTTACTGGTTTCTGTCACGCCGCGATCGCCTCAATCACCGCCATTGGCGCGCGGAAAAGCCTGTCCCGCAAGGACGGGAAAATGGTTCGGTAGGGCGAAAACCTCGGCGCTTTTGGTCGGTCCGCTCTTCTGTTACGCCTCCCCCTGCGCCGGGTTTGAGCCATACGTTGCCCGACCATAAATACTGTATCGGTGCACAGCTCGATTGGGCAATGCACAAACGTGGGTATTGGCGTCCAACACGGGTCGGAGGAGGCTCAGAATGTGGCCTCCTTGCTTTAACCTGGGATGCAAAGTCGTATAATACGGGCAGTCTGAAGACGTGCGTACGGCGGCTTAGTCACAAACCGCAAGTCACTCTAATCGGCGGGCAACGTATGGCTCAAACCCGGCGCATGGGGAAGCGTAACCAAAGGGCGTGCCGACCAAAAGCGCCGAGGTTTTCGCCCTACCGTGGGCAAGATCATGCCGACTTGTTCACGTTGAACTTCGTCATTCCAAGGGTAAACACCGCTGCTGGGTCACGTGGCCCCCATATGTCGCGTAGTTAGTAGGAACAATAGAAGGCAGGATTGGACAACTGGGTCGCATTTGTTCCAAGTGCAGCAATCGTTGTCCGGATGCTATCTCAATACAGCAATCATCATGAGAAAGAGCATGAGACTGGAGAGAAAAATAAACGCTGCCATAGGGGCTCCTCCTAGAATGGTTTCCGCACGCATTGTTAGTTCGAAACAATAGACACCAGGATTCTTGCGGCGGGCCGCTCTTTGTCCTAAGTGCCGTAATCATTGTCGGAACAAACGTGTTATCCGGTTACGTCATCTAGAATAGCTAGCTGCTCCGAGCCTAACGTGATGGTTAGATTGGCAAGATTATCTTGGAGCTGGCTGATTTTGCAGGCACCCGTACTTGCCGCTCAGCAACTTCACCGACGGGCGGTGATCAGGCAGTAACGCCGAGTCCAGTGACCCAACAGCTTGGA
>Ga0179587_10001495_pt1 | contig 10677 bp, 15 predicted proteins | sample CZODoug2_1_08_16_FD_185932 | JGI IMG/M metagenome (GOLD analysis project Ga0179587, IMG submission 185932) | Vadose zone soil fungal communities from Angelo Coast Range Reserve, California, USA - CZODoug2_1_08_16fungal | ecosystem: Environmental > Terrestrial > Soil > Vadose zone | place: USA...
ACAGTGAGTGTTCAATATTCTCCTGATCCGCCCGTTATTCATCCGATTGCATTCAGCAGTCTACAGTGGGACGAGGAGAACCTAGCTTTGACGGAGATACAGAAAGACAGCTTGATGAAAATCACCGAACCGAAGACACCATACGTTAGGTATAACGCCGAGACAGACGAGATCGAGGGAGGTTCGTGGTATACGATGGCAATGGATCTCTTTGAATCGCTAACTGAATGCTTGCAGAGATACCCAACTTGGACCTCGATGGCCACTACGTATTGTCTCGCGAACAGGGCACTACATCTCCGATGCCGTCCATCTCATCCACAGGTGCGGACACCTCTGGCCCTTCCTCGCGTCGAACATCTGTCTCCAGCTTGGGGAGACCCCCCTCCGCCTCCGGACGACCGGGGAGTGCGGCGTCAAGCAGAAGCACCAGTTTCAATCTGCCGAGTGAGGCGAGGCGGGAGATTAGGGCTGATTCGCGTGAACCGGGAGAAGAAGTCGAGTTTGAAGATGAGATGGACGAAGAGGGTGAGCGCTCAGTACACCTTATTCCATGTCTATAGCCTGACTTTCGGGGTGACAGCGGCGGCGAAACACGCGGCTTTCGTTCGGGCACGAGGCAGACACTATTCCAATGAGGCTGAGGCGATGAAGGTACTCACGAATATCAATCGTCCCGTGTTTGTCTGACCAAGGACAACCTTTCCAGCGCGCTGCTCAACTACCGGAGGAGGAAGATGATGATTCACCGGATGGTGCTATTGATGCAGATGCCAGCTCCGACAAACCCAAGACTAATGGAATCCATGAAGATTAGTAGCAATACAAAGAGGCCGCCTTGACTGCGTCGAATCGACCTCACTCCTCGGATTTTTGTATATGTATAGCATCACGCTGCAATTTCTCGTTTCACAATTATATTTGCAACCTGTCGTTCATCTTGGAAATATGTTGAAATAGACATACAGATATTGCTGGGTGGGTTGGGTCTGACAGGGGTTGGCAGTTGCACTGTCAACTTACACTGTAGTCAGTGTCGATAGGAATTTCCAGGGCTCAGGCTCTTGTACTATCATGAGACTACACAATAAAAGTGGGCGGCGAAGAACATCAACAAATCAACATCCCGAATTGCTGGGATGTACGGTTCCTTCCACATTATGCATAGCCTTCCAAGGTGTAATATGAATCTATATTAACTTCCCACTCTCCCATTCCTCATAAGTCTTTGTCGTCTTCAACCATGCCACAAGCTCATTCCTCTTTACCTGTGTCCCCTTATCCGCTGACTCGATCTTCACCTTCTTTCCGTCCACCAGCTCCCACTTCTGCTCTTTCACTGTGACCAGCCCCGCCTTGAGCTCATCTGCGCCCAGTATGATCGCAAACGGCACCTCATCCTTCTCTCCTGCTGCGAACTGTGCAGGAAGCTTCGGTTTCGTCTTTGCTAAAAAGTCCGTCTAAAATATGCACCAATCAGCTCAACCAACCAAAAACGCAAAAACTAAACAACAATAACAACGAACCTTCACTCCCGACTCCCTAAGCTCTCTCACTAACCCCACCCTCTCCTCAAGCAGCCCATCACCGGCTGCCATCACATATGCCATCGTCGCCTTGCTCCTCATGCCCTTCTCCACCCACTTGGGCCACAGCAGTGCAAACACCCTGTCCATCCCAATGCTCACGCCCACACATGGTACACTCGCGGGCGCCTTTTTCCCTTCCGCAGCGGCAGCGGCGCTGAACAGCCCCACGAGCCCGTCGTACCGCCCGCCTGCAGCGATGGATCCTACCCCGACTTGCGATTCGTCGATTTCCTCATCTTCGTCTGCAGCGGCAGAATTGGTGTGTTTCTTGGGTGCGGCTTTCTTTGGCGGGGAGGCGGGGATGGTGGAGTCGGAGGAAGAGGCGAAGGCGTTCGCGGCTTTGAACCCTGGAGGAGCAGATGCTTCGACGATAGCTTCGTAGATGATACCGGTATAGTAGTCCAGACCACGAGCTAGTGAGAGGTCAAAGGAGATCTAGTGATAGGTTAGATCAAAATATATGAACAAATTAGACGAACGCACTCGGTCGAGCACGTTGTACGCGCGAAGCAGGGTGAACAGGAGCCCCATCTCTGCGAGGCCCTGCTTTGCGCTCCCGTTCGCCATGAGAGCGGCATCTGCGGTTAGTTGCTCTAGAAGACTTGGTCCACCTGTGGTGGTGGAAAACGTGTTAACAGTTTTGAGGGAGCTGAACAATACAACGAGTACCTTTGTGTTTAACATATTCTCCGATTTTGTCTGCAACAGCAGGGTCCAGGCCTTTCTCGTCAGTCATTTCTTTCTTGACATCCGCCCAAGGGAGCTGAAAACAGAAGAAGAAAAAACATGCCAAATAGAAACAGAGTAGCTTACTTTATCAAGCTTATCGACGGCGGAAGAGATGGTCCTTATTTTATCTGGTGCTACACCACACACTTCGAAAAGTCCGTCAAGGATTTTTCGGTGGTTAAGCTATTCAGTGTAGATAGATGAGATGGCACTGGCCGTTCCAAAGACATCAAAGAAATACCTTGATTGTGAATTCACCAACATCCAGTTTGGTGAGAAGAGTACATAATAAGCTGATTATTTCAGCATCAGGAATCATAGGATCCCATGAACCGGAGATATCGAAATCCTGTACAAAACTCATCACCCAACTTACCGCAGTGCAATCCAAGAAATCAACTCACAGCCTGTGAAAACTCCCTCATCCGGCCCTTCGACATAACTGGGTTATCCCTTCTATACACCTTGCCCACCTGCCACAGCTTCGAGTGCGTATTCGTGCCACCCATCATCGCCAGATACCTCGCCAGCGGCACCGTATGATCATAACGCAACGCAAGCTGCTCACCACCCTGGTCCATGAGATCGAAAATGAGCTTCGCATCCTCACCGTACTTGCCCGCGAGGATGTCCTTGCGTTCAAACACGGGGGTGTCGAGGCAGCTACCGCCATAGGTTGTAAAGCACTCCTTTACGGTACGCTCGATGTGCTCGCGGCAGTACATTTCCCCTGGACCATAGTCGCGTGTTCCCTGGCAGATGAGAAAGCGCCTGGTTTGAGTATATTTCAAACGACCTCTTTGGGGATGGTGGAGAAGTGAAGGCGAACCTTGGCTGTCTTGAGCATCAGACGTTCCCGCTTTTTTCCTGCAGCGTCCTTGGCGCCGGACGTGCCCTTTGAGAGCGCCAGCGATTTTTTGAGATCACCAAGTTTCTTCTTGGCTTCGTCTATGAGTGCTGGTGCAGCATTTTGCTTGCGTAGGTCGTTAAAGAACAAGGTTTGTTGATCGATTTGTTGTTGCAGGATTTCTGAGGACGATGCCATGTATAGAGGCCTATGTGGAAGAAAGGAGAGAGGTAATCGATGGAAACGGATGGCAAGTCTTGAAACCAAAATCATTCGCCGGTAACCCCGGTGTTCAAAGTGTTTTAACTGTATGATAAGATAACAATCGACGAAATTTTCTAATTTACCTCCAACTCCTTCTACATGTTTTCAGAGGGAACGGGAAAAGGGCTTCTGCTCAAGGCAGACCTAATCGCCGCTGCATACCGTGACGAGGTCAAAACGTCACTCAGTCAGAGTATCCGCCCCCCGAAATTAATCGGAATCCTCTCTACCTCCTCTGTGCCGAGTCAAAATTATGCCGAGTTCACAAAACGGCAATGTGAAGAGCTAGGTGTGGAATTTGTGCTGAAGAAAACGGGTGCGGCGATTTCGAGCGATATGTGCGAGGGGGACGGAGTTGAAGAGGCAATTATTGAGGCTAATGAGGATGATAGCGTCCAGGGCATTATGGTGCGTATTCCTGTTCCTTTGCTACCAGTAAGTCACCAATGAGGGGTTTTCACGGCCTTGTGCGAAAAGGTGTACTACCCGATTTTTGGTGCCCAACAGGTTCGCCAATCATTTACAAGGCCAGAAACATTTGATTGACATATACTCACCTTAGGATCACTACTTGCAACAGGTATGAATGTGGATAGGTTTCTAAAGCTGAAATGCTTAGTGTCCATATAGATTGTTTCGCCCTTTAAAGATGTCGAAGGGCTTCATGTCAAGTTTCACTACAATCTGTACCACAAGCGAGTGTTGTTCATCTTGTCATCAGCTGGATGTAGGATCTCAACCTCCCCAGCATCCGCTTCATTAAGCCCTACTCTCTTCTCTCATCCGTATCACCCTCCTTTCCAGCATCCTCAATCTCGGGATCGGATCAACCACCACCAGGAACGGTCAAATCCATCATCCCGTGTACCCCGTTGGCGATTGTCAAGTGTCTTGAGTACGTGAAGGTGTATAACACGATTCTGCCATACGGTGACCGGGCTTACGGTCGGACTATCGCTGTGATCAATCGGTCAGTTGTTTAAAACCATACACACCCATCACTTCTAAAACACTGAACAGATCGGAAGTCGTGGGTCGGCCACTAGCCGCCCTCCTTTCCAACGATGGTGCTCGTGTATTTTCCGTAGACATTGACTCAGTCCAGGTACTTGGATATTTTATTTCTAACATGAATTGTAGTTGACGAGTGATTGAAGGAATATACCAAACGACCACGAGTAGAGCCGGGTGTAGATGCAGACCCTCCACGACGGTACCACCCGCGTCACGTTGTTCGCTCAAGCAACTTGACGTTACAGGACTGCCTCGGGCTTTCGGATGTTGTCGTGTCGGCCGTACCGAGTGCGACGTACAAGGTAAAAACGGAATGGCTCAAGGATGGCTGTATATGCCTGAACGTAGCTGCGGATAAGAATTTCGAAACAGACGTACGAGAAAAGGCGAGGATAAGTTCTTCAGGTTATTTCACCGCGATTCACATATAAGGGTTTAGGCGTCACTATATCTCCCAGCCGTCGGAAAGGTCACGATTTTGATGCTGTTGCGGAACTTGTATGTGTCGAAGACATCTGCAATAGTACTCAAGTGCCTAGAGATTACCACAGGTTACGCCTTCAACAATATACACGAGCGACGCCAGAACCATTGCAATAGAAGGATGTATTATAAGTAGAGACATAAAGTGCTACAGATGCGCACCTAGAGATGAGGGGTAACGGGTAGTTTCTACGGCGTATTGGATACAATGCATTGAGTGGGATATGACTTTCATTGGGGCCGTATCACTAGAATGCTGTCTGTCTGAAGATGGAAAGCAATGCGGGAGGGGCATGTGCCAGCGCGGAAGCGTCACTGGAAATGCTCTTCTGTGATACGAATTTCGGAAACGGGAGTTGATGTGCGGGATGGTGGAAAACTGCCTGTGACTGGGGTTGCCATTCCTGATGCAGCTTCGGACATAAATCGGACCCGTTGACGGTGGAGCTCAATGTCGGAGTGTCAGAGCCAGGGAAAAGATCAGCATGCGAAAAGAAATACCTGGGGCAGTTTGGGTATTAGCACGAACACCAGCGCGGTGATATTGACAGCAAAGAGCCATGGATTATAATTTGTGTAATGGGTTGATGCCAAGAATCTGAGGTGGTAAGTTGAGCATCAGAGAGGACACATACGTATGCTCTGCGTGTGCTTACAGGCCAACGGGCACGCAGAAGAGCCACTTCTTCGCAGGAGTGTACTGTGCACCATCGTCTATTTGTTCCCATAGTGTCAGGTCGTCGTATGCTCCTCCATGTAAATCGTTCTCGAAAGGGATCCCAGTGACCCAATGGAACATTAGATATGACAGCTGTGTAAATTTAGCGAGGTGGGCAGAAGTGGAGTTTAACGACTTACAGCCAGGTAGAAAAGATTGACCAACGTCCAACTTATTTGTTGGGTCATTCCTGGAACGAAGTCGATGACAATTTTCCCGAGTGTTATTAGTACGACGTGGATGAGCCACGCTCCTTTACGAGCAGGCTCAGCATTACAAACAGACGTGCATACTTGTCTGCGACGAACCTTTTGCATTGACCCAGTCTGCATTGATATTAACGTATGCACTTCGATCTAGCACTTCTTCAGTCGAGCGATTCCCGACTTCCTCAACTTTGACAATGCTATTACTGCGGCCCCTCCCTCGAGCAGACGAAGTTTTTGCGGCGGACACGTCCAGGAGAGGGAGCTGGATCCTAAGATTGGCGGAGCTACTCATCGCCACGGGATAGGGATGGCAAGCACAGGTGACGCAGCGTAGTAGTAAGTAAACGGATAATAAGTTGAGTTGTAAAGCAGTGTGCGACTTCGGCCAAGTCCGGCATCTTCAACAACCTCAACAGCGATGGGTCTCCTTCATTGGTGTATGCTAGCCCCAGAGGGACCTTCTAGTCTTGCTGCTATTCGTTTTGCAGCTCCTATAAGGGTATCCTCAATACGCCTTTTCCCAAACGGCGCGCAACCATTCGCTCATTCTCCTGAAATTGTCGCGTGAGCATGTTTGCTCTTCTCAAGTAATCTTATGTCAATCAGAATCATGCAGTCACACAGAGCCGGAAGCCTTCTTCTTGGACGTATTTTTCAATGCACACATGATACCCCAGGCAGACTCGAAGGAGAAACAACGCGCAGCCAATGCTTTAATCCCTACTGTGATTGCCTATGCAGGCGGGCAAGTTGACTTCACTGTCGATATGGGCACGGAGGTATGTACCCAATTACTTCGGAAAAGCACTTTCTCGTGAACTACGTGCAGTATGCAACGCGTTTGATGATAGTCAAAGGAAAATTTGAAGCCCTCTCCATGGCAATATACGGAGACATTGTGTCAGATCCTCCACCTGTCCAGGAGTACGAACCAAAACCCTTACCATCTGTAGAACCCATACATCTATCCAGGGCTGTAGATCCCTCCAACTCGTCCGACCCAACATTCCTTGCGAAACAACTACTGTCTTTGATCCCTGATTCGCCTCTACTTCCGCTTGTTGTACGGTTGATGTTTTGTATGAAACCTTCTAACGAGGATTGGGAAATACCTGGCTTCCCTTACCTTCATACGGATCTAGATGGTGAAATCGAAGAGGATTATGACCTCCAGACTTTAATACAATCAATATATAGGCCTGTCCAAGACGACACATCCTCTGAGTCCCTGTTGAAGTTTGCAGTTCGTGTGGCCAGCTGTATTGGCCCAAAGGTCAGTGACTCTGTTAGCGCGCTTGTCTTTATCTTGAGTCTGGTCCCATTAGAGCAGTGACCAAGCCTATCACGTTGCGAAGCTCCTCAGTATTTCGGCATCTCAGCATCCTGACATGGCCCGCACACTGTTGGTATGTCGATTTTATATTGCTCTTGTGGTTGATGTACTTAAAGCTGTCTAGCAACATCTTGATACTGCTTCTGTCTTCGATGCTCAGACTCTTGACGAAGACACATTGCTACTTCTACTTGACGCAGCCGCGAACGTCGACATTGCCCGACACCTGCATGCTGACCCGTTTTCCGTGATTCTACATGAGATCCAAAGCAGCACGAGGGTTAACAAAGCAACTCAATTCGCTGCACGACGACTGTTTGCCAGGATTCGCGGTTGGCACTACGTCGAAGACGCCTTGTCAAATACGCGGGGAAACTTCAACAAGTCCTCCAGCATGCTCAAGGATATTTGCACAGAGGAACAATCTATGGGGACCTGGCTTGAGTCAATGATGATCCATGACGATATTGTCACTAAACTCGCCGAGAATCCCATTCTCCCTGTCCCGTCTAATCCTCCTTTTGCAATGAATATTGTCTCTCACGATGATTATATCACCTTTGTCAGAGCATATGTCGGTGTGGCTAGTGTGCTGTCTGTTTTCGCGTGGGCAGATAGTCTAGGCAATGATGTCTGTCGCGAGCACGCATTGGCCGTCTTGCACTTGTGGCAGGGAGTGGACGGTTATCGTGAGGTAAAATCTATTTCGCCGCAACCATACCCTTTTTAACGCATAGTTTCTTAAAGATTGTTAACCATTTTCTCCTTCTCCGTCAATTAACCCGACGCTTGGAGTGGATAAGCACAGAAAATGACCCTCCTAGAAAGTCTGGTGTTCTTGCGGAAAAGGTTTTGTCTGATCTTGCCAAAGAACCTCATGCAATCCTACATGAAGATCTGGTGCAAGCAATCTTGGCACTGAAACCCCCACTATCTGTTATTGCCGAACATGAGCGGCTCTCAATGCGGAAAATTGCCCTCGTTGCGGAAGACGGTTTGTCTGCTGCTATCGATGAGGTTATGTTTTCGAGCGATCACCCCCTTTCCCTCCGGAGATTGCGGACTCTGCGCGTCTCACTGGCCATAGTGGAGAGAGAGCTGAAGGACAGCAACGACGAATGGCGAACGCTTCAGATTTTCTGGGAGGAACAATCTCATGGGCTCGTTCCACGACTGGTGGAGCTTCTCGTCGGTGTCAGCAACGACCTTAATGGACACTTCTCTCTCTCTCTTCTACCACGGATGAATCAAACCCTGGTTGAGCAGTTGTTCCGTACAGCAGATGACTTGATCCGACTGACCATGCGACTTGTCCCTGCTTTTCCCATGACCAGCCGCGACATGCGCAGCTTGACTGTTGCTGTTGCTGATGTTTTTGCCTGTACGGACGCGGCAGATATGATATATGCGCAGACGAGTTCCGCGTGCATGTCAGCGCAGAGAACTCGACAGACATGTCTTGATCTTGTTCGCAGGCTGTCTGCGCCCGACTCATACGCAGATCCGGGAAAGCTAGGTGCAGAAATCATCTTGCGGACGTTGCTTGAGCATGGTGGGCAGCATGGTGGGCGAGATCCGGCATACCATTTGCTACAGGTTTTTACCATGATCGATCACATTCTTCCTGAGCCAAATACCCTCAACGACGGAGACGGGTCATCGTACTGGGTGACGTCTGTGCTGCCAAATGTCCTTCATGAACTGAAGTCATTGTTTCGCTTATTGGACACTGACAACCAAGTGCACTTTGTCAAGACGCTAGTCAAATTGGACAACGGGATGGTCGGAATAGGCGAATGGTTACTAATGGAGGAGCTGAAGTACCTTTCTGGGACTCTGCAATCTTTGCTTGGCCCTATGCATGCGGACTATCGCCTGGTCCTTCATCATCAAGTGACTCTTTCCCTTCATTTTGTAGTTGACCTCATCATACCATCGTCGAGCTCGTCGACGTGGTGTCTGACCTCCATATCTTCCACCCACGATCTAGCAGGATTACTGAAGACTTGTCTCATAGCGCTGTTTGATGGACATTACACGTCAATACATCTTAAACGACTCGTCTCGATACTCACAATGTCGTCCCGTTCTTTCGAGCCAGATCTAAGGTTTACAGTGCTTTTGGCAGCCCTGCGAGTCGCACAGACAGATCCTATCCCTCCAGGTATTTTGGAGACCACTGTGGAAACACTCAGAGATCTACCCATTCAGCCTTTGTACTCCGAAACCTTCCGACTCGAACTTGGACAAACATTATCCGTCTTTGCTCAACGCGAGCTCGACAGTGAAACCTCTGAACGCCTACTATTGATCTTCGAGTGGCTAGCAGAGCATGGGAATAAGAAGTTCATGACACTGCCGGCTATCACATCCGATGCTTTCACGAAACTCTGCGAATCAATGCATATTACTCTCCCAACAGACAAAACCGACACCCTCTCTTCCCTCCGCTCAAAATTTACGATCGACGAAGACAACTTCTTCACCCCTACATCCATAGAACTCGTTGAAACCCTGGACCTGTCAATCCGAAATCTTGAAGACCTGCTCCACAACGACGTGCCTACGCCCGCAACACCAAAAGGAAACAAGACACCTGATATCTTAGGGGTCGTTATATCTCCTCCTACTGCAGTTCTCCGTTCTCCTGCAACGACCGGTCTTACGAAGACATACGTCAACAACGATTTTCGGCAACTCCGCCAAGTGCCCTCAACAAAACAGAACATGAGCCGCCTCCCCAGCATGCATGGTGCGTCCCCCCTGGCCTCATGGAAGCTTGCGCTGACCAGCATGGGGATTTTGTTAACAGTGGACGTAGGTATCAACAGTCACTTGACATCTTGAAATTTCTGATTTGTTTGTTGCATATACCATCTATATTCGTTTTTATACTGCGGGTAATTTTTTATTGCACAGGACTTTGAAGTCAATACTTCGTCAACAACAGTGCTGTCTGATCCGTTCCAGGGTCTGCAGACCAACATGTTGTAGGATCAAGACCAGAACCCGGGCAATGCCGGCTATTTTTTATTTATTTTAAATCAACAATTTATAACGCGGTGCTCGGTCGCAGTCCACGGCTACATAATACAAATAGTACTACATAACTGGAAAGGGGCAACTAAGGGATGCATGCCAAATAGTGGCTGGGTGGCCAGTAAGGAGGGCAGTGTCACCACTGCACAACCATATGAATGAGCAGTTAGCACTAAGCACCACCCATGTTTGATGGTGTCAATTCACCACAACCCCCCACTGAAGTGGAGGGTAACCAGTCCAGGTTAGGACAGCAGCTGCACAGGGGTGCCCTACTGAGCAGGTCTCCCAGCTGAAGCCAGACAGTGTCAATTTGCCATAAAGGTCTGTGAGGACCATAACCCACCCTACTTAGGCCCTATTCGGGAACACAGCTGGGTTGAGGTTGGGTCAGGTTGGTGTTGCCCAACCTGGTTAAGGGTTCAACCTGGCATTTGGAATTGTCACACTGG